>Ga0310335_100432_pt1 | contig 11252 bp, 10 predicted proteins | sample LakMicMISRFREDD7_FD_195549 | JGI IMG/M metagenome (GOLD analysis project Ga0310335, IMG submission 195549) | Enriched freshwater cyanobacterial communities from Lake Michigan, Michigan, United States - MI23.SRF.RED.D7 (v2) (version 2) | ecosystem: Environmental > Aquatic > Freshwater > Lake... | reverse complement strand
GTCGAATACCTGAAGCAAACAGGGACTCATCGGCGTAGATGTTGCCCACCCCCGCCACAAGCGCCGGATCCAGCAGGGCATTTTTGATTGGCCGCCTCGCGCCCCGCAGCCTCGCGGCCAGGTAGGCCGCGTTGAAGGCCTGGCTGAACGGTTCGGGGCCCAGCCGTCCCAGGCCGGTGATTACCGAGTCCAACGGTTCGCCGGGAGGTACCCACCACATCTGGCCGAAGCTGCGGGTGTCTACGAACCGCAGCTCCTGATTGCCGGCAGCAAACAGTTGCACGCGGGTGTGGGAGCAGGCCGGTTTCGGGGTTTCCAGCCAAAGGAATTGGCCGGTCATGCGCAAATGCACGCCCCAGCTGCCAGCCTCCTCCCCCCCTCGACTGAGCTGGCTCATTAGATATTTGCCACGTCGAGACCAGGTGCCAACTCGGCAACCGCACAAGGCCGCAGCGAATGCAGCGGGGTTGACCGGGCTGGCTATGGCCCTAGCCCGGTGTACCTCAACCCTGCTGATCTCAAAGCCTTGGGTCTGCTGCTCGAGACCCCGCCGCACGGTTTCAACTTCGGGTAATTCCGGCATTGCCTTAGGCGCTTGCCCAGCAAAATGCCCGCGCAACCAAAAGTTGCACGGGCTTTAGAGAGGCCTGGGAATCGTCCTGCAACTTTGATCCCAAGAGGCTGATGCGGTTCAGGCCTTTTGGAGTTCGCTCTCGGCGAAGTTGTTGGTGTTGATGCCGCCTTCAGAGCCGCTGTAGCCGTTGTAGTTCACCTTCTCAAAGCGAACCACCACGGGGTAGCGGATGCCGGAAGTGTCGATCGAAGCGACGGTGCCGACTTCGTTGAACCAGTAAGACTCGGGGCGCTTGATGCGCACCTTGTCGCCGCGGGAGATTGCCATCGCTGCGCTTTAGATCGGGTGGCTGCCAGAGCGAAGATACCCGCGCAGGAGGTGGGCTTCACCAAGGGCGTCACGATTCGTCGCCCTTGGTGAGACGTTGGCTGCCCATGGCACCATCGACAGCACAGCAGCCCGTCCTTTCCCATGGCCATGGACCCGATGGAGGTCCCGGCGCCGCCGGTGCTCAACCTCGAGCTGCCCGACCCCGAAAGCGACACCATCAGCACGATGGAATTTCTGGCCAGGCTTGAAGAAGCCTGGGCCGTGTGCGATCGCTTCGACCTGCAGACCGAAATCTGGCGCGGGCGGATTTTGGCGGCGGTGCGGGACCGGGAAAAGCGCGGCGGCGAAGGGCGAGGCACGGGCTTCCTGCAGTGGCTGCGGGAGCGGGAAATCAGCAAGACCCGGGCCTACACCTTGATCCAGCTGGCTGAGTCGGCTGAGAGCTTGGTGGGTGGCGGCCTGCTTGAGGAAACCAGCGTCAACAACTTTTCGAAGCGGGCCTTTCTGGAGACTGCCCAGGCCGACCCGGAGGTGCAGCAGATGATCAGCGAGGCGGCCAATGAGGGTCAGCAGATCACCCGCAAGCAAGTGCGCCGTCTTAGTGATGAGTTCACAGCCGCCACCAGCCCCCTTTTGCCCGAGGAGATCCGCCAGCGCACAGCTGACAATCTCCTGCCACCGCGGGCTGTGGCTCCACTGGTGAAGGAGCTGGCCAAGTTGCCAGAAGACCAGCAGGAGGACCTGCGCAAGGTGTTGCGCGAGGAGCCGGAGCTGGAGCGAGTCAAGGAGGTGACCTGCACGGCCCGTTGGTTGAGCAAGGCGGCGGAGGCAGCTCTGGCGGTGCGGGCGTTTCAGCAGGGGGAGCTGGATTTCGAGAAGGCGCTGCAGGAGGCTCAACGACTCGATGCCCTGGGCTTGCTGGCCGATGCGGTGGGCCAGGCCCAGGCCCTGGAGAGTGCCGTGCTGAAGCTGCACACCAGCTGGCGGCGGCTCGGGGGCCTGCAGGAGCGCCTCTGGGTGGAGAGCGGCAGCAGCACGCCCCACCTGCGCGAACTGCTCACTGCCTTGCAGTCGCTCAGCGGCAGCACCCTGCGGGTCTCCCTGGGGGAGTTGGCGGGGGGCAAGCGGGTGCGCTTGCAACTAGTGGAGGAGTCGCCGGAGCAGCTACCGCCACCACCCTTGCCATGACCGCCTCTGCCATGACCGGCCCTGCCAAGACCGGCCCCTAGCACCGCATCTGGTGGTCGCTATGGTCAGTGAGCACTACGGGTAGGGCCCAATTGCCTTCTGGCCCCGCTGATCCCCTGGCGCTGGCCCTGGAGCGCCATTTCGGCTGGTCCGATTTCCGTCCCGGTCAGCGGCCGGTGGTGGAGGCCCTGCTGGCCGGCCAGGACTGCCTGGCGGTGCTGCCCACTGGCGGTGGCAAGTCGCTTTGTTATCAGCTGCCCGCCTTGGTGCGTGGTGGGCTGGTGCTGGTGATTTCACCCCTGGTTGCCCTGATGCAGGACCAGGTGAGCCAGTTGCAACGCCGAGGCATCCCTGCCGCCTGCCTGCATGGCGGCCTGGCCTTGCCGGAGCGGCGCCAGCTGCTGCAGCGGCTGCGCGATCACAGGCTGCGGCTGCTTTATCTGGCCCCGGAGCGGCTGCAGGGGGAAGCCACCCGCCAGCTGCTCGACGACGTTCTGGAGAGCGGCCAGCTGGTGGCGCTTGCGGTGGACGAGGCCCACTGCATCAGCGCCTGGGGCCATGATTTCCGCCCCGACTACCGCCGCCTAGGCCAATTGCGGGCTCAGTGCCCCGGGGTGCCCCTAGTGGCGCTCAGCGCCACCGCAGCCCCCCAGGTGCGGGCCGACATCATTCGCCTGCTGCAGCTGCGGCGACCGCTGATCCAGGTGCGTTCGGCCCGCCGCACCAACCTGGTGTACGGCATGCAGGTGCGCCCGCCCGATCCCCTGCCCCTGGTGCTGGCGGAGCTGGGGGCATCCCGGGGCGCCGTGCTGATCTATGCGCGCACCCGCCGCTCGGTGGAGCAATGGGCGGCTCGCTTGACAGGGGTCGGGGTGGAGGCGATCGCCTATCACGCCGGCATGGACCCCGAAAGCCGCCAGCTGGCCCTGGAGCATTTCCAGCTGCAGCCGCGGCCGGTGCTGGTGGCCACCGTGGCCTTCGGCATGGGAGTGGACCGATCGGATGTGGGACTAGTGCTGCACCTGGACCTGCCGGCCAGTCCGGAGGGTTATCTGCAGGAATCGGGCCGGGCCGGCCGGGATGGGGAACTGGCGCGCTGTCTGGTGCTCTACGACTCGGCTGATCGCACCAGCTTGGGCTGGGCAATTCGGGGCGTGGGGGCCCAGCGCCAGCAGGACCAGCAACGGCTGGAGCTGGCCCAGCAACAATTGCGGCGGATGGAAGCGGTGGCGGAGGGCGAGGGCTGCCGGGAGCAGGCGCTGCTGCTGGCCGTAGGGGAACTGGCGGCTGCCTGCGGCCGTTGCGATAACTGCCGTAGTCCCCGTGAAAGTCGGGATTGGTCTGTTGAGGCGCACCAGGCGCTGGAGGTGCTGGAGCTTCGTCCCGGCCGCGATCTACGCAACCTGGCTGAGGAGCTCGCATCCGCCGTGTCGGTTGAGCAGCGACAGCAGCAAGAAGCGAGCTGGGGGTGGCTGCTGCGGCGGCTGGCCCAGGAGGAATTGCTCAGCGAAAGCGATGACGGCGCCCAGCGGCTCTATCTGCGCGCCTCGGGCCGGCGCTACGTGCGCCAGCCCTGGCCACTTCACTGGGCTGCCTGAGTGGGCAGCCTGATTGGTGGTGCTTGGCTAGCCGGTTGGATTAGCTGGCCCGGGCCTTGCAGATATCGCTGATTAGCTGCTCCTCAAAGTCGCTCTGGGGTGCATCCCAGCTTTTCCATTGGCCTGATTGGCTGGTGGCATTGAGCTTGCGGGCTCCGCAGTTGACCGCCAAATAAACGGGCTTGCCATCGCTATTGAGGGTTGGGGCTACAAAACTGCCCCCCATGGGCTGCCAGTTGGCCCAGTCCACCTGCAGCGGGCCGTAGCTGCGCCAGTCGGGCCCCTTGGGCTTGCTGCTGGGCTTGCTGCCAGTGCTCGGCCGGCTGGCGGGGGAGGTGGTTGCGGTAGTCGAAGTGGTTGAGGCTTTGGCGATCGGCGTGGCAACGACTGGGGAGGGCTTCGGAGTGGGTTGGATTTTCGGTTGGACCGCCGCTTGTACGACTGGTTGTACTGCGGGTTGTACAGCCCTCTCAGCAGCCTTTTGCACTGGCTGTTGAACAGCTTGTTGAACGGGTTGTTGTATGGGCTGCTGAACGGTGGGTGTGGGCCGGGGAGTGGGTTTGGGTGCTGGCACGGCTGTGGCTACAGCGGGAGTCACGGTTGTGGTCGTGGCTGTGGTCACGGTGGGTTTAGGGGCTGGCGTTGCAACTGGCGTTGCCGCAGGCTTGGGCTTGGGCTTTGCCTGGGCTGCTGGCTTTGGAGTGGCCTTCACCGGAGGCGGGGCCTGCAGTTTCAGGCGGGCGCCGGACACCACCAGATCGGGGTCGTCGATTTTGTTGATGGCAACCAGCCGCTCAACCGGCAGCCCATAGCTGTCGGCGATGGTGGAGAGATTCTCACCGCTGCGCACCACGTGTTCCTTGGCGTTGCGCGGGGCCGCTGTGCTGCGGGGGGCGGCCGATGAGGACGGACGACCAGGGATGGCCAGGCGTGTTCCCGCCACCACCAGATTTGGATTGCTGATCCCGTTTAACTGAATCAGGCGCTCAGTGCTCGTGCCAAAGCGATCGGCGATTTCTGAGATGGTTTCACCGCTTTTCACCGTGTAAGGGGCGGTGGGCAGCTCGCGGGGAGCGGCGGCCGCAGTTGCCCGGCGAGATCCAGGTAGCACCAGCTTTTGGCCTGCTACCACCATGTCGGGGTTGGTGATGCCGTTGGCCTGCATCAACTGGTTGAGGCTGATCCCCTGGCGATCGGCGATGTCGGAGAGGGTGTCTCCGGGCTGGACGGTGACACTGGCGCCGCTGGAGCTCCCAGCGCCAGCGGCGCTGCTGCCAGGCAACACCAGCTTTTGGCCCGCCACCACCAGGTTGGGGTTGGTGATGCCATTGGCCTGCATCAGTCGGGTGAGGCTGACGCCGTGGCGGTCGGCAATTTCCGAGAGGGTTTCGCCTGGCTTTACCACCACGTTTGCCAGGGCTGCCGCAGGGGCCAGACCCGGGAAGGGCAACACCACCGCTAGGGCCAGGGCGGCAAGGGAGCGACGCATCGGCACTACGTATAGGTACGGGAACGTTAAGGGCGTTGCCTCGTCCCATCCAGTCCCCGGATCGCTTTCGGGGCATCAAAGCTTCTGATCGCCCCCCCCATCGCCGTGCCCCAGTTAGCCCAGCAGCCGCTTCACCAGGGCCAACTTGCCCGCATAGGGGGGGTAGCGGAAGGGTAGATCCAGCCAGAAAGGGCGCCTCAGCACCGTGCGCCGGTGCGAAAAGGTTAGAAACCCAGCCTCGCCGTGGTAGCTGCCCATGCCGCTTTCGCCGACGCCGCCTAAGGGCAGGGCCGCCGCACCCGCCTGCATCACTACATCGTTGAAGCAGACGCCACCGGAGCTGGTGGTGTCCAGGGTGCGCTGCTGGGCGGCTCGATCGTGGCTAAACAAATAGAGAGCAAGGGGCTTGGGCCTTGCCCTCACCTCGGCCAGGGCCGCTTCCAGGTTGGCTACTGCCAGCACGGGCAGGATTGGGCCAAACAGCTCCTCCTGCATCAGCGGATCGTCACCGGATTCGATTGCTACCAAGGTGGGTTCGATGCGCCGGCGGCTGGGATCGCTGCGCCCCCCAGCCAGCACCTGGCCGCGGCTGCGGGCTCCCGCCAGCAGGGCCTCCAGTCGCTGGAACTGGGCTTCATTGACGATGGAGCCCATGTCCTCGCTGGCGAGGGGATCGCTGCCGTAGAAGCGCTGCCATTCGGCAGCGATAGCTGCAACTAGCGCTTCCCGCACGGCTGGTTGCACCAGCAGGTGGTCGGGGGCGATGCAGGTTTGACCAGCATTGAGACCCTTGCCCCAGGCCAGGCGCTTGGCGCTGGTGGCGATGTCGGCATCGGCAAGCACGATCGCCGGACTCTTGCCGCCCAGCTCCAGGGTCACGGGGGTGAGATGGCGGGCGGCGGCGGCCATCACCAGCCGGCCGACCCGGCCGCCCCCGGTGAAAAGGATGTGGTCAAACTGCTGCTCCAGCAGCTCGGCTGCCACGGCCCCATCGCCGGTGACCACCTGCACCACCTCGGCAGGAAAGGCCAGGGGTAGGCAGCGGGCCAGGAGTGCGGAGATGTGGGGCGCATGCTCTGAGGGCTTGATCACGGCCGTGTTGCCCGCCGCAAGGGCGCTCACCAGCGGGTGCAGGCAGAGATGGAATGGGTAGTTCCAGGGGCCGATGATCAACACGCAGCCCAGAGGTTCGGTTTGCACCCAGGCCTGGCCGGGCCGCAGGGCCAGATCCAGCCCAATCGGCCGCGGTGCCATCCAGCGCTTCAGCTGACGCCGGGTGAGGGTCAGCTCCTGACGCACCGCTATCAGCTCAAAGGTGGCCTCTAGGGGCGGTTTGCCTAGGTCGGCCGCCAAGGCTTCGAGCACTGCCGCCTCCTGATCGCGCAACAGGCCTTCCAGGCGATCTAGCTGCTCCAGCCGCCAGGCCAGGCTGCGGGTGAGGCCCGTGCTTACGGGTGCCCGCATTGCTGCAATCGGCGTGGCCAGGAGCGGGGTGGCGCTTGGGGCGGAGGTCAAGGGGCAGGCCGCGTGTCAGCCCAAGCTGGCAAATTGCTTGAGGCTTCGGTTGCTCAGAGCCAGGCCAACCCCTGCAGCATCTCGCAAAGCAGCTGCAGGACCATGACCTGGTCTTCCACGATCAGGCAGCGAAGGGTCACCCAAATGCTGCCGGTGTACCACTGTGCTTGAGGAGCGGTGCCAGCCCCTCTTTTTGTAAGCCCTTGACGAGATTTGAACTCGTGACCTCTCCCTTACCAAGGGAGTGCTCTACCACTGAGCTACAAGGGCATGTGGAAGGTGGGCCGGGTTGGATTTGAACCAACGTAGGCAGAGCCAGCGGATTTACAGTCCGCCCCCATTAACCACTCGGGCACCGACCCGAACCACACCCGAAGAACTTACCAGCCGACCTTCTCCATGCAGCTGCTCGCTCTCCACGGTCCCAATCTCAACCTGCTGGGCACCCGCGAGCCGGGTGTTTATGGCAGTCAGACCCTTGATCAGGTCAACGCTGAGCTGGAGAGTCGCGCCCAGGCCCTGGGGGCGGCTATCAGCTGCTTTCAAAGCAACCATGAAGGCGCCCTGGTGGATCGCATCCACGAGGGCCGCGGCAGCGTGGATGGCATTTTGATCAATGCCGGCGCTTACACCCACAGCTCAATTGCCCTGCGTGATGCCCTGCTGGGGGTGGCGATTCCCTTCGTGGAATTGCACTTGAGCAACACCCACGCCCGCGAGCCGTTTCGGCACCATTCCACCCTGGCCGATAAGGCCCTGGGCGTGATCTGTGGCTTTGGGCCGCTCAGTTACACCCTGGCCCTTGAGGGCCTGGTGGCCCACCTGCGAGCCCAGCCTTGATGGCCCGGGTGAAGTGGTTGGCGGCCCCATCCAGCCCCGCCTGGCTGGAGCAGGCGATTGCCCAGCCAGAGCTGCTGTTGATTGACCACGCCCACTGCGAGCGCAAGGCTGCCGGCGTAGCCCTACAGCTGATGTTTCGTTATCCCAGCGAGGTTGGCTTGGCGGCCGCCCTTAGCCCCCTGGCACGGGAGGAGTTGGAGCACTTTGAGCAGGTGCTGCAATTGCTGCAACGGCGCGGCGCAGCCCTGCGCTCCCTGCCGGCCCCGGCCTACGGCTCGGCCCTCACGGCTCAGGTGCGCAAGGGCGAACCCCAGCGCATGCTCGATTCCTTTTTGGTGGCTGGCTTGATTGAGGCCCGCAGCCATGAGCGCATGGCCCTGCTGGCGGCCCATAGCCCCGATGCCGAGCTGCGAGAGCTGTATGGAGAGCTGCTGGCCAGCGAAGCGCGCCATTTCGGCCTCTACTGGCTGCTCTGCGAAGAGCGCTTCGGCCGTGGGGCCACGGTGGAGCGGCTGCAGGAGCTGGCGGCGGCGGAAGTCGCAGCCCTCACAGGCGATCTCGCCGCTGCAGACCAGGTGCGCATGCACTCGGTGGGGATTGATTTGGTGAGCTGACTTCGGCAGACAGCACCGTCCACCCGATCTACAAAAGGTTTATGAGCCATCCAGCGGTGGGCCGCCAGCGGCTGCCACGCCACATCCAGCACGAACACAGAGATGGCAATCCGGCGGCCTTTCGCTGGAGTGTGCTGCTCAACAGCGGCCTCTCCGCTTTGCAGCTGGCCATTGGCATCGGCTTTGGCTCTTTGGCCCTGATCGGCGATGCCCTGCACAACCTCGGCGATGTGGCGGGGTTGCTGCTGGGCTGGGGGGCTGAGCGCCTCAGCGCCCTGCCCGCCAACAGGCAATTCACCTACGGATTTGGCCGCAGCACCCAGCTGGCTTCGATGATCAACGCGGCCTTGATCTTGATGGCATCCGCCGTTGTGATCGTTGAGGGCGTGCAGAGACTGGCCAAGCCGGTGGAGCTAACCCCTGGCCCGGTGGCGGTGGCGGCCCTTTTGGGCATTGCGGTGAACCTGGGCTCGGCCCGTTTGTTTGGCCACAACCACAGCCACGATCTCAACCGCCGAGCTGCGGTGGTGCACCTGCTTACCGATGCGGCGGTGAGTGCTGCGGTGCTGGTCAGTGCCCTGTTGATTCAGTTCACCGGCATCCACTGGCTTGATCCCTTCACCGGTATTGGCGTGGGCTTGGCCGTGGCCTGGTCCGGCTGGACCCTGCTGCGTCAGTCGGTGCTGGTGAGCCTCGACGGGATCCCGCCAGGCATCGATCGAGATGCCGTGGAACGCACCTTGGCCGAGCTGCCAGGGGTGGCGGCGGTGCATCACATTCATATTTGGGGCATGAGCACCTCCCAAACGGCCCTGACTGCACACCTCCTGCGCGACCCCCAGCAGGTAGACGACATGGCCCTGCTGCATAGAGCAAAAGCTGAGTTGGCCCAGTTGGGCATCGATCATTCGACCTTGCAGTTAGAGCCCCTGCAACTTGATTAAGACCGGAGCATTAGCTCAGCTGTCTTTGAACCGGTCGCGGATGGTGTTCACCTCCGGGAGATGGCACTTCAGAGCCTGAACGCAATCGCCATCGAGCTTGCCCCTTTCAACCAAGCGCTCCAGCTCACAAATGGCCGCCTCCACAGACCAGGGCTCTTTATAAGGCCGGTGACTCGTGAGGGCGTCGAGAATGTCGGCGACGGCGATGATCCTGGCCTCTAGGGCGATCTCGGCTCCTTTAAGCCCATTGGGGTAGCCGCTGCCATCGAGACACTCGTGGTGCCCGGCCACCACGTTGCGCATCACCTGGGAGTCGGGCAGGGCATTAAGTCCGAATTCGCCGATCATGCGCTCCAGCACGTCAATACCCTTTTGAACATGGGTATTCATCAGGGCTCGCTCTTCAGGGTTTAGACCGCCGGACTTAAGCAAAATACTGTCGGGAATGCCAATTTTGCCAATGTCATGTAATGGCGCAAATAAGTAAAGGTGCTCAATATATTCATCGCTTAAGTCGTAGCGAGGGGCTAGCTCCCTGGCGATTAGGCGGGAGTAGTGAGCCATGCGCTCAAGATGATTGCCGGTTTCAAAGTCGCGGAGGCTGGCAAATTCGCGAGCAACCTGAGCAGATGTGGTGATCGAGCGAACTAAATTTAATTCATTTGAGATTGTCAGGCTGATAAGGGTGTTGTAAACCTCAAGGCTGCGCTGAACTTTTTTGCTAAAAGCAGCTGGCTTCAATGAGTCGTAGAAAAGGAAGCCGATAAACTCCTGCCTCTCGTATAGGGGCACGGTGAAGGAGGAGCGGTAGCCCTCGTTTAGGAGCCATTGGGAGTGGGGATTGGCAGCATTTACGGCATCGGCGATTTCATCCAAAATCCGAACGCTACGGCTAGCCGCTAAGCCGCTGAGGGAGGCGCTTTCGGAAAGGCAAAACTCATATCCCTTGATGGCTACGCCCTGGCGAGTGCTATGCACAAAGGTTCTGAGCATGTCATCGCTGGGTTCGTAGAGAGCGCAGGCGATGCGATCTACGTCAGGAACCTGCTCTAACAATTGCTCGTGCAGCTGGCGCAGCCTGAAATTGAGGTCATCGCCAACTTGACGGATCAGGCTGGCAGCTTCCTTGTTCCTCTCGGGCTCGGTGGGGGCGAGATGGCTGGCCGGAAATGTCATTTCGAGAGAAAACCCTAACTTTTTCTTTTCAGCTTCAATTCAAACTTTAAGCGCCTAAATCGTCGAGGCGGGGGTAGTGGTCGGCGATTTGGTCGCCGGTAAATTCGGCCACCCAGCCTGCGGGGTTGTCGAAGAAGCGCAGGGCACAGAAATGGGGTTCTGGACCCATGTCAAACCAGTGCTTCGTGCCGGCGGGCACGGAAATCCAGTCGCCCGCTTCACAGAGCAGCTGCAGCACCAAATCGCCAATGTGCAGGCAGAAAAGGCCGCGGCCCTCTACGAAAAAGCGCACCTCGTCTTCGCTGTGGGTGTGCTCGGCCAGAAACTTCTGGCGCAGGGCCTGGCGGTCGGGATGGTTTGGCGTGAGGCGAATCGCATCCACGGTGGGGTAAGAACCACCGGCCTGCACTCGGGCGATTTCGGTGGCGTAGACGGCCAGGATCGCGGCCGGATCGGCCTCCGGGGCCAGGCCGCCCTGGACTTGCCAGCGCTCAAAGCCAATGCCCATTGGCGCCAGGGTGGCGGCGATTGCGGCCGGATCGCTGCTGCTGAGGTTTGGCGAGGCTGATGCGGCTGGGCCGGTGCCAAATACCTGCAGAAGAGTCATCGGGCTAGATCACGGGCTCCTCCCAGCCTAGAAAGGCTGCAGCAGCAGGCCACTCGTGTTTTCGGCAGAATTTCCGGAAGCCCCGTCGCCGGTGGCAGGCCTCACCCTGGTAGGCGTTGGCCCCGGTGATCCCCAGCTGCTCACCGTGGCGGCGGTGCGGGCAATTGGGGCCGCGGCGGTGGTCGCCTACCCGGTGGCCCGGCTCGAGGCGGAGGGAATGGCGGCCCAGATCGCCGCCCCCTGGATTGGCCCCGAGCAACGACGCTTACCGCTGCTATTCCCGATGGTGAGCGAGGCGGAGCCGCGCCGCCAGGCCTGGCATGCCGCCGCCGCGGCCCTGGCCGCAGAAGTGGCTGCTGGCCAGACCGTGGTGTTGC
>Ga0310335_100429_pt1 | contig 11347 bp, 8 predicted proteins | sample LakMicMISRFREDD7_FD_195549 | JGI IMG/M metagenome (GOLD analysis project Ga0310335, IMG submission 195549) | Enriched freshwater cyanobacterial communities from Lake Michigan, Michigan, United States - MI23.SRF.RED.D7 (v2) (version 2) | ecosystem: Environmental > Aquatic > Freshwater > Lake... | reverse complement strand
GGCCCGGTTCGCATGGATTTAAAGGGTCGACATAGGGGTAGAACCTTCACTAGGCCATCGCCCGGGCCCATCGTCTGCCCTAAACAGGTCACTGGCCCGCGATGCACTAGAATGAGGTTGATATCTGCAGTCGTGTTAGAGCGATTCGCCGGCATTCATCGCTTGTGCCGGCTAGGGGTGGGTTAGGTTGTCAAGTTAAATTGTCGCCATATTGCAGGGGGCTCAAGACACATCAGAGGTATCCAGGCGTCCCTCCCTGATCGCCTGAAGTAGGGCTTGGTAATCAGCTTCCGACTGGTGGGCGTGGCTCAAAGCCTGCTCCAGTATGGACTTGGCAAAGGGCTTGGGTTCGCCGATGTGGTCCTTGATGGCAATCCTGTCGCCCGAGCGGGCATGGGCCTTGGCCAGGGTCCAGGCGCAAAGACGGCCATAGTCGCTAAGCCCATCCTCATCTAGGCAACTTAGGTTGACGGATCCCTTCCAGTCGCGGAAATGGCGCAAATACAGATGATGTCCCTCTGGCGTGGTAGTCCAACCAAGGAAAGCATCACTGGTTGTTTGCATGAGCCGTTGGCCCTGCACCACCCGCTCACCTTGATGGTTGGTTGATGTTGCCTGGACGTAGGGAGCTAGGACCGATGCCTCAGCCTGCTTGCTTTGCAACACCAGCACATCATTGGGGTGTTTACCGGCAAACACGCCAACCGCGCAGCGGGTGCCGACCGATCCCACCCCTACCGCCTTAATCGCCGCATCCATGAATTGGAACTGGGAGAGAATCCGCCTCATTTCAGGTCGGATGCTCTGCAAGTACCTTGCAAAAATCCCATGAAAGCGGTTCAGCCAGTACAGGCCTCCCCCCCATTCCTCCGGAAGCTCTGCCGTTCGCCAGATCAGGGGGGGATCATGACGAAAGCGCAGCCGTCCGGAACTGTCGGTTTCGCAGAGTTTGCCCACGGCCTCACGACTATCGCGATGCTTGGCGTTATTGACGACATCACTTAAGTGGTGCTGCAGATTTTTACTTGAGGATTTCTCAATCAGGGCCTCAAGATCAAGCCGCATGACATACATGGGGATGAACGCCATTGCGGCGAAATTGGCCATTGCCTCGCCATAGGCCCGTAGACTGCGGCGACAGATTTTTTCCTGCTTTGCTTCGCTGATGCCCAAACTGCGCGCTGCAAGGAGCAGGCTTGTGGACAACCGCTCTAGATCCCACTCAAAGGGACCGGGATGGGTTTCATCAAAGTCGTTGATGTCGAACAGCAGATTCCGCTCTGGGGAGCCATAGAATCCAAAGTTCATGAGATGGGCATCACCACAGAGCTGCACCATCAGACCAGAGTTGGGCTTGCGGCTTAGATCAGAAGCCATCACCGCAGCGGCGCCGCGGAAAAAAGCAAATGGGCTCTGGGCCATGCGACTGTGGCGAACAGGCACGAGCCAGGGCAATCGCTGGGTCTCCTGTTGGATTAGCAGCTCAATGGGATCGGGGCGTTGGCTTTGCAATTCACCGGACACGGTTCCACAATTTAGGCCTGCTACAACCATGCAACGGTGATGAAACAACAATTTAGGATTCCCGGTTCCGTGGCAGATCACGGCCCAACCCCTCCGTGCCCGCCACCATGGGCATGCGGGAAAACCTTATCCAGCGCCGCTTGTAGGGATGGACCCCATGGGATGCACTCCCAAGCACTTCAAGCAATTGGAAAGGGGCTGGCCAGCTAGTGGTGTCCAATCAATAGCGAATACAAAAGAATCCGGTGCCTGCACGCCGGATTCATGGTGGCCTAGTTAATGACAGTAAATAAGGGTTCAGATCAGCCTCAGCCTAGCTCCATAGAGCCAACAATATTGGCTTCTATGGGCCTAATTATCACCAGGAGTCTTCAGCTTGTAGCCCCTAAGGATGGAGGATCAACTAGCTGCCAAGTGGAGCCCCAAAATCCCAGCAGGCCCCTGAAGGAGGGATCCAACTAAGTGGACTTCTGTCCTGATAAAAGCGGGCTAGGGCAGCGACACCACCTCGAAGCAGAAGGTCCAGCGTATTCAAATGTGACAACGTGGCTGGACTCCAGCAGGAAGCCGGCTTGGCCCCAGGCGCCCCTTGGCATTGTTGAGTCAGTCACCCAACCTCGAGCCCTTCTGTAGTGATGCCGACAGTGAAGCCCCGTGCCTGGCTCATCGTTCAAGGCTTAGTCGTCATCATTTCGCTTGCCCTAGCTGAGCTGATCGCCCGGTTTCTCCAGCTTGATCGGGCCGGAGGCGTGCTGTGTTTGGCCAGCCTGGCCAGCCTGGTGGTCTGCGCCAGGCTGGGTGGCCGTCAGGCTCTGCTGGGCGTTACGGGCCTGGCGGTGTTGTCCGGCGCGGCGGTGTACAGCCAGAACGATCCGCTACTCGCCACAATCGTGCTCACGGGCACAGCCCTGGGCCTCGGGCTAAGCGGTCGCTGGCAGTTGAAGCCGGTGTACTGGCTGCTGATGGTGAGTCTCTGCATCCTGATCACCAACAGTCCGCTACCGGCCAATCCTGCGTCCTTCGACGTGGTGCGGCTCGCCGCTGCGTTTTTTGCGTCCGGCAGTTTGGCCACTGTGCTGCAGACCACGCTGGTGTCGCCGATGGAGGGGGCCCCAGCGCCGATCCCGTTTGCGGTAGCCCACAGCTGGCGCCGGAGCGTCGCCCACGGCTTGATGCTGGCCACCGCCACCGTGGTGAGCACCCCAATCGCTTTGCAGCACCACTGGCACACCAGCGGGCTCTGGCTAGTCCTAACGCCATTTCTTGTGCTGCAGCCATTCGTTAGGGACTCCTGGACTGTGGCGCTGCATCGCTCCCTGGGAACCCTCGCCGGAGTCCTGCTGGTGATCGGACTCGCCTTCGCCTTGCCCCGCAATGTGCCCCTTTAGCTTCCGGCCGTCGCTGCCGGTGTGATCACCGTCGTAATCGCGGTCAAGAAAGGCCATCGTGCCTTGATGCTCACTGCCTTAACAGCCACGATCGTGCTGTTCAACAGCAGCAACGAGACTCTGCTGCTGATGGCTGATAGGCGCGTCCTGGCCTCGGCCCTCGGCATCGCCATTGCCCTGGGACTCATGGCCTTAGCCCATCCGATCGAGCATCGTTTCGCGCGATTACCCGAAAGGATTGCGTCAGGTCGATGAGAAGCAGAAAGACAACGAAGCTGTTATCTTCCATGGAGCCATTTTTATTGAGTTTTTAGCAGACCCAGGGACTGCCGCCCTAATCTCAGCCGGTTGAAGCCAGATCCCAGAGGGACAGCTCCAGCGCAACAGGTTGCGCTGGAGCTGCTAGATCACCGACAGGGTGGTTTAGGTGCTGCCCTGCAAGTGCGGGCCAGCTCATGGGCATGGGCCATGGGCAGGAAACGGACCTTTTGACCTGCTTATCTCTACGGCCCAGGGTGATAGTGAGGCGTTCATGGCCAAAGGCCTTGATGGTAACTGCTTCGCAAAAGCCCAAGGGCTACGGGATAGACATGCATCACTAAGGTTCGGATTTCGCAGCTGGAGGCCTTACTGATCGCCATGGAAGAAACGGCGTGGGACACCGCTCTTGCGCCTCACCCCGCAGGCTGTGGCAAGGACCTCCCAGCGGCCCGGCCTGATCGGTGCAACGGCCGAGGAGTGGGGGCCTTTTTTGCGGGACCCTGGCGGTTCTGGTGCGATGGGGTTTGGTCCGGCTGGGGAAGGGCTGGGGGTGTGGGGCTTGATTTCAGGTTTGCTTGGGACTCACTGGTAACGAGGGTGGTGCTCAAGTGAGCGGCTGGTTCTTGGTGGCGTTGCCCTCGGGGACTGGGCCTTGGCGCTGCAGGATGGGCAGGAGGCTGCTGATGCCTAGGGCCAGGAAAGAGAGGGCGCCAAGTAGCGCTAACAGCCGTAGACCCAGTGGCCGGCCAGGATCCTTGTCCCAACCCTCCGGGTCGATCGGCTCCAGCGGGAGCTGCTTCGCTGGCCTGGGGCGATGGGCCATGGCAATGGGTTCACTGGGAGGTCAGCCTGGCTGGCCAGCCCTCGAGTTGTTGTACCCCAAGGAGATGGACCGCCCAGCTCCGCCCGACCCCCTTGGGAAGGCACCACGGCTGTGCAGAAAAACCTCCTGGGCCAGCGCTCCAGGCTTTGCTGAGGTCACCCCGCCCCGGTCATCACGTGCCGGATCACCTCCATCAGTCCATCGGCGAGGGGGCGATGGGCGGCGAGCTTGGTGCTCCAGATCGATCCCATCAGGAGGTGCTCCGGGCTCACCAGGTCCAAATCCTGGCCCTCCAGAAGCCGCAACTGCTCCAGCGGCACGGACAGCTCACCCCGGAACACGTGGGCCGTACGCCGGTGGATGGGATGCACCATCACCAGCTCAAGATCTGGAGGCTGCCAGCTGATTTCCTCCAGCAACTCACGCCGCAGGGCCTGCTCCGGCGTTTCGCCCGCTTCGAGGTGCCCGCCAAAGAGTCCCCAGCAGCCGGGCGCGACGATCGTGGGACTCTCGTCGCGCAGCTGCATCAGCCAGCGACCCTCCCGCTGCAACATGGCCAAGGCAACTTCAACGGCCATGACTCAGCTTCAGGCCGTGGCAGTGCGGCGTCGTTGCGTGGCGACGAGGGCGGCCCCACCGGCAGCCAATCCAAGGCCTCCGCTGATGGCCAGGAACACCAGCGTCTGCAACAGCAGCAGAGCAATCCCAATGGCTGATCCGGCCACGATCTGAATCCTGGCCTTGATCAACAGGGTGATCAGCAGCAGCACGGTGGTCTTTAGGGCGAGCAGCTTGGAGGTGCTGAAAGGGAAGAAGGGGTTCAGAAGCACCGGGTGACCACGGGTATCCCCATCCTGGCGGGCCGATCCGGCAACGGCGGACTCCCTTAAGCCCGAGGCGGCTGGGGTGGGATCCCCTGAGGTGGACAGACCCGCCAACCCTGTTGCCGTTTCTGGGCCGACAGCTCAATCGCCTGCTCCCGCGGCAGCTCCTGGGGGCGTTTCAGCAGGGGTGCCCTGCCTGCTGTTGCCAAGCCATGACGGGGATGGGAGGGGCCGCAGCTTCGGATGCAAAAATGCCTCGGGACCGAATGCGTTAGATCCGGCTGGACCTCGCTGCCATTCCTTTTCCACCCCAACTCGCATCGATTCCGTGGCAACGTCTGCTGGCCAACTCGCTCCGGATCAGACAGCCGAACATCAACGCGTAAAGGAGGCCAACGAGGGCCTCAATCCGTGGCGCAAGTGGGGCTCCTATCTGAGCGAGAGGCAATGGGGCACGGTGCGCGAAGACGACAGCCCCGATGGCAATGCCTGGGAATCCTTTAGTCATGATCAGGCAAGATCCCGGGCCTACCAATGGGGAGAAGATGGCTTGGCAGGCATCAGCGATGACCGCCAGCTGCTGTGCTTCGCCTTAGCGCTCTGGAATGGCAAAGATCCAATCATCAAGGAGCGCCTCTTTGGCCTCACCAATAGTGAGGGAAACCATGGCGAAGACGTCAAAGAATATTACTACTACCTGGACTCAACGCCAACGCATTCCTACATGCGTTACCTCTATAAATATCCGCTCAATGCCTATCCCTATGGCGACCTAGTTGACACCAATCGCAGCCGTTCACGGCTGGAGCCGGAATATGAGCTGATCGATACTGGGATCTTCGACAACAATGAATACTGTGACGTCGAAGTCGACTATGCCAAGGCTGGACCAGAGGATCTGCTGATCCAGATCACGGTGCACAATCGCTCCAATCAAACAGCCACGCTCGCCGTCTTGCCAACCCTCTGGTTTCGCAATACCTGGGATCAGGGGAGCGGCCCGAAACCCTTGATTCAGGCGAAGCCTTCTCAGTCAGGCCAAGCGAGACTCCATGCATCCCATCCCGACCTTGGCGATTTCGCACTCCACTGCAACGGGGCAGATGAATTGGTGTTGACGGAGAACGAAACGAACACTGAGATCATCTTCCAACAACCGAACCAATCCCCTTACACCAAATGCGGCATCAACCGCTACGTCGTTCATGGCGAGGCGGATGCTGTCAACCCATCCCAGCAGGGAACGAAGGCTTCGGCGATTTACAACCTCTCGATTGGTGCCCATGCCTCAAGCATCATCAAGTTGCGACTGAGAAAGTTAACGTCAGAAACACAAGATGACTCTGCCTATCACGATTTCAATCAGATCTTGGATCGCAGAAAGCAAGACTGCGATGACTTTTACGCCAGGGTGATGCCAGCTGGATTCAGCGCTGAGCAAAAGCTGGTGTTCAGGCAAGCGATGGCAGGGATGCTGTGGTCCAAACAGTTCTACAACTACGACATTGCGCCCTGGCTCCAGAAACGTGGCATTGATCCACTGGGTTTCAACAACGCCCAGGGTTTCAGGAATCAGCAGTGGCATCACATGAACAACAGTGATGTCATCTCCATGCCAGACAAATGGGAATATCCTTGGTACGCGGCCTGGGATCTCGCCTTTCACGCAAGCACGTTTGTCTTTGTCGATCCAAGCTTCGCCAAGCAACAGCTCAGCTTGATGCTGAGCAACCAGTATCTCCACCCCAACGGGCAAATTCCAGCCTATGAGTGGAACTTCGGCGATGTCAACCCACCCGTGCATGCCTGGGCAACTTTCAATGTCTACCTGGCCGATGCGGCACTCCATGGCAAGGCTGATCATCAGTGGCTAAAAGAAAGCTTTCACAAGCTTCTTATCAATTTTACTTGGTGGTTGAATCGAAAAGATGCCAATGGCAATAATGTGTTTCAAGGCGGCTTCCTTGGTCTCGATAATATTGGCATTTTTGATCGCACTGAATCACCGGAGATGGGCGGCAGCCTGGAGCAAGCCGATGGCACGGCCTGGATGGCCTTATTTGCCCAAACCATGGTGCAAATCTCTGTGGAGCTGGCCCGAAAAGATGAAACGTATCGAGAATACCCAATCAAATTCATGAAGCATTATCTCTCAATCGCCCATGCAATGGTCAATCGCAATGCCAGCGAAAGTATGTGGGATGAAGAGGATGGCTTTTTCTATGACGTACTCCGCAAAAGCGACGGCAGCTCTACACGCCTGAAAGTCAGGTCCATGGTCGGACTGATTCCCCTGTGTGCCGTCCAGGTGTTTGAGCAAGATGTCATGGAGAGGCTGCCTGAGCTCAAAGATCTGCTACTTAGGCTCCAGGACAAATTTCCAGAACTGCACAGTTCTTTTCACGATGTGAGACTCAATGGGTATGCCGACCGGCACATGATGTCTGCTCTCGATGAGACCAATTTTCGCCGTGTGCTGAAGATCATGCTCGATCCCGATGAGTTCCTCGGAGACTTTGGTATTCGCTCGATCTCAAAGCGGCATGAGAGTGAACCCTATCGCTTTTCCCATAATCACCAGGAGTTCATTGTCCAATACCTGCCGGCTGAGTCCGATTCAGGCCTGTTCGGCGGCAACAGCAACTGGCGTGGTCCGATCTGGATGCCAGTCAACGTCATGATTATTCGCTCTTTGATTGTCTACTTCTGTTATTACGGCAAAGACTTCCAGGTTGAATTCCCAACCGGGAGCGGTCAATTGGCAAACCTCTATGAGATCGCCGAGCATCTCGCGCACAGACTCGTTTCTATTTTCACTCGAAATTCTGAAGGTTTAAGACCTGTTTTTGGCAACCAGCAGACCTTCCAGAGCGACCCGAACTGGAAGGATTATCTCCTGTTTTATGAGTACTTCCATGGTGACAATGGGGCCGGCATTGGCGCCAGCCACCAGACCGGCTGGAGTGGTCAAGTCGTTAATTTGACCCACTATTTCGCCGTTAATACCCAGGACAGCCTGTTGGCCCGTGGCCCTACGGGACCAGCGCCTCAAGTTCACCAGGGCGTCCGCTGAGCCAGAGTTTCGCAGCTGCCTGAACCTGCCTGCGAAGTTGATTCTTCAGCGCATATCCTCAGCGCACCATCGAGCGACTCTTGCCTTGTTGCTCACCTGGCCTCAGTGCCGGCTAGTGGCTGCTGCTGATGACCACCTTTCTTGATCACCCCATGGGAGCTCAACCCACCCGAACCCAGGCGGTGCCCTTCCTCGGCGTTCTGGCCAGCCTGCAACTGATCGACCCGAGCGTGGCCAACACAGCCCTGGTGAAGGCCGCCCAAGCCCTTGAGATGCAGGGCGCCACGCTGTCCCTGGCAGCCTGCATCTCCACCCTGGCCCAGGCGGCCACCGTGTTGCTGATGGGCTTTCTCGGCGATCGCCTGGAGCGCCGTCAGGTGTTGATGGCCGCCTTGCTGATGCTCATTGCCGGCGATGGGATCGCCATGGCGGCGCCCGATGCGGGCCTGTATCTGTTGGGTCGTGCCGTGGCGGGCATCGCCGTCGGTGCCGTGCTCGTGCTGTCCTTTGCAGCCGTCGGCGTCGTAAGCCGTCCCGAGCAGCTGGGCAAGGCTTTGGGCGTGTGGCACCTCTGGACCATCACTGGCTTTATCGCCGCCTCGCTCATCGGTGGCCTGTTGGCCAATAGCAGCTGGCGCCTGGCCCTGGGCCTGGTGCCCCTGCTCGCGGCGCTTTGTCTGCCGTTGCTGCCCGTGCTGTTGCCTGAGATGCCCGCCAATCCCAAACTCAGGGCCGATTGGCCAGGGCTGGTCAGCATCGCTGCGGCGATGGTGCTCTTTCTCACCGGTGTGAGTCACGCAGCAAAGGGTTTCACCGCGCCGCAGTTCCTGGTGCCCACCCTGTCTGGGGTGGTGCTGTTCGGCGTCCATCTGCTGATCGAGCGCAGCCGTCAGGAGCCGATCTTCCCGGTTGCGCTGTACAGCCGTGGTTGCTTCACTGCGGCGATCGTGAGCGCCATCGCGTCTAACTTCGCCTGGGCCGTGGTGCAGCTTCAGACGAGCAACTTCTGGCAGCTGGTGCAACACTTCAGCACGAGTCAGGTTGCCCTGGCCCAGCTCCCCCTGCTCGTTTGTTTTGCCGTTGGCGCTGTGCCGGCGGGCCGTCTGATGGGGTCCAGTCGCCGCACCACCCAGCTGATGGCTGGTGGCATCGTGATTCTCGTGCTCGGGCTGCTGTGGTTTGCCGCGATCCGCGCCGACAGCTCCTATGGCTCCCTGGTGATGCCAATGGTGCTGGTGGGCAGTGGCCTGGCCTTGATCGCCGTGCCCCAGTCGGCCTTGTTCGTCCAGGAGGCTCCGCCCGGCGCACTCGGCCCCGTAACGGCCTTCCGCACCACCACCGGACAGTTTGGTTTCGCCTTGGGTTTCGCCGCCAGCGGCGCGATGGTGGACGACTTCGGATCCGCCAACCTGCATGAACAGGTGCTGAAGCTGGGCTCCACAACCGTTTGGAGTTCCGAACTCGAAGCCAAGGTGCGGGCGGTCCTGGGCAGCGGCATGCTGAGTCACGCCAAAGACCTGCCGGCCAAGGCCATCGAGGTGATGAGCGACACCTACGCCAGTGGCCTGGCGGGCACCCTGGTTGTTGCAGCCCTGCTGGTGGGATTGCTCGGCGCGATCAGCCTGCTGTTGCTGGTGATCGGCCAGCAGCAGCGGCGCGTTGAGCAGGGGGCCCGGGCTTAGGGCGTCCCTGCCTAGCTGTCACCCTTGGCAACGGCTTCCACAACGGTCTTGTGGTCTGCCCCGGCCAGATCCGCATGCTGTTTCGCCTGCTCCAGAACGCCCTCGGCAAAGCGCTTTTGATCATCGAACTGAACCGCTATGGCTCGCCTGAACAACCAGGAGCCATCACTTCAACGGCTGCCCATCACCACCCACCTGCACCAAGAATGCCTCAACCCAGTCATGGTGTTGCTTCTGGGTAATCGCAGCCGCTACCGAGGTCCCTTCGGCCAGACGAAAGCGCTGCCGGAAGGCCGTCACCAGGGCCTCCACCTGGGGGCGGGTGAGCCTGCTGATCGCGGTGTGAACCCCCTGGATCTCGGCTGGAGTTAGGGCGGTAGCGGCGGTTTCTTTTGGGGATCGACCAGGGGCTAGGGCCTGCCCCCTTGGCCCGGTCAGACCCGCCTGCCCCAGTCGTTGCGATGGACCAGCCTGACCAGTGGCGCCGAGCACCTGAATGGCCTGCTCCTGCCGCACCGAACTGGTGACCTGTCGCTGCTGCTTGTCGTAGAGGGCCAAGCCAAAGGGATTGCCAAAGGTCATCAGGGCCCGTTTCATCGCGTCGGTTTCGGCTTCCTTGAGGGCGGATTCATGGGCCAGGCCCAAGTCCCCGTCGATGCCATGGCCGGCGCCGCTCCCCTCTCGGACCAAGCGGGCCGCCCCCATGGCCTGGCAGCCCAGCCGGATGCGCACCCGGGCGATGTAGGTCACCCCCCAGCCGGGCTTTTGCTCCCGGCCCAGCGGCCGCCTGGTTTCGCTCACGCAGCGGAGCTCGATCGTTTCCCTCTCCCAGCCATCGAAGCCAAAGATTCGGTTCGCTTCTTGGATGGCAACCCAGCCCTCCAGGTAACTCAGGCTGCGTCCCGCCTGGGAGCGGGTTTGCACATGGGCCCGGTTGAGGGGAGCGGCTAGGGCGGCTGTTTGGTCGGCAGAGAACAGGCCTGGGGTTGCTGGGGCGGTTGGGCCCGGTAGCTCGGGGAGCTGGGGCCTGGTCGGTTGTTCAACCCTTGGCGCAGGAGCCCCAGCTTCTGCCCGGCGAATTAGTTCCAAGGCGGTGGGCATCTGGCCTGGCCTGGCCGCGGGGACGGGCCTGGTGCCGTTGCCGTTGGGACTGGTGCTGGTCATGGCCTGGGGTGGAACGGGAGCTGGACTGGAGATCGGGGCCAGGATCGAGATGCTGCCCCTATAGGCGAGAGGTTGGGAGCGTTTGGCATCGATCGCTGGATCGAGCAATGGCGCCCAAACAGCCCAGGGCCCCACCGATTCGCGGGCCGGCCTGGAGGGCCGCCATGGGGGCTCCCTGATTGGGCGTTGGCCCAGGGCCCATGCCCAGCCCCGTGGGGCCCCGCTCCTCCTCGACGCTGATCTCCCTTCGCTAGATCCACCAATCCTTGGCCCTGTTCCTTGCTCCTTTTCCTTGATCCTGTTCCTTTGTCCTGTTCCTTGGCCCTGTTCCGGGCAGATGGGGCCCCTACGCCGCAGTGGATCGATCAGCCAGCAGGAGGGATGGCCCTAGGGGCAAGGACGACCTAGCGGCTACCCAGGCCACCAGAAACCTTTGGGCGGCGTTTGGGGCCCGCCCTTAGGGGCTTTCCCGCCAGCGACCCCCAACTCAGCCGTCGCTTTCAAGGAGGTCGTCCACGGAACCGCCCTCGTCGCCATCATCTTCGCCGTCCTCGTCGTCCCCTTCGTCATCCCCGAGCACCTCCTCGACCAGCTCCCGGGCGGCCTTG
>Ga0310335_100427_pt1 | contig 11414 bp, 9 predicted proteins | sample LakMicMISRFREDD7_FD_195549 | JGI IMG/M metagenome (GOLD analysis project Ga0310335, IMG submission 195549) | Enriched freshwater cyanobacterial communities from Lake Michigan, Michigan, United States - MI23.SRF.RED.D7 (v2) (version 2) | ecosystem: Environmental > Aquatic > Freshwater > Lake... | reverse complement strand
TGTCAATACCAGGACCCCTGGTTCAATGGATGTTGGTAATATTATTGAGTTGCAATGCTCTTCTAGGAGGCCAGGGTTGCCATTGCTTGTTTGTCTCCTGGCCTCAAATTGCCTTGATAGAAGATTGGGCCATCGGATCAAGGCTGTTGGCGTTGTTGATTCCTGTTTCGCTGCCATGACCTGTAAGAACGGCTAGGTCTGGTGTCGTTAATGCCAGCTCAGTCAGTCGCTCTCGCAGGTAATCTGCAAGTCGTTGAATCTGTGGGTAGTGGCTAAATTCCCTGCGAACCACGAGGGCGTCGCCCACCTCGATCGGTAACCTTAGGGGTAAGGCCTGCCAGCTATCCCCATAAAGGGGCAGGGTCAAGGGAGTGGCGAAGCCCACCATCAGATCTTCGATCGGACCCTGGCCTGCGCACGCCCCGTGGGATTGGCGCTCGGATTGGGATGGATCCAGGCTCAAACCACAGGCCCTTAGGGTCTGTTCGAATTTGGGAAAGGCATGGTCGGGCAGGGGCAGCATGGGGTAACCGGACACATCTTTGAATCTCACCGCATCACCTAGTTCTAATAGGGGATGGCCTGCATTAACGACCAGGACCATGGGCATCTTGCTGAGGCGAATCGTAGCAAGATCTGGATCATGGCTAGGCGTATCGGGATAGGAGGTGATCCAGGCATCAATGATGCGTTCTTGCATTAATTGCAGGGGGCGCTGATATTCCAGGAAGTTGAGATTGCCTAGAATCCAGCCGCTTGGCGGCGGTGTAGCCAGCAGGGAGCCTGACCAATGCTGCGCATCAAGGCGTAGGCAATTGTCGCTTTTAAAGCGCACATATTGATGGACTTTGCGTTCTAGATTTAATAGTTTAGGGTCGCCAATCACTTGCCATTCGCTATTGACTCGCTCCAGAGAAATCTCAAAGGTTTTGGCGCATTTGCGGCTGTTGCGGCTTACGGTGGTTTGGTGTAGGTTAAACTTGGAGGCGACATGATGACCCGTTCTCAGCCATATCAAGCCATCCATTGAGGCCAGGCAATTTTGTTCGACCATGGCTGTTGCTTGTCGTATTATATAGTACCAGTTGGAGGCTGCTTTATCGGATTGAAACGTTAATACCACAAAAACTTTCAGAACTTGCATAGGGATGGGGCCCAGGGCTTGACGCTCCACTGGCCCGGATTCGATCGTGCTGCCCAGTAGTCATTTTCAAAATCATTCATGATGGGCAGCGGCGGGATGTTGGTGTGATGCCACCGGTGGCCTGACCCCATTGCAAGACTATCGATCGGCGTTAGTGAGGGTCAGTTCTGGGTTGTCGAGTGCTAGGGCGCCAAGTCGTTCGAGTAAAAGCGCGCGCAGGATGAAAAGTTCTGGGTTGAGGGCAAATTCTCGGCGGATCACAATCGCCTCCCCGGATTGGAAGGGCAGCTCCAATGGCAGTCTGGCCAGCCCTTCACCACTGATTGCCATGCTCAGGCAGGTCCCGTAGCCAATCGTGAGTTCTGCTTCACTCCTCCCCTCCCACATCTCCCGTCGATACCGCGTCATACGCACGACATCATTCCAGAGGCCAATCGATTTCAGCGACTCTTCGACTTTTGGATAGGATCCATCCGGGAGGCCTAGGCTCGGATACATTGCAATATCGCTGTAGGTCAAATCTGGCTTGCCAATCAATGGATGGCCCCTTGGGGCGACAAAAAAGACCGGCATTGACGACAAGCTGTAGGACGTCAGGTCTGGATCATCAGCCGGTGGGATATCTGGTAGACCAGTGATGCAGGCATCGATGATACGTTCACGGACCAGTTGAAACGATCTGGGGGTGCCAACGATGTTGCAGAGGCCGAGGATCCAGCAAGCAGGTGGCGGCGTACAAAGTAAGGGGCCAGACCAGTAGGTGGCCTCCAGCCGTAGGGGGCGATAGCCAAGCCAGCGGGCTGTTTGGTGGACATGTCGCTCCATCAGTAAAGTCGTCATGTCGCCGACCGTATGCCACTCCCCGTTGATTCGTTGGAGTTCTAGGCCAAAGAGATCCAGGCACTTTTTTGAGTACCGGCTGATCATCGGCGCACTAATGCCAAGCCGCATACTGGATTCGGCGCCAGTCCTTAGCCATTGAAGGGCATCAAGGGCGGCTAGGGTGTCTTGATTAACCACAATTGAAATCGAGATATCTTGATTGTAGTGATAGGGCGATGATGCCGTTAATGCTAATGTGCTGAATTGTGAAATTGGCATTTTTCTAATATATTTTTGAGGCGATATGGGGCGTTTGTGCTGCGCCGTGATGTAATCCTTGTCCAATCTAGTGAATAGTGGCTTGGGCGCCGCTATTTTCACTCTCTTCAGGAAGATCCTGGCTGTGAAATCGCAACTTGCCTAGACCATCCAAGCGGGGATTAGTCGTGGCTTGGCTTTGATTTTTTGATTAGAGCGAAACGGAGGGGGTGGGATTCGAACCCACGGTGCCTTTCGGCACGCTGGTTTTCAAGACCAGAGCCATCAACCACTCGACCACCCCTCCAGGGTGGGTCCGTCAGGACCCTTGGGAATTATCCCATAAAGCATTTGCTCCGCTGGGGAGCTGCTTTAGGGGGCTTTGATGTTGGGGCAAGTGGCTCCATTGAATCTGGAGGCAATGCGTTGGCTGCCCTTGCTGTAGACCATTTTGACCTTGTCGGGATCGCCTGAAGCCTGGGCTTCGCCCATCTTGCTGGCAAATTTGGTGCAGGCTTCATCCAGGGTGACAGCGTTCACCGTCGGTGCGCCGGCCAGTAAGGCTGCGGCTGAGAGGGTCGCGAAGGCGAGGGTTTTGAGAGGACTTGTCATTGTGGTTTAGGGATTAAGTCGAGCGCATCACTTGTGAGGGGCGCTGGCCATGGCTTGATGACCAGCGCCCCAAGGTTGGTCGGTTCTCAGGAGGCGGACGGTTTGGCCAAGGGCAACAGGCATTTGTCGGAATCACAACCGGCCGGACCGGCTTCCATCAATTCGCCGCCGTCATAGCGCTGCAGTGCCTCAAAGAAGTCAATGGTACGACGCCTGGTTTCCACGTCTGCTTGCAACTGGCTGTAGGTGGCTTGATCAATCGGCTCAAAGGGCAGGCGGGGGAAGGTGGCATTGGCATCAAAGCGGGCTAGAAGGGCCGCTGAAATGTAGCCTTCGCCGCCATCGATTGCCTTGAAGATGGCATCGGTGAGGCCCTCGATTTCGTTCTCCCGAAATTCAACGGTGGCCGACGTGTTGTGGGCCGTGTAGTGCTTCTGCACTTGCATGTAGAAATCGAACTGGGCCAAGGCCGAGAAGTTGTTGATCTCTACCGCATCGGCCCCCGGAATGTTCGCCCAGCTCACTTCAGTAGGGATTTCCACCAGCCACTCGGTGCAGCGCGGATCAAAGGCATCATCGAGCAAGCGGCCCTGCTCATCCTTATCGGACTGGCTCGGGACGATCGTGTAGCCATAGTCCATGCAGGCTAAGGCCACCGGATCGTTCTTTCGGAAGGTGATGCGGCGGATGAAGCGTTGGGCCTTGGGGGGATGCCAGCCGGGGGAGGCGCCGGTGAGCAGGCTCTTGGTGCCGGCCGGTTGCACGGTGGTGCAGCGGTTGGGCCGGCGCAGGCCGTGGCGATCGCAGTAGTCCCACACCGATCGGTTGACACTCTCTTTCCAGCGGGCCAGGTAGGCCGCTTCCTTGGCCTTGAAGTCCAGTCCCTCCATTGTGTCGGGCCGGCCGGCCTCCCACCACTTCAGCCAGGGGGTGCCAAAGGCATGCACAAAGAAGTCGAACAGGCCGGTGAAACTCACGCCCACGATCGGATCCCAGGCCCGGCTCTGGCGATAGCGCTCCACCTCAAAGCGGTGGTTGAGCAGGCAGGCCACGGCCAGGCCGCCGGCTCTGAAGGCTTCGTCTTGGGCCCCTAGGTCGCTTGGATCAATCCGATTGAGATGGATTTCGGCCAGATTGCAGTGGAAATCGGCGCCCAGGATTTCACCGCAGGGGTTGAGGCCGTAACGGTTGAGCCGGTGCTCCAGTTCCGCCGCGCTGATCTCGGGGTTGTGGGTGGTCAGCCAGCGGCCCGCTTCGTCCCGGCCCTGGTCGCAATAGATGGCGATGAACTCGCTGCGCAGTTCGGGGGTGGGGAGTAGGTCGGCGTTGGAGCGGGCAATCGCCTCGGGGGCGAACTGGATGGCGCCTTCACCGCTTTGGAACTGCTTGGTGACCGCTTCCAGCACGGTGGCCCGATCGGGGCGGCTGTGGAACACCCGGGTGTGGTTGGCCATGCGCAGGGAATCCCGCTCGGGATCGATGCGCCAGTTGCCTTCGCTGTCTTGCTGCCACAGGTTTTCCTTGGCTCCTGCGGCCGATTGATCCTCGGCGGCGAACTGCCGCATGCCAGCGCTGCGGCGGATGTTGCCGGCCACGATCGTGACGGCGGCCTCATCAATCAACAGGCAGCATTCCACCGAACTCAGTTGGCGGCCCTGGGCCTTGTTGAGAATCTGGGCGACGCGGCCATAGAGATCCTTCAGCTTCACCGGATTGGCCATGCCGCCAAAGCCCTTGAGGGTTTCGCCCACGGGCCGCACATCGGAGAGGTCGACCGTGATGTCGATCGGTCCATCGAAACGTTCGTCGCTGCAGAGGTTGAGCAGCAGTTGGTAGCTATCGACCCAGCCGCGGCGGGTGTCACCCACCTTGATCTGCACCCGGTTGCCGTTGATAGTGCTCGTGGTGATCTCTTGGCGCTGGCCCGCAGGGGTGGCGCCGATGTCGGTGACACCCGCAATCACCAGCTGGTTGCGCACGGCCGGCAACCGTTCAATCAGCCGCGGTTCAATGATGGCGCCGGTGCCGCAGCCCATCATCGCCAGGTCCATCATCAGCCCGAAGGCTTCCCAATCGACCAGATTGGTGGAGGTGCAGTTATAGGCGCCAGAAAAATTTTGCTCCTGCTCAATCCAGGAGGTGCCGCCGATCCACAGCCAGCGGCCCGAGGGTAGGGCCATTTGCTGTTCCTGCATGCGGCGCAGCAGGGCCACCTCGTCTTCATTGAGGTTGCCGAGCTTGCGCAGGCCGCCCAGGTTGCGTTCGGCCACCTCGTGCCAGCTCTCACGGCCAGTGACGGTTTTACGGGAATAGGTGCGGTAGAAAACCGGGTTGGCGGCCGGGGCGGTGGCGGCAAAGGTGGCCTGGCCGGACCCGGGATTGGTACCGGGGGAAGACCCGCTTGGGCCAGTGCTGGCAGCTTCGCCAGCGGCCGTGGAGCTTGATGCCGTCAACGGAGCTGACAGGGTCACTGGGGCGTTGGGTGCAAGGTAGGGGCAGGCTAACGCCACTGGTGGGGGCGGCAAGGGGCATGGGGCACCATCGGCGGTGGCTGGCCCCTGTGGGCCGCCTGTACCCAGGCGCTGCCAGGCTTGGGCGATGGAACGCATCTGTGAGCCGGAATTAATGGAGGGCCTCGCCCAGGCCCAGGCCTATGGGGCGGCCGACTTCAGTGGTCCTGACCAGGCCCTAGTGGAGCGGCTCGCGGAGCTGGTGGGGCCCGCTGGCGTTGGCCAGCCGCTGCGGATCGTTGATCTCGGTTGCGGGCCTGGCAACATTAGTTTTCGCCTAGTGGCTCACTTCCCCCAGGCCCAGGTGCTGGGCCTAGATGGGTCGGCGGCCATGGTGGATCTCGCCGCCCAGGGCCTCGAGCGCCATCCCCATGGGCGCCTTCGCTTGACCTTTCGCCAGGCCCTGTTGCCCCTGGATCCTGGCCTGGCTGAGCAGCTGGCAGGCGGCGTAGGCGCGGGCTTTGGGGTGGTGGTGAGCAACAGCCTGTTGCACCATCTCCATCAGCCCCAGGTGCTTTGGCGCACGGTCCGCCAGCTGGCCTCCCCAGGGGCCCTGGTGTTGATGCGGGACCTGCGCCGTCCTCCCAATCCCGAGGCGGTTCGCCAGTTGGTGCAGCGCCACGCCAGCGGTGCCCCTGAGCTGCTGCAACGGGACTACGGCCACTCCCTGGCGGCGGCCTTCACCCTTGCGGAAGTCCAGGACCAGTTACGGGAGGCCGCCCTCCCCCAGCTCGAGGTTCGGGAGCTGGACGATCGCTACTTAGAGATCGCCGGCTGGCTGGGCTGAGGCCAGGGCCGCCGTTGCCTGGCAGGCTGGAGCCCATGAGCAGCCGTTCCTCCAGTAGCGCCCCGACCAGTGGTCCCCCCGAGTCCGCCCTGGGGGCCGTGGCCACACCTGGGCCATCCACCCTGGAGTCGGTGCCCGCTGGCGCCCGATTGGCGGATGGCCAGGCCATCGATTTAGCCCTTGAGCTAGCCCCTGATCAGGGGCTGGCGGGCCTGGCCGAGGCGGTGTCCCGGCGCCGCAATTTCGCGATTATTTCCCACCCGGATGCGGGCAAAACCACCCTCACCGAAAAGCTGCTGCTGTACGGCGGTGCGATCCAGCAGGCCGGGGCGGTCAAGGCCAAGGGCGAGCAGCGCAAGGTGACCTCCGACTGGATGGAGCTGGAAAAACAGCGGGGCATCTCGATCACCTCCACCGTGTTGCAGTTCGACTACGCCGGCAGCACGATCAACCTGCTCGATACGCCGGGTCACCAGGATTTTTCCGAGGACACCTACCGCACCCTGGCCGCCGCCGATAACGCCGTGATGCTGGAGGATGCGGCCAAGGGCCTGGAGCCCCAGACGCGCAAGTTGTTCGAGGTCTGCCGCATGCGCCAGATCCCGATTTTCACCTTTATCAACAAGATGGATCGGCCCGGGCGCGAGCCCCTAGAGCTGATTGATGAAATCGAAAAGGAATTGAAATTAGCCTGTTGGCCCGTGAATTGGCCGATCGGCAGTGGCGATCGCTTCCGCGGCGTGATTGATCGGCGCAGCAAGCAGGTGATCCTCTTCGCCCGGGCCGAGCGCGGCAAGCAGAGCGTCGAGCGCTCCCTGGCCTGGGATGATCCCGAACTTGCCGAACTGGTAGAGCCGGACCTCCTGGCCCTGGCCCTAGAAGAATTGGAGTTGCTCGATGGCGCCGGTGCTGACCTGGATCTGGACCTGGTCCATGGCGGCGAACTCAGCCCGGTCTTTTTTGGCTCGGCCATGACGAACTTTGGGGTGCGTCCCTTTCTGGATGCCTTTTTGGAACTGGCCCAAAAACCAGTGGCACGCCAGTCCAGCCAGGGGGCGATTGATCCCCTGCGGCCGGGCTTTAGTGGCTTTGTCTTCAAATTGCAGGCCAACATGGACCCACGCCACCGCGACCGGGTTGCCTTTGTGCGGGTGTGCAGTGGCAAGTTCGAAAAGGACATGACGGTGCAACATGCCCGCACCGGCCGCTCGATTCGCCTCTCGCGGCCCCAGAAGTTGTTTGGCCAGGACCGGGAAGTGGTGGAAGATGCCTATCCAGGTGATGTGATCGGCCTCAACAATCCGGGCATGTTTGCCATCGGCGACACCCTCTATGTGGGGCCGCGCATTGAATACGAAGGAATTCCCTGCTTCAGCCCGGAGATCTTTTCCTGGTTGCGCAATCCCAACCCTTCGGCCTTCAAGAGTTTCCGCAAGGGGGTCAATGAGCTGCGCGAGGAAGGGGCCGTTCAGGTGCTCTATGACACCGACCAGAGCAAGCGAGATCCGATTTTGGCGGCCGTGGGCCAGCTGCAGCTGGAGGTGGTCCAATACCGGCTGGAGCATGAATATGGGGTGGAGACCCGGCTTGAGGCCTTGGGCTTCACGGTGGCCCGCTGGGTGATCGGCGGATGGCCGGCCCTAGAAACAGTGGGCCGCATCTTCAACTGCAAGACCGTGCGCGATGCCTGGGACCGGCCGGTGCTGCTGTTTAAAAACCAATGGAACCTCAACCAGCTCAGCGAAGATCACCCCGATCTGCAGCTGGGCGCCGTGGCGCCGGTGGTGAGCGGGGTGGAGCCGATCGCCCTCTGATCACGGCCACGGCTACTGCCACGACCACGGCCACGGCTACTTCAACTGCTGCGCCTGCGGACCCCTGTCCCGGCGTTGGCTCTGGCGTCGGGTCCCTGGCCTGGCTTGGTTCGCTGGTTTTTGCCCCGTAGCCGCTACCGGCCTGGGGCCTGGGACTGGCGTCCGGATGGCCCCTCAGGGTTCGCCGATTGGCGCCCACGGCTAGGCCCCAACGGCGCCAGACTGCTTTACAACGAAAGGTCACAGCCATGCCAAGACCCTTCTGGCTGGTCCGCCCCCGTGCCGACGGAGGTTGCGACTACGTGAGTTTCCTGCCGGGCTCCGGCACCCCCAGTGCTGCCACCCCTTCCGAGGCAACACCCTCTGAGGCACCACCCTCCGAGGCAACAATCGAGATGCGCGAGGGCTGCCACCTGCCACCCCAGATGCCCTTACTGAAGCGCCGGCTCTGGTTGCCCCTCGAAGAAGCTGAAGCCCAGCGGTTGCGGTTGCAGGAAGAGGGCGGCTACCGGCGCAGCGAACCCCTCTTTTGAATCGCCCGAGCGGGCCCCTGGTTTGCCCTGCCCTGGGGCGCGCTGAGCAGAACTCCTGATTCATTCCACCCCAGGTGGGGCCGTGGCTCGATACGCTCAAGGAACGACAGCGCAGTGTCGGCACGAGGCGATGACCCAGGGTACGGATTCAGCCACAGCCGGCGAGCGGCCATCGGCCTACGAGCGTCTTGGCGTCAGCCCTGACTCCAGTTTTGATCAGGTGCAGGCGGCGAAGTCAGCGCGCCTGGCCGAGCTGGGTGACGATCCCCAGGCCCGGGCCCAGATCGAGGCGGCCTATGACGCCGTTCTGATGGACCGGCTCAAGGAGCGCCAGCAGGGCAAGGTCAGCAGTGCTGCCCTCAACGCCTCCCAGCGGGAAGCGGTGCGGCCCGTCGCCAGTCCGCCCCCCAAGCCCCTGGCCCGGCCCAGCCTGCCCTCGCTGCCGTCCCTGCCCAGGCCGTCCCTCTCGGTGCCCCAGTTCAGCCTGCCGGTGTTGGCCCTAGCGGAGGGGCGTGAGCGCTGGTTTCCCCTGGCGGCCGATGGGCTGGTCCTGGTCTTGTTGCTGGTCTTGCCGGGCCCTTCGGCGGAACTGCTGCTGGCCCTAGCCACAGGCGTGACCGTGGTGACCCTGCAGTGGCGCCACCGCCGCTTCCTGGGGGCTGTGGCCTGGAGTTTCGGCCTGCTCACCCTGGGCCTGCTGCTTGGCGGCCTGCTGCAGGGCTTGCTCGATCCCAGCCTGCCCCTGGGGTTGCCCCTTTCGGTCCAACAGGTGCAGGCCCTACCAGCCCTGGTGTTGCTTCTCCTGGGTGCCCTCTTGATCGGTTAGGTGCAGCTTTTCGGGCCTGGCCACGCCAGTGCCAACAGGTGCTTGGGCAGCTTGGCCCGTCGCTTAGGCCCGGTTCTGGTGACCTGGGCTTGGCTCTGGTGACCTGGGCCAGGCCCAGGTGGTCCCTAGCCGGTGGGGCTGGACAGTTCCGCGATCAGTTCTGCCAGTTCTGGGGCTTCGACCCGGTAGGTCTCGTTGCAGAAATGGCAGTTGAGTTCGGCTTTGCCGTCTTCATTGAGGATGGAGCCCAGTTCATCGCGGCCCAGCAGTTTGAGGGCATTGACGCTGCGGCGGCGGCTGCAGGGGCAGTGGAAGGTGAGTTCCTGATCGGCTTCGGCGTCTTCGAGTAGCTGGGGATCGAGATCCGGAAAGATGTCTTCGAGTAGGGCCTTGAGGTTGCCCGCCGCTTCGCCCAGCCTTTGGCTGAAGCCGGTCACCTCGCGGCAACGCGCTTCGAGCAGGGCCACCAGGGCCGGTTCCTGGGCTGCCTTGGGCAGCACCTGCACCAACACCCCGCCGGCGCAGCGGACGCCATGGCTGTCCAGCTGCTCGCCCACGAACAGGGCTGAGGGGGTCTGCTCGGAATGGAGCAGGTAGGAGGCCACGTCTTCGCCGATGGCGCCACTGACCAGTTCAACCGTGCTGCTGAAGGGTTCGCCCTGGCCCAGGTCGCGCACGATGTGCAGGTATCCGGTGCCGCAGGCCTGGCGGAAATCGAATTGGTGGGAGCCATCGGCCGCTTCCAGCAGGTCGAGCTCCAGGCCGGGGTTGCCCACGTAGCCGCGCACCGTGCCGTCGCGGCCGGCATCCACCATTAGGCCCTTGAGCGGCCCGTCGGACTGGATGCGCAGGTTGACCCGGCCATGGCGCACCTTCATCGAACTGGCCAGCAGCAGGCCCGCCGTCATCGCCCGGCCCAGCAGGGCGGTGGTGAGAAACGACAGGCCATGGCGCCGGCGGGCGTAGCGGGAGGCCACCGTGCTGTTCACCGCCACCAGGCGGATGCCGCCTCCGGCGGCGGTGGCTCGGACCAGCTGATCGGGCATCGCAACGGCCCCGCTGCGGGGCCCAACTGGAGCCATCGTATGCAGGGCGCCGCCGCCCGTTGGCCGGTTTTCACGAGGTGATCAGGGTTCGGCCAAGGGCCTCCCTGGCCGGGTTGAGGACGCATCTCCGGGCAAGGGCAGGGGCCCAAGGGTTCGCTGATCCGGTTAGGGGGCTCCCAGGACCCGCAGGATCGGGTGCCGTTGCAATCAACTCTTGGGCCCTGGTTCCACAGGGCTTTGGCGGGCTGCCTGGCCCGGATCGGCTCAGCTGAGGGGCCGCAGCTGGCCCTGCTCCAGCTGCCAGGAGTGCTCCACCAGATCGGTGAACAGCTCGGGTTCGTGGGTGACCACCAGCAGCACCCGCTCGCGGGCCAGCTGGGTCAGCAGGTCCAGCACCTCGGCCCGCACGGACCAATCCAGGCCGGCGGTGGGTTCATCGAGCAGCAACACCTGGGGATTGCGCAGCAGCTGCACGGCCAGGGCCAGGCGCCGCTGCTGGCCGCCACTGAGGCGTTCGGGCGGTTGTTGCATGGGCAGGCCCGCCAGACCCACCTGGGCCAGGGCCATTTCGGCCTGCTCACTGCTGAGACGACGTTGGCCCAGTTTCAGCTCCTGGCCCACGCTTAGGCCGAGGAAATGGCGTTCGGGAAATTGGAACACCAGGCCGCAAAGCCAACGCCGCTGGCGGCCATTCAGCCGCTGGCCCTGCCAGTGGATCGAGCCCCGGCGCGGTTCGGCCAGGCCGGCGATCAGTTCCAGCAGGGTGCTTTTGCCGCAGCCGCTTTGGCCCGCCACCAGGTTGGGCCGGCCCGGTGCCAGGCGCAGGTTGAGACCGTGCAGGATTGGTTCGGGGGCCGTGGCCGCCTGGTAGGTCAGGTCGCGGAGTTCGAGCACGGTCGACCGGGCGGCGCCCCCAGCATGGTGGATCGGCGGCTGGCTGGTTGGGTGATGCTGGGGGGGATGTTGGATAGGGCTGTTGCCCTGACCTGAGCCGGCTGATTCGTCCATGGAAATCCGTTTTCGCGAGCTCAATCCCTTCAACTGCTGGATCTGGATGCGGTT
>Ga0310335_100424_pt1 | contig 11444 bp, 17 predicted proteins | sample LakMicMISRFREDD7_FD_195549 | JGI IMG/M metagenome (GOLD analysis project Ga0310335, IMG submission 195549) | Enriched freshwater cyanobacterial communities from Lake Michigan, Michigan, United States - MI23.SRF.RED.D7 (v2) (version 2) | ecosystem: Environmental > Aquatic > Freshwater > Lake... | reverse complement strand
TTACAGAACAGATCATTAGCCTGCACGTGGAGTTGCTGCCTGAGGGTTGCTACTTGGCCACGAGTGAGGCGATCCCTGGCCTGGTGGCTCAGGGGCGAACCGCTGCCGAAACGCTGGAAATCGCCCGCGATGTGGCGAAGCGACTCCTCGAAGCACGTGCAGAACGCGGAGAGCTCACGGCCATGATTCCTGTGGGTGATTGTCTAGATCTGCCTCTCGTTGTTGGAGGCTGAGTGGGACGGTTAGCGGGATTTCGCTACCGCGAGGTGGTGAAACGCTTGAAGCGTTGTGGATTCCAATTTGACCGACAAACCGCTGGCTCCCATGAGATCTGGTATCGCGAAGTCGACCAGCGGTATACCACCATTCCCAATCATCCTGGGGATTTGCCGGAGGGGACACTCCGGCTGATCGGTCCGATCGCTGCCGATGTTAGAGAGTGGCAGCATTGTCGGGAACAAGCAGGGGCAGGATCCTTGCTATAACCATCGCCAGCACCTCACACGAAGCACTCCCAATCAGCGTCGCCCTCCTGGCACGCCAGTCAAGACTCTTCAACTGATCTGCAAGAACCACACCCACCACACCACTGCCCTCAGGCAAGGCCACCTCAAAGGGATAGCCTTTGACGCGTGATGTAATTGGACAAAACAGGGCCAAGCCAACCTTCGCGTTGTAGGCCCTCGGCGAGATCACCAAAGCAGGTCGCCTTCCAGCCTGCTCATTACCTGTATGCGGTGTGAATTCAAGCCACACTAAATCTCCTCGATCAGGGACGTATGCAACTGTCACTAAAAGATCTCCGCACCAACAGCCGATCCCGTATCAACAAACGAATGGATATTGCTCTCAGAAACGCCTGACAAGAGCTCATCAAGATTAAGGCGAGTAGGAAGAGCAGGTTTCACAACGAGCTCGCCATCCTTGGCCGTTAGGCTCACTTCGGTGCCAGCACCAAGACCAACCTCCTCTGCCAGTCCACGCGGGATCCGCACCCCGAGGCTGTTGCCCCATTTCTGAACTCGCGTCTGCATGGCCGCACCGGGGCTATACGCCGAATATACCAGTTTTGTGATGCAGCGGCTCCGCCCCGATGACGTTTCCCTCCCCTGCTGAGGTCTCAGGCCCCATCCTCCGAAAAGGGGGCTTTAACGCCTCCAAAAGGTGACATCTTTCCTGGCAGCTACCCACGCTGCATTCAGTTGTTAAAAGGATTCACCACGGCAACTCCCGCATCCATGAAATGGCGATGATTGCGGGTGGCGAGCAGGGCTCCAGAGGCCAATGCGATTCCAGCAATCAAGGTGTCGCGCATGTCAACTGGTGTGCCCTGCGCCTTGCGCTTGGCTGCCAGTTGTGCGGCCTGCTGGGCCGCCCGACCATCCAGGGTGGCGATTCTTCCTGGCACCAGTTCGTTGAGAAGGTGGTTAAGCCCCTGCTCCAGCCGCTCACGCCGCGATCCTGCAGGCATGATTCCAAGGCCGTAGCGCAGTTCAAAAATCACCACGCTGGGCAGCCAGATATCACTGACAGGTTGTTGATCTAGCCATCTCATCACATGGCGATCGGGCACATTTTGCATCAAGGCAGATATCACGTTGGTGTCGAGCAGAATCACGTGCCGAAATCAGCCGCGCTTGCCTCTTCGCAGGGCCATTGGGAGATCTCCTCATCCAGCCCCAATCCTGCAAAAAGGCCGGCGATGCGGGTTCCCAGTCCTTCAGCTAACGATCCTGGGGCCCAATCAGCCAACTGAGCTGCCTGACTGAGGATCAGCCGCGCTTCTTCCTCCATGCTGCGCCCATGGCATAGGGCTCGCCGACGCAGCGCCTCTTTCACTGAATCGTCCAGATTGCGCACCAGCAACTGCGCCATCGCCGAACCCCTCACCAGCGGTGATATCATGCTAGCAAGGCCTTCAGCCCAGTGCAGCAGGCCGTGGTGATCTGGGAACGCTGAACGATCAGCCCGCCTCAGCTTGATCGAAGCAGTTCAACACCTTGAGAAGCGGCAAACCGACGGTCAAAGCTCAGCACTGGCAATGCCCCTTGCTGGTGAGCGTGATGGTGGCAATATGCACAGCTACGATGGCCGATGCGCACCACCAGGATCACCAGGTCGGTGCGATCAACGGATCAAGTGCAGCTTCAGGCCTGCGATCCGCCGGGCCAGTGGATGCGGTATGCGCGGCTGCGGCCCTCACCGATCGGCTCGATTGCCCTCTGGTCCGCCAGTTCGGGCAGATCGCGCCAGGCCGTGGCACGGCTCACCTTGGTGAGGCCGATGGCCTTGCGTAGGGTCATGCCGCCCGTGAACCCCTCCGGTTCGGCATCCAGCAGGCGATTGAGCAGTTTCTGCTGGCGGCTGTTGAAGCCGCTATGGCGGTGGCCGCTGCGGCGGCATGGCACCTTATCCATCGCTAGGATGCGGATGACCAACAGACCAGATGACCATGCGTACGGTTGGTTTGGCCGAGGCTAAGGCCCAGCTTTCGGCGTTACTGGATGCGGTGGAAGCTGGCGATGAAGTGGTGATCACCAGGCGCGGCAAGGCAGTGGCTCGATTGGTGCGCGATGGGCAGGGGCCCCAGAACGAGGCTGCTCTGCCTTGGCCGCAGCGGCTGCGTCGCTTCCATGCGGGTGAGCCCAGCTTGGCCGTTAGTGCTGTGGCGTTAGTGCGTGAGTTGCGGGAGGAGGTGTGATCGCCACGGCAAGCCCTGCGCCGCTTTATCTGGATAGCTGTGTGGTGCTGTCGCTGTTTCTTGGTGACAGCGGCTATGACGCAGCTGAGAAGTGGTTGCTGGCCCAGGCTGATCAGCCCCTGTGGGTGAGCCATTGGGTGTTGTTGGAGTTTTCCGGCGTGGTGGCGTTGTGTTTGCGCCGCGGTGATCTCACGGCCCAGCGCAGCCTGGCCATCCATGCTGAATTTGAGTGTTTCCGGCAGGAGCGGCTCAGCTTGCTCGAGCCGCGAGGCGCCGACTATCTCCAAGCGCGCCAGTGGTTGCAGGAGTGCAAAGGGCCACCCCTGCGCAGTGGTGATGCCCTGCATCTGGCCATCGCCAAGCGCCAAAACCTCACGATTGCCAGCGCCGATCAAGGGTTGGTGAAGGCTGCCGAGGCCCTACACCTGCCCTTTCAGCTCATCACCTAGTGCCAGTAAAGATGACGCCTTTTACCGCGTGACCCCTGCCCGCTGAGTTACTCAATCCCGTCAGTACAGGCGTACTGTAAAGTGGCTTTAATTGGGGCTTGATGCACCTGGTGATGCGCTTTACCGCTTTCTGCAGCTCAACCCCCAGGTGATGCATCTGGCTGAGCCTGCTAACGCTGCCGGTGCGGCCAGAAGCGGAACTAAAGGCCAGTACCCAACAAATCCAGGCCCTGCCGCTACAGCAGCTGGAAAGCCTGGCCGAGGCATTGCTCGATTTCGCTGGCGCCAGCGATCTGGCGGCTTGGTTAAACGGGCACAGTGGCTGAGCATTGAGCTTCCCCCCCGCAAGGCCAATATCTCCTGCAATCTCGAGATGGCTCCCAGGAAGCCTGGGCCGTAACCCACAAAAAACACAGTTCTGATTGAAACCTTGCTAATAACCAACGTGCTAGACCATTTGTACGGTCGTTTTAAATTTAATTAGATAAATTGGCTTTGAGTAATGACCCTCTCTGCCACGCCAGATACTGCCACTTCCGTTAATGCCCTGTCGCCGCTGCGGTTTCCCCCAGACCTGCGGCTTAAGCCTGAGCAATTTGCTCTGCTGTGTGCCGAAAACCGAGAAGCAGTGCTTGAACTCGCGGCCGATGGCCGGGTGCTGGCGATGACGCCCACAGGAAGTGAAACCGGCGCCCGCAATTCCCGCCTGGAGATGCGCCTGCTCCTCTGGGCTGATCAGCAGGGTGGATGGAAGGTGTTCGGCAGTTCCACTGGCTTCCGTTTGCCCGATGGATCAGTGCTCAGCCCCGATGCCTCCCTCGTGCAAATCAATCGCTGGCAGGCCCTCACCCCCGAGCAGCGACGTGGTTTTGCTCCCCTCTGCCCTGATCTGGTGGTGGAGCTGGCCAGCCCAAGCTACGAAGGTCCCCGCGCTCTTACAGCCCTGCGCAGCAAGATGGCCGCCTATCAGGCCAACGGTGCCCGGCTCGGTTGGTTGCTCATCCCCCACAAGCAGGTCGTAGAGGTTTGGCCCATCAGCGGCGATCCCAAGAGTTTCAATGGAATTGAGGTGTTGGAAGCCGGCCCTGAGTTTCCTGGTTTACAGCTGCAACTCGCAGAGATCTGGGCGGGCTGACACCCGGGCGTTTCCAATCAGCGATAAACCTCACGACGATGGCCGATGCGCACCACCAGGATCACCAGTTCGCTGCGCTGCCCTTGAACGGCATCACCGCGGCCTGTGATCCAAACAGAATGATCTGCTACGGGGCAAATCGCTCCACCAACTGCTGCGTGAAGGCTTGCAATGCCGGCTCAACCCATGAAGGTGATCGCCAGGCGTTGGCCTGTTTTGGGGCTATCAGACGCTACATGTGGTGTACCTCTGCTGGATAGTAGTGGTAATGATTCCGTCGATTGCAATTAGCTTGAAAATCCCTTAGGAAACTTCTTAGCTGTTTATAAATTAATTTAAACCTTTTTGTTTGAGGATTTGATCTAGGGCTTTGGTTTTATCTGGGTTTGCCATTCCAAGGCGTTTTTTCTGAGCCCGCATAAATGCCCTGGCTTCTTCTGCGCTGATTTTGCCTTTTTCCACTAGGGGTATTAATTCATTATCCCGTAATTTAGTTAGTTCTAAGGAATTTTTCGGTTGGCTTGATAGTGATATCCCGGGCTTTACTTCGGCACCGGCGCCCTGCTGAGTTGGCGCTTGGCCGGCAGGCGGCTGACAGGCGCTGAGGGGGACGAGGGTTATGCCTGCAAGCAGAAGGGCCCAGGAATGGCGGGAAATCTGAGTCATCGCAGCCAGTGAACAGTTCTTTTGAAATGTTAATGCTATTGAGCAATTTTATTGGCAGCCGCGGCGATCTTTGTATTACTACGTTCATCACACCAGCTCGTTTCCCCGAAATACTGGGATTCAGCGTTGCGTGCGATCCATCGCGGCGGCCCTGATCGCTAGGGGTTGTGGCCTGCGGCCGGTGGTGTGGGACCAAGGCGCAGGTGAGTTGAAAGCGGCCTCCCACCACCAGCGCCAGCACCTGGCCCGCTGGAACGGTCCCCCCATAGCTGCTTGGGCTGATCAAAGCCAGGAACCCCCCAGCCATGGCAATTGGTTGCTGATCGTGGAGCTGGTTAGCGGGCCGTTTCACCCATCTGTGCAGCAACTGCGCGAGGAGGCGAAACGACGCGGTTTAAAGGTTGCCTGGGTTTTTCATGATGCCCTGCCCCTCCGTTCAGGGGCTGAGCGCACCGTTGCATGCCACAGCGCCTACATGACGGGTCTGGCCTGTTTTGAGCTGGTGCTGGCCAATTCAGAGGCGAGCGCTAAGGATCTCCGCCAGTTTCTGCTGCAGCGGGGCCACAACCAAGTTGAACTAGGGCAGTTGATACATGCCCTGCCCCTGGCCACGGAATTTCCTGGCTCCCCCAGGGGGGTACCCCTTGCCCAGAGGCCAGCAGGCAATCAGCTGCGGCTGCTCACTGTGAGTTCGCTAGAGCCGCGCAAAAATCATCTCGGCCTTTTAAAAGCAGTGGTCTTTTTGGTGGCCCAGGGGGCTTTCCCGGCGGAACTGGTGCTGGTGGGTTGGGCCAACGACCCCAGGGTGGTGGCCCTGGTTCAAAGGGCCCTGCAGCTGGGCTTGCAGTTGCGCTGGGAATCGGAGGTGGATGACGCTCGCCTTGGTGAGCTCTACCGCTGGTGTGATTTCACGGTTTATCCCTCCCTGGAGGAGGGTTTTGGTTTGCCTGTGGCCGAAAGCCTTTGGCAGCAAAGGCCCTGTTTGTGTAGCGGTGATGGGGCCCTGGGGGAGCTGACGATGGGCGGCGGCTGCCTGCCTGTGAATACCCATGATTGGCGGCAGTTGGCGGCTGGCTTGGCCCGGCTGTTGCATGATCCATCCCTACGGACCCAACTGACCCAAGAGGCTTGTGAGCGGCCCGTGCGCCCCTGGGCCCGCTACGCCCAGGAATTACTGATGGCCCTAGACCAGCGCCCCACGGCGGCGCCATAGCTCTGGTGGGCCTGGCTGAGTTGTTGTAACTGCTGGCCCTCTGCCAGGCGCAGCCCAGGGTTCAGTAAGGCCTGGAGTTGATCGATCCACTGGTGCGGTTCTCTGCAGAGCCTGCCACCCCAGCCCCATTGCGTGCAGAGCTGCCGATAGGGGGGAGCATCGGAGGCAATCCAGGGGATTCCCCGGCCGCTGTACTCCAGCAGTTTCAGTTCGCTTTTGAACTCGTTGAAGGTGCCGGGGGCTAGGGGGGCCAAGCCGATATCAAAGTTGAGCGCCTCCAGGTAGTTGACATAGGCCATTAGCGGTTCTGTGAGCACGAGTTCCGGGGGCATACCCAGGGCCTCCGCCAGGCTCAGCCTGCCTGCTGCATGGCCGATGTGCACCAGTTGCAGGGCCCCGGCCCGTTGCTGGATCCAGGTGGCAAGCGGTTTGAGCAGGGCTAGGTCTTGGGGGCGGGTCCAGGGGGCGCCGGTCCAACCGATTCGTAGTGGTTGTGCTCTCGCAACTCTGGCCCAGCTAGCCATCAGCCCAGGGGGTTTCGGGGCACTGTTGGCAAGCAGCATCACCTGCTGGCGGGGAAACATCAGCTGCAGCACCTCCTGCAATGCTGGCGTTGAACAGCTGATTCGCTGGCACTGGTGCAGGGCAGCGGTGAAAGCTTTTAACCGCGGCTTGTCCCAACTGGGGGCCTGCCAGAGGAAATCATCGAGGTCTGCCAGCAGCAGCAAACCTTGGCGGCGGGCATCGGCCAGCGGCGTGGCCAAGTCCCCCCAGGCACTGTTGAACCGGTAGAGGAAGAGGCTATCGAATTCCGCCAGGGCAGCCGCAGTGGGCAGTTCCGTGCAGATCTCCACCTCGGCCTCCAGATCGGGGATGTATTGGCCAAAGCGGATCCAAAAGCTGTGCCAGGGGTTGGTGGAATCGGTGAGGGCCAGCACCCTGGGCGGCCGGCGGCTCATCCCTGGCCCCAGAGCCCCTGCAGGGTCTGCCGCATTTCAGCCACCACGCTGGGCCAATCGCCATCTCTTGGTTGGCGGAACAACCGCAAGCTCTTGTACCAAGCGCTGCTTGAACCCTCCAGCAGCCAGCGCCATTCGGGGATCCAGCGCAGGGCCACCCAGGTGGGAATCCCAAGGGCCCCGGCCAGATGCACCACCCCACTGTCGGCACTAATCAGCAGATCGCACTGGGCCAGCACGGCGGCGGTATCAAGGAAATCCATGCTCCTGTTGAAGCTGGCCTGGCCGGCCACAAAGGGCAGGCCGGCATCGGGGCTCCATTGCTCGCTGCCGGCCCCCTTCTGGATGGATACAAACTCCACCCCGGCCAGCCCCGCCAACGGCAGCCACGTGTCAAAGGCCATCGACCGGCCGCGGGAATAGAGCGACTTTTCGTGTTTGGGATTGCCCTGCCAATGCAGGGCCACCAGCCGTTTACCTGGCTGCCGCTGGAGCCGATCGGCCCAGGTGTGCACCAGTGCCGGATTGGCTTTCAGGTAGCCCTGGGCCATGGGTATGGGGCCGTTGCCTAGCCCCAGCCGCTGGGCCAGGCTCATCAGGGCACACCAGCGGGTTTGGGGGGTGATTGCCTCCGGTGGTATTTCTGCGCAAACTCTCCAAAGGTCGGTGGCCTGCTGCAAGAGGGGCACCAGGGCCGGCTGGCAAAAGAGCAGGCAACGAACGCCTAGTTGTTGCTGCAGGCGCATAGCTAGGCGGCAAAACTGCAAGGTGTCCCCCAGGCCCTGTTCGGCCACCAAGATCAGCTGTTGCATCGGCCGCGGATCAGCGAAACCCCGCCAAGCGGGGCCGGCGAGCGATTCGAAATAGCTGTTGTTGTGTTTGGCCGTTTGTAGGCGGTTTTCGTAGAGGGCCCAACCTGCCTTGAATTCCCCGGCCAGCAGCAGATCCTGGGCCAGGTTGTTATTTGCTTGCTCGCTGGGGGCCCCCGGCAGGGCAAGGCAGGTTTGGTAAGCGCGGATGGCGCCAGCGATGCGGCCTTGCTGGTGCAGGGCAATGCCGAGATTGAAGTAGGCGATGGCCTCTTCTGGGATGGAGCGCAGGCCCTGGCCGATCAGCCGTTGGGCCAGCCGGGGATCGCTGGCCAGCAGTTCACCGCCGCGGTTTACCCAATCCACCGGCTGCCAGGAGTTCAGGAAAGCCATTGCTGGGCGTAGTGCTCCACGGCGCTGCGCTGATCCTGCTCCATGGCACCTACCACCTCCTGAGCAAGGGCTTGGGCGGCCGCGGCCATGGCGGCGCAGTGTTGTGGATTGGCTTTGCACCATTGCAGCCGCTCGGCCAGGTTGCTGAGGTCTGAGGCCACGGGCACCACATGGGTCCAGGGAATTAAACGGTGGTGATACCACTGGCGCCGTTCACTGGCTACCCGTAGTACGCAGCAACCGCTGAAAAGTTTCCAGAGCAGCCCCCAGGAATTCACGTTGCCATCGATTTCGATTAACCAGCGGTGCAGGGCCAGGTGCCAGGGATCCAGCCGCGCCACCAGCAGTCTCTGCTTGTGCAGCTGTTGCTCCAGTTGCTGCTGCGCTTTGCCATCGGCTGCCTGCACCACTGCTGTGAAACGGGCATCTAGCAGCGCCGGCCACTCACGGCTCAACTGGCACAGCTGGTAACGGCGGTTGCCGCTCAGGTTTTCTGGGTTGAGCTTAAGCGTGCCGGTGCTGGAGCCGCGCCAGATCGCAATTGGTAGCCGTTCCTCCCAGGGAGGCAGGGGTTCGCTGGCAAAGCGGGCGCGGATTGCTGCGTAGCCATGGGAGCCGAGGGCGTAGGGATCAGGGATCAGCGGGCCGCCCCCATCGGCTGCCAGGGGCCCATCGAACCGGAAGCAGGGGGCATCCGGCTCCTCATCCAGCAGCTGTAGGTAAAAGCGTGCCTCAGGATGCCTGGGGTGTAGCCACTGGGCCGCCCGCTGAACAAACAAATACAGAGCCTCCAGCCGGCGCCCATGGCCGGCGGCCTCAGGCGGCAGTTGAATGGCAGCGGTTTGGTTAGGGAGCAGCTGCACCTGGATCAGCACGGTCATGGAGCTGGTATCCCCTGCCAGAGGCAGTCTTCGTGGCGCACTTGAAAGCAGCGGGCCTGATCACTACGGATTTTCATCATCCGAAAGATCGGCAGAAATATGCCGGTGCAGGCCATTTCCATTTTGCCGGCCCACTGATACGGAATTTGCCACTGGCGCCTGGTCCAGTAGTGGTTGGCGGCCACAGCCTGAGCTCGGGTTAGGAAAAAACAACCGGCATGGGGATTTACGACCCGCCGGAAGCTTTTGCTGCTTCCCAGCCACTGGAACTGCAGCTCTTCTCCTGTGGCCCAAGGCAGTTGGGGTCGAGCCTCTGTGGGTTCCCCAGCTAGCACCACATCACCAAGGCCGGGCTTGGTTTCGCAGCGGTGGGGCATGAACACATATTTGATTCCGGCCTGCCCCACCAGAAAAGCCACCTTGTCAAACAGTTCGCGGTCTTGGATGGAGATGTCATCCTCCAGATAAACCACCATGTCAAATTGGTCTGCCCTTTCGAGTAGTGAACGGCTAACGGCCATCGGCAAGTCGGTGGGATCGCTTAGTTGATGGTTTACCCGGCGCAGCTGGGGATGCTGCAGGGCCAGCTCATTGAGAAGGTGCCAGGGGCCGGTGGTGTGGAGTTCCAGTTCGATCCAATGGCCTTTGCTGGCTTCTTGTTGGGTGATCCACTGGCCCCGGTGGTAACGATGTAGCCACTGCTGCGGGGCCAGGCGGTTGAGGTTGCCCAGGCTGGCCTCACATAGCGCCAAGCGCTTGAGGGCGCGTTTGCTTTCCGTTTGCGAAGACAGTGCCGATCCAGCCACGGGCCGAAAGCCGTGGGGGATGGCGAGCAGGATGCGCATTGCCCCAGGAAGCGATCGCGGTACTCTGCCGCCCATGCGCATCCTGCTGGCGATCGTCCATTACTGGAACCCCAACGGCGATGGTAAGCACCAATCGTTGCGCTCGAATCCGGCGCCACGAATTCAGGCGTTGCAGCAACAACTGCTTTGCCTAAGGCGCCTCGGCAACAGCCAGTCGCTGTTGCATATGGCTGATCGGATGGTTTATCCGGCCAATCAAACCCTGCGCCATGACATTCAGATTCGCCTGATTACCGACGGGGAACACCATGTGATTAACCAGCTGGAGCCGGTCTATCGCCCCCTGTTTGAAGAGGTGGTTACCGAGCCGAGCAATGGTCGAATGTTGGGTTTTGAGGCCCAAAATTATCTGGCCAGCCAGCTGGATCAGGATTTTGATATCTACGGCTACCTAGAGGACGATCTGCTGATCCATGATCCGTTGTTTTTCCACAAGGTGCATTGGTTTCGGGTGCTGATGGGGGAAGACGCCCTGTTGCTGCCCCAGCGGGTGGAGCTGGCGGCAGAGCCCCACCTGGTGGACCGTTTTTTCATCGATGGGCCGATGGCGGAAGCCGATGTGCGGCAGTTGGTGCCTGAGCCTGGGCCGATTGTGCTGGCCGAGGGCCCTGGGGGCCAGGTGGCCTTTGAGCCCCCCCTAAATCCCCATGCGGGCTGTTTTTTCCTAAGTGCCGAGCAACTGCGCCACTGGATGGAGCAGAGCTGGTGGCTTGATCGTGATTGCAGCTTTATTTCACCCTTGGAAAGTGCCGCCACACTTGGTATAGCCAAGAGTTTTCGGCTTTTTAAGCCCTGTTTCAGCCATGGGGCCTGGCTGGAGCTGCAGCACTGGGGCACCAGCTTCCATGGCTTGATTGTGGCGCCTCCAGAGCCATTACCAGAGGACAGCGGAGATGGGGAGTGAATCTCAACCGATTCAGCTGATTTGGGGCTGCCAAGCCAGCCGCCAGTTTGAACAGCACTGGTTGCTCGAGCTGCTGCATCCCCTCCAGGTGCGCCAATTGGAGCAGCTGGAGGGTGAGTTGTTAGAGGGTTTGCAGCTTGATCAGCCGCGGGTGCTGGTGGAATCAGGGCTGTTGCTGTTAGAGCGGCAGCCGGCGCCGGAGCGCATCAGCCAGCTGCAGCACAGCCGCCACCAACGGATCGAACAGCTCGCGGCCCTGGGCTCCTTTGCTGTAATCCACCTAAGCGACGAGGAGGGGCTGGATGGTGATCAACTTTATCCACTGTTGCCAGCGGATACGCCGATTTGGCGCAATTTTCCCTATCCCCGCTTTGAGGCCGATAGGCGAATTCAAACCTTCCCCATTGGTCCCCGGCGTGAGTTTTTTGGTTTTGTAGCGCACCGGCTGGCTAGTGGCCGCAGCTACCC
>Ga0310335_100423_pt1 | contig 11447 bp, 17 predicted proteins | sample LakMicMISRFREDD7_FD_195549 | JGI IMG/M metagenome (GOLD analysis project Ga0310335, IMG submission 195549) | Enriched freshwater cyanobacterial communities from Lake Michigan, Michigan, United States - MI23.SRF.RED.D7 (v2) (version 2) | ecosystem: Environmental > Aquatic > Freshwater > Lake... | reverse complement strand
TCCTTTCTGCGGGATCCCGATTTTGCCCGCTCCCGCTTCGAGAGCTACGGCGATGTGTATGGCACCACCCTGTTGGGGCAACGCACCGTGTTCATCCGGGGGGAGCAGGCCATCAATGACCTATTCGCCCAGGGCGATGCCGTTGAGGGCTGGTGGCCAGACAGTGTGCGCAAGCTGCTGGGGCCCCTGTCCCTGGCGAACCGCAACGGTGCCGACCACAAAGCCCGTCGACGGGTGGTGGGCCAGCTGTTCGCTGCCTCTGCCCTGAAGCGCTACAGCCCGGCGATCGTGGCGCTGGTCGATGAACTCAACGAGGAGCTGCTGGCTGATCCATCGCCACTGGCCCTGGTGCCCAAGCTGAGGCGCTTTGCCTTCAGCGTGATTGCCAGCACGGTGTTGGGGCTCGATCCCGTGGATCGCGAGGTTTTGTTCGTTGATTTCGAAACCTGGTGCCAGGGCCTGTTCTCCTTGCCGTTTGCCCTACCCGGCAGCCCCTACGCCCGAGCCCTTCAGGCCCGCCAACGCCTGCTGCGCTGCCTAGGCGCCCTGCTCGAGAAGGCGCAGAGCGATGCTGCCGCCGGAGCGCCCCTCGCGGCTGGTGGGCTCGATCTGCTGGCTGGGGGCCTGGATGAGGCGGGCCTGCCTTTAAGCGACGCTGACGTGACAGAGCAGCTGCTTCTTCTCCTGTTCGCCGGCTACGAAACCACCGCGTCGTCCCTGAGTTGTCTGCTATTGAGCCTGCTGCAACATCCAGCCGAGCTGGCCTGGCTGCAGCAGGAGCTGGACGGCTTGCCCTGGCCTCCAGTACCGGGGGAGGCTGTGACGGCCTACGACAGCAGCCGTGCTCCGCGCCTTGACGCGGTGCTGAAAGAAGTGATGCGGCTGGCCCCGCCGGTGGGGGGCTTCTTCCGCCGCACTCGCGTGCCGATTGTGCTGGCGGATGTGTTTATTCCGGCTGATCGGGTGGTGCAGGTGAGCATCACCGCCAGCCATCGATATGCCAGTGGGAACGAGGATATGGAGGTGTTCCGGCCGCAGCGCCATCTGGCCGGCGGCACCAAGGCCACCTTGCTTCCCTTTGGAGGTGGTGAGCGCGTGTGCCTGGGCAAGGCGTTGGCCGAGCTGGAGATCCGCCTGCTAGCGGTGGGGCTGCTCAAACAACTGACTTTGGCCCTAGAGCCGGATCAAGACCTGACGCTCAAGATCATTCCCAGCCCGTCGCCAAAGGATGGCTTGCTGGTGCGGGCCTGCCGGCGATGAGCGCGCTTCCTTCCGGTATGCGGCACATCCTGCTCACCGGCGGCAGCTCTGGCATCGGTTTTGAGGCAGCAGCTCTGCTGCTCCAAGACGGCCACCGCCTCACCCTGCCCTGCCGGGATGCCGCCACCGCCGCGGGCCTACGTCAGCGCCTGGGCAGCCGGGTCTCCACCCCCGTCTGCGATTTGGCCGATCTAAGCAGCATTGAGAGCTGCGCCAAATCCCTGTTAGCGGAAGGGAAGCCGATCGACACCTTGGTGCTCAACGCCGGCCTGCAGTACAGCGGCGGGGCTGAACCCCGCTGGTCAGCCCAGGGATTTGAACTCACCATCGCGGTGAACCACCTGGCCCATCAAGCCCTCCTGCAGCAGCTGTTGCCCCTACTGATACGGAGCACCGCTCCGGCGCTGGTGGTGACGGCCTCGGAAGTGCATGACCCCACCAGCGCCGGAGGCAAGGTGGGCCGGCCAGCTGGCCTGGGTGATCTTGCGGGGCTGCGCCAAGGGCCTGGGGCGCCAATGCTTGATGGCAGTGCCAGTTTCAATGCCGAGAAGGCCTACAAAGACAGCAAACTCTGCAACCTGCTGATGGCACGGGAGGTGGACAGGCAGCTGCGGGAGCAGGGCACGCCCCTGTCGGTGTTCGCCTGGAGCCCTGGGCTGGTGATCCCGCGCAGCAAGGACGGCTTCTTCCGCTACAGCCGCAGCCATAACCCCGTGGCCCAGGCATTGTTCGCCCTGGTTGCCCGTGACCTGCTGCGGATGACGGAAACGCCCCAAAGGGCTGGCGCCCTGCTGGCCGGCCTGGCCACCGGCTTAACGCCCCAGTCCAGACCGGAATCCAGCGGCTTCCAGTATTGGAGCAATCGGGTGGTGGGCCCGGGTCGGCTGAGTTTCGAGCCAGGCCAACCCAGTGCAGAAGCCTGCTCGGACGCCCTGGCTAGGCAGCTATGGGCCCTTAGCGCCAACCAGATCGGCCTTGGCTGATCGTTAGCAGCGCCGAATCCCCGGTTCCTTACACAAAGCCAAGGCGAGCTCTTGAAGGCGAAACCGATGGTTCCAATTTGTTCGCAATAGGGTGGGTAAGAACGGGTTCGACCATGAATAACCGTTTGGTTGTTCTCGATTTGATCTGCTTTGCGGCCACCACTGGCGGTGTAGTGCTCTGCTGACTCAGAACCTGCGCCACTCTCAAGGGCGGATCTCCTGCGAATCTGTCCCAAGCCGCCGCAGGGTCCATCCTGAGGCTCCCCAGCCGGGTGAGGAGGTGCTTTAGGTTGTCTTCAGTAGGGAACGTCTCGAAACGATGGATCAGCACTCCCCCTGAATTTCTAGCCGTCTTTTTGATCCATTTGTCAGCCGATCTGCCGAAACACAATGAACACAGTTCTTACCCCACCGCTCAGTGAGGAGCTGCTCAGGGCCCTCTTCACCAAGCCCTACGGAACGCCAGGGCCCAGTGCGGACCAGTGGCGGGCCGTCTACGACGAGTCAGTCCATTTTCAGGATCCAACCCAAGAAAGACGTGGTATCGAGGCCTATATCATTGCCCAGGAGGGATTGATGCACCGCTGCGATGATGTCTTCCTTGTGCCCGGTGCTGTGGCTCTGAGCGGTGAGATCGCTTTTGTTGAGTGGACCATGGGGCTGAAGATCAAGGGGATTGAGTTTGTCTATCCCGGCACCACTCGCCTACGCATCGGTGCTGACGGAAAGATCGTGGAGCATCGCGACTACTTTGATTTCGTCGGCCCCACGTTTGAGCCCGTGCCTGTGCTGGGTGGCTTTGTGCGCTGGCTCTACAAGCGGTTTGTGGATTGATCACGCCAGGATCGACTTGGGTGCCTCAAAGGGCAGCACAGGTCAGCCGGGCCTACTCTGAACGTCAGCATCCATTCAATTTCGCTTGAAACAGATCACCGCACCCCTGCGTCGGGCATTGATCTATGGAGCGGTCAGCTACGGCGGCCTGACTCTGATCAATAACTCAGAGCTCGACCTGCCCAACATGTGGGTCGCCTATCTGCCGATGTTTGTTGGGGTCTATGTATTCACCCAATGGCTGGATCGCAAGATCGGCAACTAATGAGGGCGCCGATTGCCCAGTCGTGGCTACTTATCGAATCCTGCGGGGCGAGGGTCGCCGGACTCGACTGCCTAGCTTCGCTAAGCAGCGATCAGATTTCTGTATTGGATCAATCGGCGTAAACGAACCCCACCCCTGGGCAGTCGTCAAAGCCAAAGCTCTCCATTTGATTGACCCGCTAGGATGATTTGCCGAGAAGAAGAAAGCCGGCCTCTGGATGATCACAGAAGGCTTCAATCACATCAGCTTGCACCAGCAACAAGGATGCCGTCTGAGTATTACTGGCATTGCCAATTGCCAGGCAGACCACCTTGGGAGGGCATCCACGACTCACGCTTAGATCAAGAAAATCCTCGTCTTTTGAAACGAGGACATAGCCTTCACGACGGGCTAACTCCCACAAGATGTGATCATTGGCACCACTAAAGCCGAGTAGGCGAACGTGCTGGGAATCGGGGAAGCGAGTTGTTAGAAGGGGCAACAGCCGCTCTAAAAGATTTTCATCGAGGAGCAATCGCGGTGTCACCGTTTTTCGCAGGCTCAAGCCAGGGTTGCGACCATCAGTCGGCGCTCTCGCTCTGCAGCAAAAGCAAGGCAGGCCAGCACATCCTCATGGGTTAGCTGCGGGAAGTCACCCAGCAGCTCAGCTTCAGAGCAGCCGCTGGCCAAGGTGCCGAGCACATCGCCGACGGTCAGCCGGGTTCCACGCACACAAGGCTTGCCAAAGCGAACCGACGGATCGATCGTGATGCGTTCTTGAATCTCCATGCACCCAAGATAGGGCTGATATCCCGGTATGGAACACGCCCTTGGCTCCACGGTGAGCCTGCGAGTTCAGGCGGTGGATCGCTTTGGCTGCTCGGTGGCGTAGGTGATCGGCAAGGGCACGATCAACCTGGCGATGGTCCAGAGCGGCCAGGCCTTTGTGTACCGCCAGTACCTCTGCCGTAGCTACCGGCAGGCCTACCTGGCGGCGGAGCGTCAGGGCAAGGCCCAGCGGCTTGGGGTGTGGGCAGTGTCTGGGGGGATGACGCGGCCCTGGGAGTTCTGGCATGGGGGAGCGGGTCACCGCAGCCCGGGGGCGGTCCCAGCCGCGGCAACTTCAAAACGCCCGTCTCTAGACCTGAGATTGTCCAGCACAGCGGAGCCAAGTTCACCTGCAAGCAGATCGGCTCGTTTGGCCGGGCCCAGGAGTTGCAAAGGAAGGTGCTGCAAAAATGTTTTAACCCAAGCAGAACTGCTCTGCGCAGTCTGGGTGTGAAACAGCGGTGGCACTTCTCCGTGCTGCTGCCTTTGCCCCTTGGCCACCCGCGCCGTCTATTCCTTTACCGGCTTTCCGGGCACGCCGGAACGCCACCTTTACCTTCACCACGACGGCTACCCCACCGGCGCCGCCTGGCGGTTTGCTGTCGCCCTGCGGGAAGCCAGGGACGCCACCGCTTTCTTCTCCGCTTTCCTAAGCACCCAACCCAAAGCGGAACCCCTGGCCAGCCCTGAGCAGGCCGCCGATGCCGAGTACCGCTACCTGGTCACGCTGATCCCCAGTGTTGATCCTGAGCTGCAGGTGCAGTGCTGGCGGCGTCTGCCTGGCGCTGACAGCTGGAGCCTGCGCTGTTCGCCGATGGCCCTGGCCACCTTCATCCAGCGCTTTCTGCCGGGGGAGCCTGCGCCCTGACCAGGCTGTTCTGGCTCCCCTAACTGCCCTAACTGCCCTAACTGCCCTAGCTGACCAACCAGGGCCTAGCGACGCAGGGCTTCCCGGTGGGCCGCCATAAAGCGCTCCTGCCCGCGGCCGAAGGGCCGGATCAGGTTGGCCCCCTGGATGCCCCAGCAGCGCAAGGCCTCCCCGGCCGCCTCGTGTTGCCAGATCAGCGCACCACCAGTGTCAAAGCTGATCCAATGGCGATCAAACAGCTTGTCCACATGGGGGGAGAGCAGCAGGCCATTGGATCCGCTGAGGCGTTCGTTGTTGTCGCAGGATCGCCAGGGTTTGATGTGGCTCGCCACCAGGAATTCTTGTCGTTCCAGCCCCGTGACCCGGCAGGCCGGCTCCAGCTCCGCCACCCGATGGCGAAACAACCCCTGCCCCAGCCGCGCCTTGGTGAGCGCATCGCGCTCGGTGTTGCTGGGAACCTCCCGCAGTCGCTGCATGTCGTCTAGCAGCGAGGCCGTGTAGTCCCCTTCCTCGGCCAGCACCAACAGGTGCACCCGCACTGCAGCATCGGCGTGGTTTTCGATCAGCTTCAGTAGCAACTGCCCCAGGGTTTCGCTCAACCCGGCCAGGTACACCCCCTGGTTGCCCCGGCCTGTGCTGGTGCTGATCGGGCTGTGGCGTTCCGGCAGCAGCGGTTGCAGCAGCTCAAAGAACGTCTTCGGCACTAGGGCCTGCCGCAGCGGCTGCCAGTTCACCCGCACCAGCCAGCCCTCCTGGCTCCAGTGTTCCCCGGCCGTGCCGAACTCCGGCGGCTTGGTGGCCGTGATCGCCGCCGTTTCCACCAGGCCGATCTGGCTGATGCGCCCATTCGCATAGCTGAACACCCCATCCCCGCGCTGGCAGCGGGTGAGGTTGTCGTAGCTCCCATTGCGGGCGCCGTTGGCATTGGCCTTCGGTGACCAGATGTAGCCGCCGTCGGTCTCCTGCCGGTAGGTCTGTTTATGGTTTACCCACCAAAAGGCCATGGCCAACTGCGCCTTGCATTACCTCTATAGCAAAGATCGTGTCTAAAGGACACCATGCTTAGCTTCCAGCCAGCTTCCTAAATCCAGGCCATACCCTTTTTCAAAGTTAACTCTAAGCGAAGAGTTCCTGGCTTCCCCATAGATATGTTCTGTTTTGAGGGGCGATTTTTTGATGGTGAGCAGCGGAGGCAGTCTTTGGGAGCTGGACATAGCCAAAACATTTGTTGGTCGAGCCTGCCTCTGCTGCCCTACGCCGCTTTGAACTGATCTATGGCAATGGCCGGCTATGCACACATCCCGCCGCCGGCCCATGGCCCTTCAGGCCCCGTGGACTTCGGCCTGGCAATCCATTTCGCCAGGCCCCACCCCCTACGGCGCAATCAACTCCACCGCCTGACGGGCCTCCCCGAGCACCTGAAACAGCACCTGGGGCTCGGCCTGGAGCAGGGCGATCCAGTGCTCCAGATAGGCGGCATGGCTCTGGAGCTCACTGCCGATCTCCAGCCGATCGCCCAGGAGCTCGGCCCCTAGCTACGTAACTAGCTCCTCTCGGGCATAACGGGGCTTGCCAAAGGCGCCACCGAGATCGCGCTTGAGGCGGGAGGCATGGCCTGTGGAATGGACCTGCTCATGGGCCAAGGTGGCATAGAAGGCCCCAGGGGTATGGAAGCTGGCTCGCTCGGGCTGCTGGATGCGATCGAGCTGGGGCAGATAGAAGGCCCGATCTCCGCCAAAGCTGACTGGCCCCGGCCAGGCGGAGAGCAAGGCCTCTACCGCTGCTAGCCGCTCCGGCTCGGGCCGGGCCTGCAGGCTTCCTGCTCGCGCAGATCCACGATCTGGGGGACATAGGTGGCCAGGGTGTCGGCGGTCTGGCGATGGAGCAGGAGGTCGAGTTTGCGGCCCACCACCTCCAGCAGTTGCCGGCGCATGGCCGGGGCAAAGGCCTTGAGGAAAGCGGTGTTGACGGGCATGGGGGGGGGAGGATTGCAACGGAGGCATGGGCCAGCAGGGCTTGGCACTCGGCCGCTGCCGCAGCGCTGGCGCTGCCCGCCACCCATTCGCAGTCCTTCCCCTCCCCCTCCAAGACCACCCTCAAACTGCCACCTAAGCTGCCAAATCCTCTGGCGGGTGCTGCGCTAGCACTTGCTTCTGGTCTCTTCCTGGTGCTGGAGGGGTGCTGTGCAACCGGTTCAGGCGATTCCGCCACCACGATCTCGCCGCCCTTCTCGCAGCCATCGCCTAGGCTTCATACAGTCAACACAAAAGAATCAAAGTTGCGCCAAAGGCGGCAATACGTATTCAGGCTCTTATATTACTGCTATCGCTGCCAACCATTTCATCCTAAATGAGCCCAATCCCATCCCTGCCGATTTGGTTTATTTGGGCGTTTTTATCTGCGCTTTTTGCAAGTGCATCTGCGGTATTTGGCAAGATTGGGCTTGAGGGTGTAGATGCAGATCTAGCCACGCTAATCCGCACTATTGTCATCGCTATTTTTCTTCCATTGCTCATTCTAGTAACTGGCAAATTAAGCAGCCCTTTTGCGTTGTCCCAGCAAACTTGGATATTTATTGTCGTTTCTGGCCTGGCTAGCGGCTTGTCATCGTTCTGCTTTTTTAGGGCCTTGAAGTATGGAGATGCTTCAATGGTGGTGCCCGTTGATAGATTAAGCCTATTGGTCGTCGCTTTAATAGGCTTTGCTTTTCTTGGTGAGCGTCCTTCAGTGATTGGCTGGGCAGGCTTGCTGTTTGTAGCTGGGGGCGGAATACTATTATCGTTTTCATAGTTGCCAGCCCAACCTGTTGGCTCACAAGCTAGTCGTTAAGCTCGGGGCAAGGCAAAGCGACAAATCAGCCAACAGGTTTAGGCCTCCCGTTCCAGCAGTTGGGCTCGGCATACGGCTTCTTGATCACGCAGATCGGCGTTCTGGGGGGCGTCGCTGGCCATGGTGTCGGCGGTCTGGCGATGGAGCAGTAGGTCGAGCTTGCGGTCTACCGCCTCCAGCAGGTGCCGGCCCATGGCCGAGGTAAAGGCCTTGAGGGAAGCGCTGTTGACGGCCATGGGGGCGTGAAGAAAAGAACTGGAGCTTCTCGCTAGGGTTGGCGTGTCTTCCGGCCCCGTGGTTGGTCGGAGCCTCCTTTGGGATCAGACCTGTTGAGCCTGCCCCTGGCCCAGCGCCTGAAACTCGTGCAGACCCTGTGGGATTCGATCGCTGCTGAGCAGCAGGGGTGGCCGCCACCGCCGAAGCACAGCGGCTTATCGCGGAACGGATGCAGGCCTTCCGCCTGGATGGGAACCCGGGTGAGGACGCCATGCTGGTCTTGGAAGAGCTGGAGCAGACGCTGTTAGCGGTCGTAGTCTGCTCCCATAAGCCATGCGAATCCTGATCAAGCCAGAGGCACCAGAGGAATTGAGAGATGCCTCCACCTGGTACTCCGATCAGGCCCCTGGCCTTGGCAACAGGTTTCTGTTTGCCATTCGAGAGCAACTCTGGATTCAGATGCGCCCCCTGCACCTATAGAGCTGCCCGCATCGAAAGGCAGACCTATCCAGCCCCCCCAATAAAACAACGACTCACAAACGGAGAGGTCATCGCCCGCAGCAGGCAGCTGTAGCTGACCTGGAAGCGCTGTTCATCGCCCACCGACCAGGCCGACACCGCCCCGCCCACGACCAGGTGGTCGCTGGAGGCGCCCTCGATGTTGATGCCAGGGGAACTCAGACCGGCCGGATCGGCATCCTGTTCGCCTAGGGCAAGAAGCGCCCTCATCGCCATGGGCAAGGCCTGGTCTGGTTGCTGTGGGGGAGCGGCGGCTGGTTCCTTGGCGAAACTGGTGCGGTGACGGGTTCCCCAGGCCCGGGAGGGTTTGTGTTTGCACTCGATCACCTCTGCCACCAGGGTGATCGCATCGGTATGGAGCCCTGGGATCGCCTTGCCGGTGAGGGGCTCTCGGCCCAGTAGGAGGGCCTCGCCGAGGCGCAGGTGGTTGATGCGGCCTGGGTCACCGCCAGCAGCCAGCCAGGGAAGATTGGCCGAATTGCCTCCGGAGCACCATGGGAGCTTGAGGCCAAAACGCCCTTCCAGGGCCTCGATCAGGCGGGATAGCTCGGCCATATTTGTTGGGTCTGGAGCCACGCCGTTCTGACAGCCCAGATTGGTGCCGATCCCCACCAGCAGCAGGCTTGGCAGGGCCAGGGTCAGCCGCACCATCGCCTCAAGGTCGGCCGCGAGCAGGCCCTCGCGCAGATCCCCCAGCTCCACCATCAGCAAGACCCCATGGCGCACCCCTTGGCATGACGCTGCTGCCGCCAGGGCCCGCAGCACCACCGCTTCGCTGTTGCAGCTGATCGCCGCATGGGCCACCACCCGATCCACCTGGCTGAGCATGGGGGAGCGGATCAGCAGCAGCGGTACGCCTAGTCCCAAGCGGCCTAGCGATTCGATTGATTCAATGCGCGATTCACCGATCGACTGCACCCCTGCCGCCACCCAGGTGCGCGCAATGTCCGGCATGCCCAGGGTGGCCTTGCTGACGCCACTCACCTGGATTCCCTGGCGGGCCAGCCGCTCAACCAGGGTGGTGGCGTTGTGCCGCAGATGCTCGAGATGGACCTCCAGCCGCGGTGCACTCAAAGCTGCCCGATCGTGGAACTGCCCAACTCGGGAAACGCCCGCACCACCATGGCCACCAGGGCAGCGGGAGCCCGGCTCACCGCATCGGTGACAGGAATGGCGAGTTCTGCTGCATAGAGGGCAATGGCTGCACTGATCTGGGCGTCATCCATGCCCTCGTGGTTGAGGGTTAGGCCGATCACCCGCGTGGGCGCGAAGGATTCGATCAGGCGAATTTCGCTAGCCGGAGTGGGCATCGGCAGAAACGGAAAGTCGCTGAGCTGCCGCCGGGCCGGCGCGTGCTGCAGCACCACCGCCTGGGGCTGGCTACCCCGCAGGATGAAGCTCGACGAGAGGTAGGCCGGATGGCTGAGGGCCCCTTGGCCCTCAATCACGATCACTGCGGGCTGTTCCGTGCAGTAGGCCTCCACCACCGCGGCCTCCACCTCCCCGGAACAAAATTGCGAGGGGATCGCATCGAGGGGAATGCCATAGCGCCCCCCTTGAATCAGGCCGGTTTGGCCCGTGCTCACCAAAACGGTGCGGATGCCGCTGGCGTTGAGGGCCTGCACCAGCAGCGTCGCCGTGGTGCGCTTGCCGATGGCGCCATCGGTACCCAGTACCGCGATTCGGATGCAGCGCGCCTTGGCGATTGAGCCATTGAACAGGCGCAGATCCTTCAAAGCGGGGGGACGGCGCACATCCCGGATGGTCACGCCATGACGGACGGCCGCCAGGGCAAAGTCAGGCTCGTCGTTGAGGTATTCACGCATACCGCTGATGAGATTTAGGCCAGCTGCCATGGCCTGCATCAGAACCCGGCGGTCTTCTTGGCCATAGAGTCCATTGGCGGGTGCCATGCCATAGATCAGGGTGGTCGGGCGATCACCTGGTAAGGCCAATGCTTGGCCTAGATCAGCCACGATGGCAATGCCATTGCTGGTGCCATCTAGGAGCAAGCCCGCATCGATTCCGGCCGATTGGCTATCAATAATTGCCCTGATCTCGAAGGCTTCACAGAAGCGCACGAGGCCATGGGCGGTTTTGCCGTCGAGCCCGGCGAAGTTTCCTTCGCAGTAAACGATGGCAGCCGGTTTCACCGCAGTTTGAAGCGGTGAAATCGGCATGGTCAGGTCATGGACCTGTTGTAGAAATGTCAAATAAGCCAGAACCCATCACTATCCCAGACTTGCAATCCGTCTGGATGAAGATTTCAGGGCACAGAAGTGGCCGCTGGATGGGGTGGATAGTTTCATTCTAGGGGCTGGTCAACCGTTCAACCTCTGGTTTTTGTCCCTGCCCTGCGGCAGCACTAGGGCACATTCGCCCTGCAGCCGAGCATCTCGGCGGCGGCCATGGTCGGTTGGTCGTGGAACGCCCCTTCTGTCTTCGCGTAGGCAAAGGGCGCGCAGTGCCGCGCGTCAGCCCCTAGGGGGTATTCGGCTCGATCCTCTGGACTCGGCCTGCTGGCGATCTCGATTGGATCAGGCCCTACGCCCATCCGACCTCCGGATCTGCCAACCCTTGTTTCTGGGCAAAAGCAGGCCTGGCATCGAGCTGGGTCAAGATTGCCCCTGTGCCCCGTTTGATTGCGTCCATGCGTTGCCCTGCTCCCCTGCTGGCCCTTACTGCAGCCCTCGGTGCCTGTCTGGGCGCGGCCCCTGCGGCGATGGCAGCCCCGGATCCAAGTGGCCAAGGGGGCACCAAGGCAATGTTTGCCACGAAGGCCGAGGCGGAAGCCGCTGCCAAGCAGTTCCACTGCCAGGGCGCCCACAAGATGGGAACGCTATGGATGCCCTGCGCCAGCCACGGC
>Ga0310335_100422_pt1 | contig 11456 bp, 10 predicted proteins | sample LakMicMISRFREDD7_FD_195549 | JGI IMG/M metagenome (GOLD analysis project Ga0310335, IMG submission 195549) | Enriched freshwater cyanobacterial communities from Lake Michigan, Michigan, United States - MI23.SRF.RED.D7 (v2) (version 2) | ecosystem: Environmental > Aquatic > Freshwater > Lake... | reverse complement strand
GTCGTTGGGATTCGGCTAGAAGGGCATATAAATGTGCCTTAAATCTAAATTCAGCTAGGCCGCGCACTTTAAATAACTTAGCTCTAATTGAACTTCAACTACTTAATAGTTTGGAGGCAGAACGTTGGTTGAAGCAAGCGCTTGCCTTAGAGCCCCTTAGCATCGATGAAGAGGGTCTTCTTCGGGCCACTGCCTGTGATTTGTATTTATATCAATTGCGCCCAGCCCTCGCCCTTGCCCATGTGGAGCAACAACTAGCACGCAAGGTGTCGGTTATGGGCCTAGCAAATCAAGCAATTTGTTTTCAGAAGTTATTTCGCTTGCAGGAGGCTGTTCAAGTGCAGGAGCAGGCCGTGAGGCTGCACATATCCACCCATGCACCCCAATTAAGTAATGTCCCATTGGTGAATCTGATTGGTGTTGCCTGCGGTGATTTGCATATTTCAATGCAGTTGCAATTGATGTTGATGAATTTGGCTATTTACCGCCTTTGCGATAATCCATACGATGCCATTGGTTTGCAAATGCTACTGGCTGGCACATCCAACGACTTAACTTATTGGCAGGATCCGCGCAGGGCAATCACCCGTTGGGATGGGTTACCTGTGGATGAATTAATCATTTGGGACGACCAGGGCTTTGGCGACACGATTCAAAATCTTTATTGGATAGTGGAGGCTTCTAGGTGGGTTAAATACTTGCGCATTTGGCTGCGACCCTCGCTTATCGAAATGGTGCGATTGCGGATGGAGCTGCCAAGCAATTGCATACTTGAAATACTTTCCCAGGATAGTTGCCCCTGGGCTGCTGGTTCCAAGCAGATTGGTTTCTTTTTTCTGCCCATGGTGCTCAAGCAATGGAGCGCTTCGGCCTCTGATTGCCGACCAGCCTATCTAAAACGTAATCAGTTAATTATTACGAAACCGATTCGCCGCATCGGTTTAGTTTGGAGTGCAGGACACCATAAAGCACCACAACCGGAGAGAAGTGCCAGGGTTCGTGATGTGCCCCGTGAACAGTTTTTTCAACTAGCACAACTCTGGAGCGATACCCATGATGCCGTTTTATTAAGTTTGCAGCTTGATGGCCATACAGAGGATCCAGCGCAAAAACTTATTAATAATGGCGTTTTGTTGCAAGCACTAAAATCTACAGATTGGCAGCAAACTGCTAGCATAATTGATAGTTTAGATTTGCTAGTTTCAGTTGATACCTCCGTTGCCCATCTCGCTGCGGCAATGGGTTTGCCCACTATTTTGTTGCTTAACAGGCCTGCAGATTGGCGCTGGGGGCAAGATGGTAATGCTAGTTTTTTGTATCAATCAATGCAAGTAGCCCGCTGCAATAAGCCTGATGATTGGGGCGGTGCATTGGATCAAGCTAATTATCTGGTGAATGAATTTTTTGGGAATGCAAATGCACTATCTGCAAAGCGTTTCTCTAATTTATCATCCAATTGAAGCCTGCTTTTCCATAGGGACTTGTATATCCAATGCCGGTATGGAAGATTTTTCTTTAAAGACATTTCCGAAATAGCCCAACCATGGGATTTACGCACCAGGGCAAGCCTTGATGATACATCATTTGCTAGTTTTGCAGCCAGGGGAATCATCTCAGATAGCTGCTTTGCGCATACACTTACTCCAATAATGGCTTGTTTGTAATATAGCTCTGGTCCGCTTATTGTTGCTACTGATTCTGCAGCGCATTCAAGTAATTTAATTGGTGTTTTGCAGCTGTTTGGCAAAGAGCGCTCCAACGGCATTAAGGCTATATGGCAGCTACTTAGCAGCTTTCGATAGGAGGGATAGCTCAGTAACGGATGGGCTTCTACTTTGCCCCTCGGTAGGTTAGCTGCCAGGTTCGAATCCCCAACCACAACCATATGAATATTTTCATTATCCCTTAGCCACTTGTTAATTTCTCCGTAGAGTTGGAAGTGCTCTATTGAGCGATTTTGATTGCCAACAAAAACTCTTATATTCTTTGATTTATGCTTATCTAGATCAAGTGTAGGAATTTGCTCAATGCTATTTTCAAGCACAACACTTATCGGCTGGAATTTCTCCAGTGCCTTAGCTAAATTAATACTTGATGTATGAAGTCCATGGCACATTCTTAGATGTGCCCAGTTGATTGATTCTAATTTGGCTTGAATTGCTCTAGGGAAGAGTTCTGGATGGTCGTCCCATTCTGTGAGCAAAATGCAACCTCGTTCGCGTAACCATTGCAGATGTTCCCATTGGCGCTGGCTACTTTCCGGCAAGGGCCGCTGCCAGATCACCAGGCTGTGGGGCCGGATGCAGCTGTTGAAGCGGAAGGGTCTTTCGTGGATCCTGCAATCCACCCCTAGCTTTTGCAGGGCTAGAAACGGTTCCCGAACTCGCACCTGGTCGTGGGGCCCGGGGCTGTTGATCAGCACCTCAATTTGTAGCGGCCGAGGGCCATCCATCAGATTGGTGCCCAGTTTTGCAATCTTGCCCCAATGCCTTCCCTGCAGCGCTACGGGGGTGAAGCTCTGCCAGATTCCCCCCACATTGTGGTGTTGGGCTCCTGCAAAGTTGGCAACTTTGTTGTGAGTACTCCTGTGCTCGAGGGGCTCAAGGCGCGTTTCCCTGGAGCTGTTACTGGTTTTGTTGGCAGTGAGATAACCGTAGATTTTGAGGCCGCCCACCCTGCTATTGATTGGCGCCACTCCTGGGATGATCCCGCCCCTGGCGCTGGCCTAGCCCTGCAAAAGGCCCTTGCGGCCAGGATTTCCCAGCATGGGCCCGTGGCTTTGGCGCTGAATCTGGATGGTTTTAATCCAGTTACCTGCAGCCTTGTTCCCTGGTTGGCGCCCACCTATGTGGCAGGTGGCAGCCTCAGTGCAAACCTGCGCCGCTCATTGCCTTGGGGTGATGAAGCACAGCAGCGGTTTCTGGCAGACCTTGATTGGGATAGCCCCGCTTTTCTGGCTCGCTACCAAGGGATATTTAGCTCCAACTACATCGCCGAGTTGTTTTGCCAGTTGGCCTATGTAAGCGAATACTGCGATCCCGCGGCCATCAGCCTGCCTAGCTCCGAGCCGCCTTTTGCGGTGCCAGATCTCTTGATCCATTGCACCACCGCCCGCAGCGCCAAGCTGTGGCCGTTTGAATCCTGGCGCCAGGTAATTCAGCACTGCGCAAGGAATGGTTGGAGTGTGGGTTTAGTGGGAAGCCCGCCAGCGGCCCAGAAGGAGGCCTACAACGCTGGCGATGGCGAAGAACATTTGCTTGCAAGCACTGATTTGATTGATTTGCGTGGCCGCACTTCCTTGATTCAGTTGGCGGGAGCCTGTGCCCAGGCCAAGGCTGTTATCAGCGTGGATGCCGGCCCCCTGCATATCGCCGCTGCCGTGGGTACCCCCACCTTGGCAATTGTTGGCAATGATCAGGAGGCGGTGGGGGCTAGTCCCCTGCGGCTCTGGTTGCCCCGTTGCGCAAATGTGAGCCGCACTATTTCTGAGGCCAGTTGCAGCGCCTGCGCAGATAATCGTTTCCGCAATGATGAGTGCCTAGTTGAGGGGCATCCATGCATGAACTCAGTTGATCCAAAGCAGGTAATTGAATGGCTTGGGCGAGTGATGAATGATTAATTATTTTATAATCAAGTACTTATGTATATATCTTTATTTGCCCAAAGTTCTTTATAGTTATTTGTTCCTTCTAATCCTAAAGCTGTAAAATCACCGCCTTCAGAGCCAGGTAGCCATGAGGTTTTATGTTGTGCAATAAGCTGACCGGTGCGTGATACATACATCAAGTTATTAATGCTTAAATCTGCTGTTATTGGTCGAAATTCACCAAAATAAATATTGTTGTTGATTTCGTTGCATGCCACAACTTTACCAAACAAATTTGGGCCAGTAGGATCTAATGCTGATTTGCCATAATATGAGTTTTTGTAGTTAGCACAAATTGCATCTATGGCGGAGTAAAAGATTTGATTTTCTGGTTTCGAATAAATTAATCCATTTTGAATTGCCCATGGCGCACAACTGCCACAACCTCGATCTGAAAATAGTATAAGATCAATTTCATTATTTACATGCAAAGATTGCAGTAGTTTTAAGCCAATATCAATGTACCAGCCACCGGTTTTTGCAAGTATGCAATATCTACCTAGATCTGATTTGTAAGCATAAGGCTTGATATGATCATATATTTCCAAAATATTTGCCTCAAAGTGCTCTGCTATAAATTTCCTTAGCGTTGTATTTGTGAAGAGAGTATAATGCATTTCTTGGAAACTATTTTTTACGATATTTATCGCATCTGTAAGTGAATTTGGCAATTTGGAGTTTTCAAACTGCGGGTCCCTTAGAAGGATTTGGAAAACATTCATTTTTACAAAAGTTTACCGAATGATTTTAGCACTAGTGCCTCCTATGATACTTTTAACTTAATTATCCTTGGATCAAATGCAAAACCCGGATCGAATTGGATTAATGGTTCCAGATAATGCTCCAAATGAAGATAAAATAATCTGCGATCTTATAAACAAGGGTTTTAGTGCTAGGCAACTTTTAAAAGCATCGTCTAGTTTTTATCGCCATGAGCTAGAATTGAAGTTACGCATTCAAAAGCATATTAAAGTATTGGGTGGCCTTTTTTCTGGAATGCTTTGCAGCACCTCCACTCTTTCATCAGTTTTGCTCGCAAAATATCAGGGAACTTATGAATGTGAGGTTCAAGATTTAATTATTGAATGGGCCTCTGATGCAGATTATTTTTTAGATATTGGCTGCGCTGAAGGCTACTACGTTAACGGTATGGCTTATCGATATGGAATACCAAGTGTTGGTGTAGATGTTAATCTGGCCGCAAAGCAGCTCTTGCTAGAAACAGCGAAAGCTAATAATCTAACTGATTACGTAAGTTTTAGCGATTCTATAGCTGCTGCCCTTTCCGGTAAAACTGGAAAGATACTGATTTTAGTTGATGTGGATGGTGCTGAGCATGATGTTCTGAAAGAAGTTTTTGAATCATTAGCTTCTGCTTTGCGTGGCATATCCATAAATATTATTTTTATTATTGAAACCGATTTAGCTTCTAATAATAAGCAAAATACTCCCGATTTGATTAATTTTTTAGTTGAACATGGTGCATTAATTCAATCGATTGCTCGCCAGGATCCTTTAAGGCGATTTTCTAATTTTAGTAGGCACTTATCATTTATGGATCAATGGGTTGCTGGCCTAGAAGGGCGTGGGGCTGGACAACAATGGATAGTAGCTGAATGGGCCTCTTAATGATATTCAGACGCTCTTTAACTCATTACCTAGTTGTTTTGCATATTCTTGCCAATTAAAATAGGGACTTAGCATTTCTTTCTCACAATGGGTACTCCTACCGGGCAAGCAGGTTCCTACAGAATATCCCTGTTGGATTAAATCAAGAAACATCTGATGGTCTTGCGGAAATTTTAAACCAGGCCTAATATACTGGCTTTTCAAGAAAAACTCATAACATTTTATTAAAGTGTTGTGAGTTATTGCAAAAGTCATCACTGTGCTAGGTGTGCCAGAAAAATGCCCTGCTTCTGTTGCAACTATTTTACGCATTAATCCTTTGTAGCCGCTAAACATGTATTTGTCGGGGTGATCATATAAAGAAATAAAATCAAAATGGTTTAAACCCTCGCTGATATATCGCTTTTGCTCTGGTTGGTGAAGATGATCATCTTCCACGAAATAGTATATATCAGCAGCATGTATTTTTATTGCCAATTTAACCTGTAATCGAAATGAGCCGCAATTACCTAGTTTTGTTAAATAGCATTGTTTTGCCCGCTGCATAAAATATGTTTGTTGTTCGGTTGTGGCGTTGTCTGCAATTACAAAAATCTCATCTGCTCCAAAGCTTTTAAGCAGTGAATGGTATGTTATGTAGCAATTAGCTTCAGTAATCGGATTTTTGCCAAATTGCTTTGATGTTCTAAAAAAAACAGCAAAAGTTTTGGTCCTATTCATCTTAATTGCCACTGGCCATTGCTAATGCCCATGTGTGTTTCCAGTGGGTTTCTAAATGCTCTCCCAGTTCAATGCTATTGAAGTATTTCCAGGCTGCATGGCTTCCTATAGAGGAGGCGTTATATCTGCTTTCACAAGCAAAAGCCTTTGCTATTTCCAGCGGTGCTGGCTCACAGTAGTTTTTAATACTTTTACTAAAAAAAACATCTTCCATTTCATCCTCTGAACTAAATTTAGCTTGTTCATGGCATATTTTAACCATGAGGTTTCGCTGCCTGATAGATAGGCCTCCGTTGCCATGAAGATGGGGGTATACCAATGGATTTGGGCAGCCGTGGATTTCCGTATCAACCTTATAGAAACTTTGGAGCTCTCCATTTTTTTTTCGCTCTTCAAAATATTCACTTTGTTGTTTTGGTAGGAATGGAGCACCTAGATATGGAAAATTTAAAAAGAATTTAGGTAATGGTTGCACCAGCAAAGAGTCTGTTTGAGTGATTAGTAATTTCTCATGGGGCAAAGATTCCCAAAACTCTTTCTGTTTAAGCATTTGATTATAGCTGTGTTTTTGTTTCAAATCTGTACCTGGCACAAGCTCCTCTACAACTCCCCACCAAGGTTCTATGGGTAGCTTTATATCCTTTAGGTATCCCTTTGCCTTTTCTAGGCTTTCATTATCTGTAACAATGCAAATTTGCGTTCCACTTGGGGCCATTAAAATTGTATTTAAAACGCTAAAATACCATTGAGTATCAATTCTATTTTCAATTAATACGGCACCGTAGTTTATGTTTTTATTGCTGCTCTGCTGCCATTGATTAACCATCGGAATTAATAGATTGCTTAACACATAGTTACAGTGGTTTTGCCATATTTGTTGCCTATAGCTAAGTAAAGCTGGAAGGGCATTTGATTTATCCATAATTATGCTCTTTCTTCCGGGTGCCTACGCCATAAATCATCTTGATGGCGTATCATCAGAAAACGGTAATGGGCTGGGATTGGTTTCATGATTTTTAGAACTGGCAGTAGCATTCCGCTAGTTGCCTGCTCTAGTGGCCCGGATAACTGAAAATTAGCAACCCAATTGCAATTCTGCCAGTAGTTCAACACCCTCAAGGCTTGCCTACTACTTAAGAAGTAGCAACCAGAATGGGGGTTAGTGGCTCGGTAAAATTTTTTATTTCCGAGCGGCCAGGATACTTCGATCATCTCTCCAGTATCCCAATAAAGGTCGGGCCTTCCTCCATCCGGATCGCCGGAAAGAATCACGTCCCCTTTTTGGGGGATCAATTCACAGCGATGGGGCATAAATGCGTAGCTACTATCTGATATATTTTCGAGATATAATATTTTTTTGAGTAAATCAACATCTTCAATTAGGATATCATCTTCAATGTAACCAACTAGATCATAATGCGATGCCTGCTCAAGGGCGCTGCGGGAGGCCAATGCTGGTATTTTTGTATAATCATCACTATCAATATGAATAATTTTAAGGTTAGGATGGTTTGGCAAAATATTTGACAAAGTGGCATTTATTGGTGTGTATAACTGTATGTTTAGATTTACCCCGTCATTCGTTGCTAGCTTTCTGGTTACTACTGGTTTTCTGTAGCCAAGTGAGGCATGTATCCAATGTTCTTCTCCGTGTTTTATTAGGTTGCCAATGGTTGCTTGTAGAAGTGCTGCCTGTTTAACATGTCTCTTTTCTTCGTTCTGCGATGAATATAAGGAGCCCTTTTGCGGGGCGAAAACATGGGGAATTGTTATTAAAACCCTCATTTTATTGAACCTCTTCCAGCCAGTCTGAGCAATCCCAGTTTAGCATAAATTCTAATTGTTTTATTTCAGCATTAAATATTTCTAGCAGTAATTTTTTTGCTTCAGTGCCCATCGGCTCTTCATAGTTTAAAGCGTGGATATCATTCCTGATCTTGATTTCCTGATTCTCAACCCCAAGGAACTTAAAAATAGTTGCAAGTATTTGTTTTGCTTCTACGATAAGTTCATCCTGCCTTAACACTAATAATTGATCCCTAGGAAAGAATCTCAATATATGCCTTAGTTGCTGGCTGTAAAAACCTCTGTCTATGTATGAATATACCCTGTGTTGCAGGGGAAGGCTTATGCGGCTGCGCTCCTGTTCTGTTTCGAGCGCTTTTATAAAGCACAAGGAATCTGCATTGCGTTGTTTTTCCATATTCCAATGGGAGTAAGCCCTTGTAATTGGATTTCTTAAGATAATGATTATTTTTATTTTTTTGTTGTATTGCCATATTCGCTCCATGCTGTGGTTCCAATACATATAAATTGGTGTTACTTCACCGCAGATCTTTCCAACTGTGCTTTCTTCGCAAAAATGACTATGGTAATTTTCATAATTTGGATTTTTCCAATTTATTGATTCATCATCAAAATAATGTAACTCCTTTTTTTCTGGCAAATAAATTTTTTGGTGTTGGCCTAAATAATTGTGCAGCGCCGTTGTTCCCCCTTTTTGGGTTCCACAAACGAGGAAATCAACCTTATTCGCCATGATTTGTTTTTTAGCTTGGCAATCTTAGGTTGTTGCCCCAATGGGTAAAACTATCCCATATGAGGTTTTCCTTTCTGTGTTTGGCCCTCTGCATCCCAGCCTTGGAGCTTATCGGCCGCCAATGGCGGTTTTAGATTGTTGGCGCAGCCATGGCTCCCATGCTGCCCTTGAACTTTGCAACCGTTTCCGGACCCCCAGAACGCCTGTTCAACCTCTGTTGGAAGAGTTGTATTTGAGGCTTGTTGGAGCCCCTGGCCCTAGGATCCTGCTTGACGGGTTGTGGTTTACTAGGCCCCATGGTGGTATTACGCGCGTATGGGAACAGATATTGAATTGCTGGCTTTTGCCTGGCTTGATCAGCTCTAAATCGCCTATAGCGTTGATCGAGCGCAATAGTCATCTAGCTATCACAGGAAAGTTTGAAAATATTAACGGCTCATCTGTGGATCCTTTAGATATTGGGGCTGTAGCCAAAATTGCAAAGGAAAATGCTAAGTACGCTAGTGATTTTGGCGCATCTGTATTTATTTCGTCTTGGCTTAGTGTTTGCGCCCAAGATGTTTACAAATGCCCAGAATTGCATTTGGTTCACGATTGTTTGCCGGAACGCCTTTCTAAAGATCCAGTACTTTTGGCCCAGAGGCGGCGATGTTCAAATGGGGCTTCTGAACTAATAGCAGTTTCAAAAGCTTCTGCCCAAGACCTTGAGGTTTTTCTAGAAAAACAAAAATCTTCGATAACCTGGTGCCACCCAGGTGTTCAGCCAATATTTGCAGATGCTCGTGCAAACGTATCAATAACCCATCTTTGGCCGCAGTTGCAGCAACGCTCAGGTTTAAACCATCCCTATGTGTTGCTGCCTGCCACCAGTGCTCCAGGGAGCTACAAAAATCCGGAGCTTGTGGCCGCAGCCCTGGCTGAACACGGGCTGCAGCAAATTCAGCTTGTTCTCTCGGGCCTCGCGGCCGAAACCCATTGCGCAACCCTGCTCGAACAGTTTCCCCACCTGCAGGGCCGCTGTTTTGCTGCTGGCTTCACGGATTTGGAGTTAGCCCTTGCCTATAGCCATGCTTTAGCGGTGATTTTGCCCAGCCGGATAGAAGGTTTTGGCCTGCCCGCCATAGAGGCCTTAGCCAGTGGGGCCACCGTGCTGGTGGCCGATTCCAGGGGCTTAAGGGAGGCTGGCGCTGGAGCCTGTCCGCGGGTGTCGGTAAGCAACCCGACTGACTTGGCTGCCTGGCTGCGTCTGCTGCTGGATGCCCCTTCCCGGGCTTGGCTGCTGCCCCACCTCCAGCGCCGTGCCCAGAAGCGCTTGCAGCAGTTGCATCCCGATCTGCTCGGTTTGGCCCTGCTTGCCCTTAGTAGACGGTGCTTCGGCATCTATGCTAAGGCGAATTTTTAGTAAAGCCGTCCGCTTGTATGCACCAGCTATTAGCCCCGTATCTAGTTCCATATTTACGAATTGAGTATTTTATTCATTCATTATTTGAGTTTCTTGGTTTTTGGTTAAAGGGTGAAAATTGGAAACGAAGGCTGAGATTTAAAGCAGGTGCTTGGCCAAAAGCGCCAAAAAATATTCAAAAACTGGCAATATTTGCAGCTTTTCATGGCCCTGAAGTTTCGTTGTCAAATATGGCTTATTTGCGATGTCTTAAATCCTCGGGCTTTGAAATAGTTTATGTTCATAATGGTGCACTCTCCGCTGAATCTGTGGTTCAGTTAGGTGAATTGTGTGTAACTGTTTTGGAGAGAGTAAATCTTGGCCAGGATTGGGGCTCCTTTAAGGATGCCTACCTTAATTTACGCCGTTATGGATGGTTTGAAAATTGTGAGTGGCTTTTGTTTTGTAATGATAGCGTTCATTTTCTTGGCGATTTTGCAGGTGCTTTTTTTGCTGAAAGGCTAAGAAAAGAATTGCTTGAAGTTGAGGAACCGGTTCTCGGGCTGAATGAAAATCAACAACCAGGCCAGCATTTGCAGAGCTTTTTTGTTGCTGTGAAGGCTGATGTTTTTAACTCAAAAGTTTTTGTGAATTTTTGGAAATCATATCTTCCTTTAAGCCATCGTTTTCATGCAATTAGTAATGGCGAAGTAAGATGGTCGCTGAAAGTTCTTAATAGATTTCCTCGAAAAGTTTTGTATACCCCAACTGATATAGCTTCTTTTGCGGCCAACTCATACGAACACGATACTAATCTTGGCATTTCTAGATTGCTAATTCCTAAGTGCTGCGGTGCTATTGTAGATGGCTTATCTAGTTCCCTCCTGGATGATATTAAAGCTCGCGAAGATCGTGTTCAATTGTCTAGGGCAGGTGGTCGATTCTCAACAAGTGGTGTGTATTGGGACCAGCTAGTTGCCTTGAGTGGGATCCTTGAGAGCACAAACACTAGCCATTCATGTGCTTTGATGTTTTGCGCGCTTTTGGGCTCTCCATTTTTGAAAAAAGATATTTGCAAGCACAACACTTTTGCCCTATCACAGATTAATCAATTTTTAGAGTATTTCTTTGAGGCTAAGGTTGAAAAAAACCCTTTTTCTCAGCAGCTTTTCAAGGAGATTATTTGTTCCTACCAAAGCCAGGGAGGGCTTGTGAGTTATATGTCTAGGCCTCGCTTTGCCTATCGCAAGGGACTGTTTTATCGCGGTTTTGGCATTGCTCCTGAATCTTTACCTAATTATGGAAATCGATGAAACAGTTTTGAGTTTATCTCCCAAGCTTGATCTTTTAATTATTGCCTATCGGCCCAGCCAGCTTGAAGTAGAAGCTCTATTTGCATGTATTCAAAAATTGTCTCCGTTTATTCGGTACAGCATAGCCTTGAATGCAGCTATTCTAGAGATAGAAAGCCTACTAACACCGTTATTTGAGAATGCATTAATTGTGCAGCGAAATTCTGATAATATTGGTTATGGTAGAGC
>Ga0310335_100420_pt1 | contig 11467 bp, 13 predicted proteins | sample LakMicMISRFREDD7_FD_195549 | JGI IMG/M metagenome (GOLD analysis project Ga0310335, IMG submission 195549) | Enriched freshwater cyanobacterial communities from Lake Michigan, Michigan, United States - MI23.SRF.RED.D7 (v2) (version 2) | ecosystem: Environmental > Aquatic > Freshwater > Lake... | reverse complement strand
ATCAGGCTGGCCAGATGGCTGGCCAGCCATCTGGCGATGGCGTGGCCTGCGGGCTTCGGGCGCAAGTGAATGGCCATCGGCCGGTTGTGCGGCTCAGTTCAGCAAGCGTTGCAGCAATTCGGCGGCCGAGCGCACCGTGGCACGGGCTGTTGCATAGGCCATGCGCATCGGACCCACCAGGGCTACCCGTCCTTGGGAGCCGTCGGCACAGCGGTAGCTGGCCTGCACCACGGAGCACTGCCTGAGGGCCTGGTGGGGGTGCTCGTGCCCGATGAAGATGCCGACGTCGTTCGGATCAGAACCCAGCACCTCGGTCGGGTGGCTTTCAACCAGCTCCACCAGCGGCAACAAGCTCGAGGTCCGCTGGAACTCCGGTTGGCCCAGCAGGCCGCCCAGGCCCGAGGCAACTACGGCTTCCGGTTCGTGCTGGTGATGGTCGTGATGCTCCAGGGCCTGACGCAGCAGTGCACCGCTGTTGCGCAGTTCGGCCGGCAGGCGATTCCAGGCGAACGGCGAGCGTGCTGCAGCTGGATCCGGGCTGTGCAGCTGGCCGTTGAGCCAGCGCTCCAGGATCGGGATCTGGTGATCCAGACCCCGGGGCAGGCGCAGGTTGAGGCTGGTGCTCGAGGCCGACCCCTCCACCAGAAACACCAACAGGCGGTCGTCGCGGGCCACCAGGCGAATGGCCTGCAGGTCCCGCTGTTGCCGCAGCGGTGGGGTGATCAGGCTCAGCAGCCCCGTCAGGTCGGCCAGCCGCCGGGCCAGGTGGAGCAACAGGTCATCGAGGGCTGCCCATTGCAGGCTCAGTCCCATCAACTCCCGTTGCAGCTGCAGGGCGGCCGCCCCTGGTGCGGGCAACAGCTGGTCCACATAGGCCCGGTAGCCGGCCTGGCTGGGGATGCGCCCGGCCGAGGTGTGGGGCTGGGTGAGCAGCCCCCGCTGCTCCAGGGCTCCCATCGCCGAGCGCACGGTGGCGGCACTGGCCCCCAGGCCAAAGCGGCGCACCAGGGTCTTGCTGCCCACCGGTTCGGTGGTGTCGACGTAATGCTGCACCGTCGCCTGCAGAACCTGTTGTTGGCGGGGAGAAAGGCTCTGCAACGGTGTGCCGTGCTCCAGCCGGCGGATGTGCAGCGAGCGTAGGGCGATTCAGCGTGAACTTGTCAGCGTCAACGTGTCAGCGCGAGCCTGCTCAGTAGCGGGGCACGGCTGGGTCCACCTCCACGCTCCAGGCGTCAATGCCGCCCTGCAGGTTGAGCACCGCCGTGAAGCTCTGCTGCTCGATCAGCCAGCAGCCGAACTGATAACTGCGAATGCCGGCGTGGCAGAGCACGGCGACGGGCTGGTCGCGGTCCAGCAGGGTGTCCACCCGGTCCATCCACTCGGCGGCGCGGCTCAGGGGCAGGTGAATGACGGGATGGTCGAGCCTGGCCATCGCCAGTTCCTGGTCCTCACGCACATCGACCAGCTGGATCGGTTCGCCGGCCTGCAGGCGCTCCTGCAGCTGGCGGGCGCGAATGGCGAGGGGAGTGGTCATGGCGGCCACAGGGGTCAAGATGGACCCATCCTGCGTGGGTTGCATGAAGGCCCGCCCGTTTCTGGCGGTGGTGCTGGCGAGTCTGATGGCGTTGCTCGCCATTGCCGGTACGGCCTGGTGGTGGGTGCTGGCCCATTCGCCGCTGCAGCTCCAGCATCAGAGCCTGGCCATGCCGCTGGCGGCCCGCTTTGTGCCCCGCCAGGCCCCGTTGAGCCTGTTTGTGTTCAGCGATGGCCGTCAGCTCGAGGGGTATGCCCGGGCCGTGGCCCCCAGCCGTCAGCGGCGTCAGGCGGTCGCCGCGGTCGCCGCGCTGCGCGATGGTGCCTTTGCCGCAGCCGGCCTCGACTACGCCAGCGAGCTGGCCGGCTGGCTGGCGCCCGAAACCGGACTGGCCCTGCTGGCCGACAGCGCCGATGCCCCCCCCAATGGTTGGTTGCTGAGCCTGCGCAGCCGCGACCCTGAGGGGGCGCGCCGGTTTGTGCAGCGCTTCTGGCAGACCCGCAGCCTGGCCGGCACCGATCTGCAGGTCAGCAGCTACCGCGGCATGGGGCTGATCAGCGGCCGTGGTGGCCTGGTCGGCCAGCCCAGCCAACCGCTGGCCACGGCTTTGATCAACGACGATCTGGTGTTGATCGCCTCGGGGCGTGGGGTGCTGGAGCAGGCCCTTGATGTCTCCCAGATCGACGAGCTCAACCAGGCCGCCAACCCCGCCTTTCAGGCCAGCCTGCGCGAGCTGGGACAGGGTGTAGCCCTGATCAGCGCCCGACCCCAGGCTCTCGAGCCCTGGTTTTGGCCTGGCACCACCGGTGTGGTGGCCGCCTTGCGCCCCGAGGGGGCCACCCTGACGGTTGAAGCCCGGATTGAGCTGGCCGACGGCGCCACTGCCGGGCCCGCCGCAATCCCCCCCGCAACCCCTGACGGACCCGCCGCGGCGAGCTTGCTGCAGGCTTATCGCGGCGATGCCGACAGCCTGGCCCTGCTGCAGTCCCCCGCCGAATGGGGGTTGCCGCTGCAGGCGCTGCTGCAGCGCGTGCTGGCGGCCGAGTCCGGCTCGATGCCGGCGTTGGTGGCCGCTGCCGACCATGGACCCCTGCTCTGGGCCCAGGGTCCCCTGGGGTGGCAGCTGGGCAGCCCGGCCCACAACCCCGATCCCGAGCAGCTGCAGGACACGCTGCGGGCGGCGGGTCTGGTGGAGGCACCCCTGCAGCTGCAGGGCCAGACCGTTCAGGTCTGGACCCGGCTGGCGGCGATCACGCCGGCGGCCGTGCGCAAGCAGCGCGGCGACAGCGACCCAAGCCTGCAGGCCACCCTGCTGGGCGCCCACACCCTGCCGGCGGCCGGCGGCGCCGACACGCCGGTCTGGTGGGCCCAGACCCTGGCTGTGCTGGCGGAGCAGCTGCAGCAACGGCAGCCGCCCCGTCAACGGCTGAACCAGCTCGAGGCCCTGGGGGCGCCGCAGGCCCTGTTGCGCTGGGCAGTGGCCGGCGCCCCCGCCCGCGAGCTGCTGCAGCAATGGCAACCCTGGCAGCTGCTCTCGGGCCTGGCGGGCCAGCCCCTGGGCGAGGCGGCCCAGGGGCTGGCCCTGGCAGTCGAGCCCGACGGTGGCCAGCTGCTGCTCAAGGCTCGCCTGCAGTTCGATGGTTGAGCTGTTGCTGCTGCGGCACGGCATCGCCGCCGATGCGGTCGATGAGCCGGGGCTGGACCCCCAGCTCGCCGATGGGGCCAGGCCCCTGACCCCCGCCGGCCGGCGCCGCACCGCGGCGGTGCTGCAGCGTCTGCTGACCCTCGATCTGACCTGCAACCAGCTGTTCACCAGTCCGCTGCTGCGGGCCCGGCAGACGGCCGAGCTGGCGCTGCAGGCGGGGCTGGCCCCGGCCCTGAGCGAGGCCCCGGCCCTGGCCCCCGGCGGCGATGCCGCCGGCTGGCTGCGCCAGCTCGGCGCCGCAACATCGCTCGATGTTCAGCCGCTCGGTGTTCAGCCGCCGTGCGTTGAGCGCCCGTGCGTTGAGCGCTGGGCGCTGGTCGGCCATGAGCCCGATCTGAGCTGCCTGGCGGCCGGTCTGATCGGGGCTGACCCCGGCAGCCTGCAGCTCAAGAAAGCGGGGGTGGCCCTGCTGGCCTGGACCCCTGGGCAGGCCCGGGCCCGCCTGCTGCTGCTGGTTCCCCCGCGGGCCCTGCTGCTGTGATCGCTACGGCCCTGGGAGCTGGGGCCGCCCTAGGTTCAATCCATCAGTCTCTGGGTCATGGCCGTCGATTCCTTGACTCCCCCGGTTGAGGGGCCTGCCTTCAGGCCTGGCCTTGAGGGGGTGCCCGCCACCCATTCGGCCATCTGTGACATCGACGGCCGCCGGGGCCTGCTCACCTACCGGGGTTACACGGTCGGCGATTTGGTGGGCCAGAGCAGTTTTCTCGAGACCGCCTACCTGCTGATCTGGGGCGAGTTGCCCACGGCGGCCGAGCTGCGTGCCTTTGAGCACGAGGTGCAGATGCACAGGCGGGTGAGCTTCCGCATCCGCGACATGATGAAGAGCTTCCCCTCCCAGGGGCACCCGATGGATGCGCTGCAGGCCAGCGCAGCGTCCCTGGGGCTCTTCTATTCGCGCCGGGCCCTCGACAACCCCGAATACATCGTCGGGGCGGTGGTGCGGCTGCTGGCCAAGATCCCGACGATGGTGGCGGCCTTCCAGCTGATCCGCAAAGGTCAGGACCCGATCCAGCCCCGGGACGATCTGCCCTATGCGGCCAACTTTCTGTACATGCTCACCGAGCGTGAGCCCGACCCGATGGCAGCCCGCATCTTCGATGCCTGCCTGATCCTTCACGCCGAGCACAGCCTCAATGCCAGCACCTTCAGCGCCCGGGTGACGGCCAGCACCCTGACCGATCCCTATGCGGTGGTGGCCTCGGCGGTGGGCACCCTGGCCGGCCCCCTGCACGGCGGCGCCAACGAGGACGTGCTGACGATGCTCGAGGAGATCGGCAGTGAGGACCGGGTCGAGGCCTGGCTTGATCAGGCCATCGCCAGCAAGCAGAAGATCATGGGCTTCGGACACCGCGAGTACAAGGTCAAGGACCCCCGCGCCGTGATCCTGCAGAAGCTGGCCGAAGAGCTGTTCGACCGTTTCGGTCACGACCCCCTGTACGACCTGGCCCGCCGGCTCGAGCAGGCCGCCGCCACCCGGCTGGGCCCCAAGGGCATCTACCCCAACGTCGATTTTTATTCGGGGCTGGTCTACCGCAAGCTCGGCATCACCGAGGACCTGTTCACGCCGATCTTTGCCATTGCCCGCACAGCCGGCTGGCTGGCCCATTGGAAGGAGCAGCTGGGGGCCAACCGCATCTACCGGCCTTCGCAGATCTACACCGGTGCCTCGGGCCGTGACTGGATGCCCCTGCAGGCCCGCTAAGTTGCCCCCATCACTGCCGCTCCGATGGTGACCACCACAGGGGGCCTGGATCTGCAGGCCAGCTTCGAGACGACCCTCGAGGGCATCGGCCTGAGTCCCGGCATGGCGCACCTGCTATGGCTGCCCCTGCCGATGGTGCTCGTGCTGGTGGCCGCCGTTGTCGGCGTCCTGGTCAACGTCTGGCTTGAGCGCAAAATCTCAGCCGCCGTGCAGCAGCGCATCGGCCCGGAATATGCCGGTGCCCTGGGCATCCTGCAGCCGATGGCCGACGGCCTCAAGCTGGTGTTCAAGGAGGACATCATCCCCGCCCGGGCCGACGGTCTGCTGTTCACCCTGGGCCCGGTTCTGGTCCTGATCCCGGTCATCCTCAGTTGGCTGGTGGTGCCCTTCGGTCAGAACCTGCTGATCAGCAATGTGGGCATCGGCATCTTTCTGTGGATCGCCCTCAGCAGCATCCAGCCGATCGGCCTGCTGATGAGCGGCTATGCCTCCAACAACAAATATTCCCTGCTGGGCGGACTGAGGGCGGCGGCCCAGTCGATCAGTTACGAGATCCCCCTGGCCCTGGCCGTGCTGGCGGTCGTGATGATGAGCAATTCGCTCAGCACCGTCGACATCGTCAACCAACAGAACGGTGCCGGCATTTTCAGCTGGAACATCTGGCGCCAGCCCGTGGGCTTCGTGATCTTCTGGATCTGCGCCCTGGCGGAATGCGAACGCCTGCCATTCGACCTGCCAGAGGCCGAAGAAGAACTGGTTGCCGGTTATCAGACCGAGTACGCCGGCATGAAGTTTGCCCTGTTTTATCTGGGCAGCTACATCAACCTGGTTCTCTCAGCGCTGCTGGTTTCGGTGCTGTACCTGGGGGGCTGGGGCTTCCCCCTGCCGATCGAGTGGCTGGCCGGCTGGCTCGGTCAGTCGGTCGATGCGGCGCCGGTGCAGGTGATCGCCGCGTCGGTCGGCATCGTTATGACGGTGCTGAAGGCCTACCTGCTGGTCTTTCTGGCGATCCTGCTGCGCTGGTCGGTGCCCCGGGTGCGGATCGACCAGCTGCTCAACCTGGGCTGGAAGTTCCTGCTGCCGATCGGCCTGGTGAACCTGCTGGTGACCGCTGGACTCAAGTTGGCCTTCCCCGGAGCTTTCGGAGGATGATCCAGCCGTCGCCCCAGCTGCGCTGCAACCGCCTCCATGATGGGTTCAGGCGATCTGCCAGCCCGGCCCCGTTCCTCCATCTCTTCTGAACCGCTTCCACTGAACCGCCATGTTCGGGTTTCTCAAGCAAGTCGGCGACTACACCCGTGAGGCGGTCGGTGCAGCCCAGGCCATGACCCAGGGCCTGGGGGTCACCTTTGACCATCTGCGCCGGCGTCCGGTCACGGTCCAGTATCCCTACGAGAAGCTGATCCCTTCGGAGCGCTATCGGGGCCGGATTCACTACGAGTTCGACAAGTGCATCGCCTGTGAGGTGTGTGTGCGGGTCTGTCCGATCAACCTGCCGGTGGTCGATTGGGTGATGAACAAAGCCACCAAGAAGAAGGAGCTGCGCAACTACTCGATCGATTTCGGGGTTTGCATCTTCTGTGGCAACTGCGTCGAGTACTGCCCCACCAACTGCCTGTCGATGACTGAGGAGTATGAGCTGGCGGCGTTTGATCGCCACAGCCTCAACTACGACAACGTCGCCCTGGGCCGCCTGCCCACCAGCGTGACCACCGACCCGTCGGTGATCCCCCTGCGGGAGCTCGCCTACCTGCCCAAGGGCGAGGTGGACCCCCATGGGGTTGACCCGAACCGCGCCCGTGCCGGCCAGCTGCCCGCGCAGGTGCTCGAAGGCTTGCCCAAACCACCGGCAGCATCCGAAGCTGCCGCTAGTTCGAAGGGAGGCGCCGACGCATGACGATCGCTTCGACGACCCAGCTGATTTGTTTTGCAGCCCTCTCGATCACCCTGGTGGTGGGGGCGTTCGGCGTGGTGCTGCTGCCCAACATCGTTTATTCCGCTTTTTTGCTGGCCGGGGTGTTTCTCTCGGTGTCCGGGCTCTACCTGCTGCTCAACGCCAGCTTTGTGGCCGCCGCCCAGATCCTGGTGTATGTGGGCGCGGTCAACGTGCTGATCCTGTTCGCGATCATGCTCGTCAACAAACGGGAGGACCTGTCGGCGATTCCGGGGCTGGCCCTGCGCCGGGTCCTGTCGGCGGCCGTTTGCGGAGGCCTGTTCCTGCTGCTGGTGCGCGTCGCGTTCACCACCCCCTGGGCGCTGCCGGGACCCGCCTCGATCGGCGAGGAGGCGACGGCCCGCATCGGTGAGCACCTGTTTAGCGATTACCTGCTGCCGTTCGAGCTCGCTTCCGTGCTGCTGCTGATGGCGATGATCGGCGCCATCGTGCTTGCCCGCCGCGATGTGTACACCAGTGACGTGATCACCGGCGAGCCTGCCGATCAGGGCCTGATCGAGAAGGCCCGTACCCCCCTGCTGACCAGCAAGCCATGAACCTGCCCACCGAGATCCCTCTGCAGGCCTACCTGGTGTTGGCGGCCATCCTGTTCTGCACCGGCGTGTGGGGCCTGATCAACAGCCGCAATGCGGTGCGGGTGTTGATGAGCATTGAGCTGATGCTCAATGCGGTCAACATCAACCTCATGGCTTTCTCCAGCTATCTGGATGGGCAGCTGATCCGCGGTCAGGTGTTTGCGATCTTTGTGATCACCGTCGCTGCTGCTGAGGCCGCTGTCGGTCTGGCGATCCTGTTGTCGTTGTATCGCAACCGCGAGACCGTCGACATGGAACGCTTCAACCTGCTGCGCTGGTAGAGCTCAGGGCCATGCGCCTCGATCGCATCTGGTTGATCGTGCGCGCCGGCAGCCAGGCGGCCCAGCGTCAGGCCCGTCGCTGCGCCGACGATCTCAGGGACCAGGGGGTGGCTGTGGTCACCGCCACCAGCGGCCTGGCCAGCAACCCCTTCCCGGGCCTGCTGGCCACCGAGACTGAGCTGCCGGATCTGGCGTTGGTCCTGGGTGGGGACGGCACCGTGCTGGGGGCGGCCCGCCATCTGGCCCCCCTCGATGTGCCAATCCTCAGCTTCAACGTCGGCGGCCACCTGGGCTTTCTGACCCATGACCGCAGCCTGCTGCGCCTGGCCGACCAGGACGACAACCTCTGGCAGCGCCTGCGCGATGACCGCTTTGCCCTGGAGCGGCGCATGATGCTCGAGGCCCGGGTCATCCGTGCCGGCAGCCGCGAGCCCCAGGCCGTTGGCGGCGCCGATGCCGATGCCGATGCCGATGGGGACGGCCCCCATCTGGCCCTCAACGACCTGTATTTCAGGCCCTACCTCGACGAGGTGTCACCCACCTGCCTGCTGGAGCTCGAGATCGACGGTGAGGTGGTCGACCAATACCGGGGTGATGGGTTGATCATGGCCACCCCGACCGGCTCCACTGGTTACGCGATGGCCGCCGGCGGTCCGATCCTGCACCCCGGGATCGAGGCGATCGTGGTCAACCCGATCTGTCCGATGAGCCTGTCGAGCCGGGCCGTGGTGGTGCCGCCGCGCTCGCACCTGTGCGTCTGGCCCCTGGGGGAGCTGAGCCGCAGGGTCAAGCTCTGGAAGGATGGTGCTTACGCCACCGTGCTCGAACCCGGCGACCGCTGCGTGGTGCAGCGCAGCCCCCACCCGGCCCTGATGGTGATTCTCGACCAGAGCCCGTCGTACTACAGGGCCCTGACGCGCAAGCTGCACTGGGCCGGCAGCCTGACGGGCGCCGAACATTCCCACAACTGACCGCTGCGACGCCCCCCATGGCTCTGGAGATCGAACGGCGGTTTCTGGTCGGGGCGGGCCCGGACGGATCACCGCCACCCTGGCGTGCCCACGTGACCTGGGAGGCACGGCTGCAGCAGGGCTATCTGAGCGCTGCTGCCGATGGCTTCACCACCCGGGTGCGCAGCGACGGGTGCGGCGGCGCCTGGCTGACCCTCAAATGCGGCGCCCCCGCCAGCGACGGCCTGGTGCGCCACGAGTTCGAGTACCCGATCCCGGTGGCCGATGCCGAGGCCCTGCTGGAGCTCTGCCCCAGCGCCCTGCGCAAATGGCGTTATGGCCTCGACCTGCCCGGGGGTGACTGGGTTCTCGATGTGTTCGAGGACGCCAATGCCCCCCTGGTGATCGCCGAGGTCGAGCTGGCCAGTCCGACCCAGCCCGTGGCGGTGCCCCCCTGGTGTGTTCAGGAGATCACCGGCCAGGGCCGGTTCAGCAACGCGGCCCTGGCGGGCACCCCCCTGGCGGCGTGGCCTGCGGGCGAGCGGCAGTCGTTGCTGGCCCTGCTCCATCCCTAGGATCAGATGTGAGGCAGATGGGACGCGTTGGCCCAGCACGTGTTGCAACCTGAAATCTCGGCCGCACCCCGGCTGGCCCTGTACGACCACCAGGGGGTGTTCCGCTTTGCCGGCGTCGCAGAGGCCGACTGCCTGGCTTACGCCGATCTGTTCGCCCTGGCTGCGGGTTCCTTCACCCTGGCTTCCCTGGAGCCCTGTCCGTCCGTGCCGGTTTCTCGGGCAGGCTGCAGCAGTTGAAGCCGTCGCGGCAGATTTTGCCGTTGTCCATCGCCCAGTTCAGCAACGCCACCCGGTTCTTGGCGCCGGTCTTGGTCAGGATGTTGCTGACGTGATTGTCGACCGTGCGTTTGCTGATCGTCAGTTCTGAGGCGATCTCCTGATTGGTGAGGCCGCGGGCCACCAGGTCGATGATCTCGATCTCTCGCTCCGAGAGATCACTGCGCAGCTCGCCGCTGCGGGGCCCTGTGGTCTCCATGGCGTCACCACCCAGGTGATTTGGTCACTGTAGGCAGGCTGCCTGCCCGGCTGGTCCCGTGGTCGATGATGGGGGCTGGTTCGGCTGCTGCGGTTTGCTGCTTCAACAGACCCTGGCAAGGGGCAGGTTCGCGATCACGGCCGAGGTCACGCCCCCCCGTGGTGGTGACCCCGCCCGCACCCTGGCGGCGGCCTCGGCATTGCGGGGCTGGGTGCATGCGGTCAACGTCACCGATGGCAGTCGCGCGGTGATGCGCATGAGCAGCATTGCTGTCTGCCGCCTGATGCTCGAGGCCGGCATCGAGCCGGTGCTGCAGATGGCCTGCCGCGACCGCAACCGCATTGCCCTGCAGGCCGATCTGCTGGGGGCCCATGCCCTGGGTCTGCGCAACCTGCTGTGTCTGACCGGCGACCCGGTGCGGGCGGGGGATCAGCCCGAGGCCCGGGCTGTCAACGAGTTCGAGTCGGTGCGGTTGCTGCAGCTGGTGGCCCGGCTCAATGCCGGCCTCGATCCGGTGCAGGGGACCCTGCCCGATGGCGGCACGGCCTTCTTTGCCGGGGCCGCCGCCGATCCCCAGTCCCCCAGCCGCAGCGGCCTGCGCAGCCGCCTGCAGCGCAAGCAGCAGGCCGGTGCCCGGTTTGTGCAGACCCAGATGGTCAGCGATGGCGAGGCCCTGCGCCGCTTTGTCGATGAGATCGCCGCACCCCTGGGCCTGCCGGTGCTGGCGGGGGTGTTCCTGCTCAAGTCGGCCCGCAATGCCGCCTTCATCAACCGGGTGGTGCCCGGCGCCAACATTCCGCAGGCGGTGATCGACCGGCTTGCGGCTGCGAGCGATCCAGCCGCCGAGGGCATCGCCATCGCCGCCGAGCAGGTGGCCAGCTACAGCCAGATCGCCCAGGGGGTCCATCTGATGGCGATCAAGGCCGAAGAGCGCATTCCCGAGATCTTGCGCCAGGCCGGCATCGGGCCGGTCGCAGGCGTCGGCGACTCAGCTGGCGGCCGCCCCCAGGGCCAGGTCGCTGCCGAGCAGCTCAGCCAAAGCCTTCTGTTGGGGTGAGGGTTCGACCACGTCCTGGCGGCGGGTGTCGGTGATCAGCCAGTCAAGGGCTGCCTCCTGCAGATCGAAGTGATCGCCATTGCGGTCGACGCAGTAACGGCCGAAGACCAACTTTTCGACCAGGCGCACGCCGGGGCCGATGCGTGAATAGTCGAAAATGATCGAGTTGTCGATTGTTGCCCCTTCGCAGATGTGGCAACTGGGGCCGATCATTGCCGGTCCGATGATCGTGGCGCCGTCTTCGATCTTGGTCATGCCGCCCACGTAGATCGGCCCCTTGACGCTGATCTTGTCCCAGTTGGCGGCCACATTCAGACCGGTGAAGATGCCGGGCCTGACCTCATGGCCGGGGATCTGCACCTGCCGGACCTGGCCCTGCAGGACGCTGCGGATCGCCTGCCAATAATCAGGCACCTTGCCGATGTCGACCCATTCGAATTCCATCGGCAGGGCATAGAACGGAGCCCCCGATTCGACCAGTTTGGGAAACAGGTCCGAGCCGATGTCAAAGGGAACTCCGGCTGGCACATAGTCGAGCACTTCTGGCTCGAAGATGTAGATGCCGGTGTTGATCATGTCGCTGGCCGCTTCGGCCACCGCCGGCTTCTCCTGGAAGGAGCGCACGCGGCCGTCGGCATCGGTGACGACGACGCCGTAAC
>Ga0310335_100417_pt1 | contig 11531 bp, 9 predicted proteins | sample LakMicMISRFREDD7_FD_195549 | JGI IMG/M metagenome (GOLD analysis project Ga0310335, IMG submission 195549) | Enriched freshwater cyanobacterial communities from Lake Michigan, Michigan, United States - MI23.SRF.RED.D7 (v2) (version 2) | ecosystem: Environmental > Aquatic > Freshwater > Lake... | reverse complement strand
CCCTACACCTTTGATGTGGGCGCCACCCAGGTGGCGGGCCTGGAGAGCGGCGGCATCCATCGCCGCCTGTTCGACCATTTCGGCCTGGACCTACCGGCGGCGACCCGACTCGATCCCGGCTGCAGCGTGCAGCTGGCCGGCGAACGGGAGCCGATCCGGCTCTGGCGCGATCCCGAGCGTTGGCAGGCCGAGCGGCGGCGCCAGTTCCCCGGCAGCGAGCGCTTCTGGGACCTCTGCGCCGCCCTCCATGGCAGCAACTGGGCCTTCGCCGGCCGCGATCCGGTGTTACCGCCCCGCAATGGCTGGGATCTGGCCCAGCTGCTCCAGGCGCTCCGCCCCGCCACCCTGGCCAGCGGCCTGGCCAGCCTCGCCACCGTGGCCGACCTGCTGAACCTTTGCGGCTGCGGCGGCGATGGCCGCCTGCGCCGCTTCCTCGACCTACAGCTGAAGCTCTACTCCCAGGAACCGGCCGATCGCACCGCCGCCCTCTACGGCGCCACCGTGTTGGCCATGGCCCAGGAGCCCCAGGGGCTCTGGCATCTGGAGGGGTCCATGCAGGAGCTGAGCAGCGCCCTGGAGCAGGCCCTGGCCTCGGTCGGCGGTGCGATGCACTGCAACCACAGCCTGAGCGGTCTTCGGCCGATCCCTGGCGGTGGTTGGAGCCTGGAGGGCCGGCAAGGTCGCCTCGGGGCTGGAGGGCCGGGCGGGAGCCAAGGCGGTGCGCCCTTCCAGCTGGACGCCCGGGAGGTGGTGGTGACCCTGCCACCCCAGGCGCTCAAAGGCCTGCTGGGCGACACCATGCCCCGGGGCTACGACCGGCGCATCAGCGGCTTTGGCGATCCCTCCGGCGCCCTGGTCTTCTACGGGGCCGCCCCCCGCGAGGCCCTCAGCCAAGACCTCGGCCTGCACGGCCAGTTGGAATGGGCCGATCCAGGCAACCTGTTCGTGTCGATCAGCCGCGAGGGGGATGGCCGGGCGCCGGCGGGGCAGGCCACCGTGATTGCGAGCGTGTTCACCGCGGCGCGCCCCTGGTTTGGCCTCGATCAGACCAGCTATGAAGCCCGCAAAGCCCAGGCCCTAGGGGGCATCCAGGCGGGCCTCACCGAATTGCTCGGCATCGAACCCGGGCAGTTTCTGCACCAGGAGCTGGCCACCCCCAGGGGCTTTGCCCGCTGGACCGGCCGCCCCTTTGGCTTTGTGGGCGGGCTTGGCCAGCAGCCGGATCGCTTCGGGCCCTTCGGCCTGGCCAGCCGCACACCCCTGCCAGGCCTGTGGCTGTGCGGCGATGGCATCCACCCCGGCGAAGGTACCGCTGGCGTATCCCTCTGTGCCCTGATGGTGTGCCGCCAGCTCCTGGCGGGCCGGGGCCGGGCCCTACGACTGCAGGGAAGCTGAAACCCTGCAACTCCGGAGGGTCAGAGGAATTCGGGCCTCTGGGCCTGGGCCTGGCTGAGGCGTTGCGCCAACCCTGGCCAGTCGCCCCCGCGCACCCGCTGCTCCAGGTCTTCCAGGCTGGTGCGATAGCGGGCCAGGGCCTCCAGCAGGGCTTCGCGGTTGTAGCGAGCCATCAAGGTTCCCAGTTCCGGGTTGCCGCCGCCGACACGGCTGGTGTCGGCGAAGCCACTGGAGGCCAGGGCCCGGGCCAGGGGCGCCTGGCCCGCCGCCTCGATCAGGGCGGCCCCCAGCAGCACCGGCAAGTGGGAAATCAAGGCCACGGCCTGGTCGTGGTCCGCGGCAGGGCACTCGATCCAGCGGGCGTCCACCGCCTCGGCCAACCCCCGAACCACCGCCAGGGCCTCGGGGTCGGTGGCGTCCGTGGGCGTTGCCACCCAGGGCCGGCCGGCAAACAGGCCCGTCAAACCCGCCTCCACCCCGGCTTGCGCCGTGCCGGCCATCGGATGGCTGGCCACAAAGCGGGGCCAGGGGCCCCAGCGATCCAGCACCGGCCCCTTGACCGAGCCCACATCGGTAACCACGGCCCCGGCCGGTAGGGCCGCCAGCAGCTCGGAGCTGGGCTCGAGCAAGCGATCCAGGGGCAAGGCCAGCACCACCAGGGCGCAATCGGCCAGCACGGCTGGATCGGTGCTCACCTGATCCGCCAGGCCGCGCTGGCGGGCCCGCTCGGCCGTGGCCTGCCGGTGAACCAGGGCCCGCACCGCCAACCCCTGGGCCCGCAAATCCAGGGCCAGGGAGCCGCCGATCAGGCCCAGGCCCACCACGCCGATTGGACGCTCGCGCCATGGAATCGTCATGGCAGACCCCCTTCGTGGGTCACGGCCCAACCCCTTGGTTGGTCATGGCTGAGCCAGATGGTCATCGATGCGCCAGTTCGCTGGCCCCAGCTTCCTACGATCGCCCCATGTTGGAAGCCCTGGCCCACCAGCAGCTCAAGGCACTCCTCCGGCTGGAGGGGGAAACCCGCTGGCCCCACCACCTCACCCTCAGCCGCCTGGCGGCCCGCAGCCTGCGGCGCGCTGACCAAACCCTGGTGCGCCTCGCCCCCGGCAGCGACCCCAGCTGGCTTCTGGCCCTACTCGTGCCCATCGCCCTCACCGACACCGGCCTGGCCCTGGTGGTTAGTGCAGGGCTGCGCCAACGGCTGCTCCAGGTGGAGCTGCCCCGGCTCGAGGCCGCCGGCCTGACCCTGCCCTGCTGGGAGGGCCCGGCCGCCCCGCCCCAGGCCCGGCTGTGGCTGCTCGATCACGGCCAGCTGGTGCAGGCCTGGCGCACCCAGGGCCTGGGCGATCGCCAACTGGTGATCCCCGAGGCCGAAAACCTGGAGCTGCTGTTGCGCAGCGCCCTGGGCCTGGTGATCGACAACCACGACTGGGAGGTCTTGCGCCGCAGCCTGCCCGGCGCCTCGGCCGGCCTGCTGGGCCTGCATGAACGGCTAAGCCGCCGGATCTTCGCCCATCCCCAGGGGCCGGTGGAGCAGGTGGGCGTCAGCCCGGAGGAGGAAGCCCCCTTACGCCAATTGCTGGGGCTAATGGAGGCCCTGCCGGAACCCTGGCCCCAATGGCTGGCCTGTGGCGGCAGCGACTGGGTCAGCTGGGCCACGGTGAACCCCAGCCTGCTGCGCTGGCAACTGCACCGCCAACCGCTCGACCCCCTGGCCGCCCTGGCCGGCCTGTTCAGTGATCGCGGCGCCCTGCTGGTGGGGGAACTGCCCAGCGGCGGCCGCCTGGGCAGTCCCGGCGGCGCTGGTTCCCGGGCTGGCTTCCGGCCCCAGGTGGATGTGGCCCTAGGCGATCCACCCCTGCAGGACCCCCTGCCCGTTTTTGCCCCGGCAGGCCAGCCCCTGCCCAACAGCCCCCACTTCGCCGGCCACCTGCTCGAGCAAGCGCGGCGGCTGGTGCTGGGCCAGGAGGGCCTCACCCTGGTGTTGCTGGATGACGAGGGCCTGCGCCGAGGCCTCACCAGCGGTTTGGCGGCGGAATTCGGCAGCCGGGTGGTCCACCAGGACACGGCCCCCGACAGCAATGGCGTGATCTGCGCCAGCTGGGGCTGGTGGCTGGATCAGCAGGCACGGCTGCCCGCCCCCTGCCAGGTGATCGCCTGCACCCTGCCCCTGGCCAGCCTGGAGTCGCCCCTTACCGCCGCCCAGGTTCAGGCCCTGCGCCTCCAGGGCCGGGACTGGTTCCGGGAGCTGCTCCTGCCCGAGGCCCTGGGCCGCTTGCAGCGGGCGGTGGCCAGCCTGCGCCGTAGCGGCGGCCGCCTGGCCGTGCTCGATGGCCGCATGCGGCGCCGGGGCTGGGGCCGGCAGGTGATGACAGCCCTGGAACCCTGGGTAGCCCTGCCACGGCTCCTGCCCCGGTAATCGGCTCCTGCCCCGGTAATTCGCCCCTAATTGGAACTTGGGCTGGCCTGGCGGAGTCCCCCAGCGTCCTCAAGCCAAAGGGACTCTGGCCAGGGGGGCCGACTTAGCCTGGCCACGACGATCGACGACCAGGCCATGGGCGAAGCCAAACGACGCAGCGACCAGGGCCTGGCCCCCCGCGGCCCCAGGCCCAGCAAGGCCGCCAAGGACACCTCGCCGCGGGTCCTGCCCTGGTTGCCCCTGACCCAAAATCAGGGCGAGCGTTTCGTGTCGATCACCACCCGCGGCGCCTGGATCGGCATCGGCGCCCTGGCCGTCTTCTGGGTGACCGTGCGCTTCGTCGGGCCGGCCGCCGGCTGGTGGGCCCTGGCGGACGGCTGACCGTCAGCAGGGCCCTTAAGGGATCGTTGAGGGCCTGGAGCCGCGTCCAAAGCCAGACGGAACCAGAACGGTTGGCGCTGCTGTGGGGAATCCAGCACGCCTGGCAGCACCCCCAGGCAGCAATCCTTAGAATTCCTTCAGAATTTGCGCTCCGGGCTCCATGTTCCCCCGTCTCGCCGAGCACTATCGAGCCCTGGTCGAAGATCTGGTGCTGAGCCTGCGCGCCCTGGCCGACCGTTTACAACGTCAGGGCCATGCCGCCACCTGCTACGTCTGCGGCGATGGACGCGACGGCCAAGGAGCCTCCTTCGTGGCCGACCTGGGCGAGGGCCACATGGTGCGCTTCCTGGTCTCCGACGACGGCATCAATTGGGTGGAGTCCCGCAACGGCCATGAGCTGATCAAGCTGGAGGGCGCAGCAGCGATCGAAGAGCTCGACCGGGTGGCGCGGGTCGTCCAAGGCCTGGGCACCCTGGCCGCCGTGCCGACCGCCGAACCCCTGGGCCCCCACGAAATCGCCGCCTAAGGTCCAACCCAGCAGCGTTATTCGCCAGCCCAAGACCCACGCTCGGAATCGAGCAAATCAAAGCCACCCAGGGCCAAGCCTTGGGTGGCTTTGTGGTGTTTAGCGGTTGGCAGCGGCTTGGGTCTGGCTATGGAGCGCTGGGCATTCCAGCCTGGAACCGGGCGATTCAACCGGGAACTTTGCGCCCCCGGGGTTGGCCTGGGAGCCCCTGAGACCTCAGAGCCAAGGCGGGAAAGCCATGCCAGACCTCCTCGCTGGATTGGCCATTAGGTCCCCAGGGCATGGCCTGAGCTGCCAAGACCAAGAGCCGCAAGGGGCATGGGTCATGGTGGGCCCCAACCAACCTTGCTGGAGAGCGGTTTGGGCCCCCCAGCGCGCTTGTCGCGCAAGGGGCGGGCAGCCCACCGCTCAGCCAGCCGGTCAGTCAACCGCCAAGGGGGTCGCCTCCTCCACCGCTGCGGCGGCGGCCGCCGCCAGCTTTGCCGCCGCCGCAGCAGCCAGGGGCTTCATCGAGTTGGCGGTGACATCGGCGCCTTCGGTGAGCTTCTGGCGCACCAGCACTTCGATCGCGTCCTTCGGCGCCGGGTTTTGCTCCAACCAGATGATCGTGTTGTCGCGACCCTGGCCAATGTTGTCGCCCTCGTAGCTATACCAGGCGCCCTTGCGCACCACCACGCCGGTTTCTTCGGCCAGGTCGAGCAGGCAGCCGATCGTGCTGATGCCGCGGCCAAACAGGATGTCGAATTCGGCGATGCGGAAGGGGGGGGCCACTTTGTTTTTGGCCACCTTCACCTTGGCGCGGATGCCGTATTCCTCCGTGCCCCGCTTAAGGGTCTGGATGCGACGGATATCAAGACGCACCGAGGCGTAGAACTTCAGGGCGTTACCGCCCGTGGTGGTTTCCGGGTTGCCGTAGGTGACGCCAATCTTCTGGCGCAGCTGGTTGAGGAAGATCACGGTGCAACCGGATTTGCCGATATTGCCGGTGATCTTGCGCATGGCCTGGCTCATCAGCCGGGCCTGGGCCCCCACCGCCAGATCGCCCATCTCCCCCTCGATCTCAGCCCGGGGCGTCAAGGCCGCCACCGAGTCCACCACCACGATGTCAACCGCAGCGGAGCGCACCAGCTGGTCGACGATTTCCAGGGCCATCTCGCCGGTGTCGGGCTGGGACACCAGCAGGTTTTCGATGTCCACCCCCAGGGCCGCCGCGTAGACGGGATCGAGGGCATGCTCCGCATCCACGAAGGCCGCCACACCACCGCGCCGCTGCACCTCGGCAATGGCATGGAGGGTGAGGGTGGTCTTACCGGAGCTTTCCGGGCCGTAGACCTCCACCACCCGCCCCTTGGGATAGCCACCGCCCAGGGCCAGGTCCAAGGTGAGGGCGCCGGTGGGGGTGGTTTCAATCCGCATGCGGGAGGCATCCCCCAGCCGCATGATCGAACCCTTGCCGAAATTGCGCTCGATCTGATTCAGCACCAGGCCGAGGGCCTTGTCCCGTTCGCCGGCGGCGCGGGCATCCGAACCCCGGGTCTCGCCCAGGCGTGTTTCGGCGCCCCGGGCGTCAGCCCCCCGGCCGGAGGCAGCTTTGGACTCGGAGGATTTGTCGTCGGCAGGCATGTCTGCGAATCAGCGATGGAATGGGCCGCAGGGCTAGGGCGGGGCAACGGCAAGGCCGAAGCCGAAATCGAGGCCGGCACCAGCTCTCCCAGGGTGAGTTGCCCCCGTGAATTCAGCTAGCGAGCTCACGGGGAGGCGTTCACCGGGACGACCCCACGGGAGCCAATGCCACCGGAAGGGCCAGGTGTCCCAGGGGAACGGACTGGGGATAGGGATCCGGCCACCGAAGCCGGGAGGGCCGAACGGGGGGGGCAGCCCGAGGGGCCGCAACCTAGTACAGACGTACCCTAGCGAATCAGGGCCAGCTCGCCAAGGGGGCCGCAAAGCGATCCGGCTCCAGCAGCGCGATCCCCGGGGGCAAGTCCTGCCGATCCTGGGGACCCAGGTAGCCCCAGGACACCAGGAAGCAGCGCACGGACTCCAGGCCCGCTGTGGCGCGCACCTGTTCGAGGGTGGGGCGCCGGTCTTCGACAAACCAGAGCGGCAGGCTTGGTTGCTCCTGGCCCAGGCGCAGCAAAACCTCGGGCTTGCTGCCCTGCTCGTGGCCGTACACGGCCCGGGGCTCCAGGCCATGGGCCGCCAACAGCTCGCAGGCGAAGGCCCGGCCCTTGGTGGTGAGCACGACCCAGTCGGAGCCTTCCGCGGCGAGCTGGGACAAGCGCTTGACCACCCCCGGATAGGGCTGGTGCAGGGCCAGCCAGGCGGTCCGATCCTGGGCCAGGGCCCGGTGGCGAAGGTCTTCGAGGGCCCGTTGCAGCGGCTCGGGGGCCAACTGCCAACGCTCCAAGGCCGCCTGGAGCTGGTCCCGGTAATGGGCCAGATAGGCCTGCAGGTCCAGGTCGGGGCGGGAGAGCTCTAGGGCGGCCAGCACCATCTCCCAGCCCTTGTGAATCAGGGGTCGCAACAGGGCAAAACCAGGCGGGGCCGCCAACGGCAACTGAACCCCAGGCTTGAGCTCCAGGGCAGCGCGGCGAGCGCTCCACCAGTACTCGGCCATGCCATCAACCAGCACCCCATCAAAGTCAAAAACCAGCAGAGGAGCTGTGTTCAGGGTCTTTTAGGAGATTCAAACTGGGTCGCTAGGATTCGAACCTAGGAATGGCGGGACCAAAACCCGCTGCCTTACCACTTGGCGACGACCCAACAGGTTCAGTGGGTCGAAACAGCACGGCCAGCGGCATGAACCGTGACGGCTGAATCTCCCTTGAACACCCTGATAGTTACCCACAGCGGGCCGACCTTCGTCAACGTCCGAGCCCCCAACCAGGCCCAGGTACCAGGCCAATGGTGAAAAGTCCCGCAGCCCACCCCAGCCGCCCCAAGCGGCTGGCCCCTCAGGGCGGGAACACCCGCAAGCGCTGCTGGTCGCCCCGGCCGAACACGGCCGACTCGAGCCGGTAACGGGCCACCAGCTCGGCCTGCAGGGCCCGGATCGGCCCACTGCGGGGCAGGAGCTCGATCGGCCGCCCCTGGGCCAGCACCACCCCCTCCACGGCCAGACGGCACTCCTCCAGGGCCTCCAGGCTGTCGTCCGGGCGACTCAGGGAGCCGCTGGGAGAGTCGCCAAGCACGCTGGCGAGCGGGCCAGGCCCGGGTCTGGCGCTCGCCCAGGGGGTCCCAGGGCGCTCCTGGATAGGACTGGGCTGGCCTGGGCCGCCGCGACGGGTGAGCAGCCGCTCCAGGCCCCGCTGGATCTGGGGCAGGGTATCGGCCTTGATCACCAGGATCGGCAGGCCCTGGCGATGGGCCGACCTGCGCACCTGGGGATCGAAGCCCAACTGCTGGCGCACCGCCAACACCGCCTCAGCCTGCTCAAGCGACTCGACCCGTTGCACGGCCAGGTCCCGGCTGCGCACGGCCTGGTCCCAGAGATGGGCACTGACCCCCACCCCATAGAGCCGCAGGGGGGCCGGGGGATCCGGGTCTGGCTGGGCCAAACCGAGGGTTTGGGGCGCGCGAGTCCCGCCGAGAGGGGCCCCGGCAGACGGAAGCAGTCCCTCGGCATTAAAAGACCGATTGGCGCCAGCGAGGGCCCTGGGGCGGCGAGGATCGGGCAGGGGAACCGGCGCCAGGGGCACCAAGCGCGGCCGGGCCGGAGCCCGGGCGGCGAAGGGACTGGGGGAAGGCGGGGCGAAGGGATCGCCATCGGACCGGAACGCGCTCGAAAGGGAGGGGCCCCTGCTGGCCGGGGGCCGCTGGGCTGGGGCGGGCTCCTGAACGAGCACCTGGCCGTCCGCCCCCAGCTGGCGCTGCTCGGGTCGGGCCAGCTGGCCCCGCAGCAGCAGATCGACCGTGGCCGCCACATCCCGGTGCACCAGCCAGAGGCTGCGGCTGTGCATCTCCACGGCCAGGGGGAAGGTGGGCTCGGCCGCCCGTTCCTGCACGGTCTTTTGGCTGCGGCGGCGACGCGCCTCCTCATCGCCCAGGGTCACCGACTCAATGCCGCCGACCAGGTCGCTGAGGGTGGGGTTTTTCAGCAGGTTGCTGAGGGCGTTGCCGTGGGCGGTGGCCACCAGGGTCACGCCCCGCTCGGCGATCGTGCGGGCCGCCTGGGCCTCGAGTTCGGTGCCGATTTCATCGATCACGATGACCTCGGGCATGTGGTTTTCCACCGCCTCGATCATCACCTGGTGTTGCAGTTCCGGCCGGGCCACCTGCATGCGCCGGGCCCGACCGATGGCGGGGTGGGGGATGTCGCCATCGCCGGCGATCTCGTTACTGGTGTCGATCACCACCACGCGGCGCTGCAGCTCATCGGCCAACACCCGGGCGATCTCGCGCAAGGCCGTGGTCTTGCCCACCCCGGGCCGCCCCATCAGCAGCAGCGACTGGCCCGTATCCAGCAGGTCCCGCACCATCGCCACCGTGCCGTAGACGGCCCGCCCCACCCGGCAGGTGAGGCCAACAATCTCGCCGGTGCGGTTGCGGATGGCGCTGATGCGATGCAGGGTGCGCTCGATCCCGGCCCGGTTATCACCGCCGAAGGGCCCCAGCTGCTCGACCACGGACCCCAAATCCCGGCGCTCGATCAAGGCCGTGCCGAGGGCCAGGGCCCGGCCGGGATAGCGGGCCTCCGGGATGCGGCCCAGGTCGAGCACCACTTCCAGCAGTTGGTCGCGGGCCTCGGGCGGCGCCAGGGCCAAGCGCACGGGCTCGGGCAGCAAATCCAGCAGGCGATCGAGGTCGTCAGCCATCCGCTGCAGGTTGGCCCCATCGGCCTGGAGATCCCCAGGCCGCTCGCCAAGAAACCCTCCAGCCCGATCCCTCGCCGAGGGCCCAACCCAACCGGCGGCCCCCGGCGACTGGTCGAGCGGAAGCCCTAGGGGCTGATCGGGCTGGGGCCCAGGGGCCGATGGGAGGGCCATCAGGGGCTCGGCGCGTCCGGCCCCTGTTCTAACCAGCGGCGCTGCCGCCAAGGATCCACCAAGCCGCGGGCCAGGTCGAGGGCCTGGCAGCGCAGGTCGGCCTGCTCGCGCAGGGGCGCCCCCCGGGCTTCGGCCTCGATCAGGAGGGGCTGGAGCAGGCTGCGGGCCCTGCCGCCAAAGGCGACCCCTGCGGCTCCGGAGTCCGGAGGAAGCAAGGCCAGGCTCGCTCCATTCGTGCCCCCCGCCAGCTGCAGGGGGCCCGGCGGCGCCCAGGGGCGCACCGCCTGCAGCAGGGCCACCGCCGCCCGGGCGGTGCCCACGCCCACATCGCCACTCATGGGCCGACCATCGAGCTGCCAGAGGGGCCTAAACCCCGCCTGACGCAACAGGCCGAAGCGCTGCCAAAGCTCGGCGGCCAGCTGCCTGGCGCTGGCGGGCCCGGGCCCGTCGTGCTCCAGCCCACAACTCACCGCCAGGCGCCGCAGGGGCACGCCACTGGCCAGCACCTGCTGCAGGCGGGCCGCAAAGGCCTCGCCACGACCGATGCGGGTATGGATCTCCACCGCGTCAGGGCGCAGCTCGGCCAGCAGGGCGGGCACGGCGGCGGCGCTGAGCACGGTCTGGTGCTCCCCAATCAGGCCCAGGGGACAGGCGGGCCGGCAACGGCCACAGCCGTAGCAGCGATCGGCCTCCACCCCCCCCGCGGCGCCGATCGCCAGGGCCGGACAGACCCGCTGACAGGGCCTGGGGCAATCCGATGGACACAGGCGCGGATCGAAGCTGGCCTTGCGGAAATGGGGGTCATCGCCATCGTTCAGGCTGACCATCAACCAGGGGGGTTGACCATCCCGGGCCTGGTCCTTGAGCTGGGGCTGCCGTTGGCTTTGGGCCTCGGCCCAGGCCATGCCGCGTCGCGCCGCGGCAACCGCCGCCGGATCGGCCGCCACATCAATGCAGTCAACGCCCACCAGGCTGTAAAGGGCGCACAGGTCTTCGATCGCAGCCAGATCGTGGTTGCTGGCTCCGCAGATCAACTTGACCCACCGGCCCCGGGCCAGGGCCAGCTCCGGCGCCATGCGGCTCAGGCGGCGACCTGATCGAGCGGTTGCCAGCGCAGGGCCCGGGCACCCCCCATCTCCACAACCACCTTGAGGCGACCATCGCGCTGGGTGAATTCCACCAGGGAGGCCCGTTCGGCGGCGGAGAGCACCTGACCTTCAAGCAACCAAAGCAGCATCGGCTGGGGGCTCTCCAGCAGGGCACCCAACTGGGGCATCACCCGCTGGATCTCACCGACGGCGGCGCTGCGGCCGACGCTCTGGTGGCCCAGGTGGGGCGGGCGAATGCCGTGGGATTGGAAGAGGAAGGCCTCCAAATCGCCCAGCCCCCGAGCCGAGGCCATCTGGGCGCGGTAACCGGCGGCGCGCAGGCGCCGCAGCAGCCTCGTTTCCGATCCCCCTTCCAAGGGGACATAGAGGGCCAGGGCACCGGAGCGCTCGAGATCCCGACGAAAACCGCGGCCGGTGAGCAGCAGGGGCATGCGGAGGTCGACGGCTCAGGTGCTCCCACTTTGCCAGCAGCCTTCCGGTTGTGGGGGGACGGGCTACAGGTCTGGACCGCGCCAGCCGTTGGCCCGAGCCGGGTGATCGGGCCGACAGAAGGGGGTCAGGCCATGGGTTAAATTATTTGCTTGTGCTACTGCCTGTGCCCGTCCGCTAGCCGGGCCTCCAGCGCATTGCACAGGGTTGCCCTTGGGGGCAACTCCCTCGGCCAGTGCCATGGAATCGGCTCTTCGGAGCTGGCGCCATCGCCGGGAAAC
>Ga0310335_100416_pt1 | contig 11539 bp, 13 predicted proteins | sample LakMicMISRFREDD7_FD_195549 | JGI IMG/M metagenome (GOLD analysis project Ga0310335, IMG submission 195549) | Enriched freshwater cyanobacterial communities from Lake Michigan, Michigan, United States - MI23.SRF.RED.D7 (v2) (version 2) | ecosystem: Environmental > Aquatic > Freshwater > Lake... | reverse complement strand
CAGGCCTGCCGGGGCACGGGCCCCCGGCTCTGCACCGGCTGGCGGGGGCGCTGGTCGCCGGCGGGCAGGGGCACAAACACGGGCCCCTGGCCCTGGCTGCCGGCGGCCGGGGCCGGACGCCATTGCACCGGTTGGGGTGGGGGCAGCTCAGCCGGCATCGGCAATGAGCAGAATCCCCGTCACGGCCTGGCCTTGAAGCTGCAGGTTCTGGCGCAGGCGGGCCAGCTCTGGGCGACTGGCTGCACCGGGACTGGCCAGCAGCAGCTGGGCATTACAGCGGCTGGCACTGGTCAGGTCAGTAGTTAATACTACCCGGGCGGCGGGGTCGCGTCGCTGCAGGGCCGCCTGCAGCTGCTGGGCAACGTTCTGGGTCTGGGCCGGCTCGAGGGTCCCGGCGGGGATCAGCGCCACCTGCACCTGGTGCGCCAGGGCGCCCTGGGCCAGCAGCTCCAGGCTGGTGGCCCAGCTGCCGGGGTCGGCGGCATCCAGGGTGGCCAGCAGCGGGTAGGGCAGCAGCTGGCGCAGTTCGTCGCTGGCATAGACCAGGCCGCTGCGGCGGTCGGCCACCAGGGCGGCGCCGCTGCCCAGCACCAGACCTGCCAGCAGGCCCAGGGCCAGGTTGCGGGCCGGCCGCGGCGACACGGGCCGGTCCAGCAGGGTGGGGGTGGAGATCAGCTCCCAGGGTTCGGTCTGCCGCGCCTGTTCCAGCTGGGCGAGCTGGAGTTGGTTCTCCAGTTCGACCAGAATGCGGTCATCGCGGGCGGCCTGACGCACAAGCTCGCGGTGTCTGAGCACCACCTCCTTGGGCCGGCTGGCAGCCTGCAGGCCGGCCTGGGCGGTGGCGAGTTCACCCTCGAGCAGGCCGATGGTCTGGCGATTCAGGGTGGCGATCAGGGTCTGGCGTTGACGCCGCAGGGTCTGCACCAGGGGGTCGTTGTCGCGCAGGCGGCTGCGCTTGTCATTGAGGTTGGCCTCCAGCTCCTGGTAGCGGGTGTACAGCTCGGTGTTGGCCTTGAGCTGGGGTGCTTGAAAGAGGACCGCATCGCCAGAGGCGCGGGCCTGCAGCAGTTGCTGTTGCAACACCGAGACCCGGGCCTGGGCCTGTTGACGGTTGGCTTCGGTCGCGCCAAGACCGGCCGTGTCGGCTTGGGAATCCGAACTCGGCTTGGCGCCGCCGTCCTGCAGCCCCAGGCCATGGGTCAGGGCAAAGCTCTGGGCCAGCTGCATCGAGCGCTGGGCTTTCGGTTCCAGGCTGTTAATTGCCTGACGCAGGTAGGCGATCGAGTTGGCGGTGTCCCGCCGCCGGTCCCGTCCTGAATAGTCCTGATAGTCCTTGGAAATGCGGCGAATCACCGGCAGCACCAGACCCTGATCGGTGTCGGTGTAGGTGATGTTGAGGACGGCCGTGCCTTTTTCGAGCTTGACCTCGACGCTCTTGATCCAGTCGCTGAAACGCAGGTCGTCGACATCCTGACCGGCCTGGCGTTTGCTGGTGCGCACAAAGTCAAACACCGGCTTGAGCACCGAGGGGCTCTCGAGGATCTTGACCTCGGTTTCCATGCTGTCCTTGCCGCCACCGCCGCCAAGGCCTGCCAGGTTGGACAACATTGGATTGGCCGCTGCCAGTTGGGCCAACCGTCCCCCACTGGCCTCCTGGGTGGCCAGCACGATCTGAAATTCCCCTTCCCACACCGGCTTATGCAGCAGGGTGCCGATCGCGCTGAGCACCAGGCTGCCGCCGCTGACCACGGCGATCAGGCGCCAGCGGCGGCGAAGGGCGGCGACCAGCTGGCGCAGGTCGATCTCGTCGTCAGCCGGGGCAGGGGGCTGCACCGGGGCAGGTGTGTTGACCATCAGCGGACCCCCCGGAACAGGCTGTAGACCGAGTAGATGCCCACAAACGGACCAGTCAGTTCGTTGAGCACGGTGATCGATCCAGACAGGGCCGACTCGCGAATGCGAATGATGTCACCGCTGACCAGGATCGGGTTGCCGGCGGTGTCGCTGGCGGCATTGGGGTTGTAACTGAAGACGCGGCGGTCGATCTCGCCCTCGCGGGTGAAGCGGATGAATTCAACCTTGCCCCGCAGCAGTTTGGGGCCGCCGGCCAGGTTCAGGGCCTGGTTCAGCGATGAGCCCTGGGGCAAGGTGACGCCGCCGGGGGTCTGCACCCGGCCGCTCACGTACACCTGTATGAACTGGGGCGAGAGGTTGGTCTGCCCGGCCTTAAGTAGCTGCTCGCGCAGCACCACTGGGCTTTTGCCGACGCTGACCACATCGCCATCAAACAGGCGAATGTTCTGCGACTCATCGCCTTGGGTGATCAGGCTCAGAAAGTTGAGCTCGGTGCGAAGTCGGCCGCCGCCGGCGCTGACCGGTTGACGGCGGGTCACCTGCACCTGAGCCAGGTCCGAATAGGGGGTGACCCCTTCGGCTTGGCGAATGGCGTCAAATACAGTTGGGAAGAGGGTTTGACTGCTGCTACCGCCGACAAGTCCTTGCCGGGCTCTGAATCGCCGCGTTGCCGCTTGGCCAGTGCTGAGGGTGCTATCGCTGACGACGTCACTATCGTTGTCAGCAGTCTCAGCGTCTTGAGATGTGCCTTGCACTCCGCTCAGGGTGTAATACCCGGGCCGTCTGACTTCGCCGCCCACGTACACGCGGATCGGCCTGTATCCAATCGGGCGAATGTAGAGCTGGGGATTTTTGACGTAGGTCCTGAATTGCTGAGTAAGGAAATAACGTAGCTCTTCGACCGTAAGGCCTTCGACAAACAGCGCCCGCAACCTTGGCAGGTACAGGGTGCCGTCAGGTCCGATCGCGACTGTACCACTCAGCTCGGGCAGGTCGAGCAGCTCGATCAGCAGGGTGTCGCCGGGTCCCAGGATGTAGCTGTCGTAGATCACCCGGCTGCGCTGTTGCCGGGGGCTGATCGCCGCGTTGGGGGATTTGTCTGGTGCCTTGTGCGGCGGTGCGGCTGCCACTGGGGCCAGAAGCCCCGGGATTGTGCAGATCAGGCAGGCCGCACAATGGAAAGCATGGGTCCAGCCCATCAATGCGCAACTACTTTACTAATTGAGCAATTCTGCATGGTAGCGGGTGCAGGTTTTTGGCATCGGTCCGGTTGTTTAGGTGTCCTGATGGCGTCTGTCAGTTGCCTCCCGTCATCCATTGCCAGATCGGCTAACTCAACGAACTGCCATGCTATAATCTAAGTTCGATGTTCATTTACAGTAGAGATCTACTCCTGTATCCACTGCACAAGGACAGGTCCAGGAGCTGCATGGCTCAACAATTCAGGATCAGGTCAATTCCGCAAAGCCTCCGCGGCTCTTTGCGCCCGTGCTGGGCGTGTTCTTGACCCGGCCGCTGGCGAATACCTTGATTGGCTCGGGAGAGAGTTTGATTTCGGCCGCGCGCAGGATCTGTTCTCCCAAGACCATCGGCGATTTTCCGACTACGGCCATGTCGCCGTCAAACAGGCGGATGTTCTGGCTTTCGTCGCCCTCGGTGATCAGGCTAAAAAGTTGAGGCTGGTGCGGATTTTTCCGCCGCCGGCGCTCAGGGGCTGCCTGCGCACCACCTGCACCTCGCCCAGGTTTGAGTAGGGGGTTATCCCTTGGGCGTCGCGCAGCGCCTCAAACAGGGTGGGCCAGCGCAGCGGCTGGCCGCTGACCCCCTGCAGGGTGGTTATGTCGTCGGGGGCGGTGCGGCTCTGCCGCACCCGGGCAGCGGCAAAGTCCTGCAAGCTGGTGGTCTGGCGGCGGGTGTCGAGCGGCGAGACCCCTTCGCGAAGCTGATCTGGTCTTGCAGCACCTGTGGGCGCGAGAGCAGGTAGCATCCGATTCTGTTCATCTCATCGCCAACGTACACCCGCACGGTCCGGTAGAAAACGGGCTTCACGTAGAGCTGGGGGTTTTTAACGTAGGCCTTGAACTGTTCGGTCAGGAAGTAGCGCAGCTCTTCCACCGTCAGGACCTCTACAAAAAGGGCCCGCAGCCGCGGCAGGTACAGCGTGCCGTCGGGGCCGATCGAAAAGGTGCCGCTCAGCTCAGGAATGTTGAGCAGCTCGATCTCCAGGCTATCGCCCGGCCCCAAGATGTAGGCGTCGCAGGTGGGGTGCAGGGGTGCCCGGCTGGCTGCGACAGGGGGCTTGCTTTGGGCCCATGCTCCAGGTGCTCCGCAGGCCCTGGCCAACATGACCAGCCCCGCTGCCACAAGCCTGGATTGCAGCTGTTATGGCCTCTCACGCAATTTTGCCGTAGATCTGTCGCGTGCCAACTTTCCGCGGTTGCAGGAATGCTCACCCCGCATGCCCCTTTTACCCCGGGGGCGGCTGTGCAAGTCTGATGAGGTCTGCAGCACGAGACAGTCGAGCTCTGCTCCTGTCCGTTGCTTTTGGCCCATCCTGCAAAAGCGCCGCAAGGACTGCTCTCGCTGAGGTGGCTCACCGCCAAACACAGCAAGCTTTCACTGGGTTTCAGTCCTGAAGCTGTGTTGGCGTCGCTACGGTTGCACTCTTCAGAACCGCGCTTGCACCAGAGGATGTCGGGCTTGGCCTCTTGCTGCGTCCAAGTGATCCAGCCGGAACGGTGCGTTGAGCTGCCGATGGACGTTCTGCAGCGTCAGCGGGTGCATGGGTTTCAGCTCAGATAAGTCCCCTTCAGTACCTACACCCCTGTACGGAATCGTCCCTCGTGGGCTCCCAGGAAGCAGCCCCCCTGCTATGAAAGGGTTTGTGCCAGCTGGAGTACAGCGACTACGACTTTGCAGGCATCGCCACGGTGACCACCGAGCAGCAGCTGAGCTGACTGCAGGCAGAAGAGAAGCTGGTGGACCTCATCCAGTGCCTTGAATTTATTGGCGCATCCTGCCAGTGCGGCATCCGCCACACCCGCTGGGCCACTCACGGCAAACCGGAGGAACGCAACGCTCACCCTCACCTGGACGGCCCGGGCCGGGTGGCGATGGTGCTGAACGGGATCATCGAGAACTACCGTACGCTCAGAGAAGAGTTGCAATCAGAAGGGGTGGCGTTCCGCTCCGAGACGGATGCAGAGGTGATCCCCCGCCTGCTGAGCCGTGAGCTGCTGCTTTTGGCGGTCCAGGCGGTGTTGCCCCGGCTGCATGGTGTCTATGCCTTGGCCGTGGTGTGGGCAGAGCTTTCCGTAGCGTTGGCGGTGGCCCACAATGCGGCGCAGCTGCTGGTCGGCTTAGGAGAAAGTGAACTCCTCTGCGCCAGCGACATACCGGCTCTGGCTGGGTTCACCCTCACCATGCTGCCGATGGAAGACGGCGAGGTGGCGCTGCTCACCCCCCTGAGTATTTAGCTGTATGATGCAGCTGGTGCCCTGGTGCAGAACACCCCGAGCCTGCTGAGCGGAACCGAGCACACAGCGGACATGGGCAGCTCCCGCCACTTCATGCTCAAGGAGATCCACGAGCAACCGGAAACGGCGGCGCTGGGGATGGAGCAGGATCGGCGCCTGGCAGTGGTAGACCATGATTATGTGCCGCGTCTGCTGGGGATCACCAACCGCCCCGAGAGCTCCCTGGGGCGGCTGGTTGATCAGATCCTCGACATCGGCGCTGGCATTGAGGTGGGGGTGGCCGCCACCAAAACTTTTCCGGGCCAGCTGTTGGCCTTCTACGGCCTGGCGCTGGCCTTCGCTGAGCGCCACGGCGGCGGCGCCAACGGCCACGGCCCCGAGCAGTTGCGGGAGCTGGCGGCGGCCCTGCGCCTGCTGCCCCAGCAGCTGCGGGCCCTGGTGGACGACCACGACCACCGCTGCGAGCAGCTGGCCCACCTGTTTGCCTACACCCAGGACGTGATCTTCCTGGGCCGCGGCATCAACTTCCCAATGGCCTCGAGGGGGCGCTCAAGCTCAAGGAGATCAGCTACATCCATGCGGAGGGCTACCCCGCCGGTGAGATGAAGCACGGCCCCATTGCTCTATTGGACGCACGGGTGCCGGTGGTGTCGATCGCGGTGCCCGGCACCGTGTTCGATAAGGTGCTGAGCAATGTCCAGGAGGCCAAGGCCCGCGATGCTCAGTTGATCGGAGTTCGCCGGACTGCCCCGATGCTGAGCTGTTCGACACCCTGCTGACGGTGCCGGTGGAGGATGAGCTGCTCAGCCCCCTGCTCACCGTGATCCCGATGCAGCTACTGAGCTACCACATCGCGGCCCACCGCGGCCTGGATGTGGATCAACCCCGCAACCTGGCCAAGAGCGTCACGATGGAGTGAGCGCCTGCTTTCGCGTCGTTGGCAATCTCAGGTCGCCGCCGGCTGAGGCCGTCTGTTCTCTGCTAATCCCTTTCGTCCTCCTTGCACTGAATGACCGTTCTCGTAACCGGCGCCGCCGGTTTTATTGGCTATCACCTCAGCCATCGGCTACTAGAGCAGGGAACACCCGTGGTCGGCATTGACAACGTCAACTCTTACTACGACCCAAGCCTCAAGCGAGCGCGTGTCGACCAGCTGGAGGCCGCAGCCTCATCAGCGGGCATCCCTTTCCAGCTGATCGAAGCCGATCTGGAAAATCGGGAGGCTGTGGAGGCTGCCTTTTTGCAGCACAACCCCCAAAAGGTGGTGAACCTGGCGGCTCAAGCTGGGGTGCGTTACTCAATCGAAAACCCGGCGGCTTACATCCAGAGCAACCTGGTGGGTTTCGGTCATATCCTGGAGGGGTGCCGCCACCACGATGTTGAGCATCTGGTGTATGCGAGCAGCAGCTCGGTTTATGGCGGCAACACTCGGTTGCCCTTCTCGGAGCACCACAGCGTGGAGCATCCCGTGAGCCTCTATGCAGCCAGCAAGAAGGCCAATGAGCTGATGGCCCACACTTACAGCCATCTCTATGGCCTGCCGGCCACCGGCCTGCGCTTTTTCACGGTGTATGGGCCGTGGGGTCGGCCGGATATGGCGCTGTTTTTGTTCACGAAGGCGATGCTGGCCGGTGAGCCGATCCAAGTGTTCAACAACGGCCAGATGGTGCGCGATTTCACCTATATAGACGACATCATTGAGAGCTTGGTGCGGCTGCTCGACAAGCCAGCGGCGCCAGACCCAGACTTTGATGCGGCCAACCCCGATCCAGCCACCAGTTGGGCCCCGCATCGCGTGTTCAACATCGGCAATTCCAATCCCACGCCACTGATGGACTACATCGAAGCGGTGGAGCAGGCGCTGGGGGTGACTGCGCAGAAACACTGGCTGCCGATGCAGCCTGGTGATGTGCCCGCAACGGCTGCGGATTCCTCGGCACTGCATGCCTGGGTGGGCTTCAAGCCCAACACCCCGGTCAATCAAGGTGTGGCCCGTTTTGTGGCTTGGTATCGGCAGTTTTACGGGGTATGAGCACGTCACCAATTTGGCATTCAGTGATGAGATTCCCTCCCCTTGAGACCTGCATCGTGGCTGTGATCGGCCTTGGTTATGTGGGGCTGCCCCTTGCTGTTGAGTTTGCCAAGCCACAAGCTTGCGCTCGTACAGGGGCTCAGTTGCGTCGTCGCGTGATCGGCTTCGACATCAACAGCCAGCGGCTGGAGGAGTTACGCGCTGGCCGCGACCGCACCAACGAAACCACCGCTGAAGAGCTGCAGGCGGCTGCGCTCCTGGAGTTCACCTCGGATTCCGCGGAGCTGGCGCAAGCGGATGTGTTTGTGGTAACGGTGCCCACGCCGATCGACAGCGCTAAGCGACCTGATCTCACACCTTTGGAGATGGCCAGTGCTGCGGTAGGCCGAGCACTCCAGGCCCGTGTGGCACGGAGAGCGACGAGCCTTCCTCTTGTGATTTACGAGAGCACGGTGTATCCAGGAGCGACAGAAGAGGTGTGCGTGCCGATTCTGGAGAAACAATCCGGTTTGCGTTTCAACGAAGGATTCTGCTGCGGCTACAGCCCGGAGCGCATTAACCCTGGTGATACGGAGCACAAGCTCACCACGATCACCAAGGTGACCAGCGGCAGTACGCCCGAGGCCGCCTCCTGGGTGGACGGCTTTTACGGATCGATCATCCGAGCGGGAACGCATCAGGCGGCCAGCCTCAAAGTGGCGGAGGCCGCCAAGGTGATTGAAAACACCCAGCGCGACCTCAACATCGCCCTGGTGAATGAGCTAGCGATGATCTTCCGCAAGCTGGGCATCGACACTCTTGATGTGCTGCAGGCTGCGGGGAGCAAGTGGAATTTCTTGCCCTTCCGCCCCGGCCTAGTGGGCGGACACTGCATTGGCGTGGATCCCTACTATCTCACCCATAAGGCAGAGGAAGTGGGCTATCACCCGCAGGTGGTGCTAGCCGGTCGCCGCATCAACGACGGCATGGGGCGCTGGGTGGCCGAGCAGTTGGTGCTTGAACTGGCGCGGAAACGAAAACAGATTGTGGGTGCTTCAGTGCTCGTGTTGGGGCTCACCTTTAAGGAGAACTGTCCGGATCTCCGCAACACCAAGGTGGTGGATGTGCTGATGGCTCTCCGCGACTACGGGATAGAGGCTCAGGTGGTGGATCCCATGGCAGATCCCGAAGAAGCCCGCAGGGAGTACAGGCTGGAGGTGGAAGCGCAGCTGCCTGCTGGCCGCCGATTCGGCGCCGTGCTGGCCCTGGTGCCCCATCAGCAGTTCCGCCAGCTGAACGATGGTCAGTGGCAGGAGTTGCTGGAGCCAGGCGGAGTGTTGCTCGATCTCAAAGGCTGTGTGCCACGCGTTCTGGAGCCTTTGCGCGTCTGAACTTTACAATCTAATCCGAACGACTACTCCTGACGCTTAGCGAGTGATGCCCACTGTCCCGACAACCAGACCACTCCAATCCACTCGGACGCTGTTGCTGGGAATTTGGAGCCATTTGAGTCACCGCCGTCGCATCCAACTCTGCTTGCTCTTGATCGTGATGTTGGCAAGTGGTGTAGCAGAGCTTCTGTCCCTTGGGGCGGCTCTGCCATTTCTGGCCGTGCTCAATGAGCCACTGCAGCTGTGGCAACAGCCACTGATTCAGCACCTAGCTAGCAGGGTGAGAATTGCTTCAGCGAGCCAACTGGTAATGCCTGTCACGCTGATTTTCGCTACAGCTTCGTTGCTGGCAGCGTTAGTTCGCCTCGCAAACCTATGGCTAAACGCCCGATTGGCGGCGGCAGTCGGATCAGACCTGAGCTGTGAGGCGTATCGTCGCACCTTGTATCAACCGTATACGGTTCACATACAGCGGAATAGCGCGGCGGTGATTACTGCAACTACCACTCAGATCGAGCTCACAGTAGTGGCGTTACGCACACTGCTGCAGTTGATTACTTCAGTTGTGGTCGGGGTGGGGCTGCTCGCGGGGTTATTTGTAATTGATTCGGCAGTAGCCTTCGGAGCCTTGGCCCTGTTTGGTACCGCATATGTTCTTTTGGCGGCTAAAGCCCGTGGCCAGTTGCGAAGCAATGGTCTAAAGATTGCCGAGGCGTCAAGCCATCGCCTAAAAGCTCTGAATGAGGGATTGGGGGCGATTCGGGATGTGTTGTTGAATGGCAGTCAATCCATTCATCTACAGATCTACCGAGAAGCAGATCGGCCTCAACGGCAACTCCAGGCAGAAAACTACTTTTTTGGTGCTTTTCCTCGCTACGTGCTCGAAGCGTTGGCCATGGTGGCAATTGCTATCCTGGGCGGGTTACTTGTTTTACAACGGGGCACCGGCCTATCTGTAATTCCCCTTCTTGGCACATTAGCATTAGGCTTTCAGCGCCTATTGCCTGCTTTGCAACAAATCTATAGCGGTTGGGCGCAATTGAAGGGATATAACGCGGCCATCCAGGATGTATTAGCGATGCTCAACCAGCCACTTCCGCTGGAGGTTTTCGGGGTCAAAGCACTTCCACTACGTGAAGGGATTCGCCTAGACAGTGTCTCTTTTAGCTATGAACCCCACAAAACGAATGTGCTGCAAGGTCTCGATCTTGAGATCCTCCCCGGCGAGCGGATCGGCCTGATCGGTAGCTCGGGCAGTGGCAAGAGCACCACGTTAGACCTTCTCATGGGCCTGCTGCTACCTAGTAACGGGAGGGTGATGGTGGATGGATTAGATCTGCACGATTTGGAGCACCCAGAACGACTAGCTGCGTGGCGCACTTCTATTGCACACGTTCCGCAGAGTGTTTACCTGGCTGATCGATCGATAGCCGAGAACATCGCTTTTGGCGTCCCCCGTCGTCAGATCGACTTAGGCCTGGTAAAGCAGGCTGCAGCTCAGGCCCAGATAGCTAGCTTCATTGAAGAAAGCTCTCAGGGCTATGAGAGCCATGTAGGCGAGAGGGGTATTCGCCTGAGTGGGGGCCAGCGTCAGCGCATTGGTATCGCACGAGCCATCTATAAGCAGGCGCGCGTGCTGATCTTTGATGAAGCCACCAGTGCGCTCGATCACGAGACAGAGGAAAGTGTCATGAATGCCATCAATGGTCTTAGCCGAGAGCTCACCGTGATCTTGGTAGCCCATCGTCTGACTACTGTCGAACGATGCGACCGTGTCATTAGGTTGAGTCAAGGATTAAAAGTTGCAGATGGACCACCGCAACAGGTCCTTGCCAATTCCTACCATTAAGAGGTTCTGCATTGAGAAGTGTTGGTCTACGTTCGAGGCTGCAGGGTTGGCTAATCAGTCATCGTCTCAAAGCCATCCGACTTGTGGTCTGTGATGTAGATGGTGTTCTCACTGATGGCGGCCTTCACTACGATGAAAAAGGGCATGTCAGCAAGCGATTTGATGTTCGAGACGGATTGGCATTACGCATGCTTCAAGGCGCAGGAATAACTATCGCCTTAATGAGCGGCGGCCGTAGTGGTGCAATTCAACATCGTGCTCAACATTTAGGCCTTGATTATTGTTATGTCGGTATTAGCGACAAGCTCACAGAAATCCAATCACTTGCCAGGCATCTCGATATGAAAAATGATGAAATTGCTTTCCTTGGCGATGATCTAAACGACCTTGCTGTCAGGCCGGCTGTTGGGCTTTTGGTCGCAACAGCTGACTCAGTCCTAGCCTTGCAAAGGCAAGCCGACTGGGTTCTTACAAGGCCTGGTGGTCACGGTGCAGTACGTGAGTTTGCGGAGGTTTTGCTCAACAGTCAGCGTAAACTAACTGAGCGATCACACAATGGTTGGCGCGGTCACAACGATTGATAGGATACGCAGTTGAATCAGGCCCTGTTGCATACCTGAGAATTCAGGATTAATCAGTCATTTCCCTCCATTCCCCAAATACCTTTCTCGGAATCATGCTCCAAACGTCCTCTATTCTCATTACTGGCGGCACAGGCTCTTTTGGCAAGACTTTCGTCCCTATGACCCTCAAAAAATACAATCCCAAACGCATTGTAGTTTACTCCCGCGATGAGATGAAGCAGTGGGATATGGGCCAGAGCTACATAGACGACGACAGATTACAATTTGTGATTGGCGATGTTCGTGATAAAGATCGATTGGCCAGATCCCTTGACGGCATTGACTTCGTGGTTCACGCCGCAGCGACAAAGATTGTGCCTACAGCAGAATACAAC
>Ga0310335_100413_pt1 | contig 11562 bp, 1 predicted proteins | sample LakMicMISRFREDD7_FD_195549 | JGI IMG/M metagenome (GOLD analysis project Ga0310335, IMG submission 195549) | Enriched freshwater cyanobacterial communities from Lake Michigan, Michigan, United States - MI23.SRF.RED.D7 (v2) (version 2) | ecosystem: Environmental > Aquatic > Freshwater > Lake... | reverse complement strand
GCGGTACCCTAACCCCCTCTGACTTTAGAGTTGATGGGACCCTTATTTTTAATCGATCAACTGATTATGCCTATGCGGGCATCATCAATGGGGCTGGCGATCTGGCAAAACAAGGCACTAACACTTTTACTCTAGCTAGCAACAACACCTACTCCGGCAACACCACCATCAGCGCCGGCACCCTCCAGATCGGCGCCGGTGGCACCACTGGCGCCATTAGCGATTCCTCCAACATCACCAACAATGCCAACCTGGCCTTTAATCGTAGCGATGCCATCACCTTCGGAGGCTTGATCTCTGGCACTGGCACCCTCGCCCAGGTCGGCTCAGGCACCCTTACCCTTACTGGCAACAATACTTACACCGGCAACACCACCGTCAGCGCCGGCTCCCTGAATGTCACTGGAAATCTGGCAACGTCTATGCATACCACCGTGAACACGGGTGCCATCCTTGCTGGCACAGGAACCGTTGGCAACACCACCATCAGCTCTGGCGGCACCTTGGCCCCGAATTACGGAACCAATGCAACCTCAACGATGCATGTTTATGGCAACTTGAGTTTGCTAGCCGGCTCCACCTCTTTATTTAATCTATATGATCCCGGAAATAGCTCCGTTACTGTTACTGGCAACCTAACGTTGGGCGGAACACTCATGGTCAATATTCTTGCGCCACCGAGCAATCGCGGCACCTACGGTCAAACGTTTAATTACACCTTGTTTACCTACCAAGGCAGCGCAATTGGAAGCTCGGCATTTGCCAGCCAAATTGTAAACGGACTAGCCAATTATACCGCCTCTTTCGGAAATATCTCCATCGGCGGCTCCAGGGATGCCTACCAGCTCACGCTCACAAACGGCCTAAAAAGCTATATAGAGCTTGGGAGTAGCTATAATTCCACAACCGACTTAAGCGCAGGCTTCAAAGGGGGAACCCTCACTGTTGATGGCCCAGGACCTTCAAACCGCTCCTACACCCTCAACTCGAATGCCACGAATACCATTGATGCCAATGGGATAACAAGTGAGTTCTCAGGTATTTTTTCCGATCAAGATCCTTCCGGCAACGGCACAATCAGATTTGACAATAGCGCTCCAAACAATCCAGTCACCACTTTATCTGCCATTGGAACCTACACAGGCGCAACAACAGTTGCCAATGGCACGTTGAGCCTGTCTGGCGGTGGTTCCATCGCCTCATCTTCCGCTGTGATCCTTGGCGTTAACGGTGCACTTGACATTGGCTCGGTAACGGCCAACACCTCTACGGTTAATAACTTATCCAGCCTGGATTCATCGGCCCGCATTGAGTTAGCAAGCAACACACTTATTGCTATTGCTAGCGATAACCGCACATTCTCAGGCCAGATTGGCAGCGCCAACCCAGGCGGATTTACAAAACGGGGCAATGGCACCCTCACTCTCGCGGGAAACAATGATTATCTTGGGGATACCACCATTGAAGCCGGAACCTTACTGGTAACAGGCTCCTTGCTTGGCACATCCAATTACTCTGCGCCAACAAGCGTCTCCGTTACCACTGGCGCCAGGTATCAATTGGGCTCAAGTGATACCGTGGCATCGATTGCAGGCATCGGTTCGATTGATCTAGCAAATTATACCCTCAGTGTAGGCAATGCTTCCAGGTCCCCTAGCAGCACTTTTTCTGGCACCCTCTCTGGTACGGACGGCCACCTAACCAAGGACGGAAGTGGCACCCTCACCCTCACGGGAACTAACAGCTACACCGGTAACACCACAATCAGTGCCGGCATGCTCAAAATCGGTGACGGTGAAAATAGCGGCTCCATCAGCGATTCAGCCAGCATCATCAACAACGCCAACCTCGCTTTTAATCGGAGCGATGCCTACACGTACAGCGGCCTGATCTCAGGCTCAGGCACACTTTTCCAGCAAGGTGCAGGTACTCTCGCCCTCACCGGCAATAACACTTACACCGGCAATACCACCATAAGCGCCGGAACGCTCCAAGTCGGCGCCGGTGGTACAAATGGTGCCATCAATGGCTCCTCCAACATCATCAACAATGCCAACCTGGCGTTTAACCGCAGTGATGCAATCACTTACGCCGGCCCCATAACAGGTACGGGCAACCTATTGCTGCTGGGCTCTGGCACCCTTACCCTCACTGGCAACAACTCCTACACAGGCAGCAGTAGCGCCAGCGGGTCAGCCACCTTGCGTGTGGAAGGATCCATCGGAACCTCTTCGGGAATCACCGTCAACAATGGCGCCACCCTCTCGGGCAATGGCACGATCACAGGCACCACCATCAATGCGGGCGGAATTCTGGCACCGAACAATGCTGGCAGTCACGCCCTTGCCATTGCCATTGCGGGAGGGTCAGCTAATCTAACCCTAACTCCAGGATCGATCAGCAGCTTCAGCATCAACAGTGTCAACTCCGATCGGGTTACGGCCAGCGGCTCGATCAACCTTGATGGAGTCTTGCATCTAGCCTTTTCAGGCGGTAATTATCTCACCTCCACCCCCTATACCCTCTTCCAGGGCCAAAGCCGCAGCGGCACTTTTGCTGCGGCAAACGTCCACATCAGCGGCCTAGCGAGCTCCTATCAATATGCACTGGACTACACAGCAACATCCTTAAATTTACTCATCAATAGCGGCATCGCAGCGGGACAATCATCCAACATCACAAGCCCCGTTTCGACGACCCTTTCAGGTGGTACTCTCGTTATCGACCAACCAGGCAGCTACAACACCAGCCTAACTTTAACAACACCAGCAAATGCCAATGCAACTAACACCATCGATGGCAATGGTGTAACTGCTGAATTATCCGGTTCGATCAGTGGCAACGGTTCGCTCACGATCAGCAATTCTCAAAATAGCACTACAAGCAGCAACACCAACCTCACCGGCAACAGCACTTATTCTGGCTCCACAACGGTTGAAAACGGCGCCAATCTCTTTGTGAATGGTTCGATTGCGGCCTCTGCCAATCTCACCGTCCAATCCGGTGCCAGCCTGGGCGGCAATGGCACCCTGCCGATGACCACGGTTCAAAGCGGTGGCTCGATCGCCGCAGGCAATTCAATCGGTACCTTAAACATCAGTGGAAATTTAACACTCGATCGTGGGTCCTCCAGTCGTTTTGAAATTGGCAGTGCATCAGCAGACAAGTTGAGCGTAACTGGCTCCGCCGCCCTGGGAGGAACCGTCAATTTGGCCTTCGCTGGTGGCAATTACGATGCCGTCAATCCCTATACCTTGATTGCGGCCCAATCGATCACCAACTCCTTTGATGCGATCACCACCACAGGCGATCTCACGGGCTATCGCACCAACCTCACCTATAGCCCAACCACCGTTCAGCTAGCCCTCGCCAAGGTGCTTGACAGCGGCATGACCACCTCGATCGCCAATCCCTGGAGCACCACCCTCACCGGCGGCACGGTCAGCGTTGATGCCAATGGCTCCTTTACCAACAATTGGACCTTGGCAACGCCTTCTGGATCGTCCGTGAATACGTTCCAACAAAACGGTCAGGTTGCCATCCTCGCAGGAAGCATTTCTGGCTCTGGCGATCTCACGATTGCGGCCAATGGCCAGGGGGGAACCCTCATTCTGGCCGGAACCAATAGCTACACGGGCACTACCACCCTAAGCGGTGGCACCATCGGCCTGGGCTCCCAATCAGCCCTAGGTACGGCTGGCACCATTAACTTGACGGGGGCTAGCTTGCTCTATGGCAATGGCATCAGCACCGATTACTCCAATCGCTTCAGCGATGGATCCAACCAAACCTATAGTATCAATACCAATGGCCAACTTGTTACCTTCGCTAGTGCCCTTGATAGTAACGGAGGCACCCTGACCAAAGCGGGTGATGGCACCTTAATTCTTTCTGACAACAACAGCTATTCAGGTGCCACCACAATCCAGGCTGGTACATTGCAGCTGGGTTCAGGATCGAACAGTGGCGCCATTAGTGCAGCCTCGCCCATCACGAATCACGGCACACTGGCCTTCAAGCGCAGTGATTCAACCACCTACGCAGGCCTAATCAGCGGCAGCGGCTCCCTTGCCCAACTTGGTTCAGGAACCCTGTCCCTTTTAGGCCTTAACACTTACACCGGAGCCACAACCATTGCCGGCGGTTCCGCCCTGGCTCTGTTAGGTAGTGGTTCCATTGCTGCTTCCAGCGGAATCAGCAACAGTGGCAATTTGTCCCTTGCTGGCGCTACTAGCCCAGTATTTCTCACAAACCTGGGTGGATCAGGTAGCACCAACTTAGGCAACCAATCGCTAACCATCACCGATGCCACGGGCCTTAACAGCGGAGTGATTTCAGGCCAAGGTGGTTCCTTAGCCATCAATGGTTCTGGTACCTACAGCCTCAGCGGCACTAACACCTATACCGGTTCCACGACCATCGGCAGCGGAAAAACCCTGGCTCTGTTGGGTAGTGGTTCCATCGCTGCATCTAGCGGAGTCAGTAACAGTGGCAACTTCTCCATTGCCGGTGCCACCAGCCCCGTATCTCTTACCAACCTGAGCGGATCTGGCAGCACCAACCTTGGCAACCAATCGCTCACCATCACAGCTGCCTCAGGTCTGAACAGTGGCGTCATTTCAGGGATTGGTGGTTCCTTAGCTATCAATGGTTCTGGTCCCTACAGCCTCTCTGGTTCCAGCACCTACACCGGTGCCACCAGCCTGGGCGGTCCAGCCACCCTCCAGGTATCAGGTTCCATCGCCCCGTCTTCCGCCCTAACTGTCACTAGTGGCGCCACCCTTTCTGGCAATGGCACCCTGCCAGCCACCAACATTGCTGCCGGTGCCATCCTGGCGCCCCAAAATGCCGGCAGCAGCGCCCTCAGTGTTGCTGGTGCTTCTGGCAACCTCAGCCTGGCTAGTGGCTCGATCAGTAACTTTTCCATTCTTGCCACCACCTCCGATCGGGTTGCTGCCACGGGCACGATCAACCTTGCTGGCAGCTTGAATCTGGCCTTCTTGGCTGACAGCTACCTCACCGCCACTCCCTATGTGCTCTTCTCAGGGCAAAGCCTGGTGGGTTCCTTTGGTTCGGTGGCCGTGTCTGGGCTTTCTAGCTCCTATGTGTATTCCTTGGACTATGGCGCAAGCGCCTTGAACCTATTGGTTGCAGCCAGCGTGCCTGCGGGCCAGTCAACCGATATCACTTCGCCCACTGCCACAACGATCTCCGGTGGCACCATCTTGATCAATGAACCCGGGGCTTACAACACCAGCTTGGTGTTAGCAACCCCCATGGGCTCCGCCACCAACACCATTGACGGCAACGGCCTCACGGCCGTTCTTTCGGGCACCATCAGCGGGTCGGGTCCCCTGACCTTCACCAACTCGCAAAACAGCAGCACAATTAGCAATACCATCCTCAGCGGCAACAACACCTACACCGGAGCCACCGTGGTCGATGGGGGCGCCCGGCTTTCTGTTAACGGTTCGATTGCATCGTCTGCCAATCTAACCGTGAATGCCGGCGCCATCATTGGTGGTAATGGCACCCTGCCGGCAACAACGATCCAATCCGGTGGCTACCTAGCCCCTGGCAACTCGATCGGTCTACTGACTGCTGCCTCCCTCGACTTTGGACCTATGGCTCCCGGCGGCATCCTCGATACCGAAATCCAAGGCCCCCAAAACGACAAAACAAGAGTCACCCCGATCGGCGCCTCTCCAGGTAGCGTCACCAACTTCACCGGCACCGCCAATCTGATTGCCTTTGGCGGCGGTAACCCCTGGCCCAATTTTGACTATCAGCTGATCACGGCGGCCAACGATTTCACCACCAGCTCCAGCCTCACCCTTAACCCACTCGGTATCACCAGTGCCCTTCTCCTGCAAGGCACCACCCTCGTGCAGGAGGTCGATGGCAATGCCAAAACCTTTGATGTGATGTGGCGGCCCAACAACGGCTCCGGGGCCACCGCATCCGCCATGGCTGCCCTGGGCCAGGGCAACCGCAACCAACTGGCGGCCTCAGGAGTATTTGACAGCGCCTTCCGCCGCTTGGCCTCCGCAGCTGGCGACGCCTCTGGCCTTACCACCGGCCTCAATGCCACCGGCTCCGCCATCGGCACCACCGGCTTCACCACAGGCCAGGCCGCTGCTGCCGGGCTCTCGCCTGAATTCCTCAGCACCACCGCCCAGCTCCTTGGGATCTCTTCTAACAGCCAGCTCACAGCCGCCATTAGCACTATTACCCCCCAGTCCTATGCCGCTTTCCAAAGCGTGGGCCTCGAAACCCTGCAGCGCCAGCGCCAGCAGCTGCTCGCCTCGGCCGGCCAATGCGCCAGCACTGGCTGGGTGATCAACGCTCCCACAACCAAAGCCGCCAAGGCACCGAAAAACCCCCTCTGCCTCTACGGCCAGGCCGCCAATACCAACAGCACCATCAATGGCCAAGACGGCCTCTCGAGCTACAACGCCAACCTCTTTTCCTCCTTCTACGGCCTGGAGGTCAAGGCCAATCCCTTCTGGCGCTTGGGCGCGGCCTATGGCTATGGCACCTCCAACCTCAATGGCCTTGGCCTCACCAATGCCTGGGTGAATGCCACCGTCAATAGCGGCAGCCTCTATGGCGTCTACACCCCCACCACCACCTCCCCTTGGACCTTTAAGGGCCTGCTTGGCTACGGCAACTACGCCCTCAATGGCAGCCGACAAGTGGCCGTGATTGGCACAGGCACGCCCATCACCGGCTCCACCACCGCCAACGGCCTCACCGCTGCCCTCACCGCGGAAGTCGCCATTCCGCTCAGCAAGCCCTCTGCCCCAGTGCCGGTGCTGCTCAAGCCCCTGATCGGCCTGGCCTATGGCAACTACCAGCAAGCCGGCTTCTCGGAAACCGGCGGTGGGCCCTTGAATCTCAACGTGGATGGCAACACCGCCAGCAGTCTGGTGGGCACCATCGGGCTGGAACTCACCTCAGGCCCCATTCCCCTCAACCGGGCCAAAACACTCAGCCTGATTCCAAGGGTTACCCTCGCCTATCAGGTCGATGCCCTTGCGAGCGAACTGGGCAACAGCTCCCTTTCCGCCTCCATGCCCGCGTCTGGTTCCGGGGCCTTCCTGACCCAGGGGCAGAACCGCGGCGTCAATGGGTTCACCGTTGCAGCTGGAGTGGATTTGATCTTGACCAAGAGCTCCGCTCTCTATGCCAACGTCAACGTTGAGGCCTTCTCCGCCGGCAGTCAGGTTGGCTATGGCGGCGGCATGCGGTTTAAGTTCTGATCAGTCAGCGATCCATGGGCCCGGATGAAGCTGAGTTCCAGAACCACGACCTATGGCCGCTCGCCCCTATGGCTGCCCAGGCGTCAGCTCAGGGGCTACGGCTTGGGCGCGCTTGTGTCGATTCTCTTTTTTGTCGTCCATCAGGAGCGCTATTCGATTGTGGCTGGAGTGATCAGCGCGATCGCGCTTGATTTGGTTGTGGTGCTTGGTTTTGGGGCGCCTTAACCCGGCCCAAGCCCGTGAGTTGCTTAAATCCCGTAGCGGCATCATTAGTCAGTCGTTATTGTAGGACCGACTGGTCTTTGGGGTGGTTGCCAGCATTGCCTTCCTCAACATCTCTTGGCGTGATGCCTCGACCCACCATGCGATTTTGTCTGTCGATATCGTCATGTATTGCCTGGGGATTCTGTCGATCTGGGCCGAACTCCAAATCTCGTTTCCGCTCACCTAGGCCAATCTCTTTTTTGCAGGCAATCCAGTCGGTCTTGGCGGTGAAGTCGAATCCAAGGAACTGATTTTTGCCGGCTCCGACCCGCCTGTCTTTACCGACTTTCTCTATGGGGCCACCACGGTGGCCCTGACGTTTTCGATGAGTGATGTGAGCGTGGAATCGAGCCGGTTGCGCCGCATTGTGTTATTCCATTCCCTGATCTCCTTAGCGCAGCGGCAAAAGGATGGCGGCCTTGGGGCTGGAGCCAGCCTGCCCAGGCCAGGCTTTTACAACGGTATCGTGATAGGCCTATAGGGAAATGGTTCACCATGGACACTAGGCTGTCCTAGGGAAAAAGTATCTTCCAGGGGGGATAGGATGAGGCTAGGGCGCAGTGGTAAAGTGTAAATGGGTGTAAGTGATGCAAATCGTAGCCCGAAATAATTATTAGAGCCTGCCCAATAGTCAACCCTTGATCACTAAAATCAATCAACCCAACCAGCCCCAGTAAAGCTGGTCAGCAATGAGCCTAGTCAGAGCCTGCCACTCAACCACGCCCACCGCTGGCCAAGCCAGGGTGGCTCGTATCGACCTGGGCAGCCTCGGCCAACTCAGCGGTTCGCTCTGGCTCGCCCACTCCGCAAGCCCCTACGCCGCCTACGGCGTCGCCCAAGGATCTACTCCAGGACCAGCAAAGCAGCCAAGCGCCTATCCCCTAGCCCGAGCCGCCCTCCAAACGGCCCTGGCGCTCCTCGATCTGGGCTGCCTTGGACCCAGCGGTTTGTTCAGGGCAGCGCAAACCATAGCCGCCCACCCGAGTGCCTGGACCCGCCCAGGCCCGGGCAGCCCAGCCATTGATCCCGCCCCTCCAAGGCCGCCCCGGGACGCACCAGCCCTCCACCAACCAGTCCGGGGCGAAACCGCCCTCACTCTCTCTGCCCCCAGCGCCGGAGCGGCCAACCTGATCTTGGCTGCCCGGAACCCACGCCCCCTAACGGCCCCGCTTGCCCCAACCAAGGCCCCAACCCGGCCAGCCCGCCAGAAGCTGGTGGTTCGCCAATCCTGGCTCAGAACAGCCACCAAAAGCCCGGCCTTCGCGCTCAGCTCGGCGGCGATCAACGGCCTGATGCTCGTGTCGCCCTTGGTGAGCCTCGCCCAATCCACCACGATCTATGGAATCGGTGGGGCGTCAAATATCTACGCCGGCGGCACAATCGAGCCTGGCGATACCGTGGTTCTCAATGATGGGGCCAGCGTTACGGGTGCCATTGATGCAAACGGCACCCTGCAATTCAACCAAACCACAAACCTAACCATTACTGATGCCTTCAGCGGCAATGGCAGACTAGAGCTGATCAATACGGGAAATCTAACCTTCACCACTACTCTTTCAACGACCACGCCCTTCGACCTGGGCATTTTCGTGCTAGCTGGAGGCCTTTACATTGGCGAGAACGGAACCAACAACCTAACCCTTGGCAACACTGCCAATGGATCCCTAGTAATCAATGGTGGACTGGTGAGGAGCTCCGCCGCAACCCTAGGAGCGAATCAAGGGAGCAGCGGCAATGCCACGATTTCAGCAGGCAATTGGACGAATTCAGGCTCGTTGACCGTAGGCGACTCAGGTAATGGAATCCTAACGATCAATGGTGGCAATGTTACCAATACAAGTGGAACCATTGGCGCCAGCGCAACCGGCATCGGCAGCGCATCCATATCGGGCGGCAACTGGACGAATTCAAGCCACTTGTTTGTTGGCAACTCTGGCACTGGAACCTTAGCGATCACTGGCGGCAATGTTACCAATGCATACACATTTATGGGCGTCAACGCCACGGCCAGCGGCACCGCATCCATTTCCGGCGGCAATTGGACTCAAACAGAAGTATTATACCTCGGCATGGCAGGCAATGGCACCTTGGCGATTAACGGCGGCAATGTTACGAGTAAAAGCGCATTCATTGGCTTAAACCCAACTAGCAGCAGCACTGCTTCCATCTCCGGCGGCAATTGGATTATTTCAGGCGCTTTAATCACAGGATATCAGGGCAATGGATCCTTAACAATAAATGGCGGCAATGTTACCAACAATAATAGTATCATAGGTCGCAACAACACCAGCATTAGTACCGCAACCATATCGGGCGGCAATTGGACGAATTCAGACTCTCTGACTGTAGGGAGCGCAGGCAATGGAACCCTAACGATCACTGGTGGCAATGTAAGAAATACGGCCGGTTACATTAGCGGCAGCGTCGCAACCAGCATCGGAAGGGTAGCAATTTCGGGCGGCAACTGGTCGAATTCAAGCGAATTGTATGTTGGGAACTCTGGCACTGGCTCCTTAGACATCAATAGTGGCAATGTTTCCGCTACGAATGCAATCATTGGCTTCAACGCAGGTAGTTTCGGAACGGCAGCCATTTCGAGCGGCAATTGGTCGAATTCAGGCGCTATGACCATAGGGAGCGCAGGCAATGGAACCCTAACGATCAATGGTGGCAATGTGACCAACACATCAGCAACTATTAGTCGCAATAGCAACAGCACTGGCACCGCAACCATTTCGGGCGGCAATTGGACTAGCAATGGCTCTCTAGTCGTAGGGAACGCAGGCAATGGAACCCTAACGATCACTGGTGGCAATGTAAGAAATACGGTCGGTTACATTAGCGGCAGCGTCGCAACCAGCATCGGAAGGGTAACCCTTTCGGGCGGCACTTGGACGAATTCAAGCGATCTGATTGTAGGGAACACTGGCACTGGCTCCTTAGACATCAATAGCGGAAGTGTTTCCGCTACGAATGCAATGATTGGTTACAACGCAGGTGGTTTCGGAACGGCAGCCATATCGGGCGGCAATTGGACGAATTCAGCCGCTCTGACCATAGGGCGCTCAGGTAATGGAACCCTAACGATCAATGGTGGCAATGTTACCAATACAATTGGAACCATTGGCAGCGCCGCAAGTGGCAAGGGAACCGTAACCCTGTCCGGCGGTAATTGGACGAATTCAAGCACTCTGGAGATAGGTAAAGCCGGCAATGGAACATTAACCATCAATAGCGGCAGTGTTAGTGCTACAGCTGTAACCATTGGCAACGACGCAGGCAGTATCGGAACGGCGGCAATTTCGGGCGGCAATTGGACGAATTCTAATAATCTGAACATCGGCGTAAGGGGTAATGGAACCTTAACGATCACCGGCGGCAATGTTACCAGCAATGGCAGCAATATTGGTTACTTGGAGAACAGCACTGGCACCGCAACCATTTCGGGTGGCAATTGGACGAATTCAAGCTTTTTAAACGTAGGAGACTCGGGCAATGGAACCCTAACGATCAATGGTGGCAATGTTGCCAATACAAGTGGAACCATCGGCAAATGGACTGGCAAGGGAACCGTAACCCTTTCCGGCGGTAATTGGACGAATTCAATCTCTTTAACCGTAGGAGACGTGGGCAATGGAACCCTAACGATCAATGGAGGCAATGTTGCCGCAGCAAATGTAAGCATTGGCAATGCCAATAGTAGTATCGGGACGGCAACCATTTCGGCCGGTAATTGGACGAATTCAGGCGCTCTGACCATAGGGACCTCAGGCAATGGAACCCTAAAGATCACTGGAGGCAATGTTACCAAAACCTGTGAAATAATAAGAACTGAAACTTCCAACAATAACGCGCCTAGAAATAACGGAGGAAAAAGGAACATTAAAAAAAAAATGGGGATATTTTTTTTTTTTTATTAAAATCCCCGGGTGTCTCCACATATTTTGTTGGGCCCCCCCCCACCACAACCCCAATCCAATCAATATTTGGGGTGATTGCGACCGGTCGATCCGATCTGCAGGGCTCCCTGAACGTC
>Ga0310335_100411_pt1 | contig 11652 bp, 12 predicted proteins | sample LakMicMISRFREDD7_FD_195549 | JGI IMG/M metagenome (GOLD analysis project Ga0310335, IMG submission 195549) | Enriched freshwater cyanobacterial communities from Lake Michigan, Michigan, United States - MI23.SRF.RED.D7 (v2) (version 2) | ecosystem: Environmental > Aquatic > Freshwater > Lake... | reverse complement strand
TGGCATCAGCGCCGCCGTCAGTCGCACCCCCCAGCCCTGGCAGGCGGGCCTGCATTTTTTCGAGGCCATGCTGGCTGCCGCCGATCTGGTGGTCGCCCATAACGTCAAATTCGATCGGGCCTGGTTTGGCCGCGAGCCCTTGCCGGCGATCAGCAAACCCTGGCTCTGCACCATGGAAGACATCCGCTGGCCCCCCTCCCTGCGGTTGAAGCCAACGCCTTCGGTGCGCGATCTGGCCCTGGCCCATGCCGTTCCTGTCTGGGCCGCCCACCGGGCTCTCACCGACTGCATCTACCTGGCCCAGGTGTTTGAACGGTGCGGTGATCTCGATGCCCTGCTGCTGGAGGGCCTCGAGCCTCGCCAGCTCTACCGGGCCTGCCTCAGCTACGCCGAACGCCATCGCGCCCGGGAGGCAGGCTTCCGTTGGAATGAGCCCCTGCGTGGCGCCTGGAGCCGGCGGCTATCCCAGCGGGACGTCACCATGCTTACCTTTCCGGTGGAACTGGCGGACCCTGAAGGCGCTCCAACCCTTTAAGTCGCCAGCTCCAATCCAGGGGCAGCGCCAGGCCCCATCCTGGGAGGGCGATTGTCCTCTCCCACCCTTGGACGCCCTGCGGGCAATTGGCGCTGGGCCTTCTCAAGCCTTGATCAAGGAGCGGATCCCTTAGCCCCACCCCCATGAACGGATCGCCGGCTGGGGCTGGCCCGTTGGGCCGGATTGGGGAGACTGGCCGAACAGACGCACTTGGGCAGGCGTTCTGCTTGGGGACAGGGCCCTAGGTCCTATCGATGCCAGGGAGCCGCACCGCCTCGGCGCCCTGGCATGGGTCCCTTTGACCCGGGAGGTGCTCCCCCTGGAGCGGTCCCGGTTCAATTGCTGGCAGGCGTGCTGGGGGTCGCGACCCGGCTAGCGAAAAGCTCGGGTTTGGCTCCTGGGGGGATGGCCGATCCCGGGTGCTGCCAAGGCACCACGTCACGACAAGTAATGGCCCAAAAGGAGAATTTGGGAAAAATCCGTTGCTCAAGTGAACAGGCTTGATCAACGTAATCCCACCCCCTGAGGTCTACAAAAATGATCAACTTGTTGACCTTTGCAGCGTGAGAAAAGAAAGGCCTATCCCCAGACTTTAATTCTAACTGAGCAGTTCCTTGCTGGCCTTCAAGTGGGACCATAATTGACGGATTTCTTCAAATGCCTGATCCTGGCCGATTTTTCCGTTGGCCTGGAGGCCCACAATCAGGCCGATGCGGTCGGCAAAGGTTTCCAGGTTTTGGTGAAAGGCCAGCCGCTCCGGAGACCAGTTGGCGCCTCGGTAGCCACTATGGCCTTCCAAGGGGGACTGGATCCCCTCGCTCTGAAATGCTCCTTTGAAGTCTTCCAATGGCGTTGTTCCCTTGACTGAGGCAGGCGGCGGGATCTGCGCGATCCAATCGCCCAAGACTAGAGTTATAGCCCGGACCTTGCTGGATTGCGGCTTAATCGGATCAGAACAGCCGTCCCTAGGGTGCTCTTCAAGGATCGGCGCCTCCGCTCCTGGTGGCAGCGGAGTCTTTTGTAACTGAATTGACAATCGGATGGGTTGTTCTCGCCGGCCTTTGGCCTGGTAAAGGCCCTTGTGGTGGCCCTGCCTTTGACCACCATAGAAAGCCTTGTAAGTTTAGTGAACTATCAAGAGAACTATCGATTCAATCAAGTCCCCGCTATCTTCTATAGGTTTTTGTGGGCGGGGACATGCCATGGCACTCCAGGCTTCTAAAAAGCCATACCTCTTTGGCTGCTGAGCTGAAGCGAGCAGGGCAGCTGATTTTGATGGTTCCGAATTTTAGCCGAATCGGCCTGAAACGTAATCCTGGGTGGCTTGCTGCGCAGGCGAATTGAAGATGCGTTCGGTTTCACCAAACTCTTCAAGGCAGCCCACCTTGCCTTCATAGTCGGCCATGTTGGTGACATTGAAGAAGCCAGTCAGATCGGAAACCCGGGTTGCCTGCTGCATGTTGTGGGTAACAATCACAATCGTGAATGTTTTCTTGAGCTCATGCATCGTTTCTTCGATTTTTAAGGTCGAGATTGGATCAAGTGCTGAACAAGGTTCATCCATCAGGATCACCTCTGGTTCCACTGCAATCGTGCGGGCGATGCAAAGGCGCTGCTGCTGGCCACCCGAGAGGGAAAAGCCACTCTCCTTCAGTTTGTCATTGGCCTCATCCCAGAGGGCCGCCTTGCTCAGGTCACTTTCAACCAGCTCATCCATGTCCCCTTGGTAGCCATTGATCCGGGCGCCAAAAGCAATGTTCTCGTAGATCGATTTCGGAAATGGGTTTGGCTTTTGAAACACCATGCCAATGCGCCGGCGGACCTCGACGGGATCAACCCGCTTGTCATAGAGGTCTTGGCCATCAAACAGCACCCGGCCCGTTAGACCGCAGCCCTCGATCAGATCATTCATGCGGTTGAGAGCCCGCAGCACAGTGGATTTGCCGCAACCGGAGGGGCCAATGAAGGCAGTTACTTTCCCCTTGGGGATTTCCATGAACACATGGTTGACGGCCACGTTCTTACCGTTGCCATAGCTGATGCTGACATCTTCAAGCGATAAACAAGTTTCAGGGCCAGCGTTGGTTGACTGGGGCCTGGAGGAGGGGTTGAAGGAGGTGTTCATGGCTGTGGATAAGGGTTCGTCAGGGGGAGTGGAGATCGCTAAGGGGATTGCTGAAAAGATCAAACGCGATTGAGGCTTCCCAAGTATCGGGCGAAAATATTCATGATTAAAATCATCATAACCAAGACAAACGAGGTTGCCCAGGCCAGGGCAATTTGGACGTCGTAGGGCATGATTGCATAATTATAGATCAACACCGACATTGATGCGATCGGATTGAAGAGCCCTTCTGGCCAAAAGGGTGAAAATAAAGCCGTGAAGATCAGCGGAGCAGTTTCACCAGCTGCCCGGGCAATACTGAGTACAATACCTGTCGCAATCGGCTTCATAGCCGTTGGCAAGGTGATTTGGGTGATGGTTACAAATTTGGATGCTCCCACGCCAATGGCTCCCCAGCGAAGCTCTTGGGGAACCAGCTTTAGTCCCTCATCGGTTGTTTTGATGATCGTTGGTAGCATCAGCACTGACAAGGCAATACCACCCGCCATGGCACTGTAACTTTGACCAAAGAATAACTTGGTGGCAACGATTAGTCCATAAACAAAAACGCCGCAAATAATCGATGGTACGCCAGATAACACATTGGTGCCAAAGCGAACGAAGCTGGCAAAGGCCCCACTTTTGGAATATTCAGCCAGGTAAATGCCGCCGCCCACGCCCACTGGAATAGCAATCAGGGCTGCAATTAAGCTGACAAGCAAGGTTCCGATGATGGCGTTGCCAATTCCTCCCCCGTCCATGCCAGGGGCTGGCGGTAGCTCGGTGAGCAGCTTGAGGCTCATCATCGAGCCACCCTTGATCATGACATAGACAAGGACCAGCACCAGGGGCAGGACAACTATGGCTGCAAAAAGTCCCGCCAGGACAGTGAATACGGCATTCCAGCGGTTTCTCGGCAGGCTCGGCCTGCGGTGCAGGGACGACTGGACGGCAGCCCCAGGGCGTTTGCCGGCAGTAGGGAAAGGAGACATGGTCATGGCGGGGTTAGGTGTAACGCAGGCTGAGACGACGCACAACCCATTGGGCCAACACATTGACGACTAATGTGAGCAGCATCAAAACAAATGCTGCATACATCAATGAGGAGACTTGGCTGCCATCGGCCTCACCAAACTGGTTGGCGAGCATGGAGGCAATGGTGTTGCCGGGTGCCAGTAGGGAGAGGCTAAAGTTGTTGGAGTTGCCGATGATCATCGTTACCGCCATCGTTTCACCCATGGCCCTGCCTAGGGCGAGCATGACGCCACCGGTGATCCCAGAAATGGCGGCCGGAAGGATCACTTGAAAAATGGCGCCCCATCGGGATGTGCCAATCCCATAGGCCGCTTGACGCAATTCGGTGGGAACTTGCAGGAGGGAGTCCCTTGCAATCGCCGTGATGATCGGCAAAATCATCACCACTAGGATCAGGATTGCCGGAGCAATGCCGGGGCCTAAGGGCTCGGTTGAAAAGAATGGCAGCCAACCCAAAGTGGCGTGTAGGGAGGTAAGGAGGGGTCTGAGGAAGGGCTCCATCACGAAGATCGCCCACAGGCCCAACACAACCGATGGGATTGCCGCCAGGAGTTCAACCATCATGCCAATGATTTGGCGACCCTTTACCGGGATAAAATTCTCCGTTAGAAAGATTGCGGTGCCAACGCCCAGGGGCACTGCAATGAATAGGGCTAGTATCGAGGTGACTAGCGTGCCATAGATTGCCGTGAAGGCTCCGTATTCATTGGTAACGGGGTTCCAGTTGGACGTTGTTAGGAAACCCAGGCCAAAGGATGACATGGCGGTGCGGGAACCGGCCAAAACCGTCAATAAAATGCCGGCCAGAATCAAGCCAACCAAGGACGCCAACAGAGTGGCAACCCATTTGAAGGATTGATCGGTCATCTTTTCTGCCCACGGCCTTCGCCTGAGCCGGAACAGATCCGCTTTCGTGTTCTGGATCATGGCCGGAGAGTCAACTGAAATGCAAACCTTGGCTGATCCATGGGAATGCCATTGGTATGGATTGACTCTAGAGCTCACCTATGGACGCAATATTATGCTCCGGTTAACACTGGTCTATCTCGGGGTTTTGGGTTGCTTAGCTGGGTCGCTTTAGTGCGAGCTGTTGACCTGGGCAGCCTTATTCTTGACGTTTAAATGAACCAGCGCAGGCAATCCCAGTGCTGGCCTGTGTGCACGGATGCTGAGGTAACTTCAAGGGCTTTTGCCTAGGAAATGGGGAAGATAGAGCGGCGGCTAGGGATCTGCTTGGTGAGCTGTTGTCAAGGGCTATTTTGGGGAGGCGGTTACTATGTTCTTGGCAAGACCTTCCTTGGAAGCAGGGCGAATTTGGCCGTAGATGCTCTTTTCGTGCCTTGCAGCAATTGGGCGGACAATGCTTAACAGGCGACGCTTTGCGCCATGTTTCGCTTCCCTTCAATGGCGTTAATGGTAGCTTTTCAAGCCTTTCAAGGCAAGGAATTGACTGCTGAATGGCTTTTTATTGCCTCGTTTGTCCCCTGCTCGCTGTTCTGCTATTGAGTTGTGGAGAGCTTTTCGGCCGTCAAGGTCTGAACCGTGGCCGGCCGTAATCACTTCGTAGGAGCTGGGATGGATGGACTGACGGTTAGTTTTTGATTGGCGGTAAATTGGCAGGATCTAGAATCTCTGGGTTCTCGGGTTGGCTCGGATCCGGATCGACCACTAGCATGTGCTGCAACACCCGTTCGTGGCGCTCACTGTCGCGCCAACGGATCATGTAGGCAGGCATGATGGTGCCCCGTGCATTCTTTTGCTCCACCGGCAAGACGACCCAGCCGCGCCGAGATCTGCCCTGGGGATTGCGTTTAATCACCGCATCGCCATTTTGGTAACGGAAGCCGATTCGTTCGCCGCTCATAGAATCTCTCGGGTTAGGGGTTTAATGGGGATGGGTTGAGTTTGGTTGGAGCTAATCGCGAAAGCTGATTTTACCCCTGTTTCGGGGAACCGAGAACTTGGTTTTGCCAGTCTGGCCCCAGCCTGGATTCGATGAATTCCCGAATCAGTTGGCGCACCACCTGGGATGGGGTGACATCTTCCTGCTTGCAGAGGCTTTCGAAACAAGCTTTTTTCTTGGGATCAATCAGCACGCTGAGGCGGGCCGTTCGCTCTTCGCTTGCCATGGGGGGCGCCTCCTCGGGTAGGGCGCGCTCGGGCAGGCCTGGGGAGGCTCTGCGCACAGGACGATCCTCCGCTGAAACTTTGATATTATTTTAGCATATCAAGTTGGGGGCGTGGGGCGGGCTGGCTTTCGGTTCTGTTCTGTCCCTTGGTGTTTGGGCAGGCGATCGCTGGGGCCTAGCCCCAGGGGGAGAGCCAATCGCTGGTCGCCCTAGGCTGCTACTGCCCTGTGTCCGCCTTGGGACCGTGCTGCGTCTCATCGCCAATCTGATCTGGTTTGTTTGCGGCGGCCTGTTGATGGGACTGGGCTGGTGGTTGGCGGGTCTGGTCGCGGCAATCACCCTGGTGGGGATCCCCTGGTCCCGGGCCTGCTTTGTGATTGGCACGTTTGCCTTTTGGCCCTTTGGCCAGGAGGCCGTTGGCCGGGACGAACTCACGGGGCGCCCCGACCTGGGCACCGGCCCCTTGGGCTTTGCTGGCAATCTGATTTGGTTTCTGCTGGCGGGCTGGTGGCTGGCTATCGGCCACCTCACCTCAGCGTTGGCCTGCTTTGTGACCATCATTGGCATTCCTTTTGGCATTCAACATCTCAAACTGGCCATGATTGCCTTGGCTCCGATTGGTATGGAGGTGGTGCCCCGTCGCCGACTCTTCAACTGACGTTGACCTTCTGGGCAGTCGCAGCATCTTGCCGCTGTTGACGTCTTGGCCGGTGGGTGTGCCCCCCGGACTAGGCCCACCTACCCAGGCAGTGTCCCGCTCCTGAAAGCTCCATTGAGCCGGGCCGTTTGCCGCCATTGCCCCCGTTGCCGAGCGCCACCACCGGCTCATGGCTGCGAGAACGGACCATTTTGCCTGGCTCCTATCTGCCGTCCATTTGCGCCAAACGCAAAAAGCTTGCAGTTCGGGCCCATTCGGTGGCCGAAAATGGTTTTTTAGGCCATCGCCATGGGAGTCCAGTTGGATTGCCTCGTCGCCCTCATGCGGAATGATCCGCTGGTACGGGAGACGTTGTTAGCTGCAGCCACCACCCAAGAGATTCAGGCGATTGCCCATTCGGTTGGTCAGTTCTTGGGCGAGACCGTTGATGTGAACCCAGTCCATCTCAGGGAGGCGATTCGCCCTGATTAGGCCCTAGCTTCAACGGATTAGCCGTCTCCTAAAGGCCAGGGCTAGATAGACCAGGGATACCAGGGCGGGCCCTTCGATGAGGTGGTCAGCCACCCCAGCCAAGGCCTGTATAGAGGTCACCCGCCAGATACTGATGGGTCTATCTCCACGGCGGCATGCAGGCCTGCCTGTGGGTTTCGGCCCTGCTTGTGGGCCTCTCCAGCCTGGCTAGTTTGCGGTTGCCGTCCTTGGCTGGATCCAGGGCCCATGGCTTGCATGGCCTTCAGGTCTGATCCAAGCTGGACTGTCCTCCCCATCGGTTCGGACCTGCGTTAATGATCCAATCCCAGCCCGATTCCCGGTTCCCCGATCCGCTCGGGGGGGTGGCCGATGGGGGCCCGCGCCTACGACTTGGTGCTGACCGTTTTCACAGTCAAAGGGGGTGGCTCGATAGCTGGCATAGTTTTAGTTTTGGCGGCCATTTTGATCCCCGTTGGACTGGCTTTGGTCCGCTTTTGGTGATCAACGATGACCGTATTGGGGCGGGCCAGGGCTTTGGCATGCATCCTCACCGGGATATGGAAATTATCACCGTGATGGTGGAGGGTTCCCTGAACCACTGCGATTCCATGGGCCATAGCGCCACCTTGAGCGCGGGCGAAGTGCAGCGCATGAGCGCTGGAACAGGCATTGTTCACAGTGAAATCAACGGCGGTAAGCGTCCCTGCCGGCTCCTGCAGATCTGGATTGAACCCAGCTGCCCGGGCCTCCCCCCCAGCTACGACCAACGGGCCTACCCCCCCACTCCGGGCTGGACGGCCCTGATTGATCCCGCGGCCAAGGGCGGGGCCATGGCGATCCAGCGGCCCGTCCGCCTTTGGCGCGCTTCCCCGGAGCCCGGTGGGCAGCTGGATTTGCCCCTCGAGCCGGGGAGCCTGGCCTGGATCCAGGTGATCGATGGCGGCCTGGCGGTCGATCGAGAGCCTGGGTTGCTGGGCAGCATCGAACTGCCGGGAACCCTGGCCCAGGGAGATGGCCTTGGCTTTCGCTCCGGCCAAATCGAGGCTTTGGGCGCGGGTAACGGGGGGGCAGAACTGTTGCTCTTTGAGCTCCTCTGAGCCCCGGCACCGTTTTGACAACTCTCTTTTGTTGCTTATTTCTAACTCCTACCCCTTAGTACGCCGCATTTGTTCCCCTGGCCCGGCCGCCCTTCCCAGATAGCCCTTCCCAGAGCCAGGTTCCCAGAGCCAGGTTCAGTCCCGTTGAAAGATCAACGTTCGGTTCGCAGCTGGCATCGGCTGATCCGCCCGGGCCCTGAGGCCATGGGCCTGGGCCCAGCGGACGATCTCCTGGGCATCGCGTACCCCCATGGCCGGGTTGAGGCTGCGCAGGTGGGCATCGAAGGCGGCGTTGCTGGCGGCCGTATGGACACCTCCATCCTGGAAGGGGCCGTAGAGCAGAAGCAACCCGCCCGGGCCTAGCCGGCGGGCGGCGCCGGCGACCAATTGGGGCACGGACGAGGCCGCCATGATGTGGCAGCTGTTGGCGCTGAAGACCGCATCAAAAGGCTGGTTGGGCCAGTGATCATCCCGGTCCACATCCAGTTCCTGGGGATCGGCCACCCGGGCTCCCTTCGCCAAGCCAGCGCGCCCTTCTAGGCCAACCCGTTCCGCCAAATCCTGGAGAATTTCGCGTCGGTCACTCGGGTGCCATTGCAGGCCCGCCAGGGCCCGGGCAAAGAAAATGGCGTGTTGACCGCTGCCTGAGCCGATTTCCAGCACCTTGGCGTTCGCAGGTAACCACTGGCGCAGCACCTCCAGGATCGGCCCTTGATTGCGTTCACAGGCAGGGGAATGGAGCAAGTGGACCGGGGAGATGCGGCATTCAGCTTGGGTGATCAACCTGCCTGGCCCCACCAAGCTCAACCGTTGGGAGGCCCAAAAACGCTTGATAAAGGCTGGCGGCGCTTGCCTGGGGGCTTCGGTTGTTTGCGTCCTGGCGCCCTAGGGGCGGATGGGGCAGAGCAGCAGGTCCGGCTGGCGAATGGTGCGCCAGTCGCCGCTTGGGGTGCTGACCTCCAGGCCGATTGAGCAGCTGCCGCCATCGGCACCCAGGTCTTCCAGCCAGGCCACCGCATCTTGCATGGCCTCCTCCAGGCTGGCGTAGCAGCCATCGAGGTGGGGATGGGGGCGGAAGAGGGTGTCGATCAGGCGATAGGCGCGGGTGTGACGGGGCGCCTGTCCAAGCACGGAGACCCGATGGGTTGGCATCTTTTCAGCCTCAAGGGGGGTAGGAAGCCTGGGGCATGTGCCGCCTGGCCTGTTGTCACATTGGCTACAGCCTGGGCTGTTGCGACGTCCCTGGCGCGGATGGACGGCGCCAATGCTGCCTGGGATCCTCCCCTGCCTGTTCCGTTACCACGCTCACCTGGGCCGGGCAACGGCCTGGGCTTGGCCGTTCCTAAGGAGAGTTTCGCTCTAGGGGTTAGCGGTTAGGCGGATTAGGCGATCTCGTGCTGATCGTGGTCGTCGTTGGTTTTGGCGTAGTCAACGGACGCGAGGATCTTGGCAATCTGGTCGCCCCAGTCCTCCAGTTGCTGGTCTACTAATTCCCGGCCGTTATCGTTCATCGCGATAATTCTCTTGATCACGGGAACGCTGATGTAGTCTTCAATGGTGCTGGATCTGGCATGCAGGGCCTGGAGAATGGCGGTGCGCTGGGCAATGCAATGGTAGGGTTCAAATTCCGGGTAGTTGATTCTCATTTTGAAGAGGATATAGCTCCTTAAGCTAAGTAAGGCGACCTCGGCTTCCCGTTTGCTTAAGTGCTCAGGCAGGGCATGGAAGGCTGAGGCCGCGTTGGGGTCCAGGCCTGGACCTGGGGAGAGAATCGGCCCGCCTGCCAGGCTGCCCTGGCTGGTGGCTTGGGAAATAAAGCAGTTTTCGATGCGGGCGCCCTGGCCCTCAATCCGCTCGAGGGACTGGCTGACGGTGAAAAAGTTTCGTTTGCTTTCATTCATTCCCCGCAGTAATTCCAGGAGCACCGGGACAATCTCTGCCGAATCCCCTTGCTGGCCTGTCATCAGGGAATTTAAGGTTGCAATCGAGTTGTCTTGATCACGGCCTGATTGGGTTGAGCTTGTGTCACCAGATCCAGCCTCCGGGCTGAGCATCTGGTTCATGATTTCATTGAGGGATTGGGAGCAGTCGTCGTTGGGAACGGCAAGCATGGCGTTGAAGCTCGGCGCATAACCCTGCAGGGACCATGCGATTGTCTGCATGCAGTCTGAAATTCTCACGGCACAACCGGTGGCCGCAATTGCAGTTGCTAGGGAGAAATCCTGAATGTCAAGATGCTCATCATCATTTCTGGCCGTACGCAGGAAGAACGCGCAGGCCCGAACTTCCCACATGCAGCGGGTGATGCCCAGTAACTTTTGCTTGGAAATACCAATGCGATCAAGGATAAACTGCTCGTCTTTTTTTTCAGCGAAAAAATTAATACTGGAAATGAGGGAGTTAGAGCGGCCAAAGTTTGGGCTTGGCCGTTTCTGGTCGCCGGGAATGCGCTCGACAATGCTGACTGATTTCAGCGATTCTTCGAGTTTTTCACTTTCGATTGGTTCGTCTATAAAGATACCCTCGAACAGTTGGGCTGAGCGCCCTAGGTCGCCACGCCTGCCGGTGGCGATCTGGATGGCTCGGCCGTAGTCCTCCGTATTGCTTCCCCACACTTTGTAGAGAATGTCAATTAGAATTTGATAGGAGAAAATGATTTGTTGGGAAAGGAAACTTCTGTTCCGACGGGTTAGGAGTTCGTCGAGGATTGTTTGCGACTGGAACATCGTTGAAGTCGTTGGGCGCCCGTAAGCATTCTTTTTCGAGATTAACATGGCTATTGGTGTGGCCCTCATCCCCGTCGGGGGACAGTTTTACTTCGCCCTGCGTTGATGCCTGTTCGGCCAGTGCCTTCCGCCCTTCGGGGCTCGCCTGGGTCGCTGTAAGTTTGCCGGTTCCGAAGGAGATGTCGGGGGTGCGAGGTAATTGAGTTAATTTTGTAAATTATGCAATAGCTGGCTTTGTTCGTTTTGTTTTGCTTGGATTCGGCGCCATTGGTTCGGTCGCAGGGTGCCCCAAGCAAGACCTCATTCGTGGCGCCGCAAAGGATGGGTCGGGCCATGGCTAAGTCCCAACTGGCGACCCGTTGATCCGGATCCGTCTGCTGCTGGCTTCGGCCCCCAGGGCTAGCTGGGGCTCGGGTCAGGCGGGCGCATCCCGGCGGCTTTTGCCTAGGGAAGCCTGGTCCCCTTGGTCTCGATTGCCGCCCGGGTGCCGACCGTGATGCCGAGGGCCGCCGCCTGGCCAGCGGCCAGCTCCACCACCCCATCGGCAGGGGCTTCGGGGCCGTAGCTCGGACAGGGCAGCCGCAGGCAGGGGGCGGCATTGGCTTCGATCGCGATCACCTGGCCTTGGCGCAGAAACACCATGTCGAGGGCGGCGGGCGTGCGGTGCATCCAGAACTTCACCGGTCTGGCCGGCTCAAACGGAAACCACATGCCCCGTAGGGGGGCCAGGGGCGGCCGTCTCATCAGGCCCCATTGCTGCTGTTGGGGCGTGGCGGCCAATTCCAGCTGGATGCAGGCCGGCTTGGGCTGCAGGAGCCCTGCGGGTTGGCTGACGAGGCACCATTGGGCTCCGATGGGCAAGACCTGGGGCGGTCCGGTGGGCGGTCCCGTGGGCGG
>Ga0310335_100407_pt1 | contig 11737 bp, 10 predicted proteins | sample LakMicMISRFREDD7_FD_195549 | JGI IMG/M metagenome (GOLD analysis project Ga0310335, IMG submission 195549) | Enriched freshwater cyanobacterial communities from Lake Michigan, Michigan, United States - MI23.SRF.RED.D7 (v2) (version 2) | ecosystem: Environmental > Aquatic > Freshwater > Lake... | reverse complement strand
GGCATGGCCGCCGCTGAGCCGTTCGGCCACCTGCTGCAGGTAGCGGCTGCGCACTGCGCTCACCGGCAGCTTGCCCAACAGGGCGACGACGCCGCTGACGGCCTGCTGGAACTGGTCCGAGCGACTCAGGTCGAGGCCCGAGAGCACCTGCTCGATCTGCCAGTCGAGCCACAGCGGGGCCTGGTCCAGCAAGCCCCGGTACTCGCCGGCCCCGTGTTGCTTGAGGTACTCATCGGGATCCTTGCCCGCCGGCAGCTGCAGCACCCGCAATTCGAGCTGCCCCTGCAGGGCCAGCTGCTCGACCTCGCCGATCGCCCGCTGGGCAGCCCGCACACCGGCCCCGTCGGCATCAAAGTTCAGGATCAGACGCTTGCTCTCGCAGCAGCGGCAGAGCTGGGTGATCTGCTGGCTGCTCAGGGCCGTGCCCAGCGCCGCGACCGCGTTGGTGATGCCGGCGGCATGGAGAGCGATGACGTCGAAGTAACCCTCCACCACCACGGCCCGGTCTTCGCGGCGGATCTCCTGGGCTGCCCGGTCGAGGCCGAACAGGTGCTTGCCCTTCTCGAACAACTCGGTCTCGGGCGAGTTGAGGTACTTGGGTTCGCCGCCATCGAGGCTGCGGCCGCCGAAACCGATCACCCGCCCCTGGCGGTCCTTGATCGGAACCATCAGGCGGCCCCTGAAGCGGTCGTAGAAGCCATCCCCGCCCTTGCGCGGCACCACCAGCCCGGCCGCCTCCAGCCAGGAGGGCTCGAGGCCCTCCACCTGTTGGAGGTGCTTGAGCAGCCCATCCCACTGATCGGGGGCATAGCCCAGTTCAAACGCCTCGATCGTGGAGGGCTGCAGGCCCCGGCTTTCCCGGAGGTAAGCCCGGGCTGGGGCTCCCTCAGGTGCCAGCAGCTGGCTGCGGAAATACCCATGGGCCAGGCTCACCACCCGGTGCAGCTGCTCCCGGCGTGAGAGCTGCTGCCGCAGCCGCTCCTGCTGGGGACCGTCGAGCGTTTCGATCGGCAGTTGGTACTTGCGGGCCAGCTCCAGCACCACCTCGCCGAAGCTGGTGCGCTGCAGTTCCATCAGGAACTTGATCGCGTTACCGCCGGCGCCGCACGAGAAGCAGTAATAGAACTGCTTCGCCGGCGACACCGTCATCGACGGTGAGCGGTCGTCATGAAACGGGCAGACGCCGACAAACTCACGCCCCTTTTTTTTGAGCACCACATGCTCACCGACCACATCGACGATGTCGGCCCGTTCCTTGACGGCTTCGATCGTGCGGGGGTGGAGGCGAGGCAGGCTCAAGCGCGGCTGCTCAGGGGGTTACTGGAGTGCGTACTTCTGCTGGGCCTGGGCCTGACAGATCGTCTTGGCCTGATCGATGCTGGCGCGGGCGTTGATCTGCTGGACGACGCAGCCACAGGTGTAATCGACCATGCCTGCCGGTGGTTTCTTGCCGGCTTTGTCCAGGTCAGCTGCCATCGCCCTGCTGCAGAACCCAAGGATCATCTGATCCTTCATGTTGGCGCCGACCTGGGGCTGGCCAGCAGGCTGGGACTGGGATTGGGACTGTGGCTGGGCCAGTGCCAGCGGGCTCCCCAGGGGTAGAAGGCTCCCCAGGGGCAGACCTAGAACGACCGCCACCAGACCGGTCAGAGGAATTCGGTTCAAGAAGCGGACTGGAAGGACGATTTGACTCAAATCTACGGCGGCTCTGCGGTGCTTCGATGGACTGATGTCCACCCCCGCCAGCAGACCCTTGCCGGCCTCCCTGGCCATGGTGGTCAGTGCGCTGTGCTTTTCCCTGATGGGGGTCTGCGTCAAGCAGGTGGGCAACCGCATTCCCGCCACCGAGGTGGTGTTGGCCCGGGCGGTGGTGAGCGTGGTGCTGAGCTGGTGGATGTTGCGCCGGGCCGGGGTTCCACCCTGGGGGCAGCGCCGCGGGCTGCTGATCTGGCGCGGCGCCATCGGCACCCTGGCGCTGTTGTGCGTTTACCAGGCCCTGGCCATGCTGCCGCTGGCGGCCGCCACGGTGCTGCAGTACAGCTATCCCACCTTCACGGCCCTGCTGGCCTGGCTCAGTCTCGGGGAACCGCTGGGCAGGCGTTTGCTGGGGGCGGTGGCCCTGGGCTGGGTGGGGGTGGTGGTGCTGGCTTCGCCGCCCGTGGGTTCGGGCCTTGGCACGGGTCTGCCGCCCCTGGCGGTGGCCATTGCCCTGGTCGGCGCGTTCAGCACAGCGTTGGCCTACGTCAGTGTGCGCGCCCTGCGCCACAGCGAACATCCCCTGGTGATCGTCTTTTATTTCCCGCTGGTGGCCCTGGTGCTCAGCCTGCCGCTGGTGCTGCTCGATCCGGTTGTGCCCAGCTGGGGTGAGCTGTTCTGGCTGATCGGGGTGGGCCTGTTCACCCAGCTCGGTCAACTCACGCTGACTGAGGGGTTGATGGGCTTGCCCGCCGCCAGGGCCACGGCGATCAGCTACGTGCAGGTGGCCTTTGCCGTGCTCTGGGGCTGGCTGATCTTTGCCGAACCGCTCGAGGGCTCGACCCTGGTGGGCGCTGCGCTGGTGCTGGCGGCCACGCTGATGAGCCTGAAACGACCCGCCTCTGCGGCCGCTTGACAGCAGAAAGGGGGGAAGCCCCTGCCCAGGAGGCGTCTCTACAAAGTCGATACAGCCTCCTCAACCCCCCACGGCCCCGGCCGACCTGGCGCGCAGCGCTGGCGGGGGGCTCAGGACTTGAGCGGCAGCGGGTCGATCAGCCACTCCTGGGGATGGCCCTCGCCGTCTGAGCTGATCGGTCGCGCCAACCGCCAGCTCTGGCCGCGCTCGCCACGCTGCAGGTAGATCTCAAAAGGGCTGTCGACCCGGATCGGATCCCCCGCCAGGCGCCAGTCGAACTGTCCGGCCAGCCGCAGCCCGCGCCCGTCGCCGATGGTGACCGCCTGTTGCGTGGCGATGCGCACCCGGCTGACCTCGGGCAGCCCCGGGGCGTCCAGGGCCAGTGCCCGGGCGATCGAGCCCTGGGTGAGTTCAATCTGCAGGGCCAGGGCCTGCAGCACGGTGGTGCGGGGTGGTTGGGCCATGCCGCCGCAACCTCCCAGCAACAGGGGCACCAACAGCACCACCAGCAGCAGCAGTTGCCTGAGCGGGCGCCAGACCGATGGCCAGAGGGGTTGGCATGGCGGGCAGCATGGGTGCTGTTGGGCGGCGGACATGATCGGGTGGCTGCAGGGGCAGGTGCACACGTCGTGGCAGCAGGCCAATCGCTTCGGCGTGCTGCTCGTGACGGGTGGGGTCGGGTACGAGGTCCAGCTCAGTCGACGCCAGTTTGCCGCTCTGCCACCATCTGGCAGCACCCTGTCCCTGCACATTCAGCACACCGTCCGCGAGGACGCCTGGCTGCTGTTCGGGTTTGGTGATCGGGCCGAGCGCGATCTGTTCCGCGAGCTGGTGGCGGTCAGCGGCGTGGGTCCCCAGGTGGCCCTGGGGCTGTTGGGCGAACTGGAGCCTTCCCAGCTGGTGCGGGCGATCCTGCAGGCGGATCTGCGCCTGCTGGCCCGGGCCCCGGGGGTTGGCAAGCGCACGGCCGAGCGCCTGGCTGTCGAGTTGCGCACCAGACTGCAACAGCGCTTTGCCGAGCTGGCAGGGCCCGATCTGGACCTGGCCTCAGACGGGGACGGGGTTCCAGACAATGGCCTGGCGGGATTGGAGGCCAGCGCCCGCGACGAGGTGCAGCTCACCCTCAGCGCCCTGGGGTACGAACCGCTTGAGATTCAACGGGCCCTGCGGGCGGTCGGCGCCCAGACCGGCGCTGACGCCCCCGCCCAGGACGCCGAGGCCTGGATCGGGTCCTGCCTGCGCTGGCTCTCGCGCAGCACCCCCTGAGCTGGCGTCGTAAGATCGACGTTTGCTCAGAACGGGGCTGCCGCGGGCGCCCTAAGTCGCCCATGCCGCTGACCATCACCAAGAAGCAGGAACTGATCAACAGCCACCAGACCCATGGCACCGACACCGGGTCGGCCGAGGTCCAGGTGGCGATGCTCAGTGAGCGCATCAGCCAGCTCACCACGCACCTGCAGGCCAACAAGCACGATTTCTCGTCGCGCCAGGGACTGCTCAAGATGATCGGCCGTCGCAAGCGTCTGCTGAGCTACCTGCGCGGCATCAGCCAGGAGCGTTACAGCCAGCTGATCGCCAAGCTCGGCATTCGCGGCTGAGGCAGATCCATGCCGGCCAAGGGTCTGGGCCCCCAGCCGCCACGCGGGCTCTCAAAGGGTGCTTCTGCATCTCGCTCGCGAGGCGGTACGCCCTCGGCAAAGCCCGCACGGGCCAAGGTGATCCCGGACGTGGTCGCCAACCGCATGGCGCGCAGGATCGCTGTCGCCAGTGGTGTGCCCTCAGTCCTGGGCATGGGGGTGTTCGTGGTCAGTTATCTGCTCGTCAGCCGCCAGATTGTCGATATCCCCCCGGGCATCACGTTGTTGGCCTCCGGGGGGCTGTTTTTGTTGGGCGTACTCGGCCTCAGTTATGGGGTGTTGTCCTCAAGCTGGGAAACGGAGCCCGGCAGCCTGCTGGGCTCCGAGCAGATCGGTCTGAATGTGGGCCGGCTGCGCCAGTCGTTGCGCGCGATGCGCTCAGGCGGCCCGCAGGGGTGAGCGCACCCGCGCGTTGAACGAGGCTGATTGCAGTGTTTCCAGGGCGGCCCTGGGGTTGTCCACGCAGAATTGGACCCCCAGGCGCACGTACCTGGACTGACCTGCATCCTGCACCAGGGCGACCACCGGCACCCGCGAACCGGTGTCGTCCATGGGGGGCCGGTGGCGATGCAGGCATTCGCGCAGCCGGTGCTGAATGGTGATGTCGCCGGCCTGATCCGCCGGCAGCTCCACCATCAACAGCTCCAGGTCGTCGATTCCGCAACAGGCATCGACGATCAGTTGCACGCGATCGTCGCGGCGATCGACCGAAGCCCACAGCAGCAGGCGGGCATCCGCGACCAGGTGGTCCGCCAGGCGGGCATAGCTCTTGGGAAAGACCACGGCTTCGCAGCTGCCGCTCAGGTCTTCGAGCTGCAGCACGGCCATGCGGTCGCCCTTGCGGGTGGTGACGGCCCGCAGTTCGCTGATCAGAACAACAGCGCTCACTTTGGCCTTGTCGGCCAACTCGTCCAGGCTGGCCAGGGCGATCGGCGACAACAGCTGCAGCGGCCGTTGCACCTGCTTGAGCGGATGATCGGAGAGGTAGAACCCCACCAGTTCCTTCTCGAGCCGCAGTTTCTCCTGGCTTGGATAGTCCCGGACCGCCGCCGCCCGGGGCATGGTGCTGGGATCCGCTCGCCTGGGATCGTAAGCGGCATCAGGGCCGGGAGCCGTTGCTGCCCCCAGCAGGTCGAGCAGGTTGCCCTGGCCGCTGGCCCGATCCCGGGCTCTGGACTGGGCCCAGTCCAACACCAGTTCCAGATCGGCCATCAGTTGGGCCCGGTTGCCCTGGGGTTCCAGGGCATCGAGGGCGCCTGAGTGGATCAACGCTTCGAGCGCGCGTCGGTTCAGCTGTTGGCTGGGAATGCGGTCACAGAGGTCCCCCAGGCAGGTGAACGGGCCATCGGCGCTGCGGCTTTCGATCAGCTGGCGGATCGCACCCTCGCCCAGGTTGCGAATGGCCGAGAGGCCGAACAGAATCCGGCCCTCGACCGGGGTGAAATCAATGCCGGAGGCGTTGATGTCGGGCGGCATCACCTCGATGCCCATCGCCGTGGCATTGGCGATGTAGCGCTGGACCTTGGCCGTGTCGCCGGCGTTGACCGTCAGCAGTGCCGCCATGTAGGCGACCGGGTAATGGGCTTTGAGATAGGCGGTCTGATAAGTCACCGCCCCATAAGCGGTCGAATGGCTCTTGTTGAAGCAGTACTCGGCGAACAGCACCATCTGCTCGAACAGGCCCTCGGCAATCTTGGGGTCGACGCCCCGTTCACTGGCACCGGAGACAAAGATGCTCTGGTGCTTTTCCATCTCGCTTTTCTTCTTCTTGCCCATGGCCCGCCGCAGCAGGTCGGCTTCCCCCAGGGAATAGCCGGCCAGGTCCTGGGCGATCTTCATGATCTGCTCCTGGTAGACCATGATCCCGTAGGTCTCTTTGAGGATCGGCTGCAGTTTGTCGTGGGCGAAATCAATCGCCTCGCGGCCATGCTTGCGGTTGATGAATTTGGGGATCAGTCCGGCATCGAGCGGACCGGGTCGGTACAGCGCCAGGATCGAGGAGATGTCCTCCAGGGACGACGGTTTGAGGTCGCGCACGATCTGGCGCATGCCGCTCGATTCGAGCTGGAAGATGCCCTCGAGATCGCCCCGGGCCAGCAGGCCATAGGTGGCATCGTCGTCCAGTGGCAGGGCGTCGGGATCGACCGTCTCGCCGCTGCTGCTGGCCACCAGATCGATGGTCTTGTCGATCATCGTCAGGTTCTTGAGGCCCAGGAAGTCCATCTTCAATAGCCCCATGGACTCCACGTCTTCCATGAAGTACTGGGTGATTACCTGGCCGTCGTTGTTGCGCTGCAGCGGCACCAGTTCATCGAGCGGATCGGCGGCGATCACCACGCCAGCGGCATGCACACCGAAGGTCTTGTTGGTGCCTTCGATTCGCATCGCCAGATCGACCCAGTGCTTCACCACCGGATCATTCTGGTACTTGTCACGAAACTCGGGAGCTGGCGATTCATCGCCGATCATCTCCTTGAGTTTGGCGGGTTTGCCGCGCACCACCGGGATCAGCTTGGCCAGACGGTCGGCATCGCCGTAGGGAATGTCGAGCACCCGGGCCACATCCTTGAGCACCGCCTTGGAGGTCATGCGGTTGAAGGTGATGATCTGGGCGACCTTGTCGTCGCCGTAGCGGCGGGTGACGTAGTCGATCACCTCACCGCGGCGTTCGATGCAGAAGTCGGTGTCAATATCCGGCATCGACTTGCGCTCGGGGTTCAAGAAGCGCTCGAACAGCAGGCCGTTGGTGACCGGGTCGATGTTGGTGATGCCCAGGGCATAGGCCACCAGTGACCCCGCGGCCGAGCCCCGGCCAGGTCCCACCGGGATGCCGTTGTCGCGGGCAAAACGGATGTAGTCCCACACCACCAGGAAGTAGGTGGGAAAACCCATCTGCTCCATGACCTGCAACTCAAAATCGAGCCGTTCGCCATAGCTCGCCTCAAAGGCCTCGCTATCGCCCAGCCCCAGACGCCTGCGCAGGCCCTCCTCACTCACATGCCGCAGGTAGCTGGGGGCCGTGAACCCATCCGGGATGGGAAAGCGGGGCATCTGGTAGCGGCCGAGGATGTCGTAGTCCTCGACTTTGTCGGCCACCCGGGCGGTGTTGGCGACCGCCCGGGCAATCACGTCTGCCTCCAGATGGTCGCCGAACAGCTGCAGCATTTCGGCTTCGCTCTTGATGTATTCGGTGCCCGTGTAGCGCAACCGTTTTTCATCGCTGATCAGCTTGCCGGTCAGCACGCACAGCAGGGCGTCGTGGGCTTCCACATCGCCGACGCTCAGGTAGTGGGCGTCGTTGGTGGCGATCAGCTCGATCCCGAGCTCGGCGCCGATTTTGGCGATTTCGCTGTTGACGATGCGGTCCTCGATGCCGCCGTGGTCCTGGATCTCGAGGTAGAAATCCTCACCGAACACCTCCTGGTACCAACGGGCCACGTCGCGGGCCACCTCGGGCCGGCCGCGCAAAATCGCCTGCGGAATCTCGCCCCCCAGACAGGCGGTTGCGACGATCAGGCCTTCGCTGTGGGCCTTCAGGGTCGCTTTGTCGACGCAGGCGCGGGAGAAGATGCCGCGGCCGCGCATGCCCCGCAGGTGGCTGATGCTGGTCAGCTTGACCAGGTTGCGGTAACCGATCGCGTTCTTGGCCAGCACCACCAGGTGGTAGCGGCGCTCTTTTTTGGGTGGGTTGGGGTCATCAAGCGAACCGTTGATGACATACATCTCGTTGCCGATGATCGGCTTGATGCCCGCTTTCGAGCACAGCTTCAGCAGCTCGATCGCGCCGTACATGACGCCGTGGTCGGTGAGGGCCAGGGCCGGCATGCCCAGTTCGACCGCCCGCTCGACCATGGCCGGCAGCTGGCTGGCCCCGTCCAGCAGGCTGTAATCGCTGTGGTTGTGGAGGGGGACGAACACCACAGAGCGCGCAGCGGGGGACTCAGCCTAGGGGAGAGACGCCAGATCTGGTGTCCGGCCTGGATTGGGTGGGCGTCAGGGCACCAGGGCTGCCGCCGGACGGCCGGCCATCACCCGGGCGGCCTGCTCGTAGTGGTGGGCGACCTGCAGCACCCGCTCTTCGGCCAGCACGTTGCCGATCAGCTGCAGGCCGATCGGCAACCCCTGCTGATCAAATCCGCAGGGCACGTTGATCGCCGGCAGACCGGCCAGGTTGGCTGGAATCGTCAGCAGATCGGCCAGATACATGGCCAGGGGGTCGTCGGCATGGGCGCCGAAACCGAAGGCGGTGGTCGGCGAGGTGGGGGTGAGCAGCACATCGACCCCGGCAAAGGCCGCATCAAAGTCGCGGCGGATCAGGGTGCGCACCTGCTGGGCTTTCTTGTAGTAGGCATCCACATAACCCGCTGACAGGGCGTAGGTGCCGATCAGGATCCGGCGCTTGACCTCATCGCCGAAGCCCTCAGAGCGGCTCTGGGCCGTCATCTCGGCCAGGCTGGCACCAGCTGGCTCGCCCCTGCCTGCCCTGTAGCCGTATTTGACGCCGTCGTAACGGGCCAGGTTGGCGCTCGCCTCCGACGGGGCGATCACGTAGTAGGTGGCGATGCCGGCATTGAACCGGGGGCAGCTGACCTCCACCAGTTCGCAGCCCAGGGCTTCGAGCTGGGCGGCAGCCGCCAGCACCGATGCCTTGACCTCGGGATCCAGTCCCTCCTGCTCAAAACATTCGCGAATCAGTCCCACCCGCAGCCCTTGGACCGGCTGCTGGAGCGCGGCGACATAATCGGGAACAGGGGCCTTGAGACAGGTGGCGTCCCTGGGGTCGGCACCGGCGATCACCTGCAGCAGTTCGGCGCTGTCGGCGACGCTGGTGGTGAACGGGCCCACCTGGTCAAGCGAACTGGCGAACGCCACCAGGCCCCAGCGGCTCACCCGGCCGTAGGTCGGTTTGAAGCCCACCACTCCGCAGAAGGCCGCTGGCTGGCGGATGGAACCGCCGGTGTCGGAGCCCAGCGAGGCTACGCATTCGCCGGCGGCCACCGCCGCAGCGCTGCCGCCGGAGCTGCCGCCGGGGACCCGCTCGGGGTTCCAGGGGTTGCGGCTCGGACCGAAGGCCGAGGTTTCGGTCGAGCTGCCCATGGCGAACTCGTCCAGGTTGGTCTTGCCTAGCAGCACGGCACCCGCCTGCCACAGGCGTTCGGTCACCGTCGATTCGTAGGGCGGCACGAATGTCTCCAGCATGCGGCTGGAGCAGGTGGTGCGGATGCCCTTGGTGCAGAGGTTGTCCTTGATCGCCAGCGGAATTCCCGCCAGCGGTGCCAGGGGCTCACCGGCCGAGCGGGCTGCATCGATGCGGTCGGCATCGGCCCGGGCCCGATCAGCTGTGACCTCCAGAAAGGCGTGCACGGTGGGATCCACGGCGCTGATGCGGGCCAGATGCTGATCGGTGAGCTCCCGTGCCGAGACCTCTCCAGTGCGCAGTTGTTCACGCCAGGCAGCAATGCCCATCGACCCAGACCTCAGCTGCTGGGACGCTATCAGCCGGGCTCGGTCAGGGGTTCGCCGCGCCGGGTGCGCAGCACCTCGTGGTGCATGTCCCCTGGGGCTTCAGAGCTGAGGTCCGCCAGAAAGGCGGGCAGCTCGGCCTCAAGGGTGCTGCGACGCACGAACGGACCGAACCAGTAGGTCACGTTGGGAGAACGGGTCTCTACCCGCGCCCACCAGGCAAGCCCCAAGCCGTTGGCGCAGCTGCGCACGGGCTGCAACAGGGGATTCATCAACGGCTCTGGCGGGACTCCAACCATTGTGCCGTGATCAAAGACTGATGTCGCTGGAGAACGGGCCCTCGCTGACATCGCCCGTGGCCGGATCGGGCCAGGCCGTCTCCGGACCATCAGCAGAGCCAGTTGCATCAGCAGAGGCTGGTGCATCGGCCGACACCGGTGGCTCCGCCGACACTGGTGGCTCAGCCGACACCGGGGTGGGTTCTTCGGGGGTTTCGGCCTCCATCGCCGGCGCGAAGGTCTCGTCCGGCTCCAGCTGGGGTGCGGCTGCTTCGGTTGAGGCTGGTTCGCTTGAGACGGTTTCGGTTGAGGCTGTTTCGGTGGAGACGGCTTCGGTGGAGACGGCCTCGGCTGAAATCTCTTCGGAGGCAGCTGCCGTTGTCGGCAGCTGGGGGCGGCTGATCCGTGGTGCCGGAGCCTGACCCTTGAGTCCCGCCATCCAGCCGCGACGGGCGATCTCGTAAACCAACAGGGCGGTGGCGACCGATGCGTTGAGGCTGGGGGTGGCCCCGCGCAGGGGTATGCGCACCAGCTGGTCGCAGCTGCGGCGGGTCAGCAGCGAGAGACCCTCGCCTTCTGATCCGGTCACCACCACCAGCGGACCATCGAGATCGGCCTCTTCAAGGGTCAGGTTGCCTTCGGCGGCGAGGCCCACCACCCGATAGCCCTCCTGTTTGAGCGTGTCCAGCGCGCGGTTGAGGTTCACCACCCGGGCAACGGGCAGGTGCTCCAGAGCTCCGGCTGCCACCTTGGCCACCGAGCCGGTCAGGCCGGCGCTGCGCCGCTGCGGCAGCACCATGCCATGGGCCCCGAGGGCCTCGGCGCTGCGCACGATCGCTCCCAGGTTGTGGGGATCGGTGAGGCCGTCGATGGCCATCAGCAGCGGCGGTTCACCGATCTGGCTGCAGCCCTCGATCAGGGTGCTCAGATCCAGGGTTTCGGCCGCCGCGCTCTGCAGCACGATGCCCTGGTGCACGGCTCCACCGGTGAGTTGCCCCAGCCGGGCCCAGGTCACCTCTTCGACCAGCACGCCCGAAGCTTTGGCTTCGCGCAGCAGCTGCAGGAAGCGGGGGCTGTGGCGCATTTCGCCGGTGCACCAGATGCGGTGAATCGGTCGGCCGCTCTCGAGCGCCGCCTGGGTCGAATGGCGCCCCCAGATCAGGTCGCTGGGCGGTTCTGCGCCCAGGCTCTGGGATTCGCCCAGGGGTTTGGTTTCTTCTTCGGGGCGGCGCCAGCCGTCCCGTTGGCCCCCCTCCTGGCGGAGTTCGCGGCGGGGTTCGCGCCGCATGCCAAAGCGCTCGGGGCGCCCGGGGCGTTCATCGCGGCTGCGCAGGGGGCGGCGCTCATAGCCCCCATCCCGATCGCCGCTGCGGCGCTGGGGGGGACGATCGCCAAAACGGGGGCCCGGACGCTCCGGTCCGGAGCGGCGATCACCGCGGGGCGGCGGCCCACCCTCAAAACGGCGCTCGAACCGGCCTTCAAAACGCCCTTCGGGGCGGCGCTCGATGCGGCGCTCGGGGCGCCGCTCGGGACGGCCTTCACCACGGCCTTCACCACGGCCTTCACCACGGCCTTCACCACGGCCTTCGCTGCGGCTGTCGCTGCGGGCTTCGGGCCTGCCTTCACCGCGACCTTCGCTGCGGCCTTCTCCGCGCCAGGCACCCCGGGGGGCCTGGCGCCATTCGGGCTTGCCCGCCCCCCAGCTGCGTTCACCACCGGATGCGGAGCGGCCGGGTCCCCCGGAGCCG
>Ga0310335_100404_pt1 | contig 11787 bp, 8 predicted proteins | sample LakMicMISRFREDD7_FD_195549 | JGI IMG/M metagenome (GOLD analysis project Ga0310335, IMG submission 195549) | Enriched freshwater cyanobacterial communities from Lake Michigan, Michigan, United States - MI23.SRF.RED.D7 (v2) (version 2) | ecosystem: Environmental > Aquatic > Freshwater > Lake... | reverse complement strand
AAAAGATTTATATCTGGACAATGTAACCAATTTCAAAATTGCTTCCCATATCGCAAGTCTTTCTGGGGTAAGAATAATGGGATATTACCAAGCAGGGGTTAATCTAAGACTTAAAGCGAGATGTTCAAAAGAACCAACCCTGGAGGGTATATATTCATATTCAGGGAAAGAGATAATGCTTTGCACGAATAACATGGTTGGATCTGGCAGGCCTGCGTTAACTTTGCAGCATGAATTAGTTCATGCTGCTCAACATTGCAATCGGGGCCCAATTTCTAGTTCTCCACAATTAAAAGGGGATTTCCTATCGGGCCCGTTGTCAACCAATGATCTAATTATTGTCAAAGAAATATACCCTAAGGAACAGTGGGTAGATGAATTAGAGGCGCGTCGAGGGGTTACTTCGGGACTGTTGATCGATACTGCAGTGTTGGTCTATAGGGCATGTATGTAGAGGTTGAAATTGGGGTACGGTCAGATATAAATTGCATGGTCAAGACAATTAGTTCTCCCTAGCTATAGATAAATGGATTTTCTCCTTATGGCATTTCCAAAGACCTGCCTATGATTAAATCGACCTCTGCAGCCCCGTCGTTTTTAGCTTTAACCGCACTGGATCTGCGGATGGCTCGCTAAGCGTTGGTTATCAATTATTTGGTACCGCCAAAGCGTGCATGAACTACTAGGCCAGGTCTGCAAATGGGTTTCCTCCTTTGTTGATTGGTACAACCATCAGCACCGCCATAGCGGCATCAAATTTGTGACGCCCGAGCAAAGGCATTGCGGCGAGGCGATAGCAATTTGCAAAAAGCGTGCTGATCTTTATGAACAGGCCCGTCAACGCCATCCCCGGCGGTGGACTGGTGCCCCACGCTGTTGGCGCCAACCAGAAGTGGTGTGGATAAACCAGCCCGCCCATGCAGTGCCCCACGATGACGGCGCGTTCGGATGTCGTGAGCAGTGCCTGCAGGGCCACTTCCGCGTCAGCGACCCAGTCGCACCAACTGACGCCGCGCAGGGCCTCCGGCGACGGTGCTCCATGGCCGCGTAGCACCGGCACACGCGTGGGCAGGCCGAGGTCCTGTATGCAAGTGTGCAGCTCGAGCAAGTGATCGGGGCTGGCGGTGAATCCGTGCAGGATCAGAACCCCCAGGGGCGATTTGGCCATAGACCGGCAAGGCCTTTCTGATGATGTGCTGAGTGAGGCTAGAGATCAATCTGATGGAAACTGGCCTCCAAGAGCTGCTCCAAAGAGGGTTGCTCACAGACTCCATGATGGAGACGGGAAACCCTTGAAGATCACTGGCGTCAAGTCTATGGAAATATCAGGACCGTAGCCCGATGTGAGGCTGAACCGATTGCGGCTCCGATGGGTTCGATGTCACGATTCCTCGCTCTTGCTATGGATGGAGACTAGTCGGACGTATGTTTTGAGCCTTGGCGCCGAATCCGGAGAGAAGACGACCTTTAGATGGTTGAACTTTGCGACATAGGCGGATTGATCCAGGCCAGTCCCGACGGCATTTAAACTGCTCACTTCCACGCCCTTTGGCAAGCTCTTCATCAAGCAGAAGAAGTCGTCGATTTGTGCGATGTCTACGTGGCAACCATCAGTCAGAAAGGAATGTAAATACTCTGGCGTAGGCCCGCCAAGATAGCCAGCGGGGTGGATCTCTAGGCCAAACCCTGGAAGTAAGCGATCATTCACTATGTCAATGTCAACGCTAGTCGCTGGCCGAAGCAATTGCCCCGCATCCCTGATTCGCTGGGAGTAGTTTCTGAAATCAAAGTGGGGCAGCATCGGCCACAGTCTTGAGATGTAGTCACTATGGGCGCCAATCTGCTCCGGAGTGAGATGTTGTTTCATTAGCTTTAGGTACTGGCCTCGGCCGGACATTATTCCGATCTGAGTCGGGAAACCAAAAGCCAGGTAGAACTCAGCCACGCTGGTGGAGCTGGCAAGGCTGCCAGGGGGATAATTCCAGTCTTCAATTGTTGAACAGATTTTTAGCCAGTCATGAGGCTTCTCAAGGCCGTGTTGAGCCACCATCTGCCATATACCCGCCATGAAAAGACCATTGGAGCCTTGGTCAAACTCAATCCAGTTTTCACAGGCCAAATACAGGCCTGAGTGCTGCAAGTCGGTCTCTGGACTTGTAATGCACGCCTTCTGGACTTTTGGCCACCATTCTGGAACGATGCCAGAACTCTGTTGGCTGGAAAACCTGTTGGCATTGCAATAGATCAAAAAGTCTGGCGGCGCTTCCTTCCTGGAATGGTGATACTCAAAGCCACAGGTAACCTCTGGTTCGCTGTGTAGCTTGTCGCACGCTCTGGCTACGCCAATGGCTTTATCGTATTTGTGTGCCTTCGAATCTTTGTCGCATTGATCAATGTACCATTCTGCAAGCTGGGCGTAGGATGCCAGGCCAGTAGGAATCGCGATCTTGCTGTGGTTAATCAGATTTTGTATGTTAAGCATGTTTCCAGGCCGGCTTTGTCGAACTCAGAGTCGCTGTGAAGTTGGGATCAGTGGCTTCTGGGAAGGCCAATGGCTCCTAGAACCAGTGTTGCTATCGTACATTGCCCCATCGCAACGAACGCCCCGCCAGGTTCCACGAATGGGTTCCTGCCAGAGAGCGCGGCTGAGCCTGACCGAGCCCTCAAGGATGTCAGCTCATGCCTCCTTGCGCTGGAGATAGCCACCCACCTGGCGCTTGAGCTCGTCATAGGTGCCCAGTTCGCTGATCCGACCGCCGGCAATCACAGCAATTTGATCCGCCGACTCAATCGTCGACAACCGGTGGGCAATGGCAACACGCGTAATGGCCAGGGATTCAAGGGTGCGGGTCACCGCCGCCTGGGTGGGTGCGTCTAGAGCACTGGTGGCCTCATCCATCAAGAGCACCTTGGGGTGGCTGATCAAGGCACGGGCCAGTGATAGTCGTTGGCGCTGACCGCCGGAAATGCCCATGGCTCCTTCACTGATCATGGTTTCCAGCTTCATGGGCATGAGTGCCACATCAGAGGCCATGGAAACCTGATCCAGGGCTTCCCAAACCTGTTCACGGCTGTAGGCCCTTCCTGCGCAGACCACTTCGTAGATTGAACCCGTAGGTAGCGGCGAGTTTTGCAGCACGACACCTAGCTGGCGACGATAATTGCGAATCGCAAGATTGCGCAGATCGATCCCGTCAACGTTGATCACTCCTGATTCGGGTTCTACCAGTCGAAGAATGCAGCGCAGCAGTGTTGTCTTCCCGCAGCCCGAAGCGCCTGTGATGGCGGTGTAGCAACCTTGAGGAATGGTGAGGTTGATCTGCTGCAGTATTGGTTCAGGTGCACTCGCATAACGAACTTGCAGTTTGTTCAATTCAAGCCTTCCCGCCAGCTCATGCATCTGAGCGGCTTGGTCATTGCCGGCTTCGGCAGAGGCGAACATCACCACGGTGCTGCGTTGCCACAGCACGATCAACTCTCCTAGCGTATTGGCCACTTGTACCGCCAGGCTGGTCAACTGGCTGTTAAACGATAAATAGGCCGCCTGGAACGTCACAAAGGTGGCAACCAGGTGATTGGCGCCCATGGAGGCTAGATCATCTTGCGTAACCGTCTGCGTCTTGGCCTTGTACAGCAACCAAACCAGAGCAATGCACACCACCAACTGACCCAGTGGAGTGAGCACCTTGGCCAGGATCTCGAGGGCATCAGTTATCGCTTCACCGCGACGCAGCAGCACGCCGAGGCGCACCACTTGGCGGATCCATTGGTCAAACACAAAGGGTTCGCTGCCGCTGACACGGATCTGCGGCATGCCGACCACAGCCTGAAGGCCCATGTCATTCGCGTTGGCGACGCCTTCCTGCAGGGGTTTTTCGAGCTTGACATTCTTGAGAACCAGCAGCGCCATCACCACAGCACTCACGAGGCTGAAACCCGCCGCCACAATCGCCAACTTGAATGAGTAGAAAAACATCAAAGCAAGATTGACGAGTGAAAAGAGCAGGCCTAACCCAGCTGCGAGCAGACCGCTGCTCATCAGCTGTCGCATCTGGCTAATTGAAGCCACTCGGTTGACCAAATCGGCTGTGCCGAGCTTCTGGAAAAAATCCATAGGCAGCCGAAGCAGATGACCCATCACGGCCGCCTCTAACCGCAGGTTTATCAGCGATTCCATCCGCACCAAGGCCAGGCTGCTGAAGCCCTGAGACACCACCGTGCACAGGGCAATCAGCATTACCACTAACGAGGTATCTACCACCAACTGCAGGTCGCCGAGGGGCAGAACTGTGCCAACTAGAAAAGACGTCAGAGTGGGAATGCTGAGGTTAAAGACTGCCACCACAACGGCACTAAAGAGCACCGTTAACAGCGGTGTGATGCTGTTCCCTAAGGCAAAGCTCAGAAGCCCGAAGAGCGAACCTAGCGGTAAAGGCAGCCTGGCATATAATTCAAAGGCGTAGGGCTTAAGAGCAAGCTCAGGCTCCAGGGGGCGGCGCTGTCCATCTCGGGGGTCAAAGGCCACAGTCCGCCCAAAGTGGCGATGCACCGCTAGAGATCTGCCGTCGTCCTCTGCAAAGACAATCAGCATCGCGTGAGTGGATCGAATCAGATCATTGGGTGTTTTGACCTCGCGGTGGCTGATGTTATTGAGCTCAAGCAGTTCGCTGTAGGTGCCCTCTGATGGAACAATCTGGCGCTCATCACTTAGTACCGCCATGGCATAGCTCAACGTGTGGCAGCTCGGGTGCATGCTGTCCGTATTGAGCAATGCCTGGCCAACCTCCTTCTGGTATACTGCAGCCATGCCTCGTAGCAGGGCTTGCTGGCGAGTGTCAACGAGCGTCATTGCCCACCTCCTGGGGTGGTACTCACCAACTCGGCCTCGAGCAACCGTTGGTACTGACCACCTGCTTCTGCCAGATCAAGTGGACGGCCTTGTTCCACCACCTGACCTTGATCAAGCACAATCACCCAGTCGCTGATCTGGGCCCCATACATCCTGTGGGCCACCGTGACAAGAGTGCGGGGCTTGCGCTTGACTGCAGCGAGAATTTGTCTCTCCCGTCGTTCATCAAGGGAACTGGTGGCCTCATCCATCAACAGAATGGTCGGCTGGCGCAGCAGGGCCCGGGCGATCTCGACTCTTTGTCGCTGGCCACCGCTGAGGTTGGAACCAGCCTCAGACAGCTGGAGCCCTAGAGCACCGGCACCACCCAGATCGTCAAGGAGACCTGCTTCCTCCAGTGCAGTCAGAGCATCACTGGAACTAAAGCGAGGATCCCAGAGACACAGATTCTGCTCCAGGGTCGCTGGAAACACAAAGACATCTTGGGACACGAGGCCTATTGAGGCACGCAGCGTGGGGTCGTCCCAGTCCATCCAATTGCGATTATCATAAAGGATTGTTCCTTGTGTGGCGTGATGCAAGCCAGCTAATAATCTCAGCAGGGTGGACTTCCCTGAACCACTGCTGCCAACAATCGCCAAGTGCTGACCAGCGTGCAGGCTCAGGTTCAGGCCTGAGAACATCATCGGTGTATTGGTACTAAACTGAAAGCCCAGATCGAAGAGTTCAAGCGTCCCTCCTATCTGACGTTGGCTATTATTGAGGTCGGCAGTGATCTGAAAACTGCGCACCGAGGGGTCGACATCACTTTCAATCACATCGTTGGTACGCCCCATGGCGCCGTCGAGCTGCTGCAGCTGGCTGCTTAAAGAGTTGAGCTGCTGTAAAGGTGCCTGTATCATCCCTACCAGAAACTGAAAGGCCATCAGATCACCAAGTGTGTTCTGGCCCACGATGATCAGGAAGCCACCGAGCAGAACAACACTGCAGCGCAGTAAAAAGCCAGACGTGGTTCCAATCAGGCCGATCAAAGAGTTAACAAGCGACTGCTTCTGCATTTCGACCAAAGCATCGTTAAACCCGGCCGACCATTGGATGAACGAACTGTTTTCTAAACCGCTGGCCTTGATGCTCTCAATGCACTGGATCACATACATGCCGATCCCTTGTGCTTTGCCCTGAAGCATCGCCAGCTTGTAATTATCACTTTTGCGGACCTGCCGAATCCAGGTGGCAAGGGCGGCATTGCCACCGGCTATCACTAGTGTCAGTAGGGACAGCCATGGAGAGATCAGCAGCCCGACCACGAGGGCAATGAGACCTGAACCGACAGAGATTCCAAAATCAATGACCCCGCTGATGCCGAGACGCACCAGCAAAAAGGGAAGAACCAGCCGGGATGCCACCTCGCCGCGCATGCGCTGTATAAAATAGCGATAGGGCAGGCTGAAGAGGGAGATGTAGACCAAGGTGGAAATCCGCTTCAGCAATACATTGCTCAAGCTCCGCAGGATGAATTTCTGCAGATTAAGAAAAGCGATGAGCACGATCACTGAGATCGCTGTGATCCAGAGAACAGGTATGGCTATATTCTCGCGGCCATCCTGCAGAAAACCGTCAATAAACTGGCTAGTCGCTCCGGCGATGAACAGCTCGGGTATAGCAGCAGTCAAACCCACCACTACGAGCCATGGCAGCAGGCTGCGATAAGGTGTTAGCAAGCTGGGGACCCAGCGGTATAGGCCAGGATTGCTACCGCCAGTACGGAATTCAGGGCCTGGGCGCAGCTCAAGCACCACACCGGTAAAGCTGCTCCGAAACTCCTCCCAGTCGACCCTGCGGCGGCCAGAGGCAGGGTCACTCAGGAAGGCTTGGCCATGCCCAAATCCCTCAAGCACTAGAAAGTGATTGAAATTCCAGAATAAAATGGATGGGAAATTGCCGGATTCAAGCAGGCTCTCTGCGCTGCGACCTAACGCTTTCACTTCTAATCCGTAGCTCTGGGCTGCCCGCTTCAGTTGCATGGCTGTGACCCCATCGCGACTGATGCCACAGCGATCTCGAAGCTCCGACAGCGAAAGAACTCTGCCCAGATATTCCATTACGATCTTTAAACTGGCGGCACCACACTCCACAGCCTCGTATTGCAGCACTGTGGGTGTCACGACACGGTTTCTTGAAAGACTTTTAGCCCACCAGCTCCTTTTGGGAAGGCGAAAAACCATCATTTGTTGTCGACCACGAAGCCCAGGGTTCGCCTGAGGATAGGCATGACAAAATCAATTGGGCGCCGAGAGATCGTTGTGATCTGTACATCGGCAAGTGTGGCCAGTCGAACAGGATGGGGTGGCAGGCGCCGTGAGCTCCAGCGGAAGCAGTTGAAGCTGCTGCTACCTCTGCATTGGTCTGGTGATTCTTGTTCCAAGCGAACACGAACTAGATACGGAAATGAAATGACTCGTTGAATCGTACTTGCCAAGCCACGACTGCCAACAGCGCCTAGAAGACCATCGTTCTGGAGGGGCATTTTGCTAACCTCGATGACTATGCCTGGTATCCCCCCAAACTGGGCCCTGGAAATGCCAGTTGGTGTCACCAATACCTTCATCCCTTCACTCACCTGCTGAGCTGCGGAGGGGTCAAGAAAGACAGGTATGACGCTGGGCAGAAAAGGAGGGGTTCGGGTAAATGTAACCAGCTCATCACCCGTTTGCACGATGCTGTCGTTAAAGAAGTTGCGGGTCAGGAAATAAAAGCCGTTGACAGGTGCGAAAACTGTTGTTGCGTCCAGGAAGCTGTTGAGTTGGGTCTCAAGCTTGTTCAAGCTGTCAATATTAGACACTACAGCCTGCTCGGCTACTTGAAGCTGGTCGTTCTGGCTGATTCGCGTGTTCACCTGCGTGGAGTCTGCGCTAAGCAGCTGTCCTTCAAGAGTATTGATACGAGACTTCTCCTCGAGCACGGTTGTTCCAGGCAAATAACCTTGCTTCCATAGCCCCACATAGCGTGCGTATAATTTGCGTCGCTCACTGATTTCGTTCAACAGAGTGGTGCGCTGATCGCTCTGTAGCTGAGTGAGCTTCCCGAGTTGTTTGGCTCTCGCCAGACTATCAAGGCGTTGTTGGCGCTGAAACCCGTACGCCGGCAGAGTTCCGAGTAGAGCTGCATTTAGCTCTTGCCTCGCGGACTGATTCTCAATGCGTGCAATAACGGTTCCGCCAGGGTAGCTAAGCCTGGGCTCTTGCCTGGCACGGCCACTTTCTCTGGAATAGGTAACGTCTTCCGGCAGCAGCAGATTTTCGCCAGTTGCAGGTACAAGAGCCGCTTCAACGAGTGACTCAAGGATGGATGAACTATTGACCTGACTCGTGAAAACTCTGGCCTGATTCAGCCAGAAGTCGCGAAGCATTTGATTGCTCTGGCGTTGCTTGACAGGCAAGGTGACAGGCCCGAGTCCACTGACCTGGAAATACAGAATGCCGGATGTCGGTGCATTCAGGCTCTCTACGCCGCCGGGTGGTACAAAGGCGGCCGTACCATTAACTTGGACTGGGATCCGAGCTACGACCGACCAAATCACCCCAAGTACGGAAATTCCCGCTACAGCGATGATAGTAAGCCGAACTGGTAGTGGTAAAAATCGTGCGGCCTTGGTGGAATCGGTTCCAGCATGGAGGCGCTCCATCGCCACCTTTTCGAAGATCTCAAAGCGATCATTCGCTCGGCGTGATGCGACATCATGCGTAGGTGCCGGTTTTTGCCTGTCAGTGCTGCTGCCGGGCACCGATGCCACCAACGAATCAGTGGGCGATGCTGGGGTGGCGGGCTGATCGGGATTGTTTTGGTTATCTTGAGAGGGTTCCATTTGGCTCAGGCTCAACGTTGGCGGAGCGTGTTGATGCGTGTTTCAAGCAGAAGCCGCGTACCACTCGGCCACCTGGCTGAACTCCGATACAAGCCTGCTACGGAACTATTGTAGATTAGTATAGCAGAGGAATAGTCATTGGCCGCACGTATGGCTTGGTTGAGTGCCACAATGAGAGAGGAAATGTCGTCGACACCGACTTGAAATCGCTTCTCAACAGCACCTGCAGCAGCGCGGGCACTCTTAGCTTGTGCCTCAGTGCTGCGCAGACCCCTCAAACCTGTTTGATAGGCACTGAATGACTGCTCTACTTCTTTTGTGACGCTGAGTCTGTTCTGCGCGGCCTGGTCGCGAGCTTGTCGTGAGATCGCCTTCTGAATTTCGCCCTGTGCGGCATTGATGCCGCCATCAAATAACTGCCAGGTAAACCCAATGCCGACACCGCCGTTCCATGAGCGGTTACGTCGATTGATGGTAGGTTGCGTTGAACTTGTTATGTTGCTGTAGGTGTAATCGTATTGAGTACTCGCACCCAGGCTGAAACGAGGCCAGTAGGTATTGAACAGAGAGGTGGCTCTCCAGCTGGCACTCTCAGCGGCGGCCAGGCTGGCTTGTATTTCTTCCCGCAGGAGCAAGGCCTGTTCAATCGTTTTCTCAAGTGATTCATCCCATTGCCCCTCTGCACTCAGATCATCGCTGGGCAACACCAAATTTCCAGGTGGGAGAGCCATCGTCTCCGCAAGCCGTGAAGAGGCATTAAAAAACTCACGGTAGGCCTCAATCTGGGTACTTATTATGGCGTACTGTTGGGTACGGATCTGCTCTACGTCGGCAATGCTGATCAGTCCGTTGTTGAATTTGGCCTCAGCGAGGCGAACCTGGCGGACTGTAAACTGCAGGATCTCGTCATACGACTTAATGAGTTGTTTCTGCTTCTGCAGGTTGAAATAGGCTAGCTGGACTTCAAGTGCCAGGTTGCGTGCACTCACATCAAAGAGCAATCGTTGGCGTTTCAGGCTCTCCTCGGCAGAGTTGATGGAGGCTCCTCTGCTGGGGTCAAAGAATGTCCAGTTCAATGTAAGGCCTAGATTACCACCGCTATTTCTCGTGGAGCCCGAAGACCTTTTGACGACATCAACAGCCGGGTAGGAGTCAACAATGCTGGTATCGCTAAAACTCTGGCTTGGCAGGTTGAGTCTTGGCAGGTTGGATCCTGATCCAATGGAGATCGTCGGATACCACTGGCGTCGACTTGCGATAGCCGACCACTGCTGGCCTTGGATCTCGGCATAGGCGGCGGCCAGGAGCGGATTGTTGAGCAAACCAGCCTCGAGGGCTTGTGCGAGATTGGCAGCCTTAGATCGTGCCTCGATTTGGCGTCGTAAAGCGCTCAGTTCATTTTCCAATTCCTTGACCAAAGGTTGGGAGCTCACCTGGGGGCCAGGGATGCCGTTTATCCGGTAGACAGGTTCAGCCTGAGCCATCATGGTGGATGTGAGCGCCGCTGTAATGGGCAGGGCTAACCAGCTACTCTTCATGCCAGGTAGCGCAGAACGAAAAAGAGCTATGCTTACAAAAACGCTTGAAAAACATTGGAATAGTACAGAAGATTACCCTATGTAATGCCATTGGGCAATCGATCGGTGTTATTATGCTATTCGGCGGGATGCCATATTGTCGCATGCAGCGTAGGGGAATATGGATGTGAAATGTCTTTGTATCCTTGAGGACACAAAGACACGAGGCGACAGGCAAACGAGGACTTCGGGCGAAAATGTTCCCGAAAAAATAATCCTATCTCTTAGACTTCGCTGAATTACTTGATTGCGAAGCCCAGTCCTACGGCTATTCCGGTGCCAATGCCGGCCCCTGCAACTCCTCCTACTGCGGCACCACTCGCAATGTCTCCGCCAGAGTTACCAGTCCAGGAGCCGCCGGCAATAGCCTCAAGTTGTACATCCGAAAGTTCGTTGACAGACGATGAGAGCATCTTGATTACTTCATCGGGGGTTAAGATGATTCCCCGTTGACCAGCAATCGCGATGAGGTCAGGGATCGTCTGTGCGGCATTGACTTGCTCCAGAAAAGATGAATCGTCAGAGAGAAGCTTAATAAAGGGAGTCATTGGATGATTGTAATGGAATTGGCTGTGAAAAGTCTGTTCTGTAAACTGGGTCTCGCTATTTTACAATTGCACCGATGGCAATGGATGTGCCGGCAATTGTGCCCACTCCCACTGCGGTCGCCGTATCCTTGTCTTCGGAATCGGAGCCCACCCAGCCGCCGCCTGAGATTGATTCCAGCTGCTCGTCGCGCAGTTCCTTGATTTGTGTAGAGGCAAGTTTGACAAGGTCAGAGCCGGACACCTCGAAGCCGTTTGCCTTTGCGATGGCAGCCACGTCGTTGTAGCTTGAAGCGCTGGCGCAGGATTGTTCAATGTCAGGATTTGAGCTCAGAAAGTTGATAAAACCATCAAGATTTGAAGTAGTCATTTTGATAAATTTAAGCCTCTACAAGTCTATGCATCCACCCCATTAAATCCGAGGCCCCGTCGGTGACTGTCACAAAATTTATCCCAATTGCGGTAGGAACGATCCTCTGGGCAGGCCCCGTTGTTACCGCTGAGGCGGGTTGCCGCTCTTCCAGGGGGTCTTTGATTGTGACTCTTTTGCCGCCTGCTCCCCTGGCCCTGGGTTCTTGAGGCGATCCAGGGGCCCCAGTGGAACAGGCAGCAGCTGGAGCTCCTCAATGTGCGGCTCACGCGGGTGAGGACATCCCCTATCCAGCAGGAGGGTCAAGTCAACGAGCCCCAGCAGGTCTGCTGCGCAGGAGCCTGCGGCCTACGGTCGGCTGCTCATGGTGACGTGGACCCTGGATTCGGTCCGGTGTCCGGCGACGATTAGATAGGCGGCCGCCTACGTAGTTGACACCAGGCAGTCCCGGTAGCCAACGGGAAAGGATGCTTGGATGCAAGCCAAGCCGATGGGCTGGCTTAGCGCAAGAGAGGTTTTCCTTTAAGCAGAAATCAATAGCCTCAGCTTTTTGTTCATCGCTATAGCGGCGTGGCGTAGAC
>Ga0310335_100403_pt1 | contig 11789 bp, 10 predicted proteins | sample LakMicMISRFREDD7_FD_195549 | JGI IMG/M metagenome (GOLD analysis project Ga0310335, IMG submission 195549) | Enriched freshwater cyanobacterial communities from Lake Michigan, Michigan, United States - MI23.SRF.RED.D7 (v2) (version 2) | ecosystem: Environmental > Aquatic > Freshwater > Lake... | reverse complement strand
GTCCTTTCCATTTCCCGCACCCTGGCAGCCGATCACCGGCGGCATCACCGCCCCCCAGGGTTTCCAGGCTGCCGGAATCACGGCTGGGCTCAAGCCTTCGGGTAATCCGGATTTGTCGCTGCTGCTGGCCCCTGCCGGTGCGGCCTGTGCCGGCACCTTCACCACCTCGTTGGTGCGCGCGGGCTGCGTCGATCTGTGCGCCCAGCGCCTGCAGGCCAGCGGCGGTCAGGCACGGGCGGTGCTGACCAACTCGGGCCATGCCAACGCCTGCACCGGTGAGCGCGGACTGGCCGACAGCCTGGTGGTCACGGCTGCGCTGGCGGCGCGCTTGGGCCTGACGCCCGACGCGGTGCTGATCTGCTCGACCGGTGTGATCGGCGTGCCGATCCCCATGGACACGCTGCAGGCGGGGTTGGATCCCCTGGTGGCGGCCCTGGCGTCGGATCAGGCGGCTGGCGATGCGGCGGCCCGGGCGATCCTGACCACCGATCTGGTCGATAAGCAGATTGCGCTCGAGGCCGATCTGGGTGGCCGGCGCGTGCGCATCGGTGGCATGGCCAAGGGCTCGGGAATGATTCACCCCGACATGGCCACCATGCTCGGCTACCTGAGCTGTGATGCCGGCGTGCCCGCCCAGGCCTGGCAGGCCATGGTCAGCCGGGCGGTGGACCGCTCCTTCAATGCGATCACGGTGGACGGCGACACCAGCACCAACGACACGTTCCTGGCGTTTGCCGCCGGCGAGCCCTTGAGCCCTGAGCACTGGGACACACTCGAGGCCGGCCTGACGGCGGTGTCGCAGCACCTGGCCCGGGCCATCGCCCGCGATGGCGAAGGCGCCACCTGCCTGATCGAAGTGCAGGTGCAGGGGGCCGGCAGCGACGCCGAAGCCCGCACCATCGCCCGCACGGTGTGCGGGTCGTCGCTGGTCAAATGCGCCGTGCACGGTCGCGATCCCAACTGGGGCCGCATCGTCGCCGCCGCCGGCCGCGCCGGCGTGGCCATGGACCCGGCTGCCGTGGCCCTGTGGTTGGGCCCCCACCAGCTGATGGATGGCGGCCAGCCCCTGCCGTTCGACCGGCCCGCGGCCAGCGCCTATCTGCGTGATCGCGCATCCGGTGCCTACCTGACCGATGACACCGCCGAAATCCGCCTCCAGGTGGGTACGGGTTCAGGACAGGGCGTGGCCTGGGGCTGCGACCTGTCAGACCAGTACGTGCGCATCAACGCCGATTACACGACGTAGGGCCCTTAGAACAGGAAGCGGGTCTGGATCAGCAGGCCCAAATTGTTGAGTTGTAACCCCTGGCCGGCGAGCACCTGGCCGAGGGGATTGGACAAATAGAAGAGTGCTGGCGTGATCGAGATGGCGTCACTCACCCGGAATCGGTACCAACCCTCAAAGGCAAAGTTGCTGTCGGCCGGTGTGGCCCCGCTGCGCAGGGCTGTGGCCATCGTGCCCTGGCCGACGGCCAGACCGGCAGCGTTCCCGCGACCGGCAACATTGTTCCACTGGACCATGGCAGCCCAGGATTGGGTGGCACTGACGACCGCGCTATCACGGGGGTCGCTGACCAGCTCGGCTGACTGGTTCCAACTGCTGTAGCCCCAGCCCAGGCTGATGGCGGGCCACCAGCCGTTGTTCATGGGCTGCCAGTAGCCCCCCAGGCTGATCGAGTGGCTGCTGGCATTGTTCCCAGGCGCATACCAGTTGCAATACAGCGTCCCAATCGCCATCACCAGGGCCGTGCCGCTGCGACTGTCGGTGAAGCAGGTGCCGTAGCGGTAGCCGGCTGCCAGGGCCCAGTTGTTGCCCCGGCCGCCCAGCTGCAGGTTGACGTTGTTGTTTCCGTTGGAGGTGAAGAGGCCGCCAACGGCTGGATCGCCGTCATTGCCCAGTTCGGCCACATAGCTGATGGCACCGATCCAATAGGGCTTGCCTTTGGCCACTGGCTGTTTCCAGTTGAAGCCAGCCCCGGCACCGTTGGCTTTGTTGTAGACGGTGGGCGCGCCAGCCAGGGTGAAGAAATCGAGAATGCCGTCGTAGGCCTGGGGACGAAAGCCCAGGATTTCGGTGTTGCGCAGGCGCGGACCCACCATCACCGACACATTGTTGCCGATAGGAAACCTGTAATACAGACGATCAATGCGGAGAACTGGACCAGTGCCATAGGCAGCGTCCAGGATCGCCATGTTCAGGTTCGGATAATTGCCAAAGCCGCTGCTGGGGAAAAAATTGCCAGACCTGAGACGTGTGTAGAGCAGATCTTTGCCGGTCCAGCTGGTAGAGAAATTCAGGCGTACGTCGTAGTTGAAGCTGATGCTGTTGGGAAGAAAGTAGTCGACATTGGCGCCATTAACAGGAATGGCATACGTGTTGGTTGCGGTGTTGATGGCATTGCCGCTGTAACTGTTGCCACCTGCCACCCAAAAACTTTCGATCGATAGGCGTGTCGTGGCCGAAAAGCTTTGGGCGCTCAGTTGCTCAAGTGTTCTGCTGACCTGTTGCTCTCTGCCTTTGAGTTGTGCCAATTCATCGGCGAACAAGGCCAGCAGACGTTGGCTGGTATCGGTTGGCCGTTGCACACTCGGCAGGCACATCTGCACCAGGGCTGCAGCCTCGGCACGAGTCAGGGGACGCGCCGGGGACAGGTTGCGTTCGCCCACCAGGTCGGTGGCGGCCCGGCAGCCATGCTGCCGCCCCAGCTCTGCCAGGGCCTGGTAGGCCCAGTCGCCGGGTTGCACATCACCGATGCCGTCAGCGCTGATCAGTTCATCTGCGGCATTGACGGCCTGGCCACCAGCCCAAGCGACCAGGGCGGTCAGCACAAGAGGAGCCAGGCGCATCACGTCGCCGCTTCCGAAGAATTCAGATCGCCCATGCCTGAGTTGTTGCAGGCGTACGCCGAAGCAGCCATGGCTGTTGCACTGCTGACAGCCGAGCGGAAGAACATCAGCAGGGGATCAAGTGCAATCAGCATCAGCAGCAGGGGTTGGGTCGGGATTCCGATGTCGCCAATGCCTTGAACCATCACTGCGATGGCGGCCACCCCATGCAGTCCTGCCGTGGCAATGCCGAATAGAATCGAGATGGTGATGACTTTGAGGATTACATCCAGTGAGAGTGGTAAGTCAAAAAAATTCAGTGCAAAAATAGCCGCAACGGTGACGTAGGCAATGGGACCCGTTCGTCCGATTAACAGGTTGATTGACGTCGACGTGTCCGCTTGGTCAGGATTGAAGTTTCTCGCGCTTAGATTGCGGGTGATCAGGGAATAAGTTGCCAGAGAATTAGCTGTTGTCAGCGCACTGGTGAAGGCTTGCAAAACGGGATTGCGTTCTTCTTTGCTAACTGAGCCGGGGCTTTCGGGGTTGACGCTGACAGGTGCTTTGGTGTTCCAGCGGTAGACCAGCACGGCAGCCCCAAGGCAAACCATGCAGGCGCTGACGTAGGCCACACCAAAGGTCAGCGTTGAAGAGAGCAGGCCTAGGTTAAAGGTCGAAACCGAGCTGGCGATGAAAAAGATGATAACAATTGGTGAAATCAGTAGAATATAGTCGAGAACTTTTTTGGAGATGGAGTTGACGCTTTCAAGAAGATTGCGCAGCGTGTCTGTCCTGGCCGGCTCAATTGTGCTCATGGCCACGCCAGCGATCGCCGAGACGAGAATGATTTTGATCATCTCGGCGTTGGCCGTATGGAAAAAGAAATTGCTTGGAGGAATTAATTCCAGAACGATATCGAAAAGATTTTTTTCGCCGGACCCTGTGCTGACTTGATTGAGATTGATGTAAATCGGGTCTGATTTTTCCTCGATAAAGGTGCCGACCATGACCTGGGCCTCTGGTGTCAGCACGCCTGGCTGTTGGGCGAGTGCGCAGAAAAATGCGATCAGTGTGGCCCCGATACAGGTTGTGATCAGGGCGATCCAGAGGCGACGATTGAAGCGCGAATGTCGCCTTGCCGAGCGTGCCAGCTGTTCAGCACCCAGGGTGACTGAACTGATCACCACAGGGATGGCAGGCAGGGAAATCACGCCAAGACCAGCACCCCCAAGATGCTGAAATAAAGTACTTGCCTGGGGAAGTAGCCAGCCCAGGAGTATGGCAAAGGGTGCGACCCCGAGTACAAAATACGAAGGGCGACTGAGATTTTCGAGGAAAGTGCTGACCCTGCGGCTGGTGCTGTTCATGACTTTGCTGAATGAGAGTGCGTTCGCTAGTTGCTAGTGCTTAGCTTGGTCATGGACCTTGTTGGTCTTGCCCATTGCGACAGGGCTGTCCCGCATCTCCTTCTTGAAACGTCTGAACAGATCCTCTTCGTTGATCACCCCGGTGCTGATATTAATGTAAAGACCGGCCACAGGGAGTAGCCCTTCCATCCTAGGCCCCATGTACATGGCAATGTTGTCGATCTTGTCCTTAAGGATGATCGGCACATAATCCAAGGCAAGGCGGGGTTTGCTTTTGACGATGCGCGACGTCTCAAACCCGTCCCGAAACAGAGCGTCAACCTCCCGGTTGATCAGGGCATCGACGCAGGTCTGCCAATCGGGGAATGTGGTGAAGCTCGCCTTCGGAAAGGTGGTGGAACCCCAGACGGCATGGGATGACCCTGAAATCACACCGATGCGCAGTGGTGCTGTTCTCAGGCTGGGCCCGATGTTGTCCGGATCCTTGCTGATCCGATCAAGAACCTTGCGGTTGATCAGCAGCGACTGGTGCAAGTTCAGATAGGGAACCGGTTTCGCGTAACCCAGGCGGGGAATGGTGACGCTCAGCTTTCCGATCGCCACATCCACCTGGTCGGCGCTGGCCAGCTGAATCAGGCGGTTGTAAGTGACCTTCGGTTGGCTGAAGATCGGTTCCACCTGCAGCGCTTGAGCCATGCCACGGGCCAGATCGATGTCATAGCCAATCAGATTGCCTTCGTTGTCATGGCCGTACATCGGGAGATTGTCCGGGTATGCAATCCCGATCCGCAGGACACCGCTGTCACGGATGGCTTGAATGCTTGGATTCAGCTGGGGTTTGGCATTGAGATCAATCCGGCCAGGAGCGGTATCCCCTGGGCCCGGCAACGGTCCTGCCAGCACTGGGTCTGCCAGGGTGGCGATGAAAGCCAGACAGAGGCTTGAGCACAGCAGGAAACGCAGGAACGATTTGCCTGCATGCAGCATGGGGTGATGACACGGCCGTCCTCGCAGGCGACTCAACGCAGGCACTCGACGAATGAACATAACCCTGTTTAACTTAAAAAAATTTTAATGCGTGAGTCAAGTGAATCGGGCTGGCCGATGGCCAAAATGTTTGGATCTTGACTCGGCTCAGCACAACGGCTCACTCGTTAACCCAGGGCTCTGAGACTGCTTGTGATCGATTCCCAGCAGTTTGGCTAGGGGCGCCAGGGTTGAACCTTGAACAACCAGTGAAAATAGAACAACATCAAAAATCAGCGCTGTGCAATTGGATGCAGTCGTCGCTGCAAGGGCTTCATTCATGCCAGGCATTTTTATAATTTCATGAGACATCTCAAACGCCAGCGCCAAGGGCACGGCGCCGCGAAGTCCACACCAGCCAAGAAAAATGCTTTCACGCCGATTTAAAGGGGAATAGCGATTGAGAATCCAGACGGAGAGTGGCCTGCAGATCAGATTGAGTGACAGTGAGATCAAAATGGCAAGTGGCATGACTTTCCACATGGTTTGCCAATCCACCAACATGCCAAGTAGAAGAAAGATCACATACTCTGCCAGGCAATTGATCGGTGCAAGCAACCGCTGTAATTCCAGGTTGTTGCCTTGGCTATCTAGCTCACTGTCTGCGTATGGACGGTTCAGGATGACGCCGCAGACATAAGCAGCCAGCAGCCCCGACCCACCAAAGAAATTTGTGATCCCGTACACAGCCATCACATTGGCGATGATCACAATCAGTCGTGTTTCTTCGTCTTCAAACTGGGCGACGATGAAGCGTGCTGCAAAGCTGGTGATGAAACCCATGACCACCCCGCTGAAGACTAACCTGCTGAAATTGCCAATTTCGCTCATCAGCATCTGGCCTGTTTCCTGACCTCCTCCACTGCTGTGATGAAAAAACAAACCGCTAACAAGACCAAAGAACAGGATCGCGGTCGGGTCGTTGACTGACGATTCGAATTCCAGTGTGTTAGTTAGCCTGGGCGCCAGGCGATCCTTGACACTGCTCAGCACACTGAGGGTGGCGCCAGCATCAGTGGATCCCAGGCAGCTGGCCAGCAACAGGGCAACCCCCATGGGGATAGAGGTGGCCGAGTCGAATCCGAATTGGATCGACCCGGCATCGTTAGAGCTCAGCCAGTGAATCAGGAAGCCGAGGCTCAGCGACGAGACAACGACCCCGACCAGTGCAAGCAACAGGCCGTAAACCAGGATGCGGCGCAAACAGGCAATGTCGACGCAGAGCCCTGCATAAAACAGCAGCATCGCCAGTGCCAGCAGATGCAGGGTTTCCACGGCACCACTGTCAACAAGGCCGCTGTTCAGTGGGATCCCAAGACTGATGCCTAGCAGCAACACGCCGAGAATGCCGGGAAAGCCCAGTCGCTTGCTAATTTCTGCGACCGATCTCGCGAGGATCAGTCCCCCGCCGATCGCGATCGGCAGCAGTGCGCCGTCGAGGGTGAAAGCGCCTGAGCCTGCCACAGGGTCTGCCATGAAGCGGCTGCTGTCTTCTGTGCCATCAACTTACCGGCCCTGCGGGGTTCTTTTGCTCAAGGGTGGTCCACCGGTCCTTCAGAGCAGCCCCAGATTGAGCTGTTCGCAGTGATCCTTGCTGGTGACGGTGAGTTCGGGCAGGCTGTTGTTGCCCAGGCGAACACAGACATCGGCGTACTGGGCCACGCCGCTCTGGTCCTTCATCAATCCCTTCAGTCGTTCATAGGTGTCCAGGTCTGGATGCATGCCGCTGATGGCCACGACCCGTTTGTCCCTATCCAGGTAATAGCGGTCGAATTTCAGCGTGAGACCTTGGGCTATCAGCCTGCAGGGCTGGGCAAAGTCCTGAAATTGGTCGACCAGATCTGATTCCTGTTGGCAGGTGGCCACCATGGGGCCCAGATCCCCCTTGGATTCCTGATCGATCCGGGTGCTCCAGCCAAAGGGATCCAGCGGGTCGGTCTCTAGCGCTGAACCCCCGGCCAGGCTGGCCGTTTGGGAACTGCAGCCGCTCAACAACAGGATGCTCAGTGCTGCGCAGCTCGATGCGGCTAGCGCCTCGAAGCGGATTGGCTTCACCAGCTTGCTCGACGCAACTGTTAGATCTCAAAATCTAACCCTTCCCTTGTGTCATGCAGTTATTGCATTAGGGATTGCGTTTGCAATCGGCTCTCGGCGATTTCTTCGGTGGCTTCTGCCACGGCCGGGCTGGCCGACGGCGGCCTGCTGCCGGCGCCTAAGTTCAAAGAGCCAGACTGCGGCCCCAAGCCCCATGGCCACGGCCAGTGCCAGCACCCAGACCGGGCCAGGATCCACACCCAGATCCAGGCAGGTGAGCCTGTGGCGTCGGCCACTGCTGGTGGGGGTCTGTGTCGCCCTGGGCTATGGCCTGACCCAAAGGCTGCTGGATCTACGCCTGCCGGCCCTGGTGCGTTGGGGGCAGACGTTCGAACCACGCGATCGCCCGGGCACCAGTCTCGACAGCCTTCGTTTGCGGTTCGGCAGCGAGCAGCAGGAGCTGCGGGGGCGGTTGGACCTTCAGGAGCTCGAGAGCCAGCAACCCACAGCCGAGGTCCCGGCCGATGCTCAGGCTGCGGACCAGGCGATGCCCCCGGTCGCGCCGCCGCTGCCCGATGCCGAACCGCCGGCTGAGACGCGGGCCCCAGCCGAGTCCCTGCCAGCTCCCCGTCAACCATGAATCAGGTCAACCCCTCACCATTGCCGCTGCAGGTGCAGGCCCTGTTGAACCGTTTGCAGGCCAGGTTCGGCAGCGGTCTGGCCGATGCTGCGGCCAGCTTGCTGACCGCTGCCGAGCAGGCTCCCGGTCGCGTCAGTCAGGAGTGGCAGCTGTTCTGGCAGGAAGTCGAACTGGAGTCCGAGCGCCTGGCCCGGGATGAAGGCGCAGCTGCCGCAAGCCCTGAGGCCGGTGCGGCCGAGCTGCAGCAGCAGATCGACAGCCTGCGGGCCCGGGTGGCCGCCATCGCCCACAAGCTCGATGCTTAGGGCGCTGCGCATCTGGGCGGTGGCCCTGCAGCTGCTGCTGCGGCTGTGGTGGAACGCCCAGCGCTGGAGCTATCTGGGTGGTGGTGGCTTTGGTGCCGAACGGCTGGCCCGCCGCCAGCGCCGTCTGGCCCGCTGGCTGACGGGCGAGTTCCTGGCCCTGGGTTCGGCCTTCATCAAGCTGGGTCAGATGCTCTCAGCCCGGCCGGATGTGTTTCCAGCCGAGGTGGTCGAGGAGCTCACCCGCCTGCAGGACCAGGTGCCGCCGGTCTCTTTTGCCGTGATCCAGGACCTGCTCGAAGTGGAGCTTGGCGACCGCTGCGCCGAAATCATTGATCTTGAAGAGGTTCCCCTGGGTTCGGCCAGCCTGGCCCAGGTGCACCGCGCCAGCCTGCGCAGCGGCCGTCAGGTGGTGCTCAAGCTGCAGCGTCCCGGCCTGGAGGCCCTGTTTCGCCACGACCTCGAGGTGCTGCAGCAGGTGGCCGGCGTGGTGCAGCGCCATCCCCGCTGGGGCCGCGGTCGCGACTGGCTTGGCATCGCCCAGGAGTGCCGTCGCGTGCTCCTGCGTGAGCTCGATTTTCGGCTCGAGGCCGAGCACGCTGCCCGCTTCAGGCAGCAGTTCCTCGAGGATCCCGGCATTCGCATTCCGGCGGTGGTCTGGGAGCTCAGCAGCCGGCGGGTGCTGTGCCTGGATTACGTCAGCGGCATCAAGATCAGCGACCGAAAGGCCCTGGTCGCCGCGGGCCTCGATCCCGTTGCCGTGGCCGAAAAGGGTGCTGCCAGTTATCTGCAACAGCTGGTGCGTTTCGGCTTCTTTCACGCCGACCCCCATCCCGGCAACCTGGCGGTGGCCGCCGACGGGGCCCTCATCTACTACGACTTCGGGATGATGGGGCAGCTGTCGAGCCGGTTGCGCGCGCGCCTGGGGCGGATGGTTACCGCCGCCGCCAGCCGCGACGCCGGAGCCCTGGTCAACGAACTGCAGCTGGCCGGCGTGCTCGACGCGTCCATCGACCCTGGACCGGTGCGGCGCCTGGTGCGGGTGATGCTCAATGAGGCCCTGACACCGCCGTTTTCGGCCGATGTGCTGGCCAAGCTCTCCGGTGATCTGTACGACCTGGTCTACGGGCAGCCCTTTCGCCTGCCGCCCGATCTGATCTTTGTGATGCGGGCCCTCTCCACGTTTGAGGGGGTCGGCCGCAGCCTGGATCCCGGCTTTAGCCTGGTGGCGATTGCCAAGCCCTACCTGCTTCCCCTGATGACCCAAAGCGGCGGTGGTGATCTGCTCAACGAACTGTCGCGGCAGGCGGCCGATCTGGGCACCCGGGCCCTGGGTCTGCCCCGTCGTCTCGAGGAGAGCCTGGCCCGCATCGAGCAGGGGGACCTGCAGGTGCAGATCCGGGCCGGTGAGACCGATCGGCTGCTGCGCCGTCTGGCCCTGAGCCAGCAGGTCGCCGGTCAGTCGGTGCTGCTGGGTGCCCTGGCGGTGGCAGCCGCCCTGCTCGCCGCCAGTGCACGCCCGGCCCTGACGGCGGTCCCCCTGGTGCTGGGGGTGCCAGTGTCGTTCAACTGGCTCAAGCTGCAGGCCCGCCTGAGCCGGGACAGCCGGCTTGAAAAGGTGCAGGGTCTGCAGTGATCGTCGCCGCAGTATCTGCAGCCAGCGCCCCGCTACTGGACGATCCGCTGCAGCAGATTTCCTTGCTAGGTGCGGTCCTGCAGCTGTCGGTCTATGCCCTGATGCAGATCGGCAGGCTCCAGACCCAGAGCTATCCCTACCAGCTGGCCAACGTCATCGGCTCCCTGCTGATGACGGTGGTGGCCAGTGTGAACAAAGAGGTCGGTTTCATTCTCCTCGAGGGGGTCTGGTGCATCACCTCAGCCATCGGTCTTGGCCGTCTGGTGCGCAGTCGCGCAGCCCAAATCTGACGATCAGGCTTTGCCGCGGGGGCCCCGATCCTCGGCGCCGGCATAGACGGCCTGGCTGCCCAGTTCGTCTTCGATGCGCAGCAGCTGGTTGTATTTGGCCACCCGCTCGCTGCGGCTCAGCGAGCCCGTTTTGATCTGGCCGGCGCGGGTGGCCACCGCCAGGTCGGCGATGGTGGTGTCTTCCGTCTCGCCGCTGCGGTGGCTGATCACGCTGGTGTAGCCGGCCCGGCCGGCCAGGTCGATGGCCTGCAGCGTTTCGGTCAGCGAGCCGATCTGGTTGACCTTGATCAGGATCGAGTTGGCCACCCCCAGCTCGATGCCCCGTTGCAGGCGGTTGCTGTTGGTGACGAACAGGTCGTCGCCCACCAGCTGCACCGTGGCCCCCAGGCGATCGGTCAGCAGCTTCCAGCCGTCCCAGTCATCCTCGGCAACGCCGTCCTCGATCGACACGATCGGGTAGCGGCTCACCAGCTTGGCCAGCTCTTCGACCATCTCGGCACTGCTGTAGCTGCCGCCGCCAAAGGCGTAGCGGCCGTCTTTGTAAAACTCGGTGCTGGCCACATCGAGGGCCAGCGAGATCTCGTCGCCGGGGCGATAGCCGGCCTTCTCGATCGCCTTGACCAGGATGTCGCCGGCGGCGTCATTGCCCAGGTCGGGGGCAAAGCCACCCTCATCGCCGACGGCGGTGCTCATGCCCTGCTCATGCAGCAGGCCCTTGAGGGTGTGGAACACTTCGGCACCCATGCGCAGGGCTTCCTTGAAGCTGCCGGCACCGTGGGGCACCACCATGAATTCCTGAAAGTCGAGGCTGTTGGCGGCGTGGGCGCCCCCGTTGATGACGTTCATCAGCGGCACCGGCAGCAGGGTGGCCATCGGGCCCCCCAGGTAGCGGTACAGCGGCAGGCCCACGCCGTTGGCAGCGGCCCGGGCGCTGGCCAGGCTGACCGCCAGGATCGCGTTGGCCCCCAGGGCGCTCTTGTTGTCGGAGCCATCCAGCTCGACCATGGCGGCGTCCACGGCGCCCTGGTCGAGGGCACTCAGGCCGCAGAGGGCCGGGGCGATCTTCTCTTCAATGTTGGTGACGGCCTGGCTGACGCCTTTGCCGAAGTAGCGGCTGCCGCCGTCGCGCAGCTCGTGGGCTTCGTGGGCGCCGGTGCTGGCGCCGCTGGGCACGATGGCCCGGCCGCTGGCGCCGCCTTCAAGCAGAACCTCGGCTTCGACGGTGGGGGTGCCCCGGGAGTCGAGCACCTCGCGGGCTACCACAGTGTCGATCACAAGGTCGAGGGAATCGATCACGGGTTGCCGAATCCGAAGGAAAGATGAAGGGATCCTATGGGTCGCCCCTGCCCAGGTCGATGTCGCAACCGGCACCAAGGCCCGGCGCTTGCCGGGGCTGGCCACAATGGGCCCACTGCGGTGCGGGTTGATGCGTCTGCTTCACGTGATGCTGCGGGTCGGCGATCTGGATCGCTCGATCGCCTTCTACACCGATGTGCTGGGGATGACCCTGCTGCGGCGCAAGGACTATGCGGAAGGGCGGTTCACGCTGGCCTTTCTGGGCTACGGGCCCGAAAGCGAGACCACGGTGCTCGAACTCACCCACAACTGGGATACACCGGCCTACGAGCTGGGCACGGCCTACGGCCATCTGGCCCTGGGGGTGGATGA
>Ga0310335_100401_pt1 | contig 11824 bp, 13 predicted proteins | sample LakMicMISRFREDD7_FD_195549 | JGI IMG/M metagenome (GOLD analysis project Ga0310335, IMG submission 195549) | Enriched freshwater cyanobacterial communities from Lake Michigan, Michigan, United States - MI23.SRF.RED.D7 (v2) (version 2) | ecosystem: Environmental > Aquatic > Freshwater > Lake... | reverse complement strand
CCGGAGGCCGGCGAGCTGCTCGAGGCGGTGGGGCTGGAGCCGCGGGCCTGGAGCCCCTTGGCCGATGAGCCCCTACCCGATGGTTGCCGGGCGGTGCTGCTGCCGGGGGGCTACCCGGAGCTGCACACGGCCCAGCTGGCGGCGAGCCGGCGCAGCCTGGGCGACCTGGCCCGGGCGGCGGCGGCGGGGCTGCCGCTGGTGGCCGAATGCGGCGGCCTGCTGCTGCTGGGCGAGCAGCTGGCCGATGGCGAGGGGAAGCTGCAGCCGATGGCTGGCGTGCTGCCCTTCAAGGCCCGCAAAGGCTCTCTAAGCCTGGGTTACCGCACGGCTACCGCCACGGCCCATGGCTTGCTGGTGCGGCCGGGCGAGAGCTTTTGCGGCCATGAATTTCACCGCTGGCAACTGGAGTCTCTGCCCAACTGCGACAAATCTGTGGCGGCCGGCGACGGGCTGTGGCAGCTTGATGGCTGGGGGACCGCAGCCCGGAGCGAAGGATGGACAGCGCCGAACGTGCACGCCAGCTGGCTGCACCTCCACTGGGCTGGATGCCCGGTGATTCCCTCACGCCTGGCAGCCGCAGCCGCGCGCGCCGCGCCGCTGCCGACGAGCGCCGCTTCGTGCAGCCCCACGAACCTCGGCCCCAGATCCAGCAAGAACGCTGGCGTTTGATCGTGCGCGGCCAGGTGCATGGGGTGGGCTACCGGGCCGCCTGCAGGCTGCGGGCCCAGGACCTTGGCCTGAGTGGCTGGGTGCGCAACTGCTCCGATGGTTCGGTGGAGATAGAAGCTGAGGGCTGCCCGCAGGAGCTCACCGAGCTGCGGCTGTGGTGCGAGAAGGGCCCGGCTGAAGCGGTGGTGAACAGCGTGGCTAGCAGCCAGGTGGCCGCCGCCGGCACCGACTGGTTTGAAGTGCGCCGCTGAAATGGCTCAGCTGAACACCCCTCCCCAGCTCGAACTGTGGCTGCTGCGCCATGGAATGACCAGCTGGGCCCGCGACGGGCGCCACACCGGCCGCACCGACCTGCCCCTGCTGCCGGAGGGTGAGGCGCAGGCCCGGGACCTAGCGCCAGGGCTGGCGAGCCAGCGCTTTGCGGCGGTGCTGGTGAGTCCGCTGCAACGGGCCCGGCGCACCGCCGAGCTGGCGGGCCTGGGGGAGGGCGCCCAGATCTGCCCCGACCTGCAGGAGTGGGACTACGGCAGCTACGAGGGCATCAGCACCGCCGAGATCCGCGCCCAGGTGCCCGACTGGACCGTATGGAGCCATGGCTGCCCAGACGGTGAAAGCTGCCTGGAAGTGGAGCAGCGCTGCCAGCGGGTGATCGCCTTTGCCCAATCCCTGGTGGCCTTCCAGTCCGAGCTCGGGGCCGTTGCCCTGGTAGCCCATGGCCATATCTTGCGCAGCCTGGCGGGCACTTGGCTGGGGCTGGGGGCTGCAGGCGGGGCCCTGTTCAACCTGAATACGGCCACGCTGTCGGTGCTCGGCCACGAGCGGGAACGACGCACGGTCGTGCGCTGGAATGCCCAGGTAACGACCCCACCATGAGTACCAACCTGCTCGGCGAGCTATCAGCTTTTGGTTTGGCGATCGGCTTTTCGCCGCTGCACATCGGCCTGCTGCTGCTGCTCCTGCTCGGCCCCAAGCCGCTGCAGCGGGGCGGGCTGTTTGTGGCTGCCTGGCTGGCCACCGCCGCCCTGGCCATAACCCTGCTGCTCACGGTGGGCCACGGCCTGCTGCTGAGCATGGACAAGGGCAGCGACCACCTCACCGGCCTCGACCTACTGGCCGCTGGCGCCCTGCTGGGGCTGGGGGTGAAGGAGCTGCTGAATAAAAATGAAGAGGGTGCGGGGCCGCCGGGCTGGACGCGCCGCCTCGATCAGTTCTGTGCCCTCCCCCTGCCCCTGCTGCTGGCCATCAGTGCCGGCCTGCAGGTGGCCAGCCCCGACGATCTGTTTCTGTTTGCCAAGTCCGCCAGCAGCCTGCTGTCAGCGGGGCTCGGCCGCGGCCAGGAGCTGCTGGCCACTGGGATATTCAGTCTGGTGAGCGCGAGCCTGCTGCTGCTGCCGCTGCTGGCCCTGCTGCTAGCCGGCCCAGAGCGCATGCTGCCCCTGCTGGAGCGGGGCAAGCAGTGGCTGTTCGCCAAGGGCGACCTGCTGGTGGGCCTGGTGAGCGTGGCCCTGGCGGTGTATCTGGGCTGGCAGGGCATCGAGGGCCTGCGGCTGGCCTGAGAGGCCAGCGCAATCAGCCATCCGCCTGCAACCAGTCGCTCCAGAGCTGCTGGTCGGCGAGGGCGCTGGGGCCACCACCTGGCGCGCCGGCCTGGAGGGTGACCGCCTGGCTGGCCCGGCTCACGGCCACGTACACCAGCTGGCGGCGCAGCACGGTGTCGCTGGGCCAGAAGACATCGCCATCCACAAACACCTCGGAAAAAGTGCTGCCCTGGCTGCGATGCACGGTGAGAACGGCGGCCGGACCGAGGGAAGCAAAGGCATCTCGCACCAGGAAAAAACGGCGCCACAGACCCTTGCCGTCCTGCTTGCCGGCGTCCTTGGCCTGTTGGCGTAGGCGGGCCAACACAGCCTCGAGGGCGATCCGGGCCGCCGAGCCCAGGGGCGGCAGTAGCCGCAGGCTCAGCTGGCTATCGCCGGCCTCCACCCGGGCGGTGAGGGTATCGATCACCGGCGCATCAGGCACGCCGAAGTCGGCCAGATCGCAGCGTTCGGGGATGACATCGCGCACCACCAGCTCCCGGTTGGAGCCCAGCAGCATGTCGGGCTCCTCGGCGGCGTCCTCGCCCTCGCGGCAAGCGGGGGCCATCACGGCAGCGCGGGTGATCAGCACCTCACCTGGCAGCACCGGCAGCTGGTCGGCCATTTCGCCGTGCAGGGCGCGGCGGGCGATCGGCACCAGCTGCTCGAGGGAGCGGTTTGTGTAGCAGAGGATGCGGGCTAGGTCGGGGTTGTCGGTTTCGGCGCTGCGGCGCAGAGCTGCCTGGGCGGCCTCGAGCCACTCACGCCGCTCCAGCAGGGCCACCTGACCGCTGGCATTGCGGATCGGCGGCAGCGGCGGCGGGCGGCGGCAGGGCAGGTCGCCCTGGCGCAACCCCGAGGCCAGGCGCAGCACCGGCCCCTGGTGGCGCACCACCTGGCGCAGCTCGGCCCGGCTGGCCCGGCCCAGGCTGAACACCGGGCTCACGGGTTCACCAACCGGCGGCAACTGGGCCGGATCGCCCACAAACACCAGCCGGGTGCGAAAAGGGTGGGCACAGCGCAAGCTGATCTCCAGCAGGGTGGAGTCCACCATCGAGGCCTCATCGATCAGCACCAGGCCCAGGTGCTCGAGGGCGACGGCGGTTTGCTCCGTTTCCTCGCAGCGCTCGATATCGCGCTGGCGCTTGAGTTTCAGCCGCAGCAGGCGGTGAATGGTGGAAGGAAACCAGGTGGGCGAAAGGCCAGCCCCAGCCAGATAGGAGCGCAGCACACCCACGGCTTTATGGGTGGGGGCCACCACGGTCCAGCAGAGGCCGGTGGCCTCCACCTGGGCCAGAAAGCGCATCGAGAGGAAGGTTTTGCCGGTGCCGGCGTAGCCGCTCAGCACAAACGGCGTGCCATCTGCGGGCGCCACCAGCCAATCGGCGAAGGCGGCGGCGGCGGCCTGCTGGTCGGCAGTTAGGGCCGCGGCGGGGTCAACCAACCGCGGTGAACCAGCCCAGGCCCTGGGCGAGATGCAGCGGCGAGCCAGCCAGCACCAGACCAGGCAAGGCCACCAGTGGCCCGATCAGGGCACCGATCAGCACCTCAAGGCGGGTGTGGCCGAGATTTTCCTTGAGGGGTTTCGGGGAGGAAGCAGCGCTGGCCATGGAGTTGTCACCCATCTCATTCACGCGGGCGGCGGTGAGGCCAGCGGCGCGGCGCACGCCAGAGGCGTCGTAGAGCACCACAAAGCAGAGGACGGCCGCCAGGGCAAACAGGGGCCCCTCAAAGCCCTGCACCCAACCCAGAGCTGCGGTGGTGCCTGTGAGCAGGGCGGAGTGGCTTGAAGGCATGCCACCGGTTTCCACCAGCACCCGCGGATTCCAGCGGCGATGCACCACCAACTCAATCACCAGCTTGGAGAGCTGGGCAACGCCACAGGCCGCCAGGCCCCACCAGAGCACGCCGTTGTCGAAGACGCCTATCAGCACGGTGTTACTCATTAATTACTCATCGGTCGCGGCTGGTGATGTAGTCGGCCAGGGCCAGCAAGGGCGCGGCACTGCCGTGCCAGGGAGCCAGGGCGGCCTTGGCCTCGACCACCAGGGCATCGGCCCGCTGGCGCGATTCCTCTAAGCCCAGCAGCTTGGGGTAGGTGGTTTTGTCGGCGGTGAGATCCTTGCCGGCGGTTTTGCCAAGCACTTCACTGCTGGCGGTGACATCAAGGATGTCGTCGATGATCTGAAAGGCCAAACCAATGCCGCGGGCGTAGGTGCGCAGGGCGGCCAGCAGGTCTGCGGAGGCGCCGGCGATCAGGGCGCCGGTGAGCACACAGGCCCGCAGCAGGGCGCCGGTTTTGTGCAGGTGGATGTATTCGAGGGTGTCCAGATCGACGGATTTGGCCTCGCACTCCAGATCCACCACCTGACCGCCCACCAGGCCGGGGGCGCCGGAAGCCAGGGATAGCTCGCCCACCACCGCCAGCAATCGCTCGGCCTCCACGCCTGGGCTGCGAAGCGCCACCATCTCAAAGGCGCGGGTGAGCAAGGCATCGCCGGCCAGGATGGCGTTGGCTTCGCCATACACCTTGTGATTGGTGGGGCGGCCGCGGCGCAGATCGTCGTTGTCCATCGCCGGCAGGTCGTCGTGGATCAGCGACATGGTGTGAACCATCTCGAGGGCCACCGCCGTGGGCATGGCCAAGGCGCTGTCGCCGCCTGCCAGCTCACAGGCCGCCAGGCAGAGGATCGGCCGCAGCCGCTTGCCACCAGCCAGCAGCGAATAACGCATGGCCTCGCGCAGGGATTCGGGCCGCTCCGGCCCCAGGGAGCCATCAAGGGCCACCTCCACCCGCAGGCGGGTCGCCTCCAGATAGGCGGCGAAGTCAAAAGGGCTGGAGTCCGCCGCGGTCATGGAGCTTCGGCCAGGGGCCTCCGTGCTAGCGGGATTCTCTCAGGCGGGGTGGCGCAGGGGGCTCAAGAGCGCGCAACGTTGCAGCCGAGAGCGCTGGCTTCCATTTTGATGGTCTCCTTGATTCCGTACAACCTGTACAGAATTAGGGACAGCAGCAGAACATCACCCCCCCCATCCTGTTCACCCCCTCGATCCTCATCAGTCCAGGGACCATCCAATCCCCGCTCAGGGCACCAGATCGCCCAGGTCGTGGGCGACGCCGGCCCGGCGGCACCAGGCCACCACGGTGTTTACCAGCAGCATGGTGACGGTCATCGGGCCGACGCCACCGGGCACGGGGCTGATGGCGCTGGCGATCGGCTCCACCTCCTCGAAACGCACATCGCCGCAGAGGCCACTTTCGGTGCGGTGGATGCCCACATCAATCACCACGGCACCAGGCTTGACATGCTCGGAGCCGATCATGCGGGGCCGGCCGGCGGCCACCACCAGCAAGTCGGCCTGGCGGGTGAGGGCAGCAAGGTCAGGGGTGCGGGAGTGGGCCACGCTCACGGTGGCATCGGCGGCCTGGAGCATCAGCGCCATCGGCTGGCCCACCAGGATGCTGCGGCCCACCACGACGGCCCGCTGGCCGGAAAGAGCCACGCCGTGGCGGGCCAGCAGGGCCATCACACCAGCGGGGGTGCAGCTACGCGGCCCCGGCTCACCCTTGAGCAGGCGTCCCAGGTTGAGGGTGTGCAGGCCGTCGGCATCCTTCTCCGGGTCGATCGCCAGCAGCAGCGGGCCCTCATCGAGGCCGGCAGGCAGGGGCAGCTGCAGCAGGATGCCGTCGCAGGCGGTATCGGCGTTGAGCTGCTGCACCGCGGCCAGCACTTCGGTCGCACTGGAACCAGCATCGAGGTGGGCCCCGAGGCTGGTGATGCCCACCCGGGCGCAGGCCTTCTCCTTATTAGCTACATAGACGCCGCTGGCAGGGTCGTCGCCCACCCGCAACACCGCCAAACCAGGCGGGCGACCCACCGCTGCCAGTCGCTCAGCGATCGTCGCCTGCAACCGGAGTTCGATCTCACCGGCCAGCTGGCGGCCGTCCATACGGGTGGCCATGGTGCAGAAAGCAAGCACGCTCTCCCAGCTTGCAGTCCCGCCCGGCCTAGGGCCCGCTAGCGTTTTGGAATGGTGTTAAGGCGGCTGCGAACCCTGTGGCGGCAGCTATTGCGGCTGGAGCGCCCGCGGCATTCGCCAGGGGTTTGGCGCAATCGTGATACTGCGTCAGTGCTGCTGGTGTGCGCCCTGGTGGCACTGGTATCGAGTTGGCCCTGGTTGGTGGAGCCAAACCTGCGACCCGGCATGGAGGCGCCCTTCACTGCTAAGGCGCCGCAGGCGGCAATGGTGGTGGATAGCAACGCCCTGGAGGAGCGGCGCCAGGAGTTGGTTCCTCGCAGCACGGTGCAGGTGGTGGATGAGCAGGCCAACGGGCAGCTGCGTCAGAAATTGGAGCAGGATCTACAGGCGGTAGAGCAGCAGGCCAAATCAAACCAGCAGCGCATCGAACCGGTGGCAATCACCACCGAGGAGCGCAATTGGCTGCGGGGGGCAGGGGGCACCCAGCTCACGGCCTGGGGCCGGGAGGTGCGCCAAGCCCAGCTGCGCATGCTCAGCCAGGGACTGGCCGCTGGGGTGGCAGAAGGCCAGCTGCTGCAGGCGGCCACCCTGCAGCTCGAGCCCTTGGCACCGCTACCGCGGGGGCTGGGGGCACGGCTTTTGGCTAGCTCCCTGCAGGGCCACTCCAACCTGCGCAGTGATCCAGGCCTGAGCCAGCGACGCATCGAGGCGTTGATCACCCAGCAGGGGATCCCCACGATCAAGGTGCAGCAGGGAGATCTGATTACCCGTCAGGGCGACACGATCAGCCCCCAGGCCTTTGACGTTCTCGATTACTTCGGCCTGGTGAACCGGCGGCCGCGGCCCCTGGCCTGGCTTGGTCACTTCCTAGAGGCGCTGGCCATGGCTGGCGTGCTGGTGCTGGTGCTGCGCCGCTGGCGGGCCTGCCTGGAACCGCGGCAAGCGCTGCTGGCCCTGGGGGCCCTGCTGGTGGTGCAGGGTTTTGCGCTGTGGCTGGGGCCGCTGGCGAGTCCGCTGGTGCTGCTGGTGCCCCCGGCGCTGCTGCTAGCCCAAGGCCTGGGCACCCCCTGCGGCTTGGCCTGGCTGGCGGCAGCCAGCTTCCTGTGGCCGATGCCGATCACGGCCCTGATGGCAGTGAGGCTGCTGGTGGCGGCAGCGGTGGGCAGCGTGGCGGCCCTGGCGGCCGGACGACAGCGCAGCCGGGCCGAACTACTGCAACTGGCGGTGCTGCTGCCCGGCGCGGGGCTGCTGCTGCAGTGGCTCCTACTGCAATGGGGGCTGCAGGGGCCGGGAGCGGTGGCCAGGGTGGACCTCGTAAGCGAAGCCCTGCTGCTGGGCGGGCTGCTGATGGCGGGCCTGCTGCTGGCGCCCCTGGTTGAAACCTTCTTTGGCTTGGTGACGCGGGCGCGGTTGATGGAGCTGGCCGACCTGCAAAGGCCCCTGCTGCGGCGGCTCTCGGTGGAAGCACCCGGCACCTTCGAGCACACCTTGATGATCGCGGGCCTAGCGGAGGAGGGGGCGCGGGCCATCCAGGCCGATATCGATCTGGTGCGCACGGGGGCGCTCTATCACGACGTGGGCAAGCTGCACGGCCCCCAATGGTTTATCGAGAACCAGGGCGAGGGCGCCAACCCCCACGACAGCCTTGACGACCCCTTCGCCAGCGCCGCCATCCTGCAGGCCCATGTGGATGAGGGGTTGAAGCTGGCCCGCCGCTACCGGCTGCCGCGCCCCCTGGCCGACTTCATCCCAGAGCACCAGGGCACCTTGAAGATGGGCTACTTCCTGCACCATGCCCGCGAACGGGATCCGGGCGTTGCCGAGGAGCGCTTCCGCTATCGGGGGCCCACGCCCCGCAGCCGGGAGACGGCGATCTTGATGCTGGCCGATGGCTGCGAAGCAGCCCTGCGCTCCCTGCCGCCCGGCACTAGCGAAAGCGAGGCTCGCCAGATGGTGCGCCGCATCATCGAAACCCGCCAGGACGACAACCAGCTAGCCGAAAGTGGCATCAGTCGGGCCGAACTGGAACTACTGATCCGGGCCTTCGTGAGGGTGTGGCGGCGGATGCGCCACCGGCGGATCGCCTACCCGATCCCAGCCAGAAAGGGCTATAGCGCCTAGGGCGGCTCCTCAAATTGCTGCCAGGCCTCGAGCAGGGTGTAGGCCGCCAGCTTGCGCCGCCAAACCTCTACCGCGCCGCCCTGATCCGGATGCCACTGGGGCAGGTTGCGGCGCCAGGTCGAGCGCACCAAAACCCAGGCACTACCTGGCTCGACTCCAAGCTCGGCGCAGGCCCGCTCGTAGGCATCGGCCGGGCGTTCCGGAGCCGCTGCAGCGGGAGCAGCCGGCGAAACCGGCCTGCGCAGCAAGTGCCTCCGCAGCAACGGCCTGCTTGGCCTCCTCACCAGCAGCCACAGGCCGCGCAGCAGCCCATTGGCAATCAGCAAGACACCCACCCCGGCGAAGATCGCCGGCGACCAGAGCATGCGCAGGCTGTCGTCAGCGAGCTGGGAGTTGCCCTGCCCCCCATGCTGGCTGGCACCCACCAGGATGAAGGCGGCCAGCAGCCCGCCGAGGCCAAGACTGATCAGGCCGTGCAGCAGCGATTCCAGGGCCGGCCGGATCCGGGAGCTCATCGGCGCGGGGCGCGCAGGGACTGCAGCTTGCGCTCCAGCACGATCCCGGCGGGCACCAGGGTGACCAGGTTGGCCACGATCAAGGGGCCATCGCCTGTGTAAAACCCGTAGATGGCCCACAGGGCAATGCCGGCGGTAAACAGGCCGTACATGCGCAGGGAGATGGCGCTGGTGTCGCCACTGCGCAGGGTCTTGAGGGCCTGGGGGAAGAAGCTCAAGGTGGTGAGCAACGCGGCCAGGTATCCAAGGCCGCGCACAGCGGGACTAACCAAAGGAACTGCCATGGGGGTTGGGCGAGCGTGCCGTCAGCATGGGAGCTGGCACTCGATCCTGCCCCCACTCCCATGACATTGCTCAGCTTCCGCGAGCTCCAGGCCCAACTGCAGCCGCATTGGGGCCAGAGCACCGCAGCCCAGGGGCCGGATGTGGACGTGCTGATGGTGCCGTCGCTGTCGATGGACCAAAACCAGATCGACCTGGTGACCGGCGCCCACCACTACGAGGAGCGCCAGCTGTTTTCGCTGATCCGGCTGCGGGATCCGGGGGTGCGCATGGTGTACGCCACCAGCAAACCGCTGGGGGAGCTGGTGGTGGATGCGGTGCTGGAGCTGCTGCCGGGGGTGCCCACCTCCCACGCGCGGCGGCGGCTGCACCTGGTCGACACCGACGACGCCTCCAACCGGCCCCTCACCGCCAAGCTGCTGGAGCGGCCGGCCCTGCTGGGGCGCATCGCCGAGCTGCTGCGGCCGGGGCGCAGCTTCATCAACTGCTTTGTGGTGAGCGACCTGGAACGCCAGCTCTCGGAGCGGCTGCAGGTGCCGCTGCTGGGCACCGATCCAGCCCTGGGCTACTGGGGCAGCAAGGCCGGCAGCCGCGAGCTGTTCGCCCGCTGCGGCGTGCCCCACCCGCCTGGCTCGGCCCTCACCCACAACCTCGACGACCTGTGCGAAGCCACCGCCGAGCTGTGGGAAGCCCACCCCGAGCTGCGCCAGTGCGTGGTGAAGCTCAATGAGGGCTTCAGCGGCGAGGGCAATGCCCCGCTACCGCTCGAACCCCTACAGCTGGCCGGGCTCAGCGGCGCTGAGCGGCGGCGGCGGTTGCGGCAGGCCCTGGAAGTGCTGCCGATGCCTGCAGCCAGCTGGAAGGAGCAGCTGGCGGTGCAGGGGGCGCTGGTGGAGGCTTGGCTCGAGGGAGGGGAGGAGCTCAGCTCACCGAGCGTGCAGGGCACGATTTATCCCGGCCCAGCCGGCCAGCCAGGCCAGGTGGAGGTACTCTCAAGCCATGAGCAGGTGCTGGGCGGCGCCAGCGGCCAGACCTACCTGGGCTGCAGCTTCCCGGCCGCCGAGCCCTACCGGGTCGAGCTGATGCGCCACGGCCAGGCGGTGGGGGAGGCGCTAGCGGCAGAGGGGGCGCTGGAGCGCTACGCGGTGGATTTCATCGCCCGGCGCTTTGGCGATCGCTGGGATCTGCAGGCGATCGAGGTGAACCTGCGCCAGGGGGGCACCACCCACCCCTACATGGCGCTAAGTGCCATCACCAGCGGCAGCCTCGATCCAGCCAGCGGGCTGTATCACGCCCCCAGCGGCCCTTCCCTGCACTACAAGGCAACGGACAACCTCACGGCACCGCACCTGCGCGGGCTGCTGCCGGTGGATCTGATCGACATCGTGGCTGAGGCGGGCCTGCACTTCGACCAGGCCCAGCTGCGCGGCACCGTGTTTCACCTGCTGGGCTGCCTGTCGCAATACGGCAAGCTCGGCATGACATGCATCGGCCGCAGTGCCGCCCAAGCCGAGGCGGTGTATGCGGCCACGGAAGCGGAGCTACTGAGAGCCGCCCGGCTGCTGGGGCATTAGCCCAATAGCTGCCGCAGGCCGGGGTGGCTTGACAGGGATAGGGAGATCCGGTTGGTTGGAGGAAGTTTTTGAGCACCCATGCAGCGGACGGAGGCCCTCTCCATCCATCGCTTGAAGGCCCTGACGGGTAGCCGGCAGGAGCTCTATCAGGCGTTCCAGAGCAGCAACCCCGAGCTAGTGGGCTCGGGGTATCTGGAGTTGGAGGCCTACCAGCGCCTGTGGCAGTTTCTGCCGCCCGCTGGCGAATTAGACAGTAGGGCTGCCTAAGGGTACCGATGCAGCAACGGCGCACCTCAGCAAGCCTTTTTTTCGCCACCTTGCTGGCGCTAACGCTGCTGGGCTGCAATGGCGCGGAGCGGCAAAAGCGCGAGCAGGCCGCTGCAGCCCAGCGGCAGCTGAGTTCCCTGGTGATCCGCTGCCGCGGCCAGCAGCCAGCGGTGCAGCGTCAATTGCAGGAGCTGCAGCGCAGCAGCAGCGAGCTAGTCAATCTCAAGCAACAGGCCTACTCCCCCCTACGGAGGCCCGCGGCACCAGATCCGGAGCTGATGTCACGCTTCACCCGCGAAGACCAGGAGCTGGAGCAGGAGCGCTATGAGCAAGCCCTGGCCGCCTGGCGCAGCAGCGATCGCGCCGAGCGCCGCTACTGGCAGGGCGAGCAGGATGCCAAGCGACAACGCAGCACCGCCCGCCAGCAGCAGGCCGAAAAAGCCCTGCTGGCCATAGGAGTTGGCAGCTCAGCGGCTGCCCGCAACGCCTGGAGCCGCTGCGATCCGCAGCAACTTGCCGCGGTAGCGCTAAGTGGAAATCAATAGCCTTTGGCTGCGGAATGGTTGATAACGAAACCAAGTTCGTGATCCAGGCTGAAACGTGGCTGGTCCCCATCAAGAGATGGATGAAATAACTGTGCCTGGCCTCCTGCCTGCAAACACCTCACAATCCCCCAGCCACCCCTGACAAAAGTCCTGATTGCCGGCAGGATCGAAGCATCCTCGGCAGCTTGCCTTGATGACCCCAGCCCCTGACCAGGCCGCGATCAGCACCGAAGCCAGCCCCAACGGCGCTTCCCTCGCCTGGGTGCCCTGGCTGCAGGCCGGCGTCACGGCAATGC
>Ga0310335_100395_pt1 | contig 11931 bp, 11 predicted proteins | sample LakMicMISRFREDD7_FD_195549 | JGI IMG/M metagenome (GOLD analysis project Ga0310335, IMG submission 195549) | Enriched freshwater cyanobacterial communities from Lake Michigan, Michigan, United States - MI23.SRF.RED.D7 (v2) (version 2) | ecosystem: Environmental > Aquatic > Freshwater > Lake... | reverse complement strand
GACCTGGGCCGGGTGCGCCGGGTCACAATCACCAAGGACAGCACCACCCTGGTGGCCAACGGCGACCACCAGCAGGCCGTTAGCGAGCGCGTGGCCGCGATCAAGCGCGAACTGGAGGCCACCGAGTCCGACTACGACCGCGAAAAACTGAGCGAGCGCATCGCCAAACTGGCCGGTGGCGTGGCCGTGATCAAGGTGGGCGCCCCCACGGAAACGGAACTACGCAACCGCAAACTGCGCATTGAAGATGCCCTCAATGCCACCCGGGCCGCGGTTGAAGAGGGCATCGTCGCCGGCGGCGGCACCACCTTGGTGCAACTGGCCTCCAGCCTCGATGGGCTCAAGGCCAGCCTCACGGGCGATGAGCGCACCGGGGTGGAGATCGTGCAGCGCTCCCTGGCCGCTCCCCTGATGCAGATTGCCCACAACGCTGGCCATGACGGCACGGTGGTGGCTTCCGAGGTACTGCAGCGCAACCTCGGCTTCAACGCCGCCACGGGCACCTACGAAGATCTCCTGGCCGCCGGCATCATCGATGCCGCCAAGGTCGTGCGCCTTGGCCTCCAGGATGCGGTGTCGATTGCAGCGATGCTGCTCACAACCGAAGTGGTGATTGCCGACAAGCCCGAGCCCGCTGCCCCGCCCGCCCCCGGTGGCGATGGCGGCATGGGAGGCATGGGCGGAATGATGGGCGGCATGGGCGGCATGGGCATGCCCGGGATGATGTAATCCGCCCTGGTGTGCTGGATGTCACGGCAAGATTGGGGGTTCGGCCGTTAGGTCCGGGCCCCCTTCTTGGTGGAACCCTGTTCTGGGGCCCGGCCCCTTAGCCAGCCAGGGCCTTCACATAGGCGGCCACCTGCAGATCAACGCCGGTGATGGCCGTTCCCACCACCACCACATCGGCCCCGGCCCCGAGGGCCGCCAGGGCGCCAGGGGCACTGGCGATCCCCCCTTCGCAGATGAGGCCCACGCTCTCGGGCAAGTCGGCCCTCAAGGGGCCCAGAAGCCCTAGGCCGGGGGGGCGCAAGGTTGCGGTCGCTTCGGTGTAGCCGTAGAGGGTGGTGCCCACCCAGGCGCAGCCCAGTTGGGCTGCCCGCAGGCCGTTGGCCACCGAATCCACATCGGCCATCAGGGGGGCGCCGAGGTCGTCACGGCAGCGGCGGATCAGCGCTTCGAGCTCCTGGCCATCGGGCCTGGCGCGAGCCGTGGCATCGAGGGCGATCACATCGGCCCCCGCCGCCCAGACCGCCCGGATTTCCTCCCAGCCGGGGGTGATGTACACCGGGCTGTCTGGGAACGTGCGCTTCCACAGGCCCACGATCAGGGCCCCGGGGCAACGGCGGCGCACGGCGCCAATGTGTTCCGGGCTCTCGAGGCGCACGCCGATGGCCCCCTGGGCCAGGCTGGCCTCGGCCATGGCCGCAATCACGTCGGGATGGCGCATCGGCGAGCCCTCGGGGGCCTGCACCGACACAATCAAGCCGCCCTTGAGGGCCGCGCGCTCAGGCCGCATGGGACCGGCGGCTGGAGCCACCAAGGGAATCGTGATCGGGCAGCCAGGCGCGCAAGCGGGCCAGTTCCGGGTTGCGCGGAGCGGGGGCCGGGCGGCTGGTGCCGGCCCCACGACGAACCTGGGCAGCTGGCTGGCGGGGGGCGGGGGCTACCGCCATTGGCATGGGCACCGGCGTCATAGCCATGGGCACCGGCGGCTTGGCTGTTGTTGGAGCTGGAGCAGGCGCTGGAGCCGGAGCTAGCGCAGGAGCTTCGCCGTCCGCGACAGGTTGGAGCTCCTTGGGGTTGAACTCGTCTGGCTGGAGTTCCCCTGGCTTGGACTCCCCTGGTTTGCTTGTCAGTGCTGGGATCTCAGCGGTTTGGGATCCCTCGGGATCCGGGTCCATCTCGGCGGCGGTGACGCTGGCTAGGGAGCTAGGGGCTGGTTCCTGTTGGGCCTGAAGGGTTGGGGCTGGGGCCGGCGGCTCAGGAGCTGGGGCTGCCTGGGCTGCTGGGCCTGGGGCCAGGCCCACGGGTTCGCTGGGTTGATGCAGCAGCTGTTGCCACCACAGCAAGGTCTCCCCTTGGGCCAGCTCGGCCATCAAGGGTGGCAAGGAGGCCATCCCCTGGCGATGGACCCATTGGCCTGTGAAGCTGAGCACCGCCTGGGCATCGCGGCTATCCACGGCCCCGGCCAACCGGTTGCGGACCGCTTCTCGGCGGGCCAGGGCTGAGGGGACGGAGGGGGGCTTGGCACGCACGGGGCGAACTCCTTCAGGTGAGCTTGCGATCCAGGAGCGGACGGATCAATAGAAACAGGCCTAGGGCCAGGACCGCCAACACCCCCAGACAGGCGGCTCCGGTGAGGGAGCCGTAGGGGGCCACGAGCACCACTTCGCCAAGGGAAAAGCGGCCCGCGTAAACAGCGCGGATCGGTTCTATGGCGAAGGTAAGGGGATTTAGGGCCGCTAGCCAGCCCAACCAGGTGGGCATGAACGAAATTGGCGCCAGGGCGGTGCTGGCAAAGAGCAGGGGCAGGTTGGCCACAAAGATCACCGCGATCAGCTCGATATGGCCTGGGAGGGCAAAGGCCAGTCCCAGGCTCATGGCCGTCACGGCAAACACCAGCAGCAGCAAAATCACCAGCACCAGCAGCAGGCCAGCCCCACCAGGCCAGCCATAGCCGAGTAGGGCTGCCGTGGCGATGATCGCCAGGCTCTGCACCAGGCTGAGGCTGGTGATGTAGAGCACCGAGGCCAGCACGATCGAACTGCGGGAGCGCAAGGGCGCCACCAGCAACCGGTTGAGGAAGCCGAATTCGCGATCAAACATCACCGGCAGGCCGGCATTGAGGGCGCCGCTGAAGGCCGTGAACACGATCACCCCGGCGCCGAGGAAGCGGCCGTAGCTCATGCCCTCGGGCAGCAGGCCTTCTGGTGCCTTGGCAAACAGGGCGCCAAATAACACCAGCCAGATCAGCGGTTGCAACACGCCCGCCACCAGGGTGGAGGGGCGCCGGGCCAACTGGAGAAACAGGCGCCGGGTGAGGGCCAGGGTTTCCTGACTTAGGTCCGAAAAGGCCGAGCGGGGGACTGCAGCCGGGGCGGCTGGGGCCGGGGACAGGGTGGACGTGGTGGGGTCAGGAGCCGAGGAAATGGTCATCGCCGGAACGGAAACGGCAGAACAGGAATGGGGCTGGGAGCTTGGCCAGGGCGGCCTTGACGGGGACAGGGGCCTGGAGTCGGGGGCGCCGCTGTCCCCGGATGGCCTGTTACCGCATGGCCTGTTTCCGCTCCGCCTTGGGATCCCGCTGGCCGGCGATCGCCAGCTCGGCATCCATCAAGGTGCGGCCGGTGGCCTGGAGATAGACATCATCGAGGCTGGGCTTGCTCTGGGCCAGGGCGAACACGGGCAGGTCGGCCTGCTTGAGCTGCTGCCGCAGCTGTTCCACCACCCCGTCATGCTCCACCACCAGGTTGAGCGAGAAGCCCTGGGAGCGGTTCACCACCACCTGGCGCACGCCGGCGCAGGCCTGGAGCAGCTGCTGCACCCGCAGGGCTTCCGGTTCATCGCTGAATTCCCGCACCCGCAGGGTGACCCGATCCCCTCCCAGGGCGGCCTTGAGCACCTGGGGCGTGCCGGCGGCGATCACCTGGCCGCCATCGATGATCGCCAGCTCATCGGCCAGGGCATCTACTTCTTCTAGGTAGTGGCTGCTGAGCAGCACCGTGGTGCCTTGATCGCGCAGCTGGGCCAGCACCCGCCAGATGGCGGCCCTGCTTTCAATGTCCAGTCCCACGGTGGGTTCATCGAGCACGAGCACCGCCGGGCGGTGCAACAGGCCGGCGGCCAGGTCGAGCCGGCGGCGCATGCCGCCCGAATAGGTGCCGCAGCGGCGATCGAGCCAGTCGACCATGCCCAACACCGCGGCCAGCTCCTCGATGCGCCGGTCCCGGTCGGCCCGATCGAGGTGATAAAGATCGCCCTGGAGCTGCAGCAGCTCGCGGCCGCTGAGGATCTTGTCGATGGCCACGTCCTGGGCCACATAGCCCAGCAGTTCGCGCACCTGGCGGGGCTGGGCCAGGGCATCGAGGCCCCCCACCCGCACCGTGCCGCTGTCGGGCTCGAGCAGGGTCGAGAGGATGCGCAGGCAGGTGGTTTTGCCGGCACCGTTGGGGCCGAGCAAGCCATACAGGCAGCCCCGGGGCACGCTCAAGTTGAGACCAGAGAGGGCCTCAACGGCCGTGGCACCACTGCCATAGCGCTTGCTGACTTGGTTCAGCTCGATCACCGCTTCTGGCACCGCCTTGGAACTCCACTTGGCCAATCGCAACCCCAATCTAGAAAGTCACCAGGGCCAGGGGGCCCGTCCATTGCTGCAGTAGCTCGGCGCTCTGGGCCCCGAAGCTGGCGGCCAGGGGCAAGCGGGCCAGGAGCAGCAACAGACAGAGGCCAAACAGATAGAGGATCGACCAGCGGAACAGGCCCTTGGCGGCGGTCACATCGTCGGGTTGCTGGCGCAGGGCCCAGGCCATCTGCAGCAAGCGGGCATTAAAGGGAATCAGCAGCAGGGAATAGAACAGCCCACCCGAGGGCAGGGCCAGCAGGCCGAGGCTGCTGACCAACACCGTCACCACCGCATAGGCCTGGATGGCCCGGGCGGTCACCAGGGTGCCCTTCACCACCGGCAGCATCGGGATCCCGACCGAGCGGTAGTCGTCCTTGAGCAGCAGGGCAAGGGCCCAGAAGTGGGCCGGGGTCCAGACCATCACCAGGGCAAACAGCCACCAGCCACTGAGCCCCACATGGCCCGTGGCGGCGGCGGCCCCCACCAGGGGCGGAATCGCGCCAGCAACCCCGCCGATCACAATGTTTTGGGTGGTGCGGGGTTTGAGCACCACCGTGTAGAGCAGCACGTAACTGCACAGGCCCAGCAGGGATAGCCCGGCCGCCAGGCAATTCACGCCTCCCACCAGCAGGGTGGCCGCGGCGGTGGTGAGGGCCACGGCCACCAGGAAGGCCGTGGCGGCTGAGAGCCGCCCCGAGGGCAGGGCCCGACCGCTGGTGCGCACCATGCGGCCATCGAGCTCCTGCTCCCAAAGGCAATTGAGGACGCCCGCTGCGGCGGCGGCCAGGGCGCCGCCGCCCAGGGTGCAGGCCAGGCGCGGCAGCGGCAGCGGCCAGCCTTCCGAGAGGGCCATGCCGCCCAAGGTGGTGGCTAGCAACAGGGGAATCAGCCGCGGCTTGGCGATTTCCAGCCAGGCGGGCAGGACCACCTTCTTGCGGGAGGGCACAACGTCCTGTCGCGTCAAAGGGGCGCTGGCAGGGGCAATGGTCGGGGTAGCGCTAACCATGGACAACCTCGGCCGGGGAAGGGGACAGGACAGCGCGGTGCGCAGGAGCAGGAGCAGACATGGGCTGGGGCCCACTGGTCAGGGCCCGGGCAAGCCAGCCTCGGCAGGTGAGGGCGGCCAGGATCGCCAGCAGCAGGGCCGCCCCCAGCTGGTGGGCGATGGTCACGCCAGGAACCGAGAGTTGAAGGCGCAGGCTTGAAACCCCCAGGCCGATCTGGCCGATCACCAGGAGGGCCGCCGTGGCCGTGAGGGGCCGTTGCTGGCGGCACCAGCCCGGGCTTGCGGCCGTGAGTACGGCCAGCAGAAGCACCCCGAGGGCGGCCGGGGTGGCGGCGAAGCGATGGGCGGCGAGCCAGGCGCAGCCGCTGCCGGCGCTGAAACAGAGGCTGGCCGCCCATTGGGTGGCCATCAGGCCCCCCAGCAGGCTCTGGCCCGCCACCAGCAGGGTGGCCAAGCCAGCAAGCCAGGGCCACCAAGGGGGTGCCGTCTGCCGGGACCAGGTACCTGGCCCAGGGACCAACCCCCCAGCACGGAGTACGGGGCCCCCCGAGGAACGGGCAGGGGCCTCGGCCGCGATGGGAACGGCACCAGCTTCGAGCAGCTGGTGGCAGACGCTGACCAGCATCACCAGCAGTAGGGCCGTGGCCAGGTGGGCGGTGACGATGGCGGCGGGCAGGAGCAGTGTCACGGTCAGGGCCCCGAGGGCACCTTGGAAGGCCACCAAGACCAGGCAGGCGCTGCTGAGCCAGGGCAGCCAGCGGGGCAGGTGCTGCCGTTGGAGCACCGCCGTGGTGGCCAGCACCAACACGCCGATGCCCACCACAAAGGCATCAAGCCGGTGGAACCACTCCAGAAAAACCTGCAGGTTCATCTGGCGACCGGGCAGGAAGCTGCCGTAACAGAGGGGCCAATCGGGACAGGCCAGGCCGGCCTGCATGACCCGGGTCGCGCCGCCGATCACCACCAGGGCGACGAGGGCGACGACAAGGTGGGCGCTGAGCAGTTGGAGTTGGCGTTGCAGCCTGGAAGCCATGGGGTTGTCTTCCGAGGCAACGTGTCGTCAAGGTAGCGATCGTGATCGGCCCGGCCGCCCTTCGTTGCGGAGATCCCGACGCAGGCTGGATCTAGGCGCTCTGACGTGAGGGTTCCCTCACCACCTGGGGGCGAATTGGGCCATTCGTAGGGGCTGATGCTGCCACCGTCGCCTGGACGCGCCATCCTTCCAATGGAGTTCGCGTTCGTGCCAGGTCCGTGCCCATTTCCGCCGCCATCCTCAGCTTGGGATTGAGCGTGGTGCTCGTTCTGATCGGCCTTTGGGTTGGCCAGAACGTGAACCTTCTGCCCATCGATGCCAGTGCCAATGCGCCGGTTTACGACGAACTGTTCCAAGTGCTCTTCAGCATTGGCACCAGCCTGCTACTCGGCATTGTCGGCCTACTTATTTACAGTTTGGTGCGCTACCGGCGGGTGGCAGGTGACACCGGTGACGGCCTGGCGATCGAAGGCAATTTGCCCTTAGAAATCTTTTGGACCGCCGTGCCGGCGATCGTGGTTTTGTTCATCGGCATCTACAGCTACGACATCTATGAGCGGATGGGTGGCATGGCTCCCCTGAATGACCACAGCGTCCATGCGATGCACGCTTCCGCCGATCCATCGATGGCTGCCGGGATGGCCATGGAGGCTGGTGATGGCCCCGCCGGCCCGGCCAGGGTCTGGGCGGGCATCAGCCCCACCGGAGCTGGTACGGATGCGGTTAAGGTTGATGTGACGGCCATGCAATTTGCCTTCATCTTCCGCTATCCGGAGAGTGGCATTATTAGTGGCGAATTGCATGTGCCCGTGGGGCAAGCCGTGGCCCTCAATATGGAGGCCAAGGATGTGATCCACGCCTTCTGGGTACCCCAGTTCAGACTCAAGCAAGATGTGATTCCAGGTCAGCCCACCCTGCTGAGTTTCACGGCCACTAAGGAAGGGCGCTATCCGATCATCTGCGCCGAGCTCTGTGGCCCTTACCACGGCGGCATGCGTTCCACCGTGGTGGTGGACGATCCGGAGACCTATTCAGCCTGGGTCACCAAGAACAGCCCAGCTCCCATACCCGTCAGCGTTTCCTCCGCCAATCCGGTTCCGCTCCAGTCATGACCCTGACCCTGTCCCCGCCCACGGCAAGCCCAGAACCCCAGGCCCCCCTCCAGCCCCAGGGCTGGTTGCGTTATTTCAGTTTTAGTGTCGACCACAAGGTCATTGGCCTGCAATACCTGGTTTGTGGCTTCCTGTTTTATTTCGTCGGCGGCGCCCTTGCCGGCATGATCCGCACGGAGCTGCTCACGCCCCTGTCGGATTTCATGCCGCGGGAAACCTATAACGAGGTGCTCACCCTGCACGGCACGGTGATGATTTTCCTCTGGATCGTGCCGGTGGTGAATGGGGCGTTTGGTAATTATTTGATCCCCTTTTATGTTGGGGCTCGGGACATGGCCTTCCCCCGGCTCAATGCGGTGGCCTTCTGGTTGATCCCCCCGGCGGGCTTGCTGCTGATCAGCAGCTACTTCATCGGCAGCGCGTCCCAATCGGGCTGGACCGCCTATCCCCCCCTCAGCCTCACCACCCCGGCCACGGGCCAGGTGATCTGGATCCTCAGCGTGTTGCTGTTGGGGGGCAGCTCGATTTTTGGGGGCATCAACTTCATCGCCACAATCTTGAAGTTGCGCCGCCCCGGCCTGAAGATGCTGCAACTACCGATGTTCTGCTGGGCCTTGCTTGGCACCAGCATCTTGGTGGTGCTTTCCACCCCGGTATTGGCAGGCACCCTGGTGCTACTGAGCTTCGATATTATTGCCCACACTGGCTTTTTTAACCCGGCCCTAGGTGGCAACGCCGTGGTGTATCAACACCTGTTCTGGTTCTATTCCCACCCAGCGGTGTACATCATGGTGCTGCCGGCCTTTGGCCTGGTTAGCGAGATCTTGCCGGCCCATGCCCGCAAGCCCCTGTTCGGCTACATCACCATGGTGTATTCGATCCTGGCGATCGTGGTGTTGGGCCTGGTGGTGTGGGCCCACCACATGTTCACCAGTGGCACGCCCCCCTGGATGCGCCTCTTTTTCACGATCGCCACCTCCCTGATTGCCGTGCCCACCGGCATCAAGTTCTTCAACTGGCTGGCGACCCTCTGGGGCGGCAAGATCGCCCTCAACTCGGCGATGCTGTTTTCCTGCGGCTTCATCTTCAATTTCGTGTTCGGCGGCATCACCGGCGTAGCCCTGGCCCAGGTGCCCTTTGACATCCACGTGCACGACACCTACTTCGTGGTCGCCCACTTCCACTACATCGTGTATGGCGGCACGGTGTTTGTGATCTTCGGCTCGGTCTACCACTGGTATCCCAAGTTCACCGGGCGCCTGGCCAATGAAACCCTGGGCCGGCTCCATTTCGTGCTCACCTTCATCGGCTTCAACCTCTGCTTTGCCCCCCAGCACTGGCTTGGTCTCAACGGCATGCCGCGCCGGGTGGCCGAGTACGACCCCCAGTTCACCTTCGTCAACCAGGTGAGCAGCGTCGGCGCCCTGCTGATGGCGATCAGCACCCTGCCCTTTTTGATCAACATGGTCTATTCCGCCTTTGCCGGCGAGAAGGCCGGGGACAACCCCTGGCGGGCCCTCACCCCGGAATGGCTGACCAGCTCGCCGCCGCCGGTGGAGAACTGGAAAGGTCCGGCCCCCCTGGTGACCCATCCCTACGGCTATGGAGAGGTTCCCCAGCCCCAGGCCGTCGGCGCCAGCTCCCCCTGAACCCGGGCCCAAGCCCCGCGTCCTTGACCATCCGTTCCAGGCCCCTGCCATGACCAGCTCCTCCGCCCCAAGCCCCACCAGTACCAGCGCCGGGTCTCCGGCCCTGGCTGCTGGCCTGTCCGTTGCTGATGCCGGGGCTAGCCAGGCGGCGGAGGCCAGTCATCACGCCGAGGACGGCCATGGGGCTGAGGAGGGCCATGGCGATTTCCGCCTGTTTGGCCTGGCCACCTTTCTGGTGGCCGATGGCATGACCTTCGCCGGCTTTTTTGCCGCCTATCTCACCTTCCGGGCCGTTAATCCCCTGGCTGAAGGCGGCAATTACGAGCTGGAGCTGGCCCTGCCCACCCTCAATACGATCCTGTTGCTAGTCAGCAGCCTCACGTTCCACCGGGCCGCCAAGGCGATCCACCAGGACCGCACCCAGGCCTGTCGCAACTGGTTATTGGTGACGGCGGCCCTGGGTTTCACCTTCCTGGGCGGCCAGATGGTGGAGTATTTCACCCTGCCCTTTGGCCTCACCGACAACCTGTTCGCCAGCACCTTCTATGCGATTACAGGCTTCCACGGTCTGCACGTGACCTTGGGGGGCCTGATGATCCTGATCATTTGGTGGCAGAGCCGCCAAGGCGGCCGGGTCACCCGGGCCAACCTCTTCCCCCTGGAGGCCACCGAGCTCTACTGGCATTTCGTCGATGGCATCTGGGTGCTGCTCTACGGAATTCTCTATCTGCTCTAAGGCGATTCATCCCGATTTCCTTTCAGCGGGCCCGATGCACTTGCCGCTTCCCCGAAGCAGCCGCAGAATCGCGCAAAGACTTGACGCGATCCAAGGCTGATGGCTGAACCCCAGCACCTTCCTGGAAGCACGATGCTCGAAGGCAAGGCCCTACTTGAGAAGGCCCGCTCCCTCAGCAATCGGCCCGAAGATCAAATTGCCCGGGCCTGTGGCTATGTGGGTCCGAGCGGACGCCTGCTTAAGAAAAGCTTTTACCGGGCCCTCGTGGTGGCTAAGGGCTACGCCCTGCCCTCCCAGTCCCCGAGCGGCGGCAAGTCGGGTCCTGGCACCAAGGGGCGCCAGGCCGAGTTCCGTACCCGCGTCCATGGCAATGGCAACCTGCTGATTGGCCATGCCTACACCCGGCGCATGGGTCTGGAGCCCGGGGCCGAATTCCGCATCGAAATCCACCAGGAAACGGGCGCAATCTGGTTGTTGCCGATTGATGCCGCCACAGCCGAGGCCCTCCAGGCTGGTGAAGCCCAGGAGGGAGCCTCCGGCGAGGAGTCCTGAAGCCCCAGACCTGGGGGCTGGCCAGGGCCCGGGGGAGCCTCAGGACGGGGTGGCTTCCTGGGAATCGGCGCTGGGGCCATGGAAGCCGGCGCTAAAGACCAGCAGGTCGACGCCGCTGAACAGGAAACTGATCCCCACCAGGATGCCGATCACCGACAGCAGGCCGGTTGGTTGCATCGTCAGGATCACGAGGCCCAGCACCAAGGTGACAAGCCCGTTGGCCAACCCCCAGCCCCAGCCGGCCTGGCGGGTGTGGGAGAGGGACACGATGGCGGCCACCAGCCCTTCCACCAGGAAGACGATGCCGACCGCCGTGGCCAGGGCCGCCACCTGGGCCGCCGCCGGCAAGATCCCCAACTTGAATTGCTGCAGAATCCAGCCCCCGATCACCAGGAACAGGGTCGAGACCACCAGCCGCCAGAAGCAGTGCCAGCGGCCCAGGCGCCGGGAGCGATTGAGGTTATTGATCCAGCCGACGATGCCGCCCACCAAGAAGGCGATCGCCACGATCACCGTGATTCCGGCCGAAGCCAGGATCGGAAACAGCAGGGCCAGGGCCCCGAGCACCAGCATCAAGATGCCTTCGGCGACCGTGAAACTGCGCAGGGAACCCAGCTCGAACCGGGCGCTGGTGTCTGCCATGGCGTAGGGCCTACGGGGAACCTGGGTCCCCCGGACGCTAGTCATGGCCCCAGTTGCTGTCAGCCCAGGCCGTCAGCCCAGGCTCTCACCGCAGATCGTTACCGGCAGGGCGCACTGGCTGGGCGTGGGTTGTTAGCCCCAGCCTTGCTCCGCCAGCCAGGTGGGGGTGATGGCGGGCCCGGTCGGGACCTTGGCAGCGGGGCCAGGGCGGCCGCTACGCAGCAGTTGTTCGGTGTATTTGGCCAACAGATCCGCCTCCAGGTTGACCAGCTCCCCCAGCCGCAACTGGGCCAGGGTGCTGTGGCTCCAGCTGTGGGGAATCACGGCGATCCAGAACAGGGCGCCGTTCGGCTCGCAGCCGGCCACCGTCAGGCTGATGCCATTGACGGCCACGCTCGCTTTTTCGCAGATGTAGCGGCCGTAGCTGGCCTCCTGCCAGCGCAGGGCCAGGTGCCAGGAGGCGCCGCGGGGCTCGATCGCCACCACCTCCGCTAGGCCATCGACGTGGCCACTCACCAGGTGGCCGCCGAGCCGATCGGCCAGGCGCAGGGCCGGCTCCAGGTTCACGGCCCCCTGGCGGGCCGCCTTGGCCGCCAGGGTGGTGCGCGCCAGGGTCTCGCCGCTGACATCGGCGCGGAACCCCTGGGGGACCAGGGAGGCCACCGTCAGGCAGACCCCATCGACGCTGACACTGTCGCCCAGGGCCAGGCTGGCCGGATCCAGGCCGGCGCCGGGGGCGATCCGCACCTCCACCCCGCCAGGCGAGCGCCCCAGTTGCCCCACGGCCTGCACCAGACCGGTAAACATGCCCTGCCCCCGCACTGCTGGCCATAATCGGGCAGAGGGCTCGCCAGCAAGG
>Ga0310335_100393_pt1 | contig 11996 bp, 11 predicted proteins | sample LakMicMISRFREDD7_FD_195549 | JGI IMG/M metagenome (GOLD analysis project Ga0310335, IMG submission 195549) | Enriched freshwater cyanobacterial communities from Lake Michigan, Michigan, United States - MI23.SRF.RED.D7 (v2) (version 2) | ecosystem: Environmental > Aquatic > Freshwater > Lake... | reverse complement strand
CCTTGATCTGGGCCAGCACGGCAGCGTCGCCATCCCGGCACTCGATTCCCAGGGCACCCTGACCGACGGCATGCAGGGAGATGCTGGGGTCGATCAGCTCATGGATGCGGTCGCCCAGGCCCAGCCGCCCCAGCCCGGCCGCCGCCAGGATCAGGCAATCGTATTCACCGGCATCAAGTTTCTCGAGCCGGGTGATCACGTTGCCGCGCACATCCTTGAAGGTCAGGTGCGGAAAGTGATGACGCAGCTGGGCCAGGCGGCGCAGCGAGCTGGTGCCCACCACCGCCCCATCGGGCAGGGTGGCCAGGGTCTTGTCCTGGTGCTTGGCATGCACCACGAGGGCATCGGCCGGGTCCTCGCGCTCGGTGATGCAGCCCAGCATCAGCCCCTCGGGCAGGTTGGTGGGCAGGTCCTTGAGGCTGTGGACCGCGATATCGGCCCGGTCCACCAGCATCTGGGCCTCCAGCTCCTTGGTGAACAGGCCCTTGTCACCGATTTTGGCCAGGGCCACATCGAGGATCTTGTCCCCCTGGGTGGCCATCGCCTCGATCGCGATCTCGAGACCTGGGTGGGCCTTGGCCAGCTCATCGCGCACCCAGTGGGTCTGCACCATGGCCAGCTGGCTGCGGCGGGAGGCAATGCGCAGTTGGGAACCGGCCATCAGATCTCTTGGCAGGCAGCGGCAGCCGCCCAAGTACAGCCGCCAACACTAGGCACCGACGGGTCCGGCCCCGGCGATGCCCGGGCCATCAGTCAAAGAAGTTCAGCGGCAGGGGCCCCCAGGTGTCCTCGGTCGACGGGTCGGCCAGGTTGTGACCGCTGATCAGCAGCCCCTCGCCCAGGCCGCTCTCCGGTCGCAATTGAAAGCGTCCGGTGTTCTGGTTGCCCTTCAGAAACGCCGATCCCGCCACATCCTGGGGCTGGGGACTGGCTGGATCCGGTTCCAGGGCCTTCCATCCCAGGGTTGCCTCCAGGGTTCGCAGGGCCTGGACGGCTGCCAGGCCGCTGGGGGCCATCACCCCCAGGGTGAACCAGTCACAGCCAGCCAGCCGGGCTGCCAGCTCGTGGCGCAGTTGATCATGCTGCGGTGCCGAAAGCTCGGGGGCACTGCGCAGGCCGCGCAGATCGTTGAGGGAGGAGACCATCGGAACTGTTCAAGCTGCTGCCACCTTGCCAGCCAGCTGTCGCACCCGACCGGGAGACCTAGGGGGTGTTCCAGACGAAGCGCGACGAGGCGGCGTAGTTCCAGACGAACACCACCAGGATCCCGGCCAGCTGGGCCCAGAAGGTGTCACGGGCCACGAAGCTGTAAAACGCTGATGCCAGTCCCACGTTGGCCAGGACCGGCAGCGAGGCCACCAGCAGAAACTTGAGCAGGCCCTGCAGCAGCGCCAGCCCCTTCAGGCGTTGAAAGCGAAAGGTCAGGGCGTTGTTGATCAGGTAATTGGAGCTGGCCGCTGCCACCACGGCCACGGGCAAGGCCCGACCAAAGTCCAGCCCCGCCAGACCCATCAGCAGCTGGGTCACCAGCAGTTGCACCAGCACGCCGCTGGCCCCCACCAGCGCAAAGCTGATGGCCCGGCGGGGCAGCAGCCGCAGGCAGAGGCTGTGCAGGATCGAGATCAGGAAATCCCAGAAGATCGCCAGGTCGAGCTTGGAACTGCCATAGCTGCGGGCCTGGAACTGCAATGGCACCTCGGCGACCCGCAGCCTGCCGCGGCTGACGGCCAGCAGTTCGTAGACGAATTTGAAGCCGTTCACATCCACCGCCCTGATCAGGGGCAGCAACGGCTCCAGCCGCAGGGCAAAGAAGCCGCTCATGTAGTCGCTGAGGTCGCGGTAGCGACGGGCCAGGCTGAACCTGGCGCTGGCATTGGCCCAGGTGGAACCGGTTTCGCGGCGTCCGCTCAGGCCATGGATCTGGGCCTCGGGGTGAAAGCGGCTGCCGATCACCAGATCCAGCTCACCCTGTTGCAGGGCTTTGATGGCCTGCAGCACCGAGGCCGGTTCGTGCTGGCCGTCGCTGTCCATCACCACCGCCAGGTCGCCGGTGGCGTCGAGCAGGCCCTCCTTGATGGCGCTGGCCAGGCCCGAGCGTCCTACGCGGCGGATCAGCCGCAGCCGGGGTTCCTGCCGGGCCAGCTGGCGCACCAGCTCAGCAGTGCCGTCGGTGGAATCGTCGTCGACCACCAGCAGCTCCAGGTCCACGTGCTCCTGGAGTGGCAGCAGTTGCTGCAACAACGGTTCGATGTTCCCCCGTTCGTTGTAGGTGGGCAACACGATGGAAACTCTGAGGCTCATGGCGACAGACACAACGAAGCCGGTGGCTGAACCACCGGCTTCAGGGACAGAGGGGGGATATTCAGGAGTTGGACGGACCTACTTGATGTACTCCTTGAGCACACCGTTGCGGTTGGGGTGACGCAACTTGCGCAGGGCCTTGGCCTCGATCTGGCGGATGCGTTCGCGGGTCACATCAAAGATCTGGCCGATCTCCTCGAGGGTCTTCATACGGCCGTCATCAAGGCCATAGCGCAGCCGCAGCACATCACGCTCACGCGGGCTCAAGGTGGCCAGCACGCCTTCGAGGTCTTCGCGCAGGAGGTTCTTGGCCACATCCTGCTCGGGGTTCTCGATGTCAGCCTCGATGAAGTCGCCCAGGCGGGAGTCCTCCTCTTTGCCGATTGGGGTCTCCAGCGAGATGGGCAGCTGGGCGCTCTTGGCGATGAAGCGCAGCTTCTCGATGGTCATTTCCATCGATTCGGCGATTTCCTCTTCGGTGGGCTTGCGGCCGAACTCCTGGCTCAGGGTCTTGGTGGTCTTCTTGATGCGCGAGATGGTCTCGTACAGGTGGACCGGCAGGCGGATCGTGCGCGACTGGTCAGCAATGGCGCGGGTGATCGCCTGGCGGATCCACCAGGTGGCGTAGGTCGAGAACTTGTAACCCTTCTCGTGGTCGAACTTCTCGGCGGCGCGAATCAGGCCGAGGGATCCCTCCTGAATCAGGTCCTGGAAGCTCAGGCCCCGGTTCATGTACTTCTTGGCGATCGAGACCACCAGGCGCAGGTTCGACTGCACCATCTTTTCCTTGGCCCGCCGGCCCAGCATCAGTCGGCGCCTGAACTTGATCAGGGGCATCTCGACCAGGGCGGCCCACTCCTTGGTGTCGGGGTAGTGGCCGTGGTCGGCTTCGAACTGGGCGGCCAGCTCTTCGAGCTGCAACAGATCGGCGATCTTGCGGGCCAGTTCGATCTCTTCATCGGGGCGCAGCAGGCGGATCCGGCCGATCTCCTGCAGGTACACCCGGATCGAATCCTCGGTGTAGACCCCCTTGGGGCCCACCTTGATGCTGGCCAGGGCTTTGGCGTTCTTGTCATCCCTGGCCTCGTCGGCTGCGCCCGATGCGCTGATCAGCGCATCGGCGCTGGCTTCAAGGTCGATGTCTGCATCGCCGCTGCCGCCTTTGTCGACCACCGTTTTGGTTGCTGCCTTGGCCTTGGCGGTGCTTTTGGCAGCGGCTGTCTTCGAAGCAGTTGTCTTCGACGCCGTTGACCTCGACCCAGACGTCTTGGCAGCAGCCTTGGTGGTGCTGGCCTTGCTGGCGGCGGGCTTGGCTGCCTTGCTGCTCTTGCTCTTGGGAGCTGGATCGACAAGCCGGCTGGTACCGGACCCTGCCGCCGTGATGTCAAGAATGATCGGACCTTCAGCGGTGGCAGCAGGACTCATGGGAAGACTGGAGTGCGGAACGGAGACGGGTCTGGAGGGAAGAATCAGCTCAGGAGCGAAACCTGGGCCAGAAGCAACCGATCAACCTCGCTGGGCGAGGCGCGACGCATGGGGCTCTGGACGCAGAAACGCTGGCCGGCAGCGGACCTGAACACGTGTCGGACAACCAGCCAAAAGAACCCTTCTGAAAGGGTCACTGGAGCGTCCTGGTGAAGGCGACAGAGTGGGAACGGTGCCGGAGGGATGGGAGGTAGGCCGAAGCCTGTGGAGCGCTGTCAGGGGAGATCGCAGACCTGGAGGCCAGTTGGAAAGCCCTCCTGAAGGAAGGTCGATTTCCGGCGCTCTCTTCGGGTCTTCCCTCTGGACGGAACTCTTCCTCGTTCCGACGGCAGTCCATGGACTACCCAACAACGCCATCTTAAGAATGGCGAGACAGGTTTGCAAGTTCGGTGGCCACGGATCCAGGCGCAGTGCCCCCGAACTGGCTCCAGGTCTGGGTTGAGGCTGGCCGTGATGGGCAGATCTTCACCTATGCCAACCCCCGGGGACTGGCTGTTGCTGCCGGGGATCTGGTGCAGGTGCGCCTGCGGGGCAGGCGCCAGTCCGGGCTGGTGGTGCAGGTGCTCACCGCAGCGCCCGCCGATCTGGACCCAGACAGCATCAGACCGATCGAGCAGCTGCTGCAGTCCGCTGCCGTCACCCCCCAGTGGCAGGCCCTGATTGAGCAGGTGGCCCGCAACTGTCACACCAGCACCTTTCAAACGCTCAAGAGTGCGCTGCCCGCGGCCTGGCTGGGCCAGCGGCGCCAGCAACCGGTGCGCGCCCCCAGGCCCCAATGGCAGATCGAAGGCCCCCTGGCCGACTTGGCCGATCAGCGTTTGACCAGCGCTCAGGCCGCCCTGCTCGATGCGGTCGCTGCCGCTGGGGGGACGGTTCCCCTGGCGGAGCTGTGCGCCGCCGGAATGCACAGCCGCGCTGTGCTGGCCGGCCTTGAACGGCGGCAGCTGGTGCGCCGCGCTCCGTTGGCCATCGGCCCCCAGCAGCTGGAGGCCCCTCGCCACCTCAGTCCGGATCAGGCCAGGGCCCTGGCGGCGATCAGCGCTGCGGCTCCCGGCAGCAGCCTGCTGCTGTGGGGGGTCACCGGTTCGGGCAAGACCGAGGTCTACCTGCAGGCGGCCCAGCAGGCCTTGCAGCAGGGCCGCAGTGTGCTGCTGCTGAGCCCCGAGATCGGCCTGATCCCCCAATTGCTCGATCGGGCCCGTGCCCGCTTTGGCGCGGCGGTGCTCGAGTACCACAGCGGCCTGGCCGATGGCGATCGCGTCGCCAGCTGGCGTGCCGCCCTGGCCAGCGCCGCCCCCCAGGTGGTGGTCGGCACCCGGTCGGCCGTGTTTCTACCCCTGCGGCAGCTGGGGCTGATCGTGCTGGATGAGGAGCACGACAGCTCCTACAAGCAGGACAGTCCCATGCCCTGCTATCACGCCCGCGACGTGGCCAGGCTTCGGGCTGCCCAGGACGGCGCGGTGCTGCTGCTGGGCACGGCCACACCCTCGCTTGAGACCTGGCTCGCCTGCCGTCAGGGCCAGACCGCCCTGCTCGAACTGCCCGAGCGCATCGGTGCCCGGCCGCTGCCGCCCGTGCGGCTGGTCGACATGCGGCAGGAGCTGGCCGCCGGCCACCGCCGCCTGCTCAGCCGCCCGTTGCTCGAGCGCCTGCAGGGGGTCAAGCAGCGGGGCGAGCAGGCGGTGGTGCTGGTTCCCCGTCGTGGCTACCGCTCGTTTCTGAGCTGCCGCAGCTGCGGCACCGCGGTGCTCTGTCCGAACTGCGATGTGGCCCTGACCGTGCATCGCAGCAATGGTGGTCAGGAGTGGCTGCGCTGCCATTGGTGCGATCACCGCCAGGGCTGCGCCGACCGCTGCGGTGTCTGTGGTTCGAGCGCGTTCAAGCCCTTTGGCGCCGGGACCCAGCGGGTGATGGAGCAACTCGCCGAGGACCTGGGCGAGCTGCGGCTGCTGCGGTTCGATCGCGACAGCACCCGCGGCCGCGATGGCCACCGGCAGCTGCTGGACCGTTTTGCCGCCGGCGAGGCCGACGTGCTGGTGGGAACCCAGATGCTGGCCAAGGGCATGGACCTGCCCCGGGTGACCCTGGCGGCGGTCCTGGCGGCCGATGGCCTGCTGCACCGCCCCGACTTGCGTGCCGGGGAACAGTCGCTGCAGTTGTTGCTGCAATTGGCAGGCCGGGCGGGGCGGGGTGCCCTGCCTGGCGAGGTGCTGGTGCAGACCTACAGCCCCGAGCATCCGGTGATCCAGCACCTGGTGAGCGGGCGTTACGGAGCTTTCCTGGCCGAGGAACTCGAGCTCAGGCGTCGGGGCTCCCTGGTGCCGTTTGCCCGTGCCTGCCTGCTGCGCCTCGCGGGCCCCGCCGCCAGCGCCACGGCCACGGCGGCGGCGGCTCTGGCCGCCAGGCTGCAGCCCCAGGTCGACGCAGCCGGTTGGTGTCTGATCGGACCGGCGCCGGCGCCGGTGGCCCGGGTGGCGGGGCGCAGCCGCTGGCAGCTGCTGTTGCACGGACCAGCCGGCAGCCCGATTCCCCTGCCGCAGGAGGCTGAGCTGCGCACCTGCCTGCCGGCTGGCGTGGGCCTGGCGATCGACCCCGATCCACTGGCACTCTGAATCGATTTTGGCCTGGGGAACCCGCTCAGCCCGGTAACTCGGGCAGCCCGAAGCCCAGCAGCCGGCGCAGATGCTGCAGTCCCAGGCTCAGCAGCAGCACCACCACCACCAGGACTGCCCCCAGGCCCAGGGGATTCCAGCGCCAGAGGTGCAGCACCAGTCGGTTGTTGGTACCGGCCTGCAGTTTCCACAGCAGTCCAGCCCCCCGTCCCAGGGGCTGGACCGCCGCCGGAGCGGCCTGCCGCACCGCGCGCGGGTTCAGGCCATCGAGCTCCAGGGCCAGATCCAGGCCGCCCCAAGGTCCCAGGCCGCGCAGATCGAACTCCAGGTCGTAGTGCTCTTCGAGGGCCAGCAGCCAGTTGCGGCTCTGCAGCTCCAGCCGCGGGGGTGGCAGGGGCAGGGCGGCCTGGGCGGCGGCCTGGCCGAATGCCTGACGCAGCTGGTGCAGGGCCTGGCGGCTGGGCAGCACCGGTCCGCGCAACACCAGCTCAGGGCCCTGTTGGCTCTGCTTGAACCCCTGACGTTGCAGGTTGGCGCTCAATCGCCGTTGCCATGGCGCCGGTGCGGGACCCTCGAGCTGCAGATGCTCGCTGAGCTGCAGCCGGCCGGGCCCGGCAAACCGCAGCTCGGTGTGGGCCGCACCGCAACCGCCCAGCAACAACCCCAGCGCGATCAGCACCAGCACCACCAGGGCAAAACCGACCGGGGCGCGGGTCGGCCCGACCGGCGGTGGCGGTGGGCCCGCGGGCCGCGGGCGGCTGCGCCGGCTTAGCGTTCCTAGCTGTCGACCGATGGCGGCGTCGCTGCCGGCCAGATCCGGCAGGGTCAGCGACCAGTCCCGGGGCCGCTGCAGGGCCGGGGCTTCGAGCACCCGTTGCAGTTCGCGGGCCTGGGCCTTGAGGGTGGGATCGCCGCAGGCCCTGAGCCTCCGGCAGCAGGCCAGGGCCGCGTCGTTGCGGCCCTGGCCCATCCAGGCGGTGGCCAGCAGCAGCAGCAGTTCTGGATCGCGCAGTTCGCCCGGTCCGCCGGCTGTGGCCTGCTCAGGTGAGAGAAGCAAGCGCACCACCTGGCCGTAATCGCCGCGCTCCAGCGCCGCACGGGCCTGGCTCAGTTGGGCCGCGCTCACCGCAGCGGTGGGTTCAGCGGACACCGTCGCCAGCGGGGTCCAGGTGGCGGTCGCTGCCCACCACCATTGTGCCGATGCCAGTGTTGGTGAAGACCTCGAGCAGCAGGGCGTGGGGCACGCGTCCGTCAAGAATGTGGGCGGCGGTGACGCCCTGGGCCAGGGCGCGGATGCAGCATTCGGTCTTGGGGGTCATCCCCCCCTGCACCACGCCGCTGGCCATCAGTTCGCGGGCTGAGGCCAGGCTGAGCTGTCCGATCAACGAGTCGGGGTCATGGCGATCCCGCAGGATCCCCGGGGTGTCGGTCAGCAGGATCAGCTTCTCGGCCTGCAGGGCTGCCGCCAGTTCACCGGCGACGGTGTCGGCATTGATGTTGTGGGACTGACCGTTGCTGTCGGCAGCCACGCTCGAGATCACCGGGATGTAGCCCGCATCCAGCAGGGGCTTGAGGACGGCGGTGTTGACCGCCGCCACATCGCCCACCAGCCCCCGTGACCCATCGCCGTAGGCCCGGGCGGTGACCAGGCTGCCGTCGCTGCCGCACAGGCCCACGGCGCGGCCGCCAACCCGGTGCAGGCCGTTGACGATCTGTTTGTTGACCCGGCCGACCAGCACCATCTCGACCACGTCCATGGTGGCTGGGTCGGTCACCCGCAGGCCGTCCTCGAAGCGGGGTTCGATCGCCAGCCTGGATAGCCAGTGGTTGATCTCAGGACCGCCGCCGTGGACCACGATCGGCTGCACCCCGACGCTGCGCAGCAGCACCAGGTCGCGGAAGACCGCTTCTTGCAGATCGGCCTGCACCATGGCGGCGCCGCCGTACTTGATCACCATGCGTCGGCCTGCGAAGCGCTGGATGTAGGGCAGGGCTTCGCTGAGAACCGAGACCCGCTGGGCGTCGTCGCGGTTGATGCAGGCTTCGGAGCTCACGGCTGGGGCGTCAGGGTTGGGGCGTCAGGGTTGCAGCGTCAGAGATGCGGCGTCAGAGATGCGGCGCTGCTGGGGCGCTGGTGGTGCGCAGGGTGAGTCGCAGCCGATCGGTCGGCAGCTGCTCCACCCGGGCACAAAGGCCAGGGCCAAAGAAGCGACCCAGACGCTCGCTCTGATCCTGCCAGCGCCCGATCGGCACGGCGCCGCAGTCAAAGGTCAGTTCCAGCCCGTAACAGCCTTCTTCAACGGTCTCAGCAAGGCTCTGCAGCTGGGGCGGCTGATCCTCATCCCACAGCTTGAGGGCTTCAAGAGAGCTCTCCAGGTGCGCTTTCTGCCCATAGCGCCAGCGCAGCAGATCGCTGCGCAGACGTTTGAGGTCGGCATTGGCCGGTTGCTCGCGCTCGCTGCTGAATTGCGCGGGCGGCGTCAGCCGCTGAGGCGGGGGCAGCTCCGACGATTTGAGGGCCAGGCCCCCCAGCAGGATCGGAATCCCGTAAAAAATTGTCGGCAGGCTGAGGTTGGCGTTGTCGCCCAGGTAAGCGATCGAGCCGATCACCGTCAGTACGGCACCGGCGAGGGTGACCAGGCTTCCGGGGGAGAGCAGTGCGTTCATGGCGCCATCTTCGACCAGCAGGCTGCAGGATGGTGACCAGTCCCGCCAGCGCGATGGTTTCTGCTTCGGACACGACCTCCCAGGGGCCCTCGGCCGAACCGACCACCGCCGAGCTGGTCGCCCAGCTCAGCGAGGATCGCCTGTGGCTGTTGCGTCAGCTCGATGCTGGCTGCTGGCCCCAGTGGCGCCTGGATCTGGCGGCCCTGGAGCGGGAGCTGGGACAGCTGCTCGATCAGGCCCGCGAGCGCCCTGACCTCTGATCAGAAGGGGATGTCGTCGTCACCCAGCTCGGGCACCAGGGGCGAAGCATTCCAGGTGGGTGCCGCGGCGGCTGCCGGTGCCGGAGCTGCTGGCACCGCTGCCGGGGCTGCCGGAGCATTGGCTGCCGGTGCCGGTGCCGGTGCCGCCGCCGCTGGCCTGACTGCCCCTGGCGCCTGAGTTGCAGCCCCCGAGGCCATTGGGTGAAGACGGGACAGGGTGAATTCGGCTTTCTTTTCTTTGACGCCGTCCTGGCGGGTCACCGTGTTCATGCGCAGGCGGCCTTCGATCAGCAGACGCTGGCCGATCTGCACCCGTGCCGGCAGCTCCTGGGCCAGGTTTCCCCATCCCACCACCTTGAGCTGGCCCGGGGGGTCATCGGGCCTGAGCCCGTCCAGACTGACCAGCATTTCGGCGATCGGGGTCTGGTTGTCCTGGGTGTACCGCACCTGGGGTGCCTCCAGCACCTCCACCTCAAGAAGACAGTGATTCACGCCCGTTGGAACCCGCGGTGGCGACCATCCTGAACCACCAACCCCGAATGCACCAGGGTCCCCGGCTGTGGATGTTCGCTGGAACCGGTGAGGGACCACGCCTGGCTGCCCAGCTGTTGCAATGCGGCTGGTCGCTGCGCGTGTCGGTGGTGAGCGCCGCCGCCGCCCTTCCCTATCGGCCGTTGCTGGCAGGTGCCCCTCTCGAGCTGCAGGTCGGGGTGCTCAACGGGGCCGTCGCCCTGGCGGCCCAGCTGCAGCAGGCCGCATCGCAGGGCTTGCCCTTTGCTGCGTTGATCGATGCCACCCATCCGTTTGCCACCCAGATCAGCCGCTCTCTGTTGCAGGGCTGCCGGCAGCAGAGCCAGCTGTTGCTGCGCCTTGAGCGCGAGCCCCTCGCCGCTGACGGGGCGACCCTGCTGGTCGGGCTGTCTGACCTGCGGTGCCTGGATCTGACCGGCGAGCGGTTGTTGCTGGCCATCGGCGGCCGGCACCTGGCCCAGGCTGTCGCCTGCAGCCCCGGGGCGTTGCACCACGCCAGGGTGCTGCCGGCAGCTGCAGCGCTGCAGTGTGCCCAGGCGGCCGGCCTGAGCCCTGATCGCATCGCCTGCCTGCGGCCGGGTCCTGGCTTTGGGGTCGAGCAGGCGCTGGTGCGCCATTGGCAAATCAGCACGATTCTCTGCCGCCAGTCCGGTGGCCTCACCGAGGCCGGCTGGCGTCGGGTTGCCGCACGGCAGGGCTGCCGGTTGCTGCTGCTGGCCAGGCCCGCTGTGGACGCGGACCCTGACCCAGCCCTCGACCCAGCCCCCGACCCAGCCTCTGACCCCGAACAGGCCCCCTTGTCGATGCAGGCCCTGCTGGCCAGGCTGGAGAGCCTTCGCCAGACCAACGGTGGCGCCAGCAACAACAGCAACACCCGAACCGGCCGCGGTGATGCTGGCTCTCACCACTGAAGCCGATCAGCAGCGCGCCGAAGACCTGGCCCAACATCTGCTGGATCGCGGCCTTGTGGCCTGCGTCAGCCTGCAGCCCGTGACCTCTTTTTACCGTTGGCACGGCCAGGTTGAGCGCGCTCGGGAGGTGCAGCTGCTCTGCAAGAGCACCCCGACTGCCCTGCCGGCACTGGAGGCTGCGGTGCGCGAGCTTCACAGCTACGACACGCCCCAGTGGCTGGTCTGGCCTGCGACGGCCTCGAGCGATTACGCAGGCTGGCTGGCTGCTGAGGTGTTCCCCGGCGCCTGATCCCTCAGCCCAAGTGCTGGGCCTGCAGGGCCCTGAGATCGGCCTGGGGACGGGGGCCCAGCTGGGTGACCACCTGGCCGGCGCAGAGCGATCCCAGCCGCCCGCAGCTTTCCATCGCCTGGCCCTGGCAGTAGGCATGCAGGAAGCCGGCCGCATAGAGATCGCCGGCCCCGGTGGTGTCCACCAGCTGCCCAAGCTGGAACGGGTCGATGGGGTGGGTGCCCGATCCGTTGAGAATCACCGATCCCTGTTCGCTGCGGGTCAGAGCCGCCACCTTGCAACGGCCCCGCACCTGCTCGGCCGCCTCTTCAAAACTGTTGGCTTTGTAGAGGGAGGTGATCTCCATCTCGTTGGCGAACAGGATGTCGACGTGTCCGTCGACCAGCTCCTGGAAGCTGTCGCGGTGCCGCTCCACACAAAAAGCGTCCGAGAGGCTCAGGGCGACCTCACCACCGTTGGCGCGCGCCACCTTGGCCGCGGCGATGAACGCCGCCTTGGCGTCATCGCTGTCCCACAGGTAGCCCTCGAGGTAGAGGACCTTGGCCTGGGCCACCATCTCCAGGTCCAGGTCGTCCGGGTGCAGCAGCACCGATGCGCCCAGGTAAGTGCACATGGTGCGCTGGGCATCCGGGGTCACCAGGATCAGGCACCGGGCCGTCGACGGTCCGCTGGTGGCCGGCGGTGTCTGGTACCGGGCACCGACAGCCTTGATGTCATGGCTGAAGATTGCCCCCAGCTGGTCATCCCTGACCCGGCCGATGAACCCTGCCCTGCCCCCCAGCTGGGCGATACCCGCCAGGGTGTTGGCGGCTGAACCGCCCGAGGTCTCCAGGCCTGGCCCCAGGCTGGCGTAAAGCGCTTCGGCCTGCTGCTCATCGATCAGGGCCATCGTGCCCTTGGTCAGCTGGTGGTTGTCGATCGCATCGTCATCGGTGCGCAC
>Ga0310335_100389_pt1 | contig 12071 bp, 5 predicted proteins | sample LakMicMISRFREDD7_FD_195549 | JGI IMG/M metagenome (GOLD analysis project Ga0310335, IMG submission 195549) | Enriched freshwater cyanobacterial communities from Lake Michigan, Michigan, United States - MI23.SRF.RED.D7 (v2) (version 2) | ecosystem: Environmental > Aquatic > Freshwater > Lake... | reverse complement strand
CGAGAACGTCACCCTCGGTTCAGGCAACGACACCGCCACCTTCTCCTCAGGTGGTGGCCTAAGCGGCAACCTCAATCTCGGTGCTGGCAACAACAGCCTCACCTTTGATTCAGGTGCTGGCGCCCTCGGCGGCAATCTCACAACCGCCACCGGCAATGACACAGTTAACTTCAACGGCGGATCCGTCACCGGCAACGTTGACCTCGGCGCAGGAACCAACTCGCTCACCATCAACAGCAATGGTTCCACCATTGGTGGCAACCTCACCATGGGGGGCACCGACACCCTCTCCTATGCCGGTTACACCAACCAAGTTTCCGTAACCCTCTCATCCGCAACCGGCACCGCAGCTGCCGGCGCCACTGCCATCACAGGGTCCGTTTCTGGTCTGAACTCCCTCATTGGCGGCTCCGGCACCAACGACACAGTCACTGCTAAGTCAGGCAATAACACCCTCTCAATTGCCACTGGCGGCACAGCGACCCTCGATACAAGCCTCACCTTCTCTGGCTTCGAGACCATCAACCTCGGAGCTGGCGTCGACACTGCAACCGTCGCAGCTAATGCCGGCACACTCAATATGGGTGATGACAACGATTCCATCACTCTCAACATTGGTGCCGCTGGAACTATCAATGCCGATGCTGGTAATGATTCAGCAACCATCAATGGCACTGCCGCTGGCACCCTCAACATGGGAGCCGGCATCGATACCGTCTCCCTAACAAGCACAACTTCGACAACCACGATTGATGCTGGCGCCGATGCCGACACCCTCAATGCTCAAACTGGCACCATCGATAGCACACTCAATATCACCGCCACAAACACTGGCACCCTTGATGTCGCTTCCTTCTCTAACTTTGAGACCATCAACCTTGATGATGGCGTTGATACGGCAACCGTCTCTGCTGCCGTTGGTACTCTCAATATGGGTGCAGGCAACGATTCCATCACCCTCAACACTGGCGCCGCTGGAACCATCAACGCTGATGCCGGCAATGATTCAGCAACCATCAATGGCACTGCCGCTGGCACCCTCAACATGGGAGCCGGCATCGATACCGTCTCCCTAACAAGCACATCTTCGGCGACAACCATTGATGCTGGCGCTGACGCCGACACACTCAATGCTCAAACTGGCACCATCGATAGCACACTCAATATCACCGCCGCAAACACTGGCACCCTTGATGCCGCTTCCTTCTCTAACTTTGAGACCATCAACCTTGATGATGGCGTTGATACGGCAACCGTCTCTGCTGCCGTTGGCACTCTCAATATGGGTGCAGGCAACGATTCCATCACCCTCAACACTGGCGCCGCAGGAACCATCAACGCTGATGCCGGCAATGATTCAGCAACCATCAATGGCACTGCCGCTGGCACCCTCAACATGGGTGCAGGTATCGACACCGTCTCCCTCACAAGCACAACTGCAACAACCTCGATCAATGCTGGTGATGATGCTGACACCCTCAATTCTCAAACTGGCAGCATCAACAGCGCTCTCAATATCACCGCCGCAAACACTGGCACCCTTGATGCCGCTTCCTTCTCCAACTTTGAAACCGTCAATATGGGTGATGGCGTCGATACCGCCACCATCGCAGCCAACACAGGCATCCTCAACATGGGTGCTGGTAACGACTCAATCACACTCAACTCTGGAGCTGCTGGAACCATCAACGCTGATGCAGGTGATGATTCAGCCACCATCAATGGCGCTGCCGCTAGCTCCCTCAACATGGGAGCTGGCATCGATACCGTCTCCCTCACGAGCAAAACTTCAACCACAACCATTGATGCCGGCGCTGACGCCGACACACTCAATGCTCAAACTGGCAGCATCAACAGCACCCTCAATATCACCGCCGCAAACGCTGGCACCCTTGATGCTGCTTCCTTCTCTAACTTTGAGACCATCAATATGGGTGATGGCGTAGATACCGCCACCATCGCAGCCAACACAGGCACCCTCAACATGGGTACTGGCAACGACTCCATCACACTCAACACTGGCGCTGCTGGAACCATCAATGCCGATGCCGGCAATGATTCAGCCACCATCAATGGCACTACCGCTGGCACCCTCAACATGGGAGCCGGCACCGATACCGTCTCACTCACAAGCACAACTTCGACAACCACGATTGATGCTGGCGCCGATGCCGACACCCTCAATTCTCAAACTGGCAGCATCAACAGCACACTCAATATCACCGCCGCAAATGCTGGCACCCTTGATGCCGCTTCCTTCTCCAACTTTGAAACCATCAATATGGATGATGGCGTCGATACCGCCACCATCGCAGCCAACACTGGCACCCTCAACATGGGTGCTGGCAACGACTCCATCACACTCAACACTGGCGCTGCTGGAACTATCAATGCCGATGCCGGTGATGATTCAGTTACGGTCAACAACAGCGCTACTGCCCTAACCCTCAATACCGGCTCCGGCACTGACTCACTCACTTCCACCACCAACGCCGACACTCTCAACGTCTCAGGGACAAACAGCGGCAGGCTCGGCTCGATTGCCTTCTCAAACCTCGAGAACGTCACCCTCGGCGCTGGCGACGACACAGCCACCATCGCCGCGGGTGGGTCGCTTGTCAACCTCGATGCTGGCGATGGTACTGACACCCTTAATGTCAACGCCTCCAACAACAGCCTCACGATCGATGCCTCTGCTGCCGGCACTGTGGATGGCACTGCAATCTCTAACTTCGAGGCAATCAACACCCTCGCTGGCGATGATTCAGTCACTGTTAATAACAGCGCCACATCCCTAACCCTCAACACCGGCGATGGCTGGGACTATCTAACCTCCACCACAACTGCCGATACCCTCAACCTCTCAGGCTCAAACTCAGGCACCCTGGGCTCCATTGCCTTCTCGAACCTCGAGAACCTCACCCTCGGTTCAGGCAACGACACATCCACCTTCTCCTCAGGTGGTGCCCTATCCGGCAGCCTCAATCTCGGTGATGGCAACAACACCCTCACCTTCAATTCAGGTGCTGGCACCCTTGGCGGCAATCTCAACAGCGGCAGCGGCAACGACACCGTCACCTTCAATGGCGGCACTATCAACGGCAGCGTTGATCTCGGCGCAGGAACCAACTCGCTAACCATCAATAGCAATGGGTCCAGCATTGGTGGCAACCTCACCATGGGGGGCACCGATACCCTTTCCTATGCCGGTTACACCAACCCTGTCACCGTAAACCTCTGGTCAGCAACTAGCGGCAGTGCAACAGCAATCGGTGGTTCCGTTTATGGCCTCGACAACCTCGTTGGTGGCAGCGGAACCAATGACACCCTCAATGCCCAGTGGGGATACAACACCCTCTCCGTTTCCTCTACAGGCACAGCAACCCTCGACGGCGCCCTCACCTTCTCCAGCTTCGAGAACGTCAACCTTGGTTATTACGACGACACAGCCACCATTGATGGCACCTTCCAAGGTTCAGGTGGTGGTGCTGTCAACCTTGACCTTGGCGCCAACAACGACACCCTCACCATCAACAACGATGGCTCGATCAAGGGTTCTGTCACCTTTGGTTCTGACTACGACACCCTCAACTACGGCAACCGCACAACCGCTGTCACTGCCACCTACAACACCGGCAGCAACAACTGGACAGCAACAAGCGTCGGTGGCACCGTCGCAAACGATTTTGAGCGCATCATTACTGGTTCCGCTGGCGACAGTATCAATGCCTCTGGATCTAACAATGCACTCTTTATTGATAGCGGCGCTGGCGACGACACCATCGCCGGCAGCAATGCATCGGATGTCATCTATGCCCGCACCGGTACCGACACCGTCAATGGCGGCAGCGGCAATGACCAAATCCGCTTTGCCAATGGTGAACTCACCAGCGCCGACACCATTGATGGTGGTGCTGACTACGACAAGATCGCCTTTGATAATGCCGCCACCGTTGTTGATAGCGATTTCACCAAAGTAACAAACGTCGAAAATATTGATTTCACCAACGGCAGCAACAGCCTCACCCTTGCCGCCGCTGCCAGCACGGCAGCTGCCACCACGGGCAATGCCCTAAGGGTCACTACCGGTTCAGGCGTCAGCACGGACACCATCAACGCTTCTGCTTTCAGTAAAAACCTCACCACCAACACCGGTGGCGGTGATGACCACATCACTGGTGGCACCGGGGCTGACACCTTTGAATTCATCAGCAACGATCTCACCAGTGCTGACTACCTCAAAGGCGGCACTGGCACCGATGCGATCCAAATCCTTGGCGCTGCCGTAGTCGACGACAGCGACTTCACCCAAGTCAGCGGTGTTGAGAAGGTTGTTCTCGGCAACACCACCAACAGCGTAACTCTTCATCTAGAAGCAGCCAAAGCCGCAGATACCTCAAACAATTTTGATGCCACCAACAACGCCGGCTACCTCGCCCTCCAGGGCGGCTCTGCCAGCGATACCTTCACCATCTTCCTGGATGGTGCTGGAACTGCCGACGATGGTGTTCGCGGCAATGTCGAGGCCTTTGGCGGCGCCGGTGATGACGTCATGACCGTTGGCCGCAACGCGGCCCAACTCGTTGACACCGCCCCCGGCCAACTCAACCTCCATGGCGGCGATGGTCACAATGCACTAACTGATAGCAACGATGGCTATGACGTTCTCAATATCACAGGCTTTGGCCTCAGCCAATTCGATGATTTCACCCGCGACGGTGAACTCGGCGACTTCATCTATTTCGCTGCGGTGCCCACCAGCGAAACCATGGATTCCGACTACTTCAACATGAAGGTTGATGGTTTCGACAAGGTCAACTGGGACAAGAGCCCAACCCAATCGGTCTCCTCCACCTCCGAACTCAGCCTGCTTGGCGCCAGTGCCTCCACCATCACCAGTGGCTCAGATTTAGACCTGGCTTACAACGTCAATGCAGCAGGCGCCGCTGAGGCCACCAGCGTTACCGATGGCACCTCAGCCTTCAACAGCAGCGTGGCCATCGGCACCAAGAAAACCACCCTCACCGCTGCAGCCGATCTCGGCCTCGATACCTCCCTTGATGTCGGCAGCGTCGTAGAAGCCATGACCAGCGCCGGTGCTGCCAATGCCTTCTCCGTTGGCTTCAGTATCGGCATGGACCGCGGTTCCCTCACCAGCGGCGCTTCCCTCGATGCCGCCATCGATGGCAACTCCCTCGTCACCGCCAACGCTGGCACCACAACAGGCAATGCCCTGGCTGTTGCCAGCAACGACGCCAATGGCCTGACAGGTCTAAGCAACATCGTCGGCGGTACTGAATTAGGCGGCATTGCCGGCGCCGAGGCCGTCAGCCTTGCAGTACAGCTCGGCATCGATACCGAATCCATCGCCACCACCACCACAGGCACAGCAGAAGCCGTCGGCTGGATGGGCTCCACCGGTCTTGAGAACACCTCCGTCCTGTCCTCCGGCCTGGGCCTGATCGACATCGGCACCAACGCCGCCAACGCCGTTCAAGCAGATGCCGTCAGCGGGGCAGTCAACGCCGATGCCTTCTCCTCCATTACCGGCATCGCTGCCACCAACTTCACCTTTGCTGATACCAGCAGCGAAATTGCCGTCGATCTCGCCAGCGACACCAAAGCCTCGGCCTCTTCTGTCCTCGGCAACGCCATCAGCAACCTCACCTCAACCGTTCTCGGCCTCTTTGGCCAGGGCACCCAAAACCAAATCACCGGCGTTCAGTCCGTCGACGCCGTCGTCGCCGATCAAGGCTTCTCAGAAGCCGCCTCCATCGGCGGTTCTGCCGCAGCCACAGCCAACCAATCCATCGCAGGCCTCTCCGGCTACAACCTCTCCACCACCGACGACATCCTCATCCGCGCTAAATCAAACCTCGATTCCACCGCATCTGCCTCTGTTACTGAGGCGTAAATTCATACCGGCGACAACAAGAGCAAACCAAAAGAGAAAGAACTGACGCCGTATTGATATGTATTGCCGAGTAAATACGCCGCCTGAATAATGACCAAAGCCACCAATTCAGCCTTTCTTGTATTACTATTAGCCCATCAGTAATCGCTTAGCCGTCCATGGCTCCCATGGATCCCCCCATCAGCGTCGCCACCAGCGACCTCAAAACCCCTCCGATCCAGGCTCTGGCCAGTGGTGAACTGGCTCCAGTTGGCAACTCTGTCGATATATCGCCATCCTTGGCTGCCGTGGATAACCCCCTCACCAGCAGCACCTCAGCAGTCAGTTCAGTCCCAAGCCCAGCCACCAGCAACCTCAAAACCAGCGCCGATCAAGCTGCGGTTACGGCCGCTGATGTCACCTCCTTCTCCAACTCCGGTGGCACCACGGGCCTCGGCAATACAGCATTCAGTGTTGAACAGGATCTGATTGGCAAACCAGTCGCCACCACCCCGACCATGGCTTCGGTGGCACCCTCCTTTAGTGCAAGCACTGGCTCAGTCTCCAAGCAAGCCACCAACTCAGTCACAAGCCCCACCACCGCCCTCAACGCCCCAACCACCCAGGTTGCCGCCAATATTGATCTGGGTCTGAATGGCAATTCGGGATCTGCCTCGGCATCCATGGCAGCGGTGGGCACCACCCTTGGCGCCGCAACGAGCCAATCGATCAGCCCGGTCGCCAGCACAGTCACCAGCCAAGTCACCAACCCAGTCTCGAGCGGCCTCAAAACCACCCCCACCCCGGCTGCAGTGACCAGTGAACTGGGCCTCCTCAGCAAATCAGTCGCTGCCTCGCCGGCCATTCCTGCGGTAGAGACCCCCCTCAGCGCCGCGACCCGCGACCTCAAAACCACCCTCACCCAGGCTGCCGCCAGTGGGGAACTGGGCCGCGTGGCAGGGGATTCCCTTGGCCTGTTGTCAGTACCCGAGAGCTTTTGGGATCTACAGCAAGCCTGGGCAAAAGGCAAATTCACCGATTTCCCGTCAATCAGCCTCTTGCCCGGCAGTTCCATGGCTGATGCCCATGGGGCCTATGTGGCTAAAACCGACACCATCCTGATCAACCAGGACTGGCTAGCCAAAGCAAGTTCATCCCAACTGCTGGCCGTTCTGGCAGAAGAGGTGGGTCACAGCCTCGATACTCGCTTCAACAGCAGCGACACCCCGGGTGACGAAGGCGAGCTATTTAGTCGCCTGCTCCTTGGCCAAATCCCAAGCGCCAGCGAGCTTGCTCGTATCAAAAGCGAAGATGACGGAATCCCCGTCACCCTTACCAACGGAGTCAAGGCCAGGGGCGAGGCCGCCGATGTCCTCGCCCCGGTCGTTCGTCGCACAGGAACGACCAGAAGCGATCAGCTGGTTGGTGGGAACAACAATGATTCATTGTTTGGCTTAGCCGGCGAAGACAGCCTCGTTGGAGGAGCGGGCAATGATTACCTCGACGGCGGACTTGACAACGACAGGATGGAGGGGGGCTCCGGTGATGATGTTTACATCGTCGATAGCAGCTCTGACCTCGTACTAGAAGCCTTCGGAGAGGGGAAAGACTCCATTCTCTCGTCCGTTTCACTTGCCCTTCCAGACAATGTAGAAAATTTGGATCTACGTACGACGGACTCGGCCACCGGCCAAGGCAACGATCTTGACAATGTGATCTACGGAGGAACTGGCCCAAGCCGTCTCATTGGTAATGCCGGCAACGACTCCCTCTACGGACGTGGAACTAACGAGGACCTACTCGAAGGAGGCCTGGGCAATGACTTTCTCGATGGTGGCCAAGGAAACGACCTGATGGCAGGGGGCAAAGGTGATGACACCTATGTGGTGCGCGATGCACTGGATCAGGTCATCGAAGCCGCCGCATCTGGAAATGATTGGGTCTACGCAACAACAACCTACGCGCTCAGTGAAAATGTTGAAAATCTAAGACTATTTGGCACCAGTGATGGTGGGAATGCCACCGGAAATAGCCAAAATAACACCCTAATCGGGGACCAATGGAAGAATGGCTTGTCTGGCGGAGCCGGCGATGATTACCTCGACGGTGGCGCAGGAGCAGACCAAATGGATGGTGGCATAGGCAATGACACCTACGTCGTCAACGATCTGGGTGACACGATTGTTGAAATCTCTGACGGCGGAACGGATTGGGTCGTCAGCACCGTCAATCAAACCCTTGCATCCAACGTTGAACATCTTGATTTCCGCGGCGAAGTAAATCTGATTGGCATTGGCAATCAAGCTGACAACATTATCAAGGGTAATTTAGGCAATACGACCATGCGTGGAGGGGGCGGCAATGATTCTCTGTATGGACGTGGAACAGGCAGCGACAGTCTCTATGGAGAAGAGGGCGATGATTATCTCGATGGGGGCGCCGGAGCCGACACGATGGATGGAGGGATTGGAGACGACACCTATATCGTCGACAATGCCAATGACAAGGTCATTGAGCTCACAGATGGTGGATCCGACTGGGTTATTAACGATGTCTCCTATGCCCTAGGGGAAAACCTTGAGGGGCTAAGACTACGGGGCCTCACAGGAGCAGAAGACATCAACGGCAGCGGCAACGAGCTGAACAACACGATCTACGGAAACTCAGGTATGAACATACTTAGTGGAGGTGGTGGAAACGACATCCTCAATGGTGGCGCTGGTTCCGACACGATGGTTGGTGGTGCAGGCAGTGATTTATTTGTGATGAACAACAAAGAAGCAAATGGCTCCATCGCCATGGACAAGGTTGGTGACTTCCAAACTGGCACAGACATGCTATATCTCTCCCGTACAGCTCTCAACATTGACGCCAGCAGATTGGGGAGTGGCGTCCTCAAAGCCTCTGACTTCAAACTCGTCAATAGCAATACAGAAGGGGGACTAAATGGAGCGAACGGCCTGTCATCAACAGCTGCATTTGTCTTCGATCAGTCTTCAGGAATTCTTTATCACAATTCCAATGGCTCAGAATTGGGTGCAGGGGACAGCAATCCAGGCGGAATCATGGACATGTCTGGAGCAATGCTGAAAGCATCGGACATCCAACTAATATAAAGAAAGTCCCTTGTTAAAACCGGCTGAGGTTTGGCTTGGTTTTTCACCATAGAGCGTGGAATACAAAGCAGATGTGCGCCCCGTAGGCGATAGTCCCGAGCGCAAACAGGCAACCGAAACATCCTCGCCTTGAAGCAACAAGGATCTCATGTGCTTCAATCGCAGCCCCCGAAGGGCTTGCATGGGTGTTTCATCGCGCAGTTGACGGAAGGCAATCTGCAAGGTGCGGGCAGACACATGGCAGGCCTCACACAAATCCCCCAGGCCAATCGGTCGCTTCAGGGATTGCTCCATATAAGAGATCGCCAAATCCACGTAGGACGCCAACTGATGGGCAGTCGGAAGGGCAGTCGCAGGGATGCGATCCGAGCGACTGATCATGCGGGCCGCCACAAAACTCACCATCGCAGCCTGGGTGGACGCAATGGAGGATTGATGCCACGCCTGAGGCTGGGCATATTTCAACCAAAGTAAATGTTGCGATGCTGATTCCAAAAACGACTCGGATCCATCCAGCGCCTCCCCAAGTAACCGAACCGGACAATCATCCTGGCCAAGCGACTTGCATTCGCGCAGCAGCTCTTCACAAGAAAAGTTCAAAAGCCAGCCAACCGCTTCCTCGGTGCCAATTAAAGCGTCTTGAATGTCATTGGGCATGGACACAAAGTTCAACTTGCCATCTCTTGAGGCGTAGGGTCTCCCCTGAACCGTGCCGCCGTAGTGGCCCGACACACCAAGCGATATGGTGATGAAATTCTCAGGATTGCGACTCTGCCAGGTTGAGAGCCCCTGGGTTGCCACCTTGGCGACGCTGACCCGCTCGGCGGCAAAAGCCTCGGTGGAGATCGAGCCCCCTCCCCTCACACCTTCGCGCAATCCAGCCTTGATCTGAAAGGCCCCAAGCGCTTCCACGGTCTCCGCGTCCAAATGGACAGTCTCTGCACGGGGATTCGAACGGCCAGCCGGCACTGCGCAATCAGAACAATGTCTACCCTCTTTAGGGTGGCACATACGCTGATGGCAATCCCCCAAGGGCCACTCCTGCCGGGGATTGACTCAAATCCACTTCAGTGGTTTAATGTTGCTTCTCATAAGGCCCGTATCGACTAGGGTTAAAGCCGTTAGGAATCCTGTCTGCGTCAGTGGCTGTGGCGAGCCTTCCCCTGATTGTTCGCCCACCCCAGCAGCGCCAAGAGCCTCCCTGCAATGCAGCAAAATCTGTGAAGCCATCACTGCCAAGCACCAGCCGCGCCTTGGAGGCCTAAAGCCATGAACCTGCTGGGATTGGTTCAAGAACGCAGCACAAAATTCCAGAGCACGTTCCAAAAGTGGTTTCTCAGCTCAGACATCCATCCATCCATCGCCTTCCTCTCCAGCTCAAGGATGCTGCTTTCTTCCTTTTATGCAGGGACTATCAAGAAAGAACTGATTACCTTCCTGTCTGACAGTGGCAATAGCTTCCTAGATTATTTAGACAACAATCAAGTGGGCCTGCTCATTACGACCGATCAACTTAAAGACATCCAAGGGGAAGCGTTGATCAAAAGAAGCCTAAGCCTGCAACCAACACTGCGCACGATCTTGCTAATTCAGGATCAGCCAAGGGTCAATCCCCAGAGCCTAGATTACAAAAGCCCGGTGATTGTTGCCGACAAAGATATGCTCACAAATTCCTATCCATTTCGCGCAGCCCTTCTTGCAGCCATTGGCAATGCTGCCTATCGCTCCCAATCCGCACCAGAGCCAAAAAACAACCAGCTCGATTCAATCTCGATCAAGCTCTCGGCGACTGAGACCCAAATGCTCGAATACTTCGCCGAAGGTCTCACCCTGGGTGAGATAGCACTACAAACTCAGCATACAGCGAGCACAATTAAAACCTACAGCCGCAACTTACTGCAGAAACTTGGCGTCAACAGCAGGCAAAGAGCGCTCATGAAGGCTCTTCAAATTGGCGCCATCAAAGCAAAGCAGCACTTCTAACGACATAGGCGAGCTCAGCACTACCCAGCCCCTAAAACTCGTATTCTGAATTAAATTTCTCTAGCTCCTGGTCATAGCGCTCGAAGCCCCTCAAAAGATCCTCCGTGTAGCCATTCGTATCGTATTCGCCGCGCAGGAATGCCCAGACATTCACCACAGGCCTGTACCCAGCCTTGAACTCTTCGCGGAGCTCATCGTCACGAATATCACCAATCTTAGCGATGAAAAGCTCGACATCCCTCTTGAGCATAACAATCTTTTTATCGTGCTCAACGCTGAGTTTTCTTCGCTTCTTCGGCACAGTTCATCGACATCAAAACCCACCATAGCAACATGCCGCCATGGGGCCCATGGCCTGCCTGCCATCTATCCAGTTCATCACGCAATCACAAGTCGACACTTTCTTGAGCACCTAATCGATACCGCGCTAAAATTGCCCAATCATTCGAAACGGGGTCCATTGGCAACGCGTTCTCGCCTGGCATTTGCTGCAGCCTGCCTCGCCCTTTGCTTCCAGCCCCTTGGTGCTAGTGCCCAATCCAATGCGGGCCAATCCAATGCAGGACAGCCCCTAACAGGCCAATCTGCTGACCAGAACCAAGCCCTGACGGCTGTATCGAAAATGATGGAAGGGCAGAGAACTTACTACCAAAAAAATGGCAGGTTCCAAGCCACCGTATCAGTTGTGCAGAGAGATTTTAATTTCACCCTACCCACCAGCTTTAGCTTCGCCATCCGAACCACCACCTATTCGGCCTATAGCTATGTGATCCCCAATCAGCCGGCCTACACGGGTCAACTCAAAGCCTACGTTGGCGCCACATTTATGACTCCTGGTCAAAATCCAAAGATGATAACGATCATCTGCCAGAACACCCAACCCGGTCAAATTAGGCCCGCCGATCCCAGCCTTGTGCTTGGCAGCTTTACGCTCAATCCAACGGGCAGCATCGTTCAATGCGGTAATTTTTCCACCCAAATCAGCGCATCAGTCGTCAACGAATAGCAGACCTCTTCTTAGAGCGAAGACCAGCTAAAGCAGTGAACCCATGCCCCAAGGATCGTTAAGGGCCCTGATG
>Ga0310335_100388_pt1 | contig 12078 bp, 8 predicted proteins | sample LakMicMISRFREDD7_FD_195549 | JGI IMG/M metagenome (GOLD analysis project Ga0310335, IMG submission 195549) | Enriched freshwater cyanobacterial communities from Lake Michigan, Michigan, United States - MI23.SRF.RED.D7 (v2) (version 2) | ecosystem: Environmental > Aquatic > Freshwater > Lake... | reverse complement strand
GTTTAGAAGCCCAACACCTTGGCAATCAGGTCCGTATTGGCTTCTAGGCCTGTGTGGAACTTGGCGTCGTTGTGTTCGATGGCGGTGGTTGGGTCCTTGAGGCCGTTGCCGGTGAGGACACAGACCACGGTGGCTCCAGCAGGCACTTCGTGTTTGCGTTTCAGAAGCCCTGCAACGGAGGCGGCGCTGGCGGGTTCGCAGAAGACCCCTTCACTGCTGCCCAGCAGCTTGTAGGCATCGATGATTTCCGCGTCGGTGACGGCCATGAAGTCGCCGCCGCTTTCCTGACGCACCTTGAGGGCCTTTTCGCGGTTGACCGGATTGCCAATCCGGATGGCCGTGGCAATGGTGTCGGGCTGCTCCACCGTGTGGCCAAGAACCAGCGGGGCTGATCCAGCGGCCTGGAAGCCCATCATTTTGGGCAATTTGCTGCTGTGGCCTGCCTCTCTGTATTCATTGAAGCCCATCCAATAGGCGCTGATGTTGCCGGCATTCCCCACGGGAATACACAGCCAATCCGGGGCCTCTCCGAGGGCATCCACCACCTCGAAGGCTGCTGTTTTTTGGCCCTGCAGCCGATAGGGGTTCACCGAATTCACCAGGGTGATCGGGTACTGATCGGCAACATCGCGAACAATGGAGAGGGCGGTATCGAAGTTGCCCTGGATGGCAATCACCTCGGCTCCATAAAGCAGGGCCTGGGCCAATTTCCCCTGGGCCACGTAGCCATCGGGAATCAGCACAAAGGCGCGCATGCCGCCCCTCCGGGCGTAGGCGGCCGCGGCAGCTGAAGTGTTGCCCGTGCTGGCGCAGATCACCGCTTCAGAGCCGGCTTCCTTGGCTTTGCTGATCGCCATGGTCATGCCCCGGTCCTTGAAGGAGCCCGTGGGGTTGAGGCCGTCGTACTTCAGATACACCTTCACCCCCCGGCCGATCTGCTCGGCAATCACGGGGGCAGGTATCAGGGGTGTGGCCCCTTCCCGCAAGCTGATGACAGGCGTTTTGTCGGAGACGGGCAACCAGCTCCGGTAGGCCTCGATTAGGCCTGGCCAGTCCTGCATGGTGGGTTTGCCACCGAAGGCCCGATAACCCAGACGCCGTAGGGATCGGAGTACGGGCACGGGGAAAAGGCTGTCTGGGTTGAATCTACGGCGCAGGCTTCAGCCCATCGAGGGGAGATTCCGAGAAGAAGCGCACAAGCTCAGCAATGGAGCTCGCTTTTTTCAGCATGGCCATCAAGGCCGGAATGCTCACTTCGATTTCGGGAACGGGGTAAGCCTGCAGAAAGGAGATGGCATTGATCGAGCCATTGCCATTGGCCAAGCCCAGAATGACGGCCGACCTGAGGGCGACTACTCCGTCCTGGGATGCCTTGAGGGGGTAGATCACCTTGGCGAGCCGTTCCAGTACGGCTTCGCCAATGCGGGTGTTGAGCAGGCGACTGATCAAGGTGATGGGCAAGCTCACCGATTGGTTCAGCAGCTTGGCGACCTCCTTGGGATTTTGTTTACTGAAGGCGAGGAGATCCTGCGTCAAACCCCGTGCTTGGCCGGTTTTGGCCAGGTAAGCGAGATCGGCAACGGGGATCGAGCGCCGAAAGGCCCCACTCACAAACACCAGATTTTCGCCGGCAATCGCCCCAGGTGATGTCAACCCCATGCCCAGACCCAACAGGGCGGCAACAAGGGCCCGGCGTTTTTTCAAGGGTTGGTGCGTCGATGTCATGGTTGCGACCCTAGGGGTTTTTGGCCCGCTCCTCAAGCTGGAACGAGCACATCCCGCAGCAGGCGAACCACGCTGCGTTCAGCCAATCCTTTGGCCACTTTTAAGCCCATGTCTCGCAGGTTGGGTTCGCTTAAAACCCGGGGCAGGCGTTTGAGCAGCAGCTGGGGTTCAAAGCCTGGCAGGGCCTGCAGGATTAAGACAAGTTGGCGAACGGGTTCCAGATCCAGCAGCGGGGCGGTGGCATCGGCTTCGACGGCCCGCTGTTTCAGCCCCGGGGGCTGGAGCCGTTGGGGCAAGCGGCCACTGAGCCGCAGGGTGGTTTGCCAAGCCACGGAATCGACCCGTTGAATGGCCGCATCCACCAGTTGATCGCGTAGAAGCCCGCCATTGGACGAGAACAGGAAATCGAGCACTTGGTCCAAGAGGCCATCGAGATCCAATTGGCTGCCTTGGGAGGCACTGGCGACCAGGTTGTCGAGGCGCTGCCAACGGAAAATATCGCCGTCAAACAACATTTCCTTGAGGCTTTCCCTGAGGGAAGGATCGGGGTCTTCCATCAGTCGCCTAGCGAAATAGGGGTAGGCGGCACCCAGGATTTTGAAATCTGGATCCACGCTGAGGGCAATACCCTCCAGGGTGACCAACGAGCGAATGATCAGGGCGTAGTAGGGCGGCACCCGGAAGGGGAAGCGATACATCACGCCGGAGAGGTCGTCGGTGACGGCCTTGAAATCCATCCGGCTCACGCCCATCTCGATGGCCTGGCCAAAAACACCTTCAAAGGCCGGCACGATCGGTTCGAGATTCACGTCTTCGGCCAGGAATCCCAGGCTGACGAAATCTTTGGAGAGCTTGCCAAAATTGCGATTCACCAGGTGCACCACGGCCTGGATCAGGCCCGTGCGCGATTCCCGGCTCACCTCACTCATCATCCCGAAATCGAGGTAAGCCAGCCGGCCATCGGCCAGGGCTAGCAGGTTGCCGGGGTGGGGATCTGCATGAAAAAAGCCATGCTCAAGCAGTTGTTGGAGGCTGCAGTTCACGCCCACCGCCACCATGTCGTCGGGGTCGACGCCGATGCCCCGAACCGCTTCGAGGTTGGTGAGCTTCACCCCATCGATCCATTCCATCGTCAGCACCCGCCGGCTGGTGGCGTGGCGATAGATGGCGGGTACGGCGATGCGGGGATTGGCGCGATGGAGGCGGGCAAAGGCTTCGGCGTTGCTGGCCTCATTGCAGTAGTCCATCTCCTCAAACACCCGCTTGCCCAGCTCGTCGATCAGGGCCACCAGGTCGCTGCGGATCAGGCCGACGTTGCGGTTCAGCCAGGCGGCGATGTTGCGCACGATGTACAGATCGAGCGTGATTTGCTCGCGCAAACCGGGCCGTTGAACCTTGACGGCCACCACCTCCCCGGATTTGAGCACCCCCTTGTGCACCTGGCCCAGGGAGGCGGCGGAGATGGGCTCGCTATCGAGTTGTTCGTAGATGCTGCTGATCGGGGCACCGAGGTCCTCCTCGATGCAGGCCATGGCCAGGGCGCTGTCGAAACCAGGCAGTTGGTCTTGGAGCTGGGCGAGCTCCTCCAGGAGCACCGGCGGCACGATGTCGGGCCGGGTGGAGAGGGCTTGGCCGGCCTTGATGAAGGCGGGCCCCAGATCCACGAGCAATTCGGCAGCTTCCTTGGCCCGCTGCCTGGATCGCTCCTTGTTTTTTAGCAATCCAAACAGCCAGTCGGTGCTGACCCCAAGCAGGTACAGGCCAATCGGGACCAGGGTTTGCCAGAGGCGCTTGATCAGCCTTTGGGGATGGCCCGCATAGATCCGGGTAATCGCTTCCGGGTCGTAGCTGAGGAGGCCAGAGGCCTCAATGAAGTCGCCGAGTTCGTTGGGCATGCCTTTAGACCTTCAGCTCAGGGCCTTCACTCGGGCCGACCCCCCTTCTAAACGAATCAGACTGCCGCTACGGTTCGGCCCATTACCCCAGCCTTGCGGAAGCCACGGTGCTCACGGGTTTGCGGCTTGAAAATATTGCCCTGATCGAGCGCTTGGACCTGGCGTTCCAGTCGGGATTCACCGTGTTGACCGGCGAAACTGGGGCGGGTAAATCGATCCTGCTCGATGCGCTGGATGCCCTGTTGGGGGGTGCCCAAGGCAGCGCCGGGGCCCGCCTGCTGCGGCGCGGTAGCGGCCGGGGCTTGATTGAGGCCAGCTTCAGCCTCACGCCGCCCTTGCAGGCTTGGTTGGGGGAACAGGAGCTGGAAGCCGAAGAGGGGGAGTTGGTCTTGAGCCGGGAATGGCGCCTCAGTGAGGAGCGGCTCACGAGCCGCAACCGCCTCAATGGCGTGGTTGTCAGTCGTGCCCAAATTCAGGATCTGCGGCCGCTGTTGTTGGATCTCACCGTTCAGGGGCAAACCCAGCAACTGGCGCGGCCAGGCCAGCAGCGGCGCTGGCTGGATCGCTGCGGCGGGGAAGCCTTGCAACCCTTGCTGGAGCCCGTGGTGCAGGCCTGCCGCGCTTGGAAGCAGGCGGCCCAAGCCCTCGAGCTAGCCCGAAGCCAAAGAGACCAACTCCAGGCCCAACGCTCAGAGCAGGAGCAGGTGCTGGCCGATCTGGAGGCGGCCCAATTGGAGGATCCCCAGGAGCGGGCGCGACTCGAGGCCGAAGAAAACCGCCTGGCCCATGGGGTGCGCCTCCAGGAAGGGGTGGGCACCTTGGTTGGTCGCCTGGTGGAAGGAGCCGAACAGGCGCCATCGGTGCTGGATCATCTGGCGGCCTGTGAGCAGGAGTTGTCCCAGATGGAAGTCCTGGACAGCGCCCTGCAACCCCTGCGGCAATCCTGCACCGATGGCTTGGTGGCCCTGCAGGATTTGGCCCGCGACCTGGATCGCTACGGGGCTTCCCTGGAGAGCGACCCGGAAAGCCTGGCTGCCCTGCAGGAGCGGATGGCCCTGCTCAAAAGCCTGGAGCGCCGCCATGGGTTGGATCTGGCCCAGTTGATTGGCCTGCGCGACCAATTGCGCGAGCACCTGGCACCGGGGGGGGTGGAAGCCTCGATCCAGGGCCTGGAACAGGCCGAGTTAAGGGCCCGCCAGCACAGGGATCGGGTTAACGCAGCCTTGGGCGATCAGCGCCGGGCCGCTGCCCATGGCCTCGAGCAGCAGTTGATGGAAGCCCTGCGGCCGATGGGGTTGGCCAATGTGCGCTTTGCGGTGGCGATTGAACCCACCACGGCCACCGAAGACGGTGCTGATGCCGTTCAGTTTTTGTTTTCGGCCAACCCGGGCCAACCGCTAGCCCCCTTGGCAGAGGTGGCGTCGGGCGGTGAGATGAGTCGCTTTTTGCTGGCGCTGAAAACCTGCTTGGCGGCAGCGGATCCCCATGTCACCTTGCTGTTCGATGAGATCGACACGGGCGTGAGTGGCCGGGTGAGTGGGGCCATGGCGGAGCTGCTGCGCCGCCTGGCCGCCCAGCGCCAGGTGTTCTGCGTGACCCACCAGCCCCTGGTGGCCGCGGCGGCCGACCACCACTTCCGGGTGAGCAAAGCGGTGGAGGAAGGCCAAACCCTCACGCGGGTGTCCCACCTGCGGGACACCCGGGCCCGGGAAGCCGAGTTGGCTGAGTTGGCCGGGGGAGATAGCGGTGAGGCCCTCAGCTATGCGGCCAGCCTCCTCGATAAAACAGCGCTCCAAAAAGGGGTGGTTTGAGTGGGACCCCGTTTGGTTTCGGCACGAAGTGCGGCTCCTTATGTCTTTGCATTAGTGCTTTCTTCTTTGATTGATCTTCTGCTTAGGGCACGAATTTTATTTGAATTGAATTTTCATAGGGTTTCTGTTCGCCCATTTTCTGATCAGCTCTTTGGGTTTTTGGTTGGGGGGTATTTATTTTTATTGAGTGCGTTCCTAATCTTCTTTCTCGTTAAAATTCTGCCAAATATTTTGCGGAGTAGAAATCTAAGTCGCTGGGACGTCCGGCTTCTTGGCCTCTTGGCAACGATGCAACTAGTGTCTAATCTTTTTGCTATAAATCTAGCTATTTACTTTGTTGATATAGCCTCCTATGAATTGCTGGGTGAATCCCTTGCTCTTTATTTCTCAATTAATCTAATCTTCCTTTTTTGGTATTGGTTTTTGGATTATCCATTTAGAAATCAACGGCTCGTTTCTGGCGGTATTGATGGGAAAGATCGCACTGGAATTCCCTATGGGATTTTATTTCCTGAAGAAGCTATGCAGAGGGACTTAAACGGCTCTGGTGTATGGGTGCCGAGGTTGGTTGATTATGTTTTCTTTACCTTGGTTTCCAGTAATACCTTTGGCGCTCCGGAGGGCCATGCAGTGATTGGTGACCGATTGAAATGGACCCAGGTTGTTCACACGCTTTGCATGATTTTGGTCTTTATCGTGATCGTTGCTCGAGCGATCAATACCCTGACCTAGGGAAATCCTTACAAGTCCGGGACAGACCCCGATAGAATCAGCCGTTGCTGTGACGGCTGGATGCCCCGCGCCAAGAGCTCTGCTGCCGCCGGTTCCGCCACCCGAACCCTCGCCAAGACCGTCCACGAGAAAGCCGCTGACCTGGACGGCAGCGCGGTGCTGAGCGGGGGATCCCTCGAGAATGTGATCCGGGTGCGGGGTGCCCGCCAGCACAATCTCAAGAATGTTGATCTGACGATCCCCCGCAACCGGCTGGTGGTTTTCACCGGTGTGAGTGGCAGTGGCAAGAGCTCCCTGGCCTTCGACACGATCTTTGCCGAGGGGCAGCGGCGGTACGTCGAGAGCCTGTCCGCCTATGCGCGCCAGTTTCTCGGCCAGGTGGACAAGCCCGATGTGGATGCGATTGAGGGGCTGTCGCCAGCCATTTCGATCGATCAGAAATCCACCAGCCACAACCCCCGCTCCACCGTGGGCACGGTGACGGAAATCCAGGATTATCTGCGTCTGCTTTTCGGCCGCGCCGGAGAACCCCACTGCCCCCAGTGCGATCGCTCGATCCGTCCCCAAACCATCGACGAGATGGTGGACCAGATCGTGGCCCTGCCGGAAGGGATCCGGTATCAGCTGCTGGCACCGGTGGTGCGGGGCAAGAAGGGCACCCATGTGAAGTTGCTGGGGGGCCTGGTGGCGGAGGGTTTTGCCCGGGTGCGGATCAATGGCGAGGTGCGGGAACTCGCCGACAACATCGAACTGGATAAGAACCACGCCCACAACATCGAAGTGGTGGTGGATCGCCTGGTGTCGCGGGAGGGCGTTCAGGAACGGCTCACCGATTCCCTGCGCACGGCCCTAAAGCGCGGCGATGGCCTGGCGCTGGTGGAAGTGGTGCCCAAGGCAGGTGAGGAGTTGCCCGAGGGCGTGGAGCGCGAGCGGCTCTATTCCGAGAATTTCGCCTGCCCGGTGCACGGGGCGGTGATGGAAGAGCTCTCCCCCCGGCTGTTTTCGTTCAACAGCCCCTATGGAGCCTGCGCCGATTGCCATGGCATCGGCCATTTGCGTCAGTTCACCGCGGAACGGGTGGTGCCCGAGCCGTCGTTGCCGGTGTATGCGGCCATTGCTCCGTGGGCTGAAAAAGACAACAGCTACTACTTCTCCCTGTTGTATTCGGTGGGGGAAGCGTTCAATTTCGAGATCAAAACCCCCTGGAACCAGTTAACCGATGAGCAGCGGGATGTGCTGCTCAATGGCAGCCGGGAAGCAATCATGATTAAGGCGGATAGTCGCTATCAAAAGAGCGCTGGTTACGAGCGGCCGTTTGAGGGCATCCTGCCGATTTTGGAGCGCCAGCTCCGCGATGCCAGTGGCGAATCGATTCGCCAAAAACTGGAGAAGTTTCTGGAACTGGTGCCCTGTGCCACCTGCCATGGACTGCGGCTCAAACCCGAAGCCCTGGCGGTGCGGGTGGGTCCCTACGCCATCCATGAGCTCACGGCGGTGAGCGTGGGCGAAACCCTCTCCAGGATTGAAGCGTTGATGGGCGTAGGGGCGAGTGAGGGCACGTCGCCGTTGCTCAATCCTCGCCAGATCCAGATCGGTGATTTGGTGCTGCGGGAGATCCGCATGCGCCTGAAGTTTTTGCTGGATGTGGGGCTCGATTACCTGAGCTTGGACCGTCCGGCGATGACCCTTTCCGGGGGCGAAGCCCAGCGGATTCGTTTGGCCACCCAAATTGGTGCGGGCCTCACCGGCGTTCTTTATGTGCTGGATGAGCCGAGTATTGGTTTGCACCAGCGCGACAACGATCGCCTGCTGGCCACACTGCTCAAGTTGCGCGATTTGGGCAACACGTTGATTGTGGTGGAGCACGACGAGGACACCATTCGTGCCGCCGACCACATCGTGGACATTGGCCCGGGTGCCGGGGTGCATGGCGGCCACATCGTGGCGGAAGGCAGTTTTGAGGATTTGCTGGCCTCTGAGGAGTCGCTCACAGGGGCCTATTTGAGTGGTCGCCGCTCGATCCCAACTCCGGCGGAGCGGCGCAGCGCCGGGATCCGCAAGATTTCGCTGATCGATTGCGGCCGCAATAACCTCACCGGCATTGATGTGGAGGTTCCGCTGGGGCGGTTGGTGTGCGTGACCGGGGTGAGCGGTAGCGGCAAGAGCACCTTGGTGAATGAGCTGCTGCATCCGGCCCTGGAGCACCACTTGGGCATGAAGGTGCCGTTCCCAGCCGGGGTGGCGGAACTGCGGGGCATTAGTGCGATCGACAAGGTGATCGTGATCGACCAATCACCGATTGGCCGCACCCCGCGCTCCAATTCGGCCACCTACACGGGGGCTTTTGATCCGATCCGCCAGGTGTTTGCCGCCACGGTGGAAGCCAAGGCCCGCGGTTATCAGGTTGGTCAGTTCAGCTTCAACGTGAAGGGGGGACGCTGTGAGGCGTGCAGCGGCCAGGGGGTGAACGTGATCGAGATGAACTTCCTGCCCGATGTGTATGTGCAGTGTGATGTGTGTAAGGGCGCCCGTTATAACCGCGAGACCCTGCAGGTCACCTACAAGGGACACACCATTGCCGATGTGCTGGAGATGACGGTGGAGCAGGCCGCCGAGGTGTTTTCAGCCATTCCCCAGGCGGCGGATCGGTTGCGCACCTTGGTGGATGTGGGCCTGGGTTATGTGAAATTGGGCCAGCCAGCCCCTACCCTCTCGGGCGGTGAGGCCCAGCGGGTGAAGCTGGCCACCGAGCTCTCCAAGCGGGCCACGGGTAAAACCCTTTACTTGATTGACGAACCCACCACGGGCCTGAGCTTCTTTGATGTCCACAAGCTGATGGATGTGATGCAGCGCCTGGTGGATAAGGGCAATTCCATCCTGGTGATCGAGCACAACCTTGATGTGATCCGCTGTGCCGACTGGATTATTGATCTCGGACCCGATGGCGGCGATAAGGGCGGTGAGATCGTGGTGGTGGGCACCCCTGAAACGGTGGCAGAGCATCCCACCAGCCATACGGGCAGATACCTCAAGCAAGTGCTGAAGCAGCATCCGCCAGAGGTCTTGGCAGGTTGAGTGGCGGTTTTAGGGTCGTCTTGGAGGGGTAGGGGAAGGACTGGGAGTGGCTTGGGTGGTGGCTACGGGTGTGGCTTATACTGAGGAGGAAAGCTAACAGGTATTAGAAATGGGCATTGGAAAGTATTTTTCGATTTACAGCTATCATGGCGGTGGTGTGAGAGGATTTAAGCGCTGCTATGATACTTTTTTACAGGTTGACCTATTTGATTTAAAGAGATCGTTTATCAATACACGCGAAAACATCAGAGATGGCTGCTCAGATTCTGATTATATGTTTTATGCTCCAGTTTATTCAGGAGTTCTTGAGGAAATGATCTATGTTGCCCATGACTATTGGGCTTCGGCAATTAGATACACAAACTATAGCATGAAATCCGTATTTGTAGATCTAGGCTGTGGTTCAGGTAAGACCCTGATATCCGCACATGAATCAAAAAGATTTGATAGCGTATATGGAGTTGAACTGCTTGCTAGTTTGGCAGATAGATGCGATCAAAATATTAAAAGAGTAACTCGCGGTAATGATACAAAAATGCCAAAGGCGTTTAATCTAAATGTCGAAGATCCCGCATGGGCAAATCATATAATTAGCGAAGCTTCTGACCCAGCAAATCTAACATTATTCATTTTCAATAAAAACTCTTATTCATCAAAAGTTGTTCAAAAGACGCTTGAGATTGCTCAATCATACTTTAATAACATTGTATATCTTTATCAAAACCCTGTTGGGGCAAAAGTCCTCGATGATAATCATTATGAATGCTTTGCTACGGATTCAAAACCGCCGAAAGCACACAAAAACTTCAAGTATAAGCTGTTCATCAAGCAAGCAATAGATCACTGATCGTCTATACTATCTTTTTATTCCATATCTCTTTCTTATTAGCTCTATTAAAAATAGCCTCAAATCGCGCAATTCCTTATCTCTCTTCTGAAGAGCGTCTAACATAATCGCCTCTGCCTCAGGTAGCTCAATAGTAAACTTCTGTGTTATTTGTTTTTTCATAGTTGTTTGTAAATCGCTGTTTAATCCATCGAGGGCTACTGAGTGTATGTCTGAATCTTTTCCCAGATAACTTGACAAACTTCTAAGATCCTCATCTTCACATGAGATTCTCTGAATATCAACACTCTTCCACTTTGATAGAGATTTGATCTTAAATGGAAGTATCTTGCGAAATAGATTGTCAATATCTGCCTGAGTATTTATAGTGGCTGGCATTTTCTCCATGATCATGTGGGTGTGATATTGACCTGTTCCTAAATGGCTTTGTTCATTAAAGAATAACATTTTTGGATAAGGGAATGATCCAGCATCCTTGATCGATCGATCACGATTCTTATAGGCGATTCTGCGGATTTTATTCTTTAGATCAGCTACATCCCTGAGAACTTCATCTTCATTGGTTTTGTTATCAGTGTAATGAAAACTGATGAACCAATGAGGATTCATGTTTGTTTTGAGTTCATTGTAGATCAGTTTTTTAACTTGCTTTCTGAGGCGGAGTGTTCGTTGTCGTTCTTCTGCGTAAATCTTGTTCATGGGAATATCTGATATTTCTTGGCACACTGAAGCACTGGCTGTATTATCGCCGCTGCCACCAGATCATTTTATTTGATAGTAGTGTTTATCTCCTCAATCGACCGAGTGAGCACTAAATCACAGATATTTATGAGGAGCGAGAGCAATATCTGTGATTATGTGTTGAAATGCTGATAATTAACAGGCTTAGATGACTGAAGTAAAATGGTCATCCACATTTAAAATCACATTTAATTGGCTGCCACGCACCCACTTCTGTAGCCTACTTCGGTAACATCTTTATGCTGCTATCCAGTTAGGAATCTGAACTCTTCCCGTAGGTTTCGCATAGGTCTTCAGAAGCATCTGTGTGCTGTGACCAGCGATCTGCGCTAAATCTGCTGGAGAGTTACCCATCGCCAATGCGTGAGATAGAAATGAATGACGCTGAGAGTAGAGACGGCGGTGTTTGATTCCGCAGCGTTGTAGAGATTGTTTCCAGCGCCTGCCAATCAGATCATCGTAAATACTTCTGTAATTTCTGGGTGTCACGAAGACCAATCCTTGAGGTTGATAGATTCCCAGTCGCTCCATCGATGTTTTGTGCTGCTGGAGAATCTCTTTAACCAGCGGCGACATTGGCACGATTCGCTCCTGACCAGTTTTGGTGGATGCCCATGTCACATACATGGCATTGAAGCCATCATTGCGGAGTGACTTGGAAATCAGCAGTTCGCCCTCATCCCAGCGAACGCAATCCCATGTTATTCCACGAATTTCACCATTACGAAGACCAGTGCTCAGCCAAACTGAGAATAAGGGATAAAACCACTCATCATTTTCTTTCAGATCAGCCAGAATGGTTTTGATCTCCTCTGTGCTCAGAACATCAGATTGAGCAATCGTCTTCTTATAGCGTAGGTTGTGCTGGAAGAGGTTTTTGCTTTCAGGGCATGAACGCTTACATTCACAGAGGATGCCAACGATCGTTCGATTGCTGAGACCCTGATCATCCTGTGCCCAGCGGATGAATTCTTGCGTGTCTGAAAGCGATGTCAGGGGTTTGCCGTAGCGTTTGATCACTCGATACGCATGAATCGCTCGCTTCTGGCGGCGGGTCTCTGCGTTGATCCTGAGTCGCTCCAGAAGGGCGAGATCGTGACCATTGATGAGTGGTTGGTAAATCCTTAAGGATCGGTCGAGTGATCCTGATTGGTAATCACTCCAGATTTTGGCGCTAAGTGCCTGTGCTTTGGCAACGGCAACAGGATCATCCCAACGACCGAGACGATTGATGAAATGGTCTCTGCCGTCA
>Ga0310335_100385_pt1 | contig 12087 bp, 9 predicted proteins | sample LakMicMISRFREDD7_FD_195549 | JGI IMG/M metagenome (GOLD analysis project Ga0310335, IMG submission 195549) | Enriched freshwater cyanobacterial communities from Lake Michigan, Michigan, United States - MI23.SRF.RED.D7 (v2) (version 2) | ecosystem: Environmental > Aquatic > Freshwater > Lake... | reverse complement strand
CCCCAGCATCTGGGGGCCTTCGACCGAATAGATGCGGGCTTCGATGCCGAATTCTTTGAAGGCGCTCTCGAGTTCCTGCAGCAGGGCTTTCTCGACCTGGGCCTCGGCGTCGACCACCCGGCCGATCAGGCGGCTGCCCAGCTGGCCGATGCGCTGGCTGACCACCTCCCGTGCATTGGTGACTTCGATGACCAGCACGGCCCGGGGTGCGCAGCAGGGGCAACCCTAGTGGCGGGTGCCGCGCCGATCACTCAGGCGTCCAGGTCTTGCAACACATCCTCCAGATCCCGCAGTTGCCCGGGTGGCACCAGCCGCGCCAGCGGCAGCCGGGTGGCACCGCCGCCGATCGGCACCTGCACCGCCTCGAGCGCCTGGCGGGCGCACACGGCCGGCCCCTGGTCGAGCCGGGCGGCGCATTCGATCGCCAATGCCTGGGCCAGGCCGGCATCGCCCAGGTAGAGATGCCAGCCGGCCACCTGCAGGTACAGCCGCTCGGCCAGGGCGTTTTCGAGTTGCTCGATCTGGCTGGCGGACAGGGTCATGGCGTCTGTTCGGGCTCGCGTGCAGGCCGCAGGCTGATCACCACCCCACCATGGATCAGCAGCAGGGCCAGCCAGCCGAGGCTTAGCCAGCCCAGGTGCTGCCAGGGGTGACGCAGCTCTTGCACCACCCACAAACCGCTGTTGAGCGCGGCATAGACGGCCGCGTGCAGGGTCAGGTTGACGATCCGCTCAAAGTGGCGGTAAGTGGGGTCTTCGGGGTTGGCGGGCCCGTACCAGCGAATCGGCATGTTTGACGGATGGGCCCTTCGTGCGCTGAAAATGGTCCCATGCGCTTGTAGCTCAGCGGATTAGAGCATCTGACTACGGATCAGAGGGTCGGGAGTTCGAATCTCTCCAGGCGCGCTTCTCACCACCGCCCCACCGGGCGGTTTTTTATTGGCCATCATTGGCGCCTGCCTTCCCGGGCTGGCGCGTGCCCGCGCAGGCCGGCTGCCTACGATCGACGCAACCGTTTGCCGCCTTCGCCGCCCATGTCTGCCAGCAGCGACGCGCCGATCAACCAGCCGCTGGCCAGTGCCGACCCGGCTCTCGCGGCGCTGATCGGCCTCGAGGAACAGCGTCAGGAGACCCACCTCGAGCTGATCGCCTCTGAGAACTTCGCCTCGCGCGCGGTGATGGAGGCCCAGGGCTCGGTGCTGACCAACAAGTACGCCGAGGGCCTGCCCGCCAAGCGTTACTACGGCGGCTGCGAGCACGTCGATGCGATCGAAGAGCTGGCGATCGCGCGCGCCAGGCAGCTGTTCGGCGCGGCCTGGGCCAACGTGCAGCCCCACAGCGGTGCCCAGGCCAACTTTGCGGTCTTTCTGGCGCTGCTGCAGCCCGGCGACACGATCCTGGGCATGGACCTGAGCCATGGCGGTCACCTGACCCACGGTTCACCGGTCAACGTCAGCGGCAAGTGGTTCAAGGCCGTGCACTACGGCGTGGACCCCCAGACCCAGCAGCTCAACTTCGACACGATCCGCCAGCTGGCGCTGGAGCACAGGCCCAAGCTGATCGTCTGCGGCTACTCGGCCTACCCGCGCACGATCGACTTTGCGGCCTTCCGGGCCATCGCCGACGAGGTGGGTGCCTACCTGCTGGCCGACATGGCCCACATCGCCGGCCTGGTGGCCGCCGGGGTGCACCCGAGCCCGGTGCCAGTGTGCGACGTGGTGACCACCACCACCCACAAGACCCTGCGCGGTCCCCGCGGCGGCCTGATCCTGTGCCGCGACGCCGAGTTCGCCAAGCAGTTCGACAAGGCCGTGTTCCCCGGCAGCCAGGGCGGCCCGCTCGAGCACGTGATCGCCGCCAAGGGCGTGGCCTTTGGCGAGGCGCTGCAGCCGGGCTTCAAGGCCTATGCCCAGCAGGTGGTGGCCAATGCCCAGGCCCTGGCGGCCCGCATCCAAGAGCGGGGCATCGCCGTGGTCTCGGGCGGCACCGACAACCACATCGTGCTGCTCGATCTGCGCAGCATCGGCATGACCGGCAAGGTGGCCGACCTGCTGGTGAGCGATGTGCACATCACCGCCAACAAGAACACGGTCCCGTTTGACCCCGAGTCGCCGTTCGTGACCAGCGGTCTGCGCCTGGGCACCGCGGCGATGACCACCCGCGGCTTTGATGAGGCAGCCTTTGCCGAGGTGGCCGACGTGATCGCCGACCGGCTGCTCAACCCCGACGACAGCGCCATCGAACAGCGCTGCCGCGAGCGGGTGGCCGCGTTGTGTGAGCGCTTCCCGCTGTATGGCCACAACCGTGCCCTCCAGCACGCCTGAGGCTGGCAGCCGCCCGTAACCTGGCCTGCAACGGTGGTCGCCCGTGACCCTTGCCTACAGCCCCAACGCAGCCGCCCTGCTCACGTTTGCGGCCGCTGCCCTGCTCACGGCCCTGGTGGTGCCTGTGGTCCGGAGGCTGGGGCTGGCCTGCGGGCTGATTGATGCCCCCGATGCCCGCAAGCAGCACACCACGCCGATGGTGCGCCTGGGTGGCATCGGCATCGTGCTCGGGTTTTCGCTGGCGCTGGTGATCACCTGGCGTTTCGGCGGCTTTGCCGAACTGCCCCCCAGCAAGGACCAGCTGATCTGGACCACCCTGGCCGGGGCGCTCTGTTTTTTCGTGATCGGCCTGGCCGATGACCTGTTCGCCCTGCCGCCCCTGCCGCGCCTGGTCGGGCAGCTGCTGGTGGCGATGGCGGTCTGGAGCCAGGGGGTGCAGATCGGCACGATCGAGTTGCCCTTTGCCCCACTGGTGCTGCCGCCGGCCCTGAGTCTGCTGGCCACCGTCATCTGGCTGGTGGGGATCACCAATGCGATCAACTGGCTCGATGGCCTCGACGGCCTGGCGGCCGGGGTCAGCGGCATTGCTGCCGTGGGGCTGCTGTCGGTCAGCTTCAGCCTTGATCAGCCGGCCGCCGGTCTGCTGGCGGCTGCCCTGGCGGGCAGCTGCCTGGGCTTTCTGCGGCACAACTTCAATCCCGCCCGCATCTTCATGGGCGACGGGGGCTCGTACTTTCTTGGCTTTGCCCTGGCCGCGATCAGCATCGTCGGGCCGGCCAAGGGACTGACCAGCGTCAGCCTGCTGCTGCCGCTGGTGATCCTGTCGCTGCCGCTGGCCGACATGTCCGCCGTGATCGTCGGCCGTCTGAGCCAGGGCCGCTCGCCCTTTTATCCCGATCGGCGCCACCTGCACCACCGGCTGCTGCGCCGCGGCCTGAGCCACCGCCGCACGGTGCTGCTGATCTACGCCTTCACCCAGTGGCTCGCCGCGTTGGCCCTGGTGCTGGTCAATGCCGAGTTGCGCTTTCTGTGGCTGGGTCTGGCGACGGCGATCCTGATCGCCCTGGTGGTCACCACCCGCCGGCGGCTGCAGGCTGACGAGGACCCATGAGCGCCGAGGTGCTGTGCATCGGCACCGAGCTGCTGCTCGGCAACATCACCAATGGCAACGCCCGTTGGCTGGCCGAGCAGCTGGCGTCCCTGGGCATTGCCCACCACCGCCAGGAGGTGGTGGGCGACAACCGCGAGCGGCTGATCGCCGCGGTGCGGGCCGCGGCGGGCCGCTGCCGGGTGCTGATCACCACCGGCGGCCTGGGTCCCACCCCCGACGATCTGACCACAGAAGCGATCGCCGCCGCCTTTGACACGCCACTGGTGGAGCACGCCGCGATCTGGGACGACATCCAGACCAAGCTGAGCGCCCGCGGCCGGCCGATCGCCGCCAGCAACCGCAAGCAGGCCCTGCTGCCCGCCGGGGCCCAGGTGCTGCCCAACCCCACCGGCACCGCCCCCGGCATGATCTGGAGCCCCCGGCCGGGGTTCACGGTTCTGACCTTCCCGGGGGTGCCCAGCGAACTGCACGCCATGTGGCAGGCCACCGCGGTGCCCTGGCTGCGCCAGTCGCGCCTGGCCGAGGGGGTCTTTGCCAGTCGCCTGCTGCGCTTCTGGGGTGTGGGCGAGTCAAACCTGGCCGAGCAGATGGACGATCTGCTGGCGGGCACCAATCCCACCGTCGCCCCCTATGCCGGCGCCGGTGAGGTCAAGCTGCGGCTCACTGCCCGGGCGGCCGATCAGGCCGCTGCCGAGGTGCTGCTGGCCCCCGTGGAGGCCCAGATCCGCAGCCGCACCGGCAACCTCTGCTATGGAGTCGATGACGACAGCCTGGCCTCGGTGGTGCTGGCGGCGTTGCGCCAGCGGGGCCAGACCCTGGCCGTCGCCGAAAGCTGCACCGGCGGCGGTCTGGGTGGGGCGCTGGCGGCGGTGCCGGGGGCGTCAGACGTGTTCCTGGGCGGGGTGATCGCCTATGCCAACAGCGTCAAGCAGCAGCTGTTGGGGGTCCCGGCAGACACCCTGGCGGTCCACGGGGCGGTGAGTGATCCGGTAGCCCTGGCGATGGCGGCCGGGGCCCGGCGCGTCACCGGCGCCGACTGGGCGATCGCCGTCACCGGCATCGCCGGCCCGGGCGGCGGCAGCGCCGACAAACCGGTGGGCCTGGTGCACATCGCCATGGCCGGGCCCCAGGGCGCGGTCAGCGAGGCCGTGCGCCTGGGTGCCAGCCGCGGCCGCGGCTGGATCCAGACCCTGACGGTGGGTGAGGCCCTCAATCGGCTGCGCCTGGCGCTTTAGGGTGACCGGTCAACCCACAGGGCAGCGGTGAGCAGCGGCACCCTTTACGACAAGGTCTGGGATCTCCATCAGGTGGCCGAGCTGCCGGGGGGCAGCACCCAGCTGTTCATCGGCCTGCACCTGATTCACGAGGTCACCAGCCCCCAGGCCTTCGCGGCGCTCAAGGATCTGGGCCTGCCGGTGGCCCGCCCCGAGCGCACGGTCGCCACGGTCGACCACATCGTGCCGACCACCAGCCAGGCGCGGCCGTTTGCCGATCCCCTGGCCGAGCAGATGCTGGCCACCCTCGAAGCCAACTGCGCCGAGCACGGCATCACCCTGCATGGGCTCGGCAGTGGCCGCCAGGGGATCGTGCACGTGATCGCGCCTGAACTGGGCCTGACCCAGCCCGGCATGACCGTGGCCTGCGGCGACTCGCACACCTCCACCCACGGCGCCTTCGGCGCCATCGCCTTTGGCATCGGCACCAGCCAGGTGCGCGATGTGCTGGCCAGCCAGAGCCTGGCCATGGGCAAGCTGCGGGTGCGGCGCATCTGGGTTGAGGGCCAGCTGCAGAGCGGCGTCTATGCCAAGGACCTGGTGCTGCACGTGATCCGCGTGCTGGGGGTCAAGGGCGGTGTGGGCTACGCCTACGAATTCGCCGGCCCGGCGATCGACGCCCTGTCGATGGAGGAGCGCATGACCCTCTGCAACATGGCGATCGAGGGCGGGGCCCGTTGCGGCTACGTGAACCCCGACCAGACCACGTTCGATTACCTGCAGGGTCGGCCCTTTGCCCCCGCCGGTGACGCCTGGCAGCGGGCGGTGGCCTGGTGGCGCAGCCTGGCCAGTGGGCCCGAGGCGGTGTTTGACGACGAGGTGTGCTTTGACGCTGCCGCCATCGCCCCCACCGTGACCTGGGGCATCACCCCCGGCCAGGGCATCGGCGTCGACGAAACCGTGCCCACCCTCGAGCAGACCGAACCCGACGAGCGCCCCCTGGCCCAGGAGGCGTACCGCTACATGGACCTGGTGCCCGGTGCGGCGATCGCCGGCACCCCGGTCGATGTCTGCTTCATCGGCAGCTGCACCAATGGCCGCCTCAGCGACCTGCAGGCGGCGGCCCAGGTGGCCAAGGGCCGCCGGGTCGCCCCCGGCATCAAGGCGTTCGTGGTGCCCGGCAGCGAGCAGGTGGCCGCGGCCGCGGTGGCCGCCGGCCTCGATCAGGTGTTCACCGAAGCGGGCTTCGAGTGGCGTGAGCCCGGCTGCTCGATGTGCCTGGCCATGAACCCGGACCGGCTCGAGGGCCGCCAGATCAGCGCCAGTTCGTCCAACCGCAACTTCAAGGGCCGTCAGGGCTCGGCCAACGGCCGCACCCTGCTGATGAGCCCGGCGATGGTGGCTGCCGCCGCCGTCACCGGCCAGGTCACCGACGTGCGTACCCTCCTGCCATGACCAGCGCGCCTTTCCCCACAGGTCCGATCAACGCGGTCAGCGGCACCGCCATCGCCGTCCGTGGCGACGACATCGACACCGACCGCATCATCCCGGCGCGCTTTCTCAAGTGCGTCACCTTCAGCGAGCTGGGTCCGGCAGCCTTTGCCGATGACCGCGCCGAGCTGAACGGGCAGCACCCCTTTGACCAGAGCGCCCACCGCGGCGCGCGCCTCCTGGTGGTCAACCGCAACTTTGGCTGCGGCTCCAGCCGTGAGCACGCCCCCCAGGCCCTGATGCGCTGGGGCATCAGGGCGGTGATCGGCGAGAGCTTTGCCGAGATCTTCTTCGGCAACTGCCTGGCCCTGGGCATTCCCTGCCTGAGCGTTGACCACGACACGGCCCTGGCCGTGCAGGCAGCGATCGAAGCCGATCCGGCCCTGGAGCTCAGCGCCGACCTCGAAACCCTGGAGCTGCGCGGCGCCCAGGGCCCGAGCTGGCGCCTGACCCTGGCGGCGGGGCCGCGGCAGATGCTGCGCAGCGGCCAGTGGGATGCCACCGGTCAGCTGCTGGCCAACGGGGCCGCTCTGACTGCCACGGCCTCCCGCCTGCCCTATTTGCAGGGCTTCGCCGCCGCCTGAGCCGCGCCCCCCAAGGGGGACTGGATTCAGAACGGACGTCTCAGGCCGGCCTGGGACGGGTGGTAGGGCACAAAGGGCACGCCGGTGCCCTTGTAGTTGAAATCGTTCAGCCGCACGCGCACGCCCCCCAGCCCCTCGTAAGGGCTGTAGTAGACGCCGATGTCATACGAGCGCCGCTGCCAGCGCAGCTCCACATAGGAGCCGGTGGTGGCCCCGTAGTTGCCGGACGCCGGATCGACGTTCACCCCGTAGCCCACGCTCAGCAGCATCGGCCCGGCGATCTGCTGGGTCAGGCCAAAGTTGAGGGTGCCCAGGTCGACGGCCCGGTCAAAGCTGAGGGGGCTCAGGCCCTGGCGCAGGGTCACGCCACCGGTGACCGCCAGTTGGGTGTAATCGAAGAAGGGCTTATGAAAGTGGCCCAGGGTCAGGATCGGGCCGGCCGAGAACGAGATGGTGTTCTGGTTCTGGCCATCGTTGTAGTACGCCAGGCTGCCGGTCAGGTTGGTGTCGAACTTCAGCCCGGGCACGATCGGCACCGGCGAGTTCAGCAGGGCCTGGGTGTTGGTCGCCGCCAGCGACTTGCCGGTCCACAGGGGGAACGAACTGGTCAGGGCGGCGATGGCGCTGCCGCGCCAAAACTCGGCCAGGTTGGGGATCGGCGCGGTGCCGCTGGTGCTGTTGGTCGGGCAGTTGGTGGTGCAGGCCCGGTAGTTGCCGAATCCCGCCCGCCAGAAAAAGTTGTTGGTGATCTGGCCCCAGCGGGGTAGCTGGCCCTGGTCCTCGAGCGCGACGCCGTAGGCGCTGTAGACGTCCTGTTCACCCAACGAGCCGTTCCAGGTGCGGTAGCGGTAGGCGCCGAACAGCCGGGCCGTGCTCTCGCCCAGCAGCGGCAGCCGGACGTTGCGGGCCACATCGCCCCAGCTGCGGGTGCCGTTGGCAAAGTTCTGGCTGTTGAAGGTGGAGACATCGAGGGTGGCGTTGCTGGCAAAGCCCCAGCGGTTGTCGCTCCATTGGGCCAAGAGGCCGAACTGATCGCCGCTCTGCACGCTCTGGGTCACCCCCGGACTGCCAGGAGGGGCCCCCGGCAGGGGGTAACTGCTGGTGACGCCGTCGAGGGTGCGCTGCAGGTTGAACTGGGGCTGCAGGCGCAGGCTGCCGCTGGTGGCCACCTTGATCGGTTTGAGGTTGTAGCCCACGAACACGCCGCCCCGGTCGACGGTGTCGTAGCCAGCCACCAGGGGCGACTCCACCTGGTTTCTGTTGCGAATGCGCTGGCGTAGCCGGCCCGGGATCGGCAGCCGGTCCTCGAGCAGGATCCGGGTCGAGCGGGCGGTCAGCAGGGTTTCGCCCTTGCGGTTGAAGCTGACCTCCACACCCACCGCCTCCAGCCAGGACTGGGCCGGCGTGTAGGGGTCATTGGTCAGGCCCACCCGTGGGGCGCTCCACCCAGTTGCCGTCAGCCGGATCCGGCGGGCCTGGAACCGCCAGCGGCTGATGCCGCCGTCGACCAGCTTCATGTTGGCCGTGGTGTTGAGGTCCTTGAGCTGTTCGGGGCGGATGCCGCCGTAGGTGTTGGCGGTGTCAGAGCTGACTTCGCGGGGGTCGAAGCCGACCCGCCGTTCGAGCCGCAGGCTCTGCTGCAGGGTCACGTCGCTGACCCGCTGCTGCACCCGGCTGATCGCCGCATCGCGGGCCTGCTCCGCGGCCCGGGCCCGCTGCCAGGTGTTGTCCTGGCGGGGTGTTGTTGGCGCTGGGGTGGGTTGGGCGCCGCTGCCGTCCGCTGGGGCGACTTCGGGGTTCTGGCCGCTGGCGGCCCGGTCCAGGGCGGCGGTCATCGTGCTGGCGCTGCTGGCCTGCAGCGGTGGGGCATCGGGGCAGCCCTGGGCGGGGGGCATGGCCGGTGCGGGCCGGCCCGGCCGGCTGGTGCCGAAGCGGTAGCGCAGGCCGACCATGTAGCCGTTGCTGCCTTCGCGCACGCCGCTGTAGACCCCGTAGGCGCCTGAGCGGTGGTGGATGCGGCCCACCACTGAAAAGCGGGGGTTGACCAGTGCCTCGACTTCAAAGGCCAGGTAATTGAGGAACTGGGAGTAGCGGTTGCGGAAGGTGCGTTCGTAGTTGCTGACTTCGGTCAGGTAGCTGACCCCTTCGACCAGGAACACGCTCAGCCAGGGCTGCATCCAGATGCGCAGACCCAATCCCAGGGTGCCCTCGCCGAAGGCCTGGCTCGGCACCTGGGCATAGGGAACGGCCTGGTTGTATTCGCCGCCGGCCTGGCTGTAGGCCCCATGGCCCAGCAGGTTCAGGTCCATCTCCAGGGCAAAGGGGCCGCCATCGACCAGGCGCTTGTTGACGCCGATGCCCGCCAGGTATTCAGGCCGCCAGCGGCCCTTGAAAAAAAAGGTGTCGCCGAAGTTGGCGTCGATCATCTGGCCGCCCCAGGCGGTCAGGGCCCAGTTGTAGGGGTGCCACTCGGGCACCGGCGGCAGGATCGGGGTGCAGCTCAGCGGCTCAGGCGCCGGCAGCGGTGTCGAGGCGGGCTGGTCGAGCAGGAAATCGCTGGTGCTGCCGTCGAGATCCAGGATTCCGTAGACGTCCTCGGCTTCACCGCTGCCCTCGAGCAGGCTGAAGCGCAGCTGGCTGGCCTGCAGGTACTGCTGGCCCCGCTGCAGGCGCACGTTGCCGCGGGCAAACACGCTGCGGCTGCGGGTCTCGTACTCGAGCCGATCGGTCAGCAGCCGGCCACCGGCGATGGTGGCCTGAACATTGCCTTCGGCCACGACCCGGCCCAATACCCCGTCGTAGCGCAGCTGGTTGGCACTGAGCTCCAGCTCAAGGGGCAGTGCAGCCTCGTCGGGCAGGTCGGCTGGGGTGCGCTGGGCAGCAGCAGCTTCGGGGGTGGCCTGGGCCATGACCGCGGGCGACGCCGGCGCAGTCAGTTCAGGGAGTTCAGCGGCGAGTGTGGCCGCCTGGGTGCTGACCAGCGAGCCCAGGCCGGCGGCAACGCTGACCCACCTCAAGGATCGGGGCTGGGGCACAGCGTCGTGTCAGGCCACAAAACCCGGCGATCCTCCCACGGTCCAGGGACCGGCGATCACTCCTCGAGGTCCTTGCGGCTCGGGGTGCGGCTGGGATCGCTGGCCAGAAAGCCGAACACAAAAATCCCGATGAAGAAAAAGACGACGGAATAAACCGAGATCTTGAGAGCGAGCATGGTCGAGCTTGCGGGTCGGGCTTGTGAACTGAACCTTCGGCTGAGCCTTTGGATCAGAAGGCCAGATGGCCCATCATCCTATGGGTTCTGGCAGGCCATCCAACGATGGCAGGCCCCGCTGAGGTGCCCCCGGCTGTGCGGATTGAAACGTTTCCGTCATCTTCCCGGCTCGATCTGCAGCCCCTGTGGCAGGGCCGCCGGCCCGATGGCGGCTGGGCGCAGGCATTGCACCACCCCTGGGGCGAACGGCACCGGCCCGACTGGCAGCAGCGCGGGCTGATCATTGGTCCCCGCGGGGGCGGCGAGCTGCTGCTGCGACTCGAGCTCGACTGCCCTGGAGCCTGGCGTGGGCTGACCAGCCGAGCGCGGGCCCGGCTGGTGCTGCGCTGGTGGGCCGAGGACGTGCAACTGGCGGTTGACGGGGCGGTGGTGCACCGGGGTGACCTGTTTGACAGCGCCTGCCGCTGGCCCCTGCCCCAGCGCTGGTGGCAGGGGGAGGTGCTGCAGCTGGAGCTGCGCCTGCGCAGTCCCCTGCACGACGACGGTGCCCTGGTGCACAGCCGGATCGAGCTGGAGCCCCTCGATCCGGCCGACCCCGACGGCCTGCTGCAGCCGATCTGGCAGGAGCTGGCGGCCCTGCCGCGGCCGGCTGCGGCCTGCGCAGACGACGGTGTGCAGGTGCTGGGCCATGCCCACCTCGACCTGGCCTGGCTGTGGCCGGTGGCCGACACCTGGCAGGCGGCCGAGCGCACCTTCACCTCGGTGCTGGGGCTGCTCGAACGGGATCCCCAGCTCCATTTCGCCCATTCGACGCCGGCGCTCTACGCCTGGCTGCAGACGCACCGGCCGGCCCTGTTCGCCCGCATTCAGGCGGCGGTGGCCGCCGGTCGGTTTGAGCCGATCAATGGCCCCTGGGTCGAGACCGACTGCGTGTTGATCAGCAGCGCTTCGCTGTTGCGCCAGTTTCAGCTGGGTCAGCAGTGGAGCCGGCAGGCCTTTCCCCAGCTGGAGCATCAGCTGGCCTGGCTGCCCGACAGCTTTGGCTTCGGGGCCGGGTTGCCGGCCATCGCCCGCGCCACCGGGGTGCGCTGGTTCTGCACCCACAAGCTCGCCTGGAACGCCACCAATCCGTTTCCCCACCGCCTGTTTCGCTGGCGCAGCCGCTGCGGCAGCGAGCTGCTGGCGCTGATGACGGCGCCGATCGGCACCGACGGTGATCCGGTGGCGATCGAGACCTACCGCCTGCAGTGGCAGCAGGCCACCGGCCTGGGCCAGGCCCTGTGGCTGCCGGGGGTCGGCGATCACGGCGGCGGCCCCACCGCCGAGATGCTCGAGCAACTGGCGCTGTGGCAGCAGCAGGCCGAGCGGGGCGCCCCCCTGGCCCGCCAGCACCACGGCAGCCTGCGCCAGTACCTGCAGGGCCTCGAGCCCCTGGCGCCCGGGCTGCCGATCTGGCGCGATGAGCTTTATCTGGAGCTGCACCGCGGCTGTGCCACCAGCCGTCCCGATCAGAAACGCCACAACCGCAGCCTCGAGCGCCTGCTGCGCGAAGCCGACCTGGCCCAGAGCCTGCTGGCCCTGGGCGGCGGGGCACCGCTCGCCGCAGCCCAGCAGCCCGACTGGCGCCCGCTGTTGTTCCAGCAGTTCCACGACATCCTGCCGGGCACCTCGGTGCCCGAGGTGTTCGACCAGGCCGAGCCCCAGTGGCGCACGGCCCGGCGGCAGGCGGCGCGCAGCCGCGATCGGGCGCTGCAGGCCTGGTTGGGGGCTGCCGTCGCTGCTGGCCCGACAGGCGGACAGGCTGGGTCCCAGACCTGGGCCGTAGCGCAGCTGCAGCCCCTGCCAGGGCGCTGCCCTTGCCTGCGGCTGCCTGCCGGCAACTGGTCGGCGGCCGATGGCACCCCTTTGCCGTTGCAGCCGGCCGCCAGCGGTGGCTGCTGGGTGCAGCTGCCGCCGCTGGCGGGTGCCGGTGCGGCGCTGGTTCAGCACAGCACCGGCGCAGCGGCTGGCCCTGCGTTGGCTGATGCCCCTGGAATCCAGCAGCCGGTGCGCAGCACCGCCTTGGCCGATGGGCGCTGGCAGCTCGACAACGGCCTGGTGCGGGTGGTGGTGGGGCCGGCGGGCCTGGAGCAGCTGTGGGATGCCCATGGCCG
>Ga0310335_100384_pt1 | contig 12087 bp, 10 predicted proteins | sample LakMicMISRFREDD7_FD_195549 | JGI IMG/M metagenome (GOLD analysis project Ga0310335, IMG submission 195549) | Enriched freshwater cyanobacterial communities from Lake Michigan, Michigan, United States - MI23.SRF.RED.D7 (v2) (version 2) | ecosystem: Environmental > Aquatic > Freshwater > Lake... | reverse complement strand
GGCGGTGAAGCGGCGCACCGGCCGCTATGCCCTGTTCGTCACCGTCGTGCCCGATGACTCGGACGAATTGCTGGAGTCGATGGTGCAGATGGGGGTAACCCTGCTCGATGGCCGCCACCGGGCCGCCTTCAACAGCCCGGCCGGCCGCCGCGCCTTTGCCTTCTGGAGTGACCTCTACCGGCGCGGCCTGCTGCCGCGGGAAGTGGTGAGCCAGGGCTATCGCCGGGCCATCGAGCTGTATCAGAGCGGCGATTTGGCCCAGGTGGCCAGCGGTGCCGAGTACCTGCGGGCGATTAGCACCAATGCCCCCCGGGTCGCCGCCGTGACGGCCCCCTATCCCCCCCTGGTGGGCCCTGGCGGGGAATCGAACGTGGCCGTGATGAACCTGGCGATCTCGCGCCAGACGGCCCTGCCCAAGGAGGCCCTCAGTTTTGCCCTGTTCCTTACCGATGGGCCGAACCAGGCCCGCTTTGCCAACCAGGCCCGGGTCTTGCCCTCCTCCAGGGCCGCCCTCAAGGCCGTGGCGGCGGACCTGGACCTGGAGCGGCCCGTCGATGCCCAGGGGCGGCTAGTCCGCCAGGCCCGGCAGCTATCAGTGCAGACCCTGGAGAACGCCCAGGTGTTGGTGCCCCCCAGCCCGGGGGTCAAGCGGCTGCAGACCGTCATCTACACCCAGCTGCAACGGGCCATGCTCGGCCAGATCAGCAGCGACGCGGCCCTGGCCGAGGCCGAGCGCCAATGGAACAGCTACGCCACAGCCCGCTGGCCCTAAGGGGGGAGCTCGGATCGGGGTCGAGCGGTGGACCGTGCTCTCTCCAGGGCCCCATGGCCCCACGCGCTGGGCGCTGGAAAGGGGCTTGGGGGCGTTCCTGCGGGACGGGGCCTTGGCCTGGGGCGCGTCAGGAAACGAAGAAAACCTTAAATCTCCCGATTTGCTGCTCTTTTCGAGCCCGTAGGCCAGGGAAACGCTGATGACAAGGGGTATGGTTGCGATTCTTCATCCCCGGCCCGGACATGTCCCTGGAGGATCAGCCCCTACACCAGCAGGGTTCTATCAGTCAGGACAGCTCCGATCAGGACAGGAACCCCGTCGAATCCCTAGAAGCCAGCCTGGCGTCCCCAACTTCTGGCCTAGGGAATGCCGAGCTGGACCTTCATCCAGGGGAGGACCTGGACTACCCCGCAGGCCTCCCCCCTGCCAAAGGCGAACACCGGGCCACCCTGTTGGTGGTGGATGACGAGGCGGCCGTGCGCCGGGTGCTGGTGATGCGTTTGCACTTGGCTGGCTATCGGGTGATCTGCGCCGAAGATGGCGAGCAGGCTCTGGCCCTGTTCCACCAAGAGCAGCCCGACTTAGTGGTGCTCGATGTGATGTTGCCGAAGCTGGATGGCTTCGCCGTCTGTCGTCGCCTGCGGGCCGAATCCTGCGTTCCGATTATTTTTCTCTCGGCCCTCGATGCCATCGCCGAGCGGGTGGCTGGGCTGGATCTGGGCGCCGACGATTACCTGCCCAAGCCCTTTAGTCCCAAGGAACTTGAAGCCAGGATCGCCACGATCCTGCGCCGGGTCGGCCGCGGCTCCGCAGCCGCCGAACCCCGCGAAGTGACGGCCGGCCAGGGCGTGTTGCGGGTGGGCGATTTGGTGGTGGACACCAACCGCCGCCAGGTGACCCGCGATGGCGAGCGCATCGGCCTCACCTATACCGAATTCAGCCTGCTGGAGCTGCTGTTCCGCGAGCCCGGCCGGGTGGTGCCCCGGGCCGAGATCCTCGAGCAGCTCTGGGGCTACCCGCCGCGCCGGGCCGCCGACCTGCGGGTGGTGGATGTCTACGTGGCCCGGCTGCGGGGCAAGCTCGAGCCCGATCCCCGCAACCCGGAGCTGATCCTCACCGTGCGCGGCACCGGCTACGCCTCCCAACGGATGGGCGAACCAGCCCTGGCGGCGGCGGCGGCTGGTTGATCGCTGGCTAGTTGGTCGGCCCCGAGTCGATCCCCTTTGAGCCGATCCTTGCCAATCTGCCCTGGGCGATCGAAACCAGCCGATCGCCTGGCGGACCCGGGCCCCCTGCGTTCCTGCAGGATGGAACCCATCTGAGAGCCCTGCTGCTTTGTCGGAGCTGCGCGAGACCCGCCTTGAGAAAGCCCGCGCCCTGGCGGAGCTAGGCCAGGGGCCCTATGCCCTGCGTTTTGACCCCAGCCATCGCGCCGCGGCCCTGCAGCAGGACCATGCCGACCTGGCCAACGGGGAAGAGCGGGACCTGGAGGTGGCCGTCGCCGGCCGGGTGATGACGCGGCGGGTGATGGGCAAGCTGGCCTTCTTCACCCTCGCCGATGAGACCGGCCCGATCCAGCTCTACCTGGAGAAGGCCAGCTTGGACGGGCCCCCGCCGGAGGGTGGGCCTGGGGATGGGGCGGCTGCCCCCGGCACCTTCGCCCAGATCACCTCCCTGGTGGATGCCGGTGACCTCATCGGTGTGCGCGGCACCCTGCGCCGCACCGACCGGGGCGAACTATCGGTGAAGGTCACGGCCTGGTCGATGCTGACCAAGGGCCTCCAGCCCCTGCCGGATAAGTGGCATGGCCTGGCCGATGTGGAGACGCGCTATCGCCAGCGCTACCTCGACCTGATCGTGTCGCCCCAGACCCGCGAAACCTTCCGCCGCCGCGCCCGCATGGTGAGCGCCATGCGCCGCTGGCTGGATGAACGGGACTTTCTCGAGATCGAAACGCCGGTGCTGCAGAGCGTGCCCGGCGGCGCCGATGCCCGGCCTTTTGAAACCCACCACAACGCCCTCGACCTACCCCTCACCCTGCGGATCGCCACCGAACTCCACCTCAAGCGGCTGGTGGTCGGCGGTTTTGAGCGGGTCTATGAGCTGGGGCGGATTTTCCGCAACGAGGGCATCAGCACGCGCCATAACCCCGAGTTCACCTCGGTGGAGATCTACCAGGCCTACGCTGATTACACCGACATGATGGACCTCACCGAGCAACTGATTGCCTCGGTGTGTGAGCAGGTCTGTGGCAGCACCACCATCACTTACCAGGGCACGGAGATCGATCTCACGCCCCCCTGGCGCCGGGGGACGATGCATGAGCTGGTGCAGCAGGCCTGCGGCCTTGATTTCAATGCCTTCACCAGCCGGGAGCAGGCGGCCGCTGCCATGGCGGCGAAGGGGCTGGAGGCTCCGGCCTTGGCGGACTCGGTGGGCCGGCTACTCAACGAGGCCTTCGAGCAGACCGTGGAAGCGGACCTGATCCAGCCCACCTTTGTGACTGATTACCCGGTAGAGATCTCGCCCCTGGCCCGCAACCACCGCAGTAAGCCGGGCCTGGTCGAGCGCTTTGAACTGTTCATCGTTGGCCGCGAAACGGCCAATGCCTTCAGCGAACTGACCGATCCGGTTGACCAGCGCCAGCGCCTCGAGGCCCAGCAGGATCGCCGCGCCGCCGGCGACCTCGAGGCCCAGGGGGTGGATGAGGACTTTCTCCAGGCCCTGGAGGTGGGCATGCCCCCCACGGGTGGCCTGGGCATCGGCATCGATCGGTTGGTGATGCTGCTCACCGACAGTCCTTCGATCCGGGATGTGATTGCCTTCCCCTTGCTGCGACCAGAGCTACGGCCAGAGGTGCGACCAGAAGGGCCGCCCCAGGGGCGCCCGGAAGCTTGAGTAAGGCGCCGTCCCTCCCCTGTCAAGGGGGGTACGGCCCCGCCCCTAGGCCCGCGCCCGACGCAATGGGATAATTGGTCACAGTAGGCAATCTCCCCGCACGGGGCTCTCCTGAATATGAGCGGTGAGCGCGTCGGTTTCCGCTTCAAGCATGCGGACCCAGTGGTTAAGCGCAACCCGCAGGGACGCTCCCGCCGGGGTTGGGTGATGGAGCCGGTGGAGCAGACCACCAGCCGCGGCACCAAGATGCCCGCCTATCGCATCCGCTGGCGCGACAGTGAACGCCCCGAGATCGTGTTGCAGCACATGCTGATTGCCGATCCCGATCCCACGCCTCCCCCGGAGGGCGTCAGCCTGCTGCCCCCGGCACCCAAGAAATAGACCTGGAGCGATCCCCTCAGGACCAACCCTTGAGCCGATAGGCCCATAGCCCGACGTGTTCCTTTAGGGCCACAGTGCTCAGATAAAGGAATTCGGCGTCGGGCAACAGGCTTTTGATGCTGTTGCCCAGGGTCGGGCGGCCATAGTTGGCCCGGCTGGGCAGCTGGTAATCGCAGGCCACGGGGATCACCTCCAGGCCACTGCGCTGGCGAAAGCTGGCCAGGGCCCGGGGCATGTGGAAGGCACTGGTCACCAGCAGGATCCGGCGCCATTGGCGGGAGCGGCCGAGCGTGCCGATATCCCGGGCCTCTTCGGCGGTGGTGCGGGAGCCGGGGTTGGTGAGGATTCGCTTCGCTGGCACCCCCAGTTCCAGGGCTAGGTCGCGGGCCCAGAAGGCTTCGGGCGGGGCGGGATCGTTGGCTGTGAAGCTGACCCGGCCACCGCTGGTCACCAGCAGCGGGGCGTTGTTCTGCCGCAGCAAGCGCAGGCCGGTGAGCAGCCGGTCGCCCCCTTCCGCCACCTCCACCCCCTGGCGGGGGGCCAGGGCCGGCCGCAGCCCGCCACCGAGCACCACCACCGCATCGGCCGTGGGGATCGGCTTGGGGGTGAGAGCGGCGCTGCGCTCTTCCAGGCCCCAGATCAATTGCCGGCTAGTCCAGGGCATGGCCAGCAGCCACACCAGGGCGATGCCGCCCCCCGAGAGCCAGGGCCCCCAGCGGCGGCGGCGGGCCTGGCCCAGCTGGCCACTGAGTTGCAGTAGCAGGCCCAGACCCAGGGGGTAGAGGGCCAGGGGAACCAGTTTCGAGAGCAGAAATCCCATCAGCGTCCTCGTTGGCGCCGGCGCAGATCGTCCAGGGCCTGCTGGGCCTCAAAGGCGGCCCAGGCCTGGTCGAGGGGTTCTGGCTCGGCTTGGCCCTGCGCCTGGGAGCCCTGCGCCCCCCCAGCCTGCGCACTCCCTGAAGCCTTGGGGGACGCAGGGGCCTGGCGGGCCAGCTGCTCCAGCTCAACTTCCACGGCCTGGAAGGAGCGGCCCAGTTCGGCCAGGGCCTGCCAACGGTCGCGGCCCTGGCCCATCAGCTGGCCCAGGTGTTGCTCGGCCCGGGCGGCCAGGTCGCCAGCGCCGGCGTCGCGGGCCCGTTGCACCCGTTGCTGCCACTGGTTGATCTCGGCCACCAGGGCCAGCAGCCCGGTGCGCGCCTGGTCCGCCTGGCCCTGCAACTCCAGGCGGCGGCGCTTCAGCCGTTGCTGCTTCTCCTGCTGTTCCTGCTCCTGCAGCAGGGCCTCCTGGGCGGGATTGGCGGCCAGAAAGGTTTCCAGTTGGCGCTCCAGCTGGGCTTCGAGTTGCTCGAACCAGCCGCCCGGGCCAGCGCTCATGCCGACGGCTCCGGGGCCCGGGTGATCAGGGGCGCTTCGATCTCCTCCTGCAGGGGCGTGATCGCCGCTTCCCGGGAGCGCAGCAGTAGCTGGGTGAGCCGGGCGATGCCCCCTTCGCCCAAGTTTTGGGTCGTGAGCTGGTCGAAGGCGTTGCGGTAGAGGGCCTCCAGCTGCTCGATCAGGCTCTCGCGCATCTGGCGCACCGCCTGGCGTTGCTCTTCCCGGGACATGGGCTTGGGGGCGATTGGGCTCAGTCTGCCTGCACCAGCAGGTGCAGACTCAGGTCTTGATCAGGGTCGCTCCAGCGGGCCGCCCCCTGCCAACCGGCCTGGGCCGCTAGGGCCAGGAAGGCCTCGGCGGTGTACTTGGCGCTGGTTTCGGTGATCAGGGGCTCGCCCCTGGCAAAGGTCCAGGTCTGGCCCGCCAGCCGCACCCGTTGGGGGCCCTCACTGACCAGGGCCATTTCGATGCGGCTTTCGGTCGCCTGCCAGCGGGCCCTGTAGCGGAAGGCCTGGGGGTTGAAGTCGCCGGCGAGATCCCTGTTGAGCCGGGTCAGCAGGTTGCGGGCGAAGGCGGCCGACACCCCGGCCCGATCGTTGTAGGCGGCCTCGAGCCGCTCGCTCGATTTCGGCTGGTCGATGCCGATGAGCAATTTGCCGCCGGGGCCCAGTAGGCGCCGGAACTGGGCCAGCAGCTCCTGGGCCGCGGCCGGTTCGAAGTTGCCCAGGGAGCTGCCGGGGAAAAAGCCCAGGTGGGCCTGACCATTGAGCAGGGGATGGCTGGGCAGGGCTTCCAGCTGGCTGTAGTCACAGCAGATGCCCAGCATGGGCACCTGGGGATGGCGCCGTTGCAGGCGGTCGCAGGCCTCCTGGAGGTGGCTAGCGCTGATGTCGAGGGCCACGTAGGCCGGCTGCCCTGGGGGGCTGGGCGCGGGGTTGGCCGCTGGGGCCGCCTGGCGGGCCATGGCGTCTAGTAGGGGGCCCACCTTGCGGGCACTGCCGGCCCCGAATTCCACCAGCACGCCCGCGCCCAGGGCTGCGGCGATGGCCGGGGCCTCCCGTTCGAGCAGGGCGGTTTCGGTGCGGGTGAGGCTGTATTCGGGCTGTTCGCAGATCAGCTCAAACAGCCTGGAGCCTTCGTCGTCGTAGAGGAACCAGGCGGGAAGTTGCTTCGGGTCGCGGCTGAGCCCATCGATCACCAGGCGCTCCATGTCCGCCGGCGCCGGGTGCAGATCAATCACCTCAGGACCGGCCAGGCTGCTCTCGTCCGGGCTGCCGGCATCGCAGCTGCCCAGATCCAGCGCCCCTGGGAGCGGCCCTGGGGTGGTCCCAGGGATTGGCCCCGGGACTGTCTCGGGGACCGTCACTGGGGTTCGCCCCCCCGGGCTAGCCGCAGGCCCGCGGCCATCCAGCGGCTGGACGGGGGGAAGAAGTTGCGGTAGGTGAGCCGTTCATGGCCTGCGGGGGTGAGGAAGCTGCTGCCCCGCAACACGAACTGGGAGGTCATGAACTTGCCGTTGTATTCGCCCACGGCTCCAGCGGCGGTGGCAAAGCCCGGGTAGGGCCGATAGGGGCTGGCGGTCCATTGCCAGAGCAGCCCCTGGGCCTGGTCTAGCTCTTGGGACGTGATCTCCCATTCCGCTTCGCTGGGCAGCCGCGCCCCGGCCCAGCGGGCGAAGGCGTCGGCCTCAAACCAGCTCAGGTGGCGCACGGGCGCCTCGGGGTGGCGGGGCCGGCGCCCGGCCAGGGTGAACTCCCAGTCGCCGCGCCAGTAGCGGGGGGCCTGCCAGCCCCGCTGGTTGGCCACCGCCCAGCCTTCGCTCATCCATAGCTCGGGACGCCGGTAGCCGCCATCGGCGATGAACCCTTCAAAGGCGCCATTGCTCACCAGCTGGCGGGCGATCGCGAAGGGCTCAAGCCAAACGCGGTGACGGGGTCCCTCGTTATCGAAATGGAAGTTGCCAAGGGAAGAATCGGGGCCGACCTCGCCCTGGGTGTGGCCGATCGCCACCAGGCCCCCGGGGTGCTCCAGCCAGGGGGAGGCCTGACCCGGTTCCGTTGCCGCGCGGGCGCCCGTCTCAAAGCGGTTTTCCGGGCCATCACTGGCCAGGCTGTAGCTGGGTTCGAGCGGATTGCGGCTGAAGCCGTCCAGCAGGTCCATCAGCAGGAGCTCCTGGTGCTGCTGCTCGTGTTGCAGACCCAGCTCGACCAGGGCCAGGGGCGCCGCTGCCTGCTGGGGATCGAGCCCATCGAGCCCTTCCAGCAGGCGCTCTAGGGCGGCCGAAACCCGCTGGCGCCAGGCCAGCAGCTCCCCGAGGGCAGGCCGGGTCAGCAGGCCCCGCTCGGGCCGGGGGTGGCGGGCGCCAACGGCGTCGTAGTACGAATTGAACAGGTAGCCCCAGCGGCTGTCGGAGGGCTCGTAGGGGGCCACCAAGGCCAATAGCTCCGGCTGTTTGAGCAGGAATTCCTCAAAAAACCAGCTGGTGTGGCCCAGGTGCCATTTGGGCGGACTGGCATCGGCCATCCCCTGCAGGCAGAGGTCTTCCGGCTCCAGGGGGGCGACTAGGGCCTCGCTGGCCGACCGGATCTCCCGCAGCCGAGGCAACAGCCCCGTGGCGGTGGGTGATCGGGGCATGGGCGCGAAGTGTCTGGCACGACCCTAGAAGCCTTCGGTTCGGGCGTCAGCCGCCCCTACGATCGCCGCACCAGTTCAAGCCATCGTCAGGCCAGCGCATGGGGGGGATCACAGCCGGTTTTGTGGGCGCCGTAGGCCATACCCCCCTAATACGGCTTAACGCCCTCAGCGACCTCACCGGCTGCGAGATCCTCGGCAAGGCCGAATTCATGAATCCGGGCGGTTCGGTGAAGGACCGGGCCGCCCTGGGCATTCTGTTGGAGGCGGAGGAGCAGGGGCTGCTGGCCCCCGGGGGCACGGTGGTGGAGGGCACGGCTGGCAACACCGGCATCGGCCTCACCCACCTTTGCAATGCCCGCGGCTATCGGGCCTTGATCGTGATCCCCGACACCCAGTCGGCCGAGAAGATCGGCCTGATGCGCAGCCTCGGCGCCGAGGTGCGCACCGTGCCGGCCGTTCCCTACCGGGACCCCAACAACTACGTACGGCTCTCGGGCCGGATCGCCGCCGAAACCCCCGGGGCCGTTTGGGCTAACCAGTTCGACAACCTGGCCAATCGCCGCGCCCACTTCAACAGCACCGGCCCGGAGATCTGGGACCAGACCGGCGGCAAGGTCGATGCCTGGGTGGCGGCCACGGGCACCGGCGGCACCTACGCCGGCGTGGCCCTCTATCTCAAGCAGCAAAATCCCCAGGTGCGTTGCGTGCTGGCCGATCCCCATGGCAGCGCCCTCTACGCCTGGGTGAAGCAGGGGGAGCTCAGCGCCCAGGGCAGCTCGATCACCGAGGGCATCGGCAACAGCCGGATCACCGCCAACCTGGAGGGAGCCCCGATCGACGATGCCGTGCGCGTCAGTGACCAGGAGGCCCTCGACACCATTTATGGCCTGCTCTGGCGGGAGGGCCTGTTCCTGGGGGGCTCGGTGGGAATCAACGTGGCGGCGGCGGTCGAAACGGCCCGGAGGCTGGGTCCGGGCCACACGATTGTCACGGTGTTGTGCGACAGCGGTGATCGTTATCGGTCACGGCTTTATGACGCCGACTGGCTGACCGGTAAGGGGTTGCAGCAACCTGGGCGCCACCCTTCCCTGGCCGAGCCAGCCAAGAGAGAGCCATGAGCCAGGTGGCGGTAGGCCAGCTGATCGCCGAGCGCTATCGGCTTGAGGCGGAATTGTCCCGCGGCAGCCAGGGAGTGCTGTGGCGCGCCAGTGACCAGCTGGCGGGCGGGGCGCCGATGGTGTTGCGCCAGCTGGTACCAGGGCCCCAGCAGCAGGCCCTGCGCCAGGTCTGGGGCCGGCTCCAGGGGGTGCTCCATCCCCAGGTGCCCCGCTTCGGAGCCCTGATCGAGGCGGCCGGAGATCTGTGGTTGCCGCGCGAATGGCAGGAAGGCCGCACCTACGCCGACCTGCAGGTGGCCCGTCGCCAGCGCCAGCTGGTTTTTGGGGCCGGCGAGGTGGTCTTGCTGCTGCGCCAACTGTTGCCGGTGTTGGCGGTGCTGCATAGCCAGGACCTGATCCATGGCGACCTCACCCCCGCCAACCTGTTGCGCCGCGAACGGGATGGCCTGCCGGTGCTGCTCGATTTCGGCCTGGTGCGCGGCAGGGCCATTGCCGCTGGTGCTGGGGGCCCCGCCACGGCTGTTGGCCCCGGGATGGCTGTTGGCCCCGCCACGGCTGTTGGCCCCGCCACGGCGGGCGTGACCCCGGGCTACGGGCCGCCGGAGCTGGTGGCTGGTGCCCCGGCCGAGCCCTGGATGGACCTGTATGGCCTGGGCGTGGTGGCCCTGGTGCTCCTCTCCGGCGAAGAACCCGCCGCCCTGCTTGATCCGGTGTCCCTGGCCTGGCGTTGGCCGGCCAGCCTCGATGCTGAACCGGCCCTGGCGGCGGTCCTGGGGCGCCTGTTGGCCGAGGATCCCGCCCAGCGGTTTGCCTCAGCTGGCCAGGCCCTGGCGGCGATCCAACAGTTGGCGATGCCGGAGAGCACGGGTCCGGTGCCCCGGGCCGATCGCACGGTGGTGCTGGTACCCCAGCCCATGGCCGCGCCCACCCATGCCCCAGCGGAGGCCGCCGCCATCCCAACGGCCCCTGCCCCCACCCCCCACCCCAGCCTTGACGTCAGCCGCCCCCAAGCTGGGGAGCCCCAGGACGGCGGGCCCGACCCTGGGATCCAGGCCGCGCCTGCCAGCGCTGATTCCCCAAGCCCCCATGCCCGGGCCGCGGCAGCAGCCCGCGCCCTGGCTAGGGCCCAGGCAGGGTCCCAGGCCAAGGGCGGGTCCCAGCCCGAAGTCATGGGCCGCGGGCAGGGCACTCCGCCGGTCAACCTGCGGGCCCGCCAGGAGGACAAGGAGGCGGCGGCCGAAGGCCGGCTCTGGCCGGTGGTGCTGGCCCTGGTGCTGTCGGCCGTGGTGGGTACGGCCCTGGGCTGGCTGCTGCTCGGCCGCGGCAAGGCCCCCAACGTCAATGACGCGACCAATCCGCTCCAGTTGCCAGCCTCCCTGCCCCCCACCGAGGTGGACCAGCGTCAGCAACTTCTCAACCGCCTGCGGGCCCTGCAGATCGACCGGGGCTGGTTCCTGAAGTTGGTGGATGCGAGCCTGCTGGCCCAGTACCCGGAACGGGGCGGCCGGCTGCCTAGCGATTCCCTGGACGATGCGCCCTTGCGCAAGGTTTGGAATGGGCTGGCGGAGGAATGGATCAGCCGGGTGGAGCAGTTGCCCCTAGAGATCCGCACCCGGTTGGGCAGCTTCAGTGGCGGCGACTGGGACAAGCGCCAATCGGGCTTGGTGGCCCAGGGCCTCAGCAGTGATGTGTTGCAGCAATTGGTGTCCGGCAGTTCCCAGAACCTGTTGCCGGGTCGATCCAGCGGCGGCATTCCGCCCGAGCCTTTCCGCCAGCTGTGGTATGCGGCGGCCGAGCAGGTGCTTGGAGGGGTGCAGATCCAGCCGATCCAGGCGGCCCTGGGCCAGCTGGGGGTGGTGTCCGCCGAGGTGGCCGCCGGCGGCGCCCGCCTGTTCCCGATCCGCTTGCCGCCCGACAGTCGCCTGGTGCTGGGGGTGAACGGCTCGCCGCTGATGCAGATGACCCTGTTTGGCGCCGACGGCAGCGTGCTGGAGGGCCAGGGGCCCCTGCGGGTCGTCAGCTTGGTCAAGGTGGGGCGCTCGCCGGTTCAGTTGTTGGTCACCAACACGGGCGTGGCCCCGGCCATGCTCACCCTCTCGCTGCGGGCCGATCCGGCGCTGCGTCCCGCCGGCGTTATGGCGCCAGTGCTGCCTTCGGGGGCCACCCCGGCCCCGGCTCCGGGCCCAGGGGCTGGCAGTAGTGCAACTCCGGGCCAGGAGGGGGCTCCCCCAGCCTCCCCGACGGGTCCGTCTTCCCCTCCAGCGCCGCCCGCCGCGCCGACCTCCACCAACTGAGGGTGGCTGGTTCTGTTTGGCAGGCCATCCAGCCCGAGCCCAGGTCCTCAGAGCCTGGCGATGGCGGCCCGGGTTTCCTTCACGTCCTGTTTACGCCGTTCCTCCTGGCGCTTGTCATGGAGCTTGCGGCCCTTGCCTAGGCCGATCGTCACCTTGATCCAGGAGCCCTTGAGGTGGACGTTGAGGGGAATCAGGGTGAGGCCCTTCTGGTCGAGGGCGCCGCGCAGCTTGTCGATCTCACGCCGGTGGGCCAGCAGCTTGCGCACCCGCAGCGGATCATGGTTGAAGTAGCGGCCGGCGTGGCTGTGGGGCGAGATGTGCACGTTGTGCAATTGCATCTCGCCATTGCGGATCAGGCAGAAGCCGTCGCGCAGGTTCACCTGGCCGGCCCGGATCGATTTCACCTCGGTGCCGAGCAGTTCCACGCCCGTTTCCAGGGTTTCGAGGATCTCGTATTGGTGGCGCGCCATGCGGTTGTCCGCCAGCAACTTGTTGGCAGCATCCCGCTTCGCCTTGGCGGCGCTCTTGCTTCCGCCCTTCGCCATCGCCGCTTTGACCTTGCCTCCAGGATCTTCCGACCCTAGGGAGCCCCCGGTACCCTCGCCCCATGGCGATC
>Ga0310335_100383_pt1 | contig 12102 bp, 10 predicted proteins | sample LakMicMISRFREDD7_FD_195549 | JGI IMG/M metagenome (GOLD analysis project Ga0310335, IMG submission 195549) | Enriched freshwater cyanobacterial communities from Lake Michigan, Michigan, United States - MI23.SRF.RED.D7 (v2) (version 2) | ecosystem: Environmental > Aquatic > Freshwater > Lake... | reverse complement strand
ATGACCGCCAAACAGCCCACGCACCCCTGAAACAGACCCAGGCGCAACAGGCGGGGGAGAGGAAGCGACAGCTGCAGTGGTTCAGCTGAGACGGGAGCTTAGGACGGTTGGGGGGTTAACCCGAAGAGCCTGGGTTGGACCTTGAGGTGGCCTGAGGAGCCACGGCACAGGCTGGAAGTAATGCGGATGGCGGCACGGGCACCGTTTCTGTATCAGTGAGGGCAGGTTTGATGGCCGATAGCGCAGGGCCTCGGCATTGAGCCACCAAATCAAGGCCGGTACGGCGTCGCAGTTCAGCTAAGAAGTCGTTGTATCCAGACATGGCGTCTGCATAGCGAATCTCGGCCTGCGTGAGGTCACGCTGCTGTTCGACAACCTCTCGCTGGGTGGTCACCCCGGCCTGGAAACGAAGACGGGCCAGCCGCAGGGCCTCGCGGGCGGTAAAAACCTCTTTCGAAGTCGTGAGGATGTTGCGATTGGAAGTGATCAACCTGTAAAAAGACTGCTCAACCTGAAGACGAAGCTCATCACGGGTCTTGGAGAAGTTAAACGCATTTTCCTCAGCCTTCTGCTTGTACTGACGGTACTGGGCTCTAGCCGCTCCACCATCAAACAAACTCCAATTAAAGTTTAGACCAATGGAGTTTTCTACGGCATATCCAACAGTCCCTGGTAGATCTAAGCCACCCAGAACAGACTGATTACCTGTGTAGCGCGTAGTTAGCAAACTGTTAACCAGCGTCATAAATGGCTGCACGCTTGCCAGCGAGCTATTGGCCTGACTATTCGAAGCAGAGACATCAAGGAGGATGTTATCGAGCTCTTCCCTAAAGGTAAAAGCGGCAATAATGCTTTCTTGTAGAGAAGGCATCCAAACCCCAATGATTCTGAGCGGCTCTTTGGCCGTCGGCGTGATGTTTTGCGGCAAATTCAAGAGCCGCGCTAAATCCCGACGAGCAATCGATTGATCACGCAGAGAAACGCTTAGCAGTTCCTCATCTCTGCCAAACTGTGTCTCGGCCTGAAGCACCTCAAGCCGGGTTGCGACACCCGCCTGAAGACGAGCCTTGGCATCGCGAAGGCTGATCATGGATGCCCCGACGGACTGCTGACCAATCCGAACTTTTTCGTCAGCGAGCTGCACCTTGAAGTAGGCCTGAGAAGCCTGCAACCTCAGCTCACGAAGAGCAATCAAATACTGATTTTTCGCCTTTTCAAATTGATCCCTAGCTTGCGAAACCTGTGGAATACGCCGAGGATTAATCACTTCCCACCTGGCGACCAAGGTGGATGTCATATTCCAACGATTCGTAAATGTTGGAGTTCCATCGAACGCCGTCAAGGTATTAATATCATTAGCCGCCTGCTGCCCCCCTGTGTAATTCGGGAATCCATTGGCCGTAATGGCAAGTGTCGGATACCAGGTGGCAAGCTGAACTCGCAAATTGCTTTGAGCTTGATCAACCTGACTGGCGATAGCCTTTAGATTGGGATTATTAACCTCCGCAAGATTCTCTACTTCTTTGAGAGACAGTGGACGCATGGACACGATGCGCACCTGCTCAGGCTTTGTTGGCAAGGCGAGGGTTGCCGGTGCAGCCAAGCGTTGCAGCCCAGAATCGAGTTTCGTGGCTGCAGGTGGCAATACGTTTGGGTTTGAGCGTGGCCGTTGTCCCTTAACCAGAGGGGCCTGGGGCAAGGGCTGTTGCTGCGGATCAAGTGGGGACGGTTGCGCCAGGGTTGTCCCGCTCAGGCAAGCCAGGGCCGCTGCTCCTGCAGCTGTCAACCTGAATTGAAACGGGCGGGGCACTGAAAAACTCTGTTCAGAGTGATTTCCCAAACCCTAGACAATGGACTGGGATTTCCCGAGGCACGCAGCCACGATCTCATCTGCCCCCTGCACCAGCCGCAGGGGCACGGGCAGCTGCGCCGCAACCGATTCCAGCCGTTGGTCATCGAGAAACAGCGGCTCCCCCTGCCGCAGCATTACCGCAGGCAGCAGCAGTTCGTCGCCCAGATCACAACCCGCCAGCCCCTCCAAGAGATCCGAGCCGGTGAGCAGGCCGGTCACCACCTGGTCCTGCCCCCAGTAAGGGCTGGGCAGACCATGCAGCAACAGCTCCAACCCCTGCACGGCGTTGAGCCGCTGCACGGCCGGCTGCAGGGCCTCGGCCACCAGCTTGCCCACCACCCAGCTCAGTCGCCGCGGCCGCTCCAGGGCCTGGGGCAGCTGGGCCGTGGCGGCATCCATCGCCTCCAGGAAGGCACGGATGCTGCCCACCCCATTGCCCTCCTGGGGCAGATCCTCGTAACTGGCCCGTGGCGGCAGGGGCAGGCCCGCCATCAAATACCACTCATCCGAGAGCCAAGCGAAGCGGCTGCCCAGCTCAGTGCTGAAGCGCTGCTGCAGGGGCTCCACCTGGGCAATCACCCGGCGCGCACAGGCCGGATCCACGGGTTGAAGACCGTCCTCGGCGGGGCGGTAGCGGGTGAGCCCCACGGGCACCACGGCAGCCGACAACACCGCGGGCCACTCGCCAGTGGCAAAACCCGCCAGATCCAGCAGGGTGCGCTCCAGGGCTAGGCCATCGTTCAGGCCCGGGCACACCACAACCTGGGCATGGATCTGCAGCTGCCGCTGCTGGAACCAGGCCAGCTGCTCCAGCAACAACCCAGCCCTGGGGTTCACCAGCAACCGGCTGCGCAACTCCGGATCGGTGGCATGCACCGACACAAACAGGGGCGACAGGCGCTGCTCCTCAATGCGGTGCCAGTCGGCCTCGGTGAGGTTGGTGAGGGTCAGGTAGGAGCCATACAGAAAGCTGAGGCGGTAGTCGTCGTCCTTGAAATAAAGGCTGCGGCGATGGCCAGGGGGCTGCTGATCGATGAAGCAGAAGGGGCAGTGGTTGTTGCACTGGCGCAGCCCATCGAACAGGGCTTCGGTGAAGGCCAGCCCCAGTCCTTCATCGGCCTCCTTCTCCAGCTCCACCCGGTGCAGGGTGCCGTCCGGGTCCTGCACCTCGAGGGTCAGCTCCTCGGCACTCACCAAAAACTGCAGATCAATCAGGTCGCGCGGCCGCACCCCGTTGACGCTCAGCAGCCGGTCCCCGGGCTGAAACCCCAGCGCATCGCCGATCGACTCGGGTTCCACCCGCTCCACCACCGCCGGCTGCGGCAAGCGCTGCTGCTCCCCATCCACCAGGGCCACGCCAGCCGAGGGTTCGTTCCACACGGGCGCTGCACCGCCAGAGCTGCTGCGCTCAGTTTGCTGCGCCGCCTGGCGGGTGGAGCGGAATCAGCCGGCCAGGCGGCCGGCGCCAAGGATCAAGCCCAACCCGAAAAACAGCCGATAGCCCACAAACCACCAGGTGCTGTGCTGCTGCAGAAAGCGCAGCAACCAGGCAATGGCCAGCCACGACACCAGTGCCGAGGTGGCGATGCCCACCACCAGGGGCAACGCCCCCCCGGCCATCGGCTGTTCGAAGGCATCCTTGAGCTCCACCAGCCCGGCGATGGTGATCGCTGGAATGCCGAGCAGAAAGGAGAAGCGAGCCGCATCGGCACGGCTCCAGCCATCCAGCAGCGCGGCGGTGAGGGTGCTGCCGGAGCGGGACACCCCTGGCACCAGCGCCAACGCCTGGGCCAGGCCCACCAGCCAGCCATCGCGCACGGTGACCGCCTCCAGGGGCCGGCGGCGACTGCCCAGCCGCTCCGCCAACCCGAGCAGCAACGCCATCACGATCGACACCACGCCGATGGAGCTCAGGCTGCGCAGGGGGGAATGGTCGAAATCGGGCACCAACAGCTTGATCCCCAGGCCCGCCACCAGGATCGGCAACGTGCCCAGCAGGATCGCCAGCCCCAGGCGCGCATCGGGCTCCTGCCAGCGCCGCTGCCGAACAGCCGTGGCCATGGCCACGGCCACCTGCTGGAGATCGCGGCGGAAGAAGCCGATCACGGCGGCGATGCTGCCCAGTTGGATCACCGCCGTCACCGACACGCCGGGATCCCCCCAACCCAGCAGCACCGGGACCACCTTCAAGTGGGCCGTACTGCTGATCGGCAGAAACTCCGTTAGGCCCTGCACCACCCCCAGCACGCCATAGCGCCAGCAGGCCTCCACCACCCCCATCGACTGGTCGACTGGCACAGCAACCATCGGAGCCCAACTCTCTGGCGCCGACCCTATGCGCCCTCTGGGCCGCTGGCCAGCCCTCGGGGGCGGTGGTCAGCTCCTCTAAGGTTGAACACCTTTCTTCACAACCCGGTGATCGGGGCTCCCCCTCGCCTTCCCCTGGAGACCCCGGCGCCGGCGCTGGCGGCACAGACCGTGCCGGCCAGGGTCCCAGCCGGGCTGGGGATGCAGCCGCCCACGGTGGAGCGCCGCCTGTGGGCCCTGCCCCTGGCGGGGGCCCTGCTGGTGGCCCTGCCGGTGTTTCTGCAGGCCCCCTGGGTGCGCCTGGCCCCGTTCAGTGCCGCCCTGTTCACCGCAGCACTGCTGATGGTGGGCGTGGTGTTGGCCCATCGGCGTTCACCCGCCTGGACCACCGCCGGGGTGTTGCTGGTGGGCTTCAGCGGCAGCTGGCTGGGGGGCTGTCTGTTCTGGGGCTGGTTCCGGCTGCATCCGCTGTGGCATCTGCCGATTGAGGCCTTCGCCCTGCCCCTGGCGGTGGCGGGGCTGCGGGGGCGCTGGCGGCTGGCGGGCAGCTTTTATCTGGCCTCCCTGGCTGGCACCGCCTGCACCGATGCGGTGATGGCCCTCACGGGGGTCATGCAGCGCTGGACCCAGGTGCTGGAAGCCCCCCTCGACCAGGCGGCCCTGGAACTGCAGCGGGCGGCCCTGGGGGTTTTGGAGCCCCTGCCCCTGCTGGCCACCGTGGCCGCGGCCTGCCTACTGATTCAGCAGTGCCGCCGCTTCTGGCACCACCCCGACCCCGCCTGGCGGCTGGCCGCTTCCGCCATCGCCACGACCCTGGCGGTGGATGGCCTGTTTCTGGCAGCCGCCCTCTGGGCTCCACAGCTCAGCGGCCTGATCTGAAGAACTGCAAAAGCCTGCTGGAACAGGTTGGGACCGCAGCGATCTCACCTGTAGGTTTGCAGGGCTGCCCGGCAGCGCTGTGGTTCCCGTTCAGACGGAGTTTTCGATGAAACGGCTGGTTTCGTGGCTGATGGGTGGCGTGCTGCTGGCCGGCCTGCTGCTCAACCTGGTGTTCACGCCCACCGCCCAGGCCGCCGATCTGCGCAACGTGGCCGACGACAAGATCGCCGAGCGCGGCGGCAAGATCGACCTCAACAACTGCTCCGTGCGCCGCTTCCAGGCGTTCCCCGGCATGTACCCCACCCTGGCCGGCAAGATCGTGCTGGGGGGCCCGTACACCAGCGTGGATGACCTGCTGAAGCTGGACCTGACCCCCCGCCAGAAGGAACTGGTGGAGAAGTACAAGGGCAACTTCACCGTGACCCCCGCCTCGATTGCGCTGAACGAGGGCTTCGACCGCATCAACGACGGCCAGTACCGCTGAGCCGCGTCGGCACGCGGCCTAGATTCCGCCACCGGTGTCAGCCGTCGGGCCATCCCGACGGCTTTTTTGTTGCCCACCAGACCTGAGGCTCGATGCCGCAGCTCGCCGCCACCTGGGATGTGATCGTGATCGGCGGCGGCGCCGCCGGCCTGATGGCGGCCCTGGAGCTGCCGCCGGAGCTGCGGGTGTTGCTGCTCAGCAAGGAGAGCGCACCGCGCTCCGCCAGCCGCTGGGCCCAGGGGGGGATCGCGGCGGTGACCCGCCCGGAGGACAGTTTCGCCAGCCACGTGGCGGACACACTCCAGGCGGGCGCCGGCCTGTGCGACCCACCGGCGGTGGAGCTGCTGGTGCGGGAGGCCCCGGCCTGTGTGGAGCGGCTGCTGCAGCTGGGGATGGATTTTGACCGCCACGGGGCCGAGCTGAGCACCACCCTGGAGGCCGCCCACAGCCACCGCCGGGTGCTCCATGCCCAGGACCGCACCGGCGGCGCCCTGGTGGACGCCCTGGAACGGCGCGTGCTCGAACGGCCCGGACTGCTGCGCCTGCAGGGGGCCCTCGCCCTGCAGCTGTGGATGGATGCCGGGCGCTGCCGCGGCCTGCAGGTGCTCCACAGCGGGGAGCTGCGCTGGCTGGGCGCCCGGGCGGTGGTGCTGGCCACCGGCGGCGGCGGCCACCTGTTCGCCAACACCACCAACCCCTCCCAGGCCAGCGGGGATGGCATCGCCATGGCCTGGCGGGCCGGGGCCACCATCCGCGACCTGGAATTCGTGCAGTTCCACCCCACGGCGCTGATGCTGCCGGGGGCCCCCCACTTTCTGATCTCCGAAGCGGTGCGCGGCGAAGGGGCTCGGCTGCTGGATGCCGCTGGCCGCAGCCCCGTGAGCCAGCTGAACGGCGGCGACCTGGCGGCCCGTGATGCCGTCAGCCGGGCGCTGGTGCAGTGCATGCGGGAGCAGCAGCAAGCGCACCTCTGGCTCGACCTGCGTCCGGTGGGGCGGGATCGCCTGGAGCGCCAGTTCCCCACGATCCTGGGGCGCTGCCGCGAACTGGGACTCGACCCCACCGGCGCCCCCATCCCCGTGGCGCCAGCAGCCCACTACTGGATGGGCGGCGTGCGCACCGATCAGCAAGCGGCCACCACCGTGCCCGGCCTGTATGCGGTGGGGGAGGTGGCCAGCACCGGCGTGCATGGGGCCAACCGACTGGCCAGCAATTCGTTGATGGAATGCCTGGTGTATGCGCGGCAGCTGCGCCACATCCAGCTGCCGGCCTGGGATGCCGCCGAGGCGGGCCTAGCCAGCGGCCGCTCCGCGCCAGCACGGCCCCTGACGGGTGCCAGACCAGGCAGCCCGGAGGGCCTGCAGGCGAGCATCGAGCAGCTGCGGCAGCTCTGCTGGCAGGTGGCCGGCGTGGAGCGCCGGGCCACCGATCTGCGCCACGGCCTGCGCGACTGCCGGCGCCAACGCCTGGAGCTCGAGCAGCAAGCCCTGCTGCAGCAGACCGCACGGCAGAGCCCTGGGGAGGTGCACACGCTCGACGCTGCACTCAGCACCTGGCTACGCCAAGCCCACGCCCTGAACCAACGGCTGCTGGTGAGCGAACTGCTGCTGGAAGCGGCCCTGTTCCGCCAGGAGAGCCGCGGCGGCCACTACCGGCTGGATGCACCGGCGGCCCAGCCGTTCTGGCGCCGCCACACGGTTCAGCGGCAGGATCAGGGGATTGGCACCGAGCCGGTGGCCGGGGCAGGAGCTGAAGCGGGGCCGCTATAGCCGCTGAGTTCGGCCAGCTTCGCCAGGGGCTTCACGCCGGAATCGAGCTTGCCATTGATCTCCCAGGTGGGATACCCCTCAATCTTTTTGGCGTCGCAGAGCTGCTTCTGGCTGTTGCGGCCGTCGGGGGCGCACTCGATCACCGTGAGCTTCTCGCTGGCCTGACGGCCGAACAGCTCTTGCTGCTCATGGCAGTGCGGGCACCAGTAGGCGGTGTAGAGGCGGGCACCGGTGGCGGTGAGGTGCTCCGCCAGGGCGATGGTGGCGGCGGTGCTCTCCGCCCGCACCGGCGGGGGCACCCCCTTGCCGGTCTCCACGCTGGGCTGGCCCACGGAAGCGGCCCAGCCCAGGCCGATCACCCCCACCAGCAGGGCCGTGATCACACCGCGGAACACCAGCTGGCCGCGGTCATCCCAATCGCCTCCGATCAGGCTGAGCACCAACAGCCCCAGGCTCAGGACCGCCGAGAGGATGCAAAAGGGGCAGCAGTCGCGGATACCGAAGGCCATCACCCCCAGCAGCACAGCGCTGAACACCGCCATGCCGGTGCTCACCAGAAACAAGCCCCACCAGCTGCGCTGGGCCAGGCCCTGGCGGGCCTCCCCCTGCAGCACCAGCGGCAACACCGCCAGCAGCAGCACGGCGGAATAGGCCAGGAAGCCATACAGCGCCAAGGGCTGCCCCAGCAGGCTGCCCCAGGCGCTGGAGAGCACCTTCTCGCAGCCGTTGCAGCCAAAGAACCCCTGGCTGCTGCAGCTGAGGGCCCCCAACAGGCCCCACTTTTTGAGGGTGATCGAGCCCGTGTCGATCACCCCGATGGTGGCCAGCACAGCCATCACCACCCGCACCCAGCGCTGGCCGCCATCCCCGCGGCGACGCTGGCCGGCAAGGCGCTCGCTGAGGCGGGAGGAGGTCACGGGGGGAGCAGTGGCTGGCGTGATTCTGTCAGTCCCGGCCCCGGTTCGCCCCACGGGAGGCCCGTACGGCCCAGGGCCGCTGGGTAGGGTTGGGGATTGGCCCGCGCGCGGTCCGCCGGGCACCGATCTGCGACCGCCGATGAGCAACCCCAGCGCCGTGCCAGCCCCCCGCAAAACCGTGGCCTTCGCCCACCTGGGCTGCGAGAAAAACCGGGTGGACACGGAGCACATGCTGGGGCTGCTGGCCCAGGCGGGCTATGGCGTCAGCGCCGATGAACAGGACGCCACCGTGGTGGTGGTGAACACCTGCAGCTTCATCCAGGAGGCCCGTGAGGAATCGGTGCGCACCCTGGTGGAGCTGGCGGAACAGGGCAAGGAACTGATCATTGCCGGCTGCCTGGCCCAGCACTTTCAGCAGGAACTGCTGGACAGCCTGCCGGAGGCCAAGGCGATCGTGGGCACCGGCGACTACCAGCACATCGTGAGCGTGCTGGAGCGGGTGGAAGCGGGGGAGCGGGTGCATCAGGTGAGCGCCAACCCCACGTTCGTGGGAGATGAGCACCTGCCCCGCTACCGCACCACCAGCGAGGCCGTGGCCTATCTGAAGGTGGCCGAGGGCTGCGACTACCGCTGCGCCTTCTGCATCATTCCCCACCTGCGCGGCGACCAGCGCTCCCGGCCGATCGAGAGCATCGTGGCCGAGGCCCGGCAACTGGCGGCCCAGGGGGTGCAGGAGCTGGTGCTGATCAGCCAGATCACCACCAACTACGGCCTCGATCTGGCCGGCAAACCCCAACTGGCGCAACTGCTGCGGGCCCTGGGGGAGGTGGAGATCCCCTGGATCCGTGTGCACTACGCCTACCCCACCGGCCTCACCGAGGAGGTGTTGGCGGCCTACCGGGAGGTGCCCAATGTGCTGCCCTACCTCGATCTACCGCTGCAGCACAGCCACCCAGAGGTGCTCAAGGCGATGAACCGGCCCTGGCAGGCGGATGTCACCGGTGGCGTGCTGGCGCGGATTCGCGAGCAGCTGCCCGATGCGGTGCTGCGCACCACCTTCATCGTGGGTTACCCGGGCGAAACGGAGGAGCACTTCCAGCACCTGCTGGAGTTTGTGGCAGCGCAGCAGTTCGACCACGTGGGGGTGTTCACCTTCTCGCCGGAGGAGGGCACCCCCGCGGCAGCCCTACCCAACCCCGTGCCCGCGGCGGTGGCCCAGGAGCGCAAGGATCGCCTGATGGCGCTGCAGCAGCCGATTGCCGCCGCCCGCAATGCCGCCTGGGTGGGCCGCATCGTGGATGTGCTGATCGAACAGGAACACCCCGGCACCGGCGAGATGATCGGCCGCTGCGCCCGCTTCGCACCGGAAGTGGATGGAGAAGTGCGCGTGCAACCGGGGGAAGGGGGCCTGAGCGCCGCCCCCGGCACGCTGGTGCCCGTGCGCATCACCGGGGCGGACACCTACGACCTGATCGGCACCGTGGTGGGGGCGCGGGCGATGGTGAACGATGCGCTCGCCGCCCACCGGACGGGGGGTTGAGCCGCATCTCCGGCACCCACACCCAACCGCGCCAGGCGCTCGGGCGGATCCGCCGCCGGCTCACCCGCCACCAGCGCACCACGTTTCTGCTGGCATCGGGACTGAGCACCGCCGGCTCCTTTGCCGGCCTCACCGCCAAGGGTTGGCTGCTGATGGAAGGGGCCGGCAACCCGATGCTGCTGGCCCTGAACTTCGCCCTGCTCACCCTGCCCACGCTGCTGGTGAGCGGACCGGCCGGGGTGCTCACCGACCGCATCGGCAGCGAGCGGGTGTTGATACGCGCCCAGTGGGCCCTGTTCGGCGCCGCGGTGCTCGGGGCCCTGGCGATTCCGCTCAGCCAAGGCGCCCAGCAGGATCTGCTGCTGTTGCTCAGCACCCTGGGGGTGGGACTGGCCAGCACCTACGAACTCACCGCCCGCAACAAGTACGTGGCCCTGCTGGTGGAGGACCCGGAGCAACTGGGCCCCTACCTGGCCAGCTTTTCGGTGATCTTCAACGTGGGCAAATTGGTGGGGCCACCCATCGGCGGACTGCTGCTCGCCGCCACGGGCCCCACCCTGGCCCTGGGCCTGGATGCCGCCACCTATCTGCTGCCGATCGCCACGCTGATCTGGTGCATGGCACCGGCGCGGGAGCGGGAGCGGCGCAGCCAAGCCGGAGAGAGCGCCAGCCTGGGGGCCGCCTGGCGCGGCTGCGGCGCCTCCCTGCGCCACGTGCTGTTGTTCACCGGGGTGGCCTGCCTGGTGGGCTTCTTCCACCCCGGCCTGGCACCGCTGCTGGCCTATCAGCTATTGGGGCCCAGCCCCCTGGCCCTGGGGATCTTTACCAGCGTGATTGCCGCCGGCAGCATCAGCGGTGGGGTGCTCCTACAGCGCCGGGCAGCCGCCTTTGGTCAGCGCCCCGGCCTGTTGCTGGGGGGCTGCACGCTGCTCACGGGCCTGGCCCAGCTGGGTCTGGCCCTGCACGGGCCACAGGCCTGGGGCCTGGCCATGGCCTTTCTGATCGGCGCCGGCACCGCCTGTCTGCTGGCGGGCACCAACCTGATCATCCAGGTGCATGCCCCACAGGTGCTGCGGGGCCGCATGGCGGGCCTGGGGCAGATCGCCTTCCTGGGGGGAGGCGGATTGAGTGGCTTGGCCGCGGCCCAACTCACCAGCCTGTTGCCCGGTGGCCTCTGGAGCACCTTGGCGCTGCTGGGCGGGCTGGGGGCCCTACTGGGCTGCCGGGAGCTGCTGGTGCACCGGCAGCTGCGCCTGGGACCGATCAGATCAGCTTGATGCCGCGCAGCACGAAGGAGATGGCAGCTGCAGCCACCAGGCCGCCACCCACGAAAGCCAGATAGATCACGGGAGCCATGGCGGCGCTGCGTTGCTCAAATGTCTGAGCCATTACAGCAGAACCACCACAGCCCAGCGGTGCTCCTAGGGTGCACTGATCACAACCGGTTACCCCACGGGGCCATCGGTCTTTTCGATTCACAGGGATCCCCACGAGCACGGCATGCGCACCCTGCTGATCTACCCGGAGTTCCCCAAGACCTTCTGGAGCTACGAGAAGATCCTCGAGCTGGTGAACCGCAAGGTGTTGCTGCCGCCGCTGGGGATGGTCACGGTGGCCGCCCTGCTGCCCCAGCGCTGGGAGATGAAGCTGGTGGACCGCAACGTGCGGGAGGTCACCGAAGCCGAGTGGGACTGGGCCGAGTTGGTGGTGATCTCGGGAATGATCGTGCAGAAGGCCGACATGGCCGAGCAGATCGCCCGGGCCAAGCAACGGGGACTACCGGTGGCCGTTGGCGGCCCCTTCGCCAGCTCCACACCGGACGCCCCGGAACTCAACCTGGCGGACTTCAAGGTGCTCGACGAGGGGGAGATCACCCTGCCCCTGTTCATCGAGGCGATCGAGCGGGGCGAACAGCAGGGGCGTTTCTCCGCCAATGGTGAGAAGCCCGACGTGACTGGCACGCCGGTGCCGCGCTTCGATCTGCTGCAACTCGAGGCCTACGACTCGATGAGCGTGCAGTTCTCCCGCGGCTGCCCGTTTCAGTGCGAGTTCTGCGACATCATCGTGCTCTACGGCCGCAAGCCGCGCACCAAAACGCCGGATCAGCTGGTCGCCGAACTCCAGTCCCTCTACGACCTGGGCTGGCGCCGCTCCATCTTCCTGGTGGACGACAACTTCATCGGCAACAAGCGCAACGCCAAGTTGCTGCTGCCCGCCATCAAGCAGTGGCAGATCGAGCGCGGCTATCCCTTCAGCTTCGCCACCGAAGCGTCGGTGGATCTGGCTTCCGACGACGAGTTGATGCAGATGATGGCCGAGTCCCGGTTCGACTCCGTCTTCCTGGGCATCGAAAC
>Ga0310335_100382_pt1 | contig 12116 bp, 12 predicted proteins | sample LakMicMISRFREDD7_FD_195549 | JGI IMG/M metagenome (GOLD analysis project Ga0310335, IMG submission 195549) | Enriched freshwater cyanobacterial communities from Lake Michigan, Michigan, United States - MI23.SRF.RED.D7 (v2) (version 2) | ecosystem: Environmental > Aquatic > Freshwater > Lake... | reverse complement strand
ACCCCCAGCTCCACCCCCTCTATCGCTTGCTGCGCCAGCTTGATCGCACCGGCTCCCTGTTGATCGGCAGCATCGACGGCCTAGCCCGCCAACCAGCCCCGCGCCAGGAGCTGGCGGCGCTGTTGGCCCTGCACCAGGCCGAAGCTGAGATGCTGAGGTACGCAGCCGAGCGCCTCGGCCAATGGATCCTCTGCCTGAAGCAGCCGGGCGACCTGCCGCCGCCGCCGGGTCCGGGCGAGAGTCCCTCTAGTTGGCGGCAGATATTGAGCTTGCTCCAGAACAACAGCCTTGATGCCATCAGTAGTGAGCGCTTGCAACACCTGGCCCGCCGGGCCTTCCTTTGTCGCCAGAGCTATCGGGCGATTGAAGCGATGGAGAGCGACTGGGCCCGGCTTGGGGACCGGGGATGAAGTGGTTAAACGGTTTCGTTTAAGGCGAAGTTGCTTGCAAGCTATCGACCTAAAGAGCAGAAAAAAGCTATTGGTTAAAATTGTAGGTTAAGAACTGTAGGTTAAAAACTGTAGGTTGAACGCTGTTGGTCAAAGCCAAGAGTTGAGCCGTATGGATTGATCAAACTAGGCCAAAGGAAATTGGCCTATTGGGGGGGGCGAGATGAGAACCAGCGCTCAATCCGGTAGCCGAGGATCACGATCAGAACCACCAACCAAAACCACAATTCTGGGGCATTGGCGTTGAAAAGAATGATCAGCAGCACTAGTTCGCTGGCCAGCCAGGGGAGTTCTTGGCGTAGCAGGGGATTGGAGATCGTCGGTAGCCGGGGAGCCATGGCAGGGAATCTGGCGATGGAAGGGGGCGTGACTTACGGCCCCCAGGGGGTCAGGGCAGGGTGCCTGGTTGGCGCAGAAAGGGTTTGTTCCACTGGCGGTCAATCCGTTGGCTGCGGTAGCCACCGGTGAGGGAGCGCAGGCCAGGCACCACATAGCTGATTGGGCTGCGCCATTCGACATAGGCATGGCTCAACGCCGTTAGCCCCTCGCGCACCGGAAAGACGCCACTACCCCCCGAGAGGGTCCAGCGGAAGCCATCGACGCTGGTTGGATCGCGGTCCAGGCTGATATCGGCTCGCATCACCGGGCCATTTTTGGTGAGCTCCTGGGCGAGCTGGGGGTTGCCGATGGTGGTGGAGATGTCATCGACGCTGGCAGGCAGGCTCAACACCCGCGTCACCGTGCCGGTGATGCCGCCGAAGCGGCCCCGCTGGTTCCAGAGGGGCACCACCTCTACCGGCAGCCCAAGGGGGAGGCGGCGCGCGTCGGCCGGGCTGAAATAGGCCACCACTTCCAAGGGCAGCTTGCTGCTGTTGGTGGAATCGGGCCTGCCGATCGTGCCGAGGCGCTGACCCGTGCCCACGGTCTGGCCCGGGCTCACCTGCAGATCAAGCACCGTGCCGTCCCGGTCGGCTTCGATCAGCCCCTCGTAGGCGATCTTGGCTTCGGTGACCCGAATCTGGCGCTTGAGATCATCAATCTGATAGCGGCGCTGCTGGGCCGCCGTTTCCAGGGTGACTTTCACCTGCTGGTAACTGGCAATCACCTTTTTGGCATTGATCTTGACGTCATCGAGGTTGACGCTGGTGCTGGTGAGGGCCTGTTGGGCGCCCACCACATCATTGGAGAGGGGGGCCACGACCTGGCGCTGGCTGAGCCAGTCGAGGTTGCGGAGTTTGGATGCGTAGACCGATTGCAGACCCTGGTAGCGCTTGCGGTCGTCCTCCAGCTTGCTCAGGGCGGTGTCACGGCTGGTGGCTTCGGCCAACAGTTGCATCCTGTCGCGGTGGTCCAGGTCGCTGTTGATCCGTTGCAGCTGGGCCAGGTTGCCCTTTTCCTGTTGCAGCTGGCGGGCGAGCACCGGCAGGTACAGCTGCATCAGGATCTGCCCTTTTTTAACCTGCTCGCCCAGCTTGGTGTTGATCTTGATCACCTGGCCGCCGGCGCGGGCATTGAGGATGGCGGCGTTGTCGCTGTAGAGAAACACCCCCTGGCCGGCCACTTCGGTGGGGATTTGCCATACCAGGGCCCAGCCCACCAGGGCCGTGCCCATGGCCGCCAGGCAGACCCCCACCTGGTCGTGGTCCGATAGCCGGCCCCAGCGGTGCTGCAACCGATCCAGCTGGCGCTGGTGCCAGGAACTGGGGGCTAGGTCAGGAGGGCTCACCATGGCCCTAAGCATGGCCCACCGGGCTTGCCTTGGCCAAGGCCGGGTGTGGGGGCGCCAACCCAGGCCGATCCGATCGCCTCGCTAGCTGGAGCCATAGCGCAAACTGGGGCCTTCGCAGCAAAAGGGCAGCATGGGTTTGGGCGGCCACGGGTGCCGGAGCCATGGGCGGCAGTTCGGCCAGGCCGGAGCCCCACCCGCCGCAGCTTTCACCGTGCGGCCGTCCTGCATCCCTGGGCGCCTGTTCGGACAGGCTTGCTCGTTCGGCTGGCTGGCCATGCTTGCGGCCTTCCCCTCTCCGCCGGCCTGGGCCCAGGTTCAGCCAGGGTCGATGGGGCCCCTGCAACGGCTACCCCAAGCCCAATCCCAGCCCCTCCCCAGGACCGTTGCCCAGGTCGGCCAAGCGGGCACTGGGGCCGACACGGCTGGCCTGGAGCGCAGTTGGCAGGAGCTGGATCAACAACTGCGGGCCCTCGATGGCCTGATTCCGGCTGAACCTGGGGTGAAGGCCATCGATCCAAGGGTGTTGCCGCCTGTTCCCCAGCTGCTGCTTGATGCCAATGCCCCTGCCAGCGTCCAGCTGAACCCCGCCAAGGCGTTACCCGCCGCTCCCCTAGGCCTGCCTGGCCCCAGCAGTCTTCAGGCTGGCCCGGTTCAATCCTTGACGCTGGAGCAGGCCTTGGCGATTGCCTTTGCCAACAGCGCCACGCTTCAGGCGCAACGGGAGCAGGTGGCCGCATTCACAGCCCAACTCCGGGCCACCCAGGGCCTGTATTGGCCCACGCTCAGCGCCGTCGTCAGTGGCAGCAGCGGCCAATCAAGCTCTTCCCTCTATGCGCCGGTTGGCAACACCGGGCTGGGCTTTGGCCCCAACTTCGCCATGCCCTCAGGGGCCTTTGCCGTGCCAACGGGGGGCGGCGCCTATCTCAATACTTACAGCACTAGCGCTGGCGCCGGCCTGCAGCTGAACTACGCCCTGCTGGATTTCGCCCGGAATCCGGTGGTGCAGGCGGCCCGGGCCCAGCTGGGCGCCGCCCGCACCACCTATGCCTCCCAATTGCGCAGCCTGCAGCTCCAGGTAAGCGAGGCCTATTTCCAGCTGCAACAGGCGGACCAGACGGTTCGCATCAACCAAGCCACCCTGGCCAACGATTTGGTGATTTTGGCCGAAAGCCTCGATCTCCAGCGGGCGGGCCTCGTGCCCCGGCTGAATGGGCTGCGCCGCAATGCCATCAGTGCTAGCGACCAGCAAACCCTGATCCAGTCCCTGGCCGATCGGGCCGTGGCCCGGCGCCAGCTGGCCGTGCTGCTCAACCTGCCACCCCAGATCACCCCCGCGGCCCGCGATCCGATCCGGCCCCTGGCCCGCTGGCCCCTGAACCTGGAGCAGAGCCTCTTGGCGGCCTATCGGGGTAATCCGGAACTGGAAACAATCCTGGCCACCCGTGAAGCCCTGTTGCGCCAGCGGGACGCCACGGCGGCTGGCCTGTTGCCGAAACTCTCCCTGTTCGCCGGAGGGGGCCTGTCCGGTAGCAGCACCAGCACCTTTGACATCACCGCCAGTGGCGGTGGCTGTTGCGGGGCCACGGTGATTCCCATGCTCAACCAAAGCGGCTACGACTGGTCGCTGGGCTTGACCTTGCAATGGCTTCTCTTTGATGGCGGCAGCACCGCCAACCAGGCCGAGGCCCTGGCCCGTCAGGCGGCGGCCAGTAGCCAGACCTATGCGGCCGAACGCAACGCCATCCGTCTGCGGCTGGAAACCGCCTTTTTTAACCATGAAGCCAGCTTGGCCAAGTTGGCGGCCGCACGCTTGGGGGTGACCGCGTCACTGGAGGCTTTTAGGGATGTGAAATTGCGCTACCAGAGCGGCCTCTCCAGTGAGGTGGACCTTTCCGATACCCAGCGCCAGCTGGTTACCAGCCTGCTGCAGCGCCTCAATGCCACCGTGGGTGTGAATGTCACCTATGCGCGCTTGCTGCGTGAGTTGTTGCCGATGCCGAGGGATCCGGCCCTGCCGGTGCAGCCCCGCCTCAGCCTGGACGGGGCAACAGCCTTCTAATCATGCTCGGAATGGCCCCGCTTTCCGCCAAGCCGCGGGCGAGCCTTGAATTTAAATGAGCTGCTCTAACTTGGCCACCTGTGTTTCCTTGCCCAGGGGCTTGCTGGCTCTGGCTAGGCCACTCATGCTGAGCATCAATGCATCCTCTATTTCCATTTTTTCAAATTAATTGCAGAGCTTGATTGGGGTGAACAGTTGCGATCTGTACTCTTTGACTTTTCCTATCGGCTCGTTAATGGACGGCTGGCTGAAGGCCTTGGCCATTACTAGCAAAGGATGGTCAGTCGCAGTATGAAGCGCGACCATCATGGCATTCATGGAATGGTTTGCTTCCCCTTCGAGCAGCCAATGAAGGGTGCTAATTCAGTTCCATGATGATGGCGAGACCCATCCATTGACTTGATCGCTTTTTCAAGAATGGACGACTTCATCTCCACTCGATCCACGGGACTAATCGCATCATCCAGACAAGATTGACTGCGCCCTCCATGGCGACGCCGTTGCTATGCATTGAGGCTCATCCGACTCCATTGATGGACTGAATTTTCATCTGATGGATGCCTTAACTAGCGAGGGGATTCAGCGGTCGGCTGATGTTAATCGCTAAAATATTTGTTTTGATTGTTTTAAGTCGCTCCTGCGGCTTGTGACCACGCCTAACAGTGTGCAGGCGTTGAAGCTGGCCGATCGCCAGGTAACATTAATTAACTGGCCAAATGTACACCTCAGTCTTAGATGGTTGGCCAGGCAATGCACTGCGCAAGCCAACTTTTTTGCCTAAATTTTCCCTGGCCCTGAATAGCTCTGTGGTCATGAATGTAAGGCTGATGTGGCTTGGTCGATTCCAACTTTTAGCTTGGTCGATTCCCCTATTGTTGCGATCAAGCTTTCATGCCATGGTTCTGGAGGGTCTCGCCATCGCTTTCCAATCGGGGGCACGTGGGGCTGAGGGGGACTGATGACTCTTGATGCTGGACTCCTTGCTCCCTTGTTCCGCCATTGCCGGCAATCGGGTGATGGATCCCGAGCCAACGGGATAGCGGCTGGTAACTTGGCTACAATCTAAAGGCGTGCCTAGTCGTCTTGCGTCTGCTAGGCACGTCATCAATCCCAGCCCCATAGAGTAGTGACGAGCTGCTTGCAAAGGAGATGGGGGTGATTAGCCTATTATCCATTGTCTAGATTTCTTTTGACACTTCGTAGAATTTGGCAACTCCTATGGGCAGGCTTACTATTTTGCCTCCTAATCCTATGGCCTTTAAGCCAATCGATTCAGGCCGCTACCCCTGATCCTTTCAGTCCAGCACCGTTGGAGCCTGGGGCTGGGCTAGCCCTGCGAAAAGGACCTGAGGTGGTTAAGGTCGGTGTTTACATTACGCGCTTAGATAATTTTGACATGAATGGTAAGTCATTTGACGCCACTTTTTGGCTTTGGATGATATCTCCTGAGCATGCTCATAACCGACTGGATGATATTGAATTCGTAAATGCTGAGGCCGTTAAATTTTCCAATAGCCTTTCAAGGGTGACTCCTGATGGCACTTGGTATCAGCGCAAGGTTGTGGCCACATTGCACCATGAATGGAACCTGCGAAAATTTCCTTTCGACCGCCATGATTTGCACCTTAAACTTGAGGAGGCCGATTCCTATGTTGACGAGGTTGTTTACGTGCCAGAAGACACCAAGTTTCTCATTGATGGCCAGATGAAAATCAAGGGATGGCGCGTTGTTTCAAGTCAAATAAGGCCTAGCATTAAAACCTACATGACAAATTTCGGTGATCCTGGCCTGCGTTCTGATATGCCCACCTCCTTCAGTGGTTTTGATATTGTGGTGCAAATAGAGCGGAATAGCTTTGCCGGCTTCTGGAAATTTACAGCCGGCGCAATAGTTGCGGCTGCGATTGCCCTGTCTTCCTATGCTTTCCATGTCGATAAGGCACAGACGTTGAGTCCGCGCTTCGCACTTTTGTCAGGTGCCATCTTTGCTGCTATTCTCAGTTTGAGAAGCGCATCGACAGAGCTTGGCATTACTGATTACAATACATTGATTGATCAAATTCACCTGGTTTCCCTCATCTATGTGATGATTGCAACCTTTGCCGGGGTCTATACTTGGAGTCTCTATCGTAGGCATGAAGATGGCAGGGCCATTGAGCGGCTTGGGCACCGCATTGCGTTTGTTTCCACGTTGCTACTGGTCTTTGTTGTTGCCGGGCTAATTCGCAGAGCGATGTTCTTCTGAGTTGCATTGGGCTTGGTTGCTATTTGCTGGGACTGCTTGGGAATTGTTAATTTTTATGCTTCGTTGATATTCGTGAATCGCCTAAATTAACACTATGATGTATCCAAAGTCTTGACTGTTCGCTCGCTATTTGGATTTCTTGCTTCCGATCGAATCCATTGTCTGACCAGAATGTTACCCTTCCATGGTTCCCAAGGTCCCTGCTCAAGTTGCGAAGATTGGCCACGATTGTAGTTTTATGCGCAATTACGTCCCTGATTCAGGCCGCCGTGGCAGCAGTTTTTAAAGGCAAGTCCGGTTGTTGCTAGTTATGGGCAAGCCTTGGCCCACGCAGGGCCGATTTATTTGCCAGAGCATCAGGCCTTGTTCTTTTGCTTCCAATCGTCTACGGCGTGCCGATGGCAGTCCATATGGTGTTGTGTCCCTCTTTGATGTCAACTCAGGAAGATAATCGACCTTGGTCTCAGCGATTTAATCTCCATGGCCAATGGAGAGTTTCGCTTCAAGAACGGCTCGATTGTGGTGGCTATGCAAGGCAATCTCAAGCAACCTGCTGGCCTTGCCAGCTTCGATCTTAACAGTCGACAGGTCACCATACTGACCAATTGCTTTGCTGGCTAGCAATATAATGGCCCCAATGATGTGGTTCAAGCCAAGGATCTCTCGATTTGGTTTACCGATCCCCACTATGGATATGAGCACGGCTTTCGCCCCAAGCCAGCTACTGGCAACTGGGTATGGCGCCTAGATGCTTTGGGCCGCAGTCAGCGCCTGCTCATCGAAGGCTTTGCCAAGCCTAATGGCATCGCCTTGAGTCGTGATCAACGGTATGTTTACGTCACCTTTCCCAGCTTTATTGCCGGCAATGGCGAACGTCATAGTCTTTTCCCTCGAATGATTTACCGTTAGCGTATTATTGATACTCCTGAAGACCCTTTGATAACGGATCGCACCATTTTTGTGTGCTACCCAATGGTATCCCCGATCGGGTCAAGGTGATGCCCAGGATCGTGTTTGGCTAGCCACAGGTGCTGGCTTAGAAGTGTTTAATCAGCATGGCAGGCCGTTGGCGGTGAACCCGGTTGAGGCTGGCGTGAGCAACTTCGCGCTTAAGGATGATGCTGTTGCCTCTATAATGGGGGAAACAAAGCTCTATCGCCTGGATCCCTGAGAGAACGGCTTGGCTCGTTTGACGGGACCTTGCTGAGCCTGCTTCCGCACATTTAAATGCATACATTTGTTCGCTTTGGCTTTGGCTTGCTGCATTGAATTTTTTTTAGTCATGATTGCTCCTTAGATTCTTGCTCCTACCATCGATGGCGCTGCTGCTATGAACTAGGCTTTTGATGGTCTTGGATCTGGCCATGGTTTTGCCTGATCGGTTCCACACCGCTGCTCCATGCCGTTGGCCCTTCCCCCACCCCAAACCAGCCTGCCGGCCGATGTGTTGCCCCTGGCGACGGAGCTGAATCGGTATGGCTTCAAAGTACGACTTGAACAACACCCCCAGTACAATGTGTATGGGCTGTTTAGCTTGAAAAGTCGTACAATATGGATCGCTCCGATTACCATACCACTGGAGATTGTGCGGCAAACATTTCTACATGAGGCTGTCCATGCTGCCCAGAGTTGTTCTACTAGTCGGCCAAGTCTGCTTGGTATCAAGGTATCTGTAGCGCCTGTCGTCAATCAAGAAATTAGCGGTATTCTTTTCACCCGCTATGGCCAGTTCAATCGAGCCTTGGAGCGGGAGGCCTTTCTGCTGCAATCCCAACCGGACGCCGTGGCCATTCTGATTCGGGCCCTGCGTTCCCGTTGCAACCTGAAGTTGCCATAGACCAGTTTTCCCAATACTGAATGTCGTGATTTATTACTCGTATCGGCTTGTCGTTGTCCTGTTGTTAGATCGCCCTTTGTTTTTTCGTTTTGTTGGCCTTTTTGGCCTTGAACCTTGGTCCTGGTCCGATTGACTAGCAGCGTGGACGGCTGTTGTCTGCCTTGGTTTTGGGGGGTTGGTCCTACGCTGATAGGGCCGATTTCTTGCCAGTGCAGGCGAGACAAGTTGCGATTTCGAGCTTTGCTTGGGAACTCATTGAGATGCTTTTCGGCTCTAAGGGATCGTTAGTGCTTGCAAGAATTTGGGCTTGAAGGAGGAGCTCATGCCCCCCCTGGCTCTTCCAATCGCGATCGCTTAGTTGGCGCCAGTCGCCAGCATGGCGGCCCCAATTCCGGCAACGACCCGCACCAGTTCCAATCCACCCACCAGGATTAGGCCGTACCAGATCCTTTGCACCCCTACTGGCGGCAGACTGCCGCTAGGACGATAGCCACCCGACTGGCTCGGCGGGAAGCTGGCCAGAACCTGGCGGTGATAAGCGCCGTATCGGGGCAGGGTGAGATTGAGCGGCTGGTTGCCCAGGCGGCGACCGGGCAAGACCCGTTGGCGCTGGAAAGGTACGGTGTCCTCACCAAAATTGTTGTCGTATTCCTTGGATGCCAACAGTTGATCCACCATGGCTCCCACTCCTTGCTGGCCGATCACGATCGACCAGGCAATCGCTTCGGCGTCGCCATGGATCTGGCGGCCCAGCACCCGCTCCACCAGTTGGCGGGCCACTTCCTTATTGCCGTTGCAGCCGTAGACCCCTACTAGGAAGCGATCGGAGAGTACCAGGCCCTTCACAAATTCTTTGACAGTGATTTGACCACTGCGCAATTGGGACTCGAGGGTGTGATTGCGATCGGCCTTAAAGGTGTGAAAGAAGAGTTGGCGGTAGGCACCCTCAATCAGGCTTTCCATCGTGCCGCGACTGAGCCGTTTTTCAGCCGTGGGCAGGTGGCTTGTTTCATCACTTCCCACCCCCATGCCATTAACACGGGCGTTTTAGGACAGCAACGGATGGGACTGCAAGCTGAGGGCCATGGAATGGAATCGACGTTCGGCCATAGGTTAAAGCGCCTATCTATTTGGTTGCTGATTTTCGTTAAAACAGATACATGGTTAGGACTTTTGTCGTTTTGCGACTCTCTTTTGCGCGTTGTAACTTCTTTTTACCGTTGGTGCCATCTTGGGCTATTTTGATCGTTCTTCTGGTTCTCATTGGCTCAAGTCCGTGTCATTCTGTGCCGACCCTGGTCAGTGGTTGGCTCTGTCGTTCTTCCCTGGCACCCTTTGGCCTTGTTGGGGTTGACGCCCTCGCTTGGGTTGGTCAATCCCTGGCCTGGGCCCTAGCCGTTGAGACGTTGAAACATGTAGCCCATGCCCCGGCAGGTTAAAATGAGTTCGGGATGATCCGGATCGGTCTCGATCTTGCAGCGCAATCGGGACACGTGCACATCCACAACCCGGGTTTCCGAGTGTCGTTCGGGGGAATAGCCCCAGATGTGTCTGAGGATTTCGATGCGGTCGATGGCCTTGCCGGCATTCTCCACTAGCACCTCCAGCAAGCTCAATTCTAGTTCAGTCAGGCGAATCTGTTCGTCGCCCCGGTAGACCTTGCGGCGGTTGCTATCAATGCGCAAATTGCCGGCCACGATGAGATGGTTGGATTGGATCTCCTGCTGACGACCCTGGGTCTTGCCCACCCGCCTGCGCAGTAGGCAGCCAATGCGGGCGATCAACTCCTTGGGGCTGAAGGGTTTCACCATGTAGTCGTCGGCTCCCAGTTGCAGGCAGGCCACTTTCTGGGATACCTCATCAATCGCCGACAGCATCAAGATCGGAATGCTGGTGCGGTTACGCAGTTTTTCGCAGACCCCATAGCCATCAAGTTGAGGTAGCATTAAATCCAGGATCACCAGATCCGGATTTACTTCGCCAAAGGTTTTGAGGCCGGCAATGCCATCGCCAGCCACGGCCACGTCGTAACCGGCCATGGTGAGCCTGGTTTCAAGGATCTGACAAATGTTGGGTTCATCGTCGACGACCAGGATCTTCGCCTTTGACTTGGGGGCAACCAGTAGCAATGAGGGACCAATTGCGTTGGAAGTCGAGGAATTAAAGTCGCCGCTGGGTGGCTGTGTGGTTCTGCTTAAGATTTCTTATCAAGATCTTGCCTCTTGATTGCAGCAGCGGCGAAAAGCTCCTAGGGCCCGTATCACCCTTTGCGTTGGTGCTCGCCTCGGTTGCTGTTGAGGTCTTGCTTTCGACGCTGCTGTTGCCCGATCCTGATCCCCTGGCCCCATCGGGCTTGGTCGTTCCAAGGCATGGCCCCACCTAGGTTCGGGTCTCGCCTTCTCTTCTCTCAGCATGGAGTTGTCGTCCTGGCTGCCCTGGCGCTGGCCCTTGACGGCCCTCGCCCTGGGTGGACTCGCCACCTACGGGCTGGTCCGGCTCACGAGCCATCCGATTGAGCTGCGCGTGCTCCACGCCTTTGCGGAACCCCTCCAGCTCAGGGGCAGCGTCTCCCACCGCCTCTCCATGCAGGGGCCGGTTCCGATGCAAGTGCGGGCCCAGGGGCCCCTGCCGATCACCGTTGCGGTCCACCAGAAGAGCCCCATCGACCTGCGGGTGGATGAACGCACGCCTTTGCAGGTCCAGGTCACCAACCAAACGCCCGTCCAGCTCCAGGTGGTGGATATCAAGCCCGTGGAGGTGGATGTGAAGGAGCAATCCCCCGTCAAGGTCAAGATTGGGTTTTAGGCCGTTCTGGCGCTGAGGTTGACAGGCTAACCGTTGGCCCGTGGTCCTGGTTGCTGACTCGGTGGTCTTTCGGGCTTGCCGTTGTTCTGGGTGAAGGCGTTCCTGCAGGACACCTAGGTGGTCCTGTTGATTTGGGTCTCCATGCCCACCGTGCTCGTGCGGCAAGTCGCTTGGCTGGATCGGGAGCCGCTGGTCCCCATGTCTGCGTTCCGTCGAGGGGTTAGGCCTGGGGCCTGGGCAGCCGGCGGGAATCCGAAACGGCCCTGGGCCGGCCAGGGCGAGCCCCTCTCAACTGGCTAATGCTATTGAGAATCGCTTGCAAAAGGACGCCCTTGTGGTTAGGTTGCGGGCCTCAATGCCCGGCGCCCCGATGGCGCCGTTCCGTCCTGGCGATGGTGTCCCCTTTGCTGAACGAGCCCCCCGCAGCCCTGGTGCGGATCGGCAGTGGCCAAAGCCTGCTGCTCGATTGTGGCCGTTTTGGCTCCAGCGCTGCCCTTGAGATTGTCGAAGGCTTCGGCCGACTGTCCTGCTCCTGTGAGCAGGGCGAGGCCATCACGATCGCCTTCCTCCAAGCCGGCGACTCTTGGCAATGCCAGCGCGGTTGCGTTCAGGCCGTCTGCCTCGAAGCGCTCACGCCCCTCCTGCTACGTCCCCGCAGGCCCCATGGCCTGAGCGTGGGTTCTGATCCCGTGCAGGACTGGACCTTGCAGTTGCTCCGCATTCGTCACCTGGCCAAGGCCGAGCAGCGCCTGCACGCCCTCTTGGGGTTGTTGGTGCTGCGCCTGGGTCGCCGTTGTGGCGCCTGGTGTGATCTGCCTTTTCGCCTCAGCCACGACCGCCTGGCCGAACTGATCGGTGCCACCCGGGTCACGACCACCCGTTTGATGTCCCAGTTCCGCCTGGCCCAGCTCCTGGAAGTGCCCCGCCAGGGCACCTGGATGCGCTTGGCTCCCGCCCTGGTCGACTCCGCCCCCCTGGCAACCCCCTAAGGG
>Ga0310335_100381_pt1 | contig 12125 bp, 13 predicted proteins | sample LakMicMISRFREDD7_FD_195549 | JGI IMG/M metagenome (GOLD analysis project Ga0310335, IMG submission 195549) | Enriched freshwater cyanobacterial communities from Lake Michigan, Michigan, United States - MI23.SRF.RED.D7 (v2) (version 2) | ecosystem: Environmental > Aquatic > Freshwater > Lake... | reverse complement strand
TGGCTGGGGTGAGCCACAATGGGGAACAGTCAGATGTGGTCGATGACGGCTCAACCGCCCGCCGACGCCCCGAAGGACGCCCAGCAGCAGCAAGACCTGCAGCAGCACGACTTCGACGTGCAGAAGCAGCTGCATCAGCAGATTCGCAACGACCCCGACTACGACGACTGGGAGTACGGCACCGAGCCCCTGCCCCATGAAGCCTGGGTGGCCCGCCAAGCCTCCAAGGAGGCCGGCTCCGCCCCCGAACAGGCCGCCAGCTAGGTCTGCAGGCTGCGTCTCCGGGCCTGTTGGCTGATGGCTGGGAGCAGCAGCAGACAGGCTCCGCAGGCGAGTGCCGTGAGCAGCCACAGCACCACACCGTTGCGCTGGCTGTCCAGCAGCACCCCCGTGACCACCGGTGCCACCAGGGCGCTGAAGGCGAAGCATTGCGAAAACAGCGCCATCGCCAGGCCGCCATGGCCGGCAGGGGTGAGCTCCACCACGGCTTCGGTGGCGATCGGTAGAAAGGCCGCCTCCCCCAGGGCCAGGGGGAACAGTGCCACGATCACAACGCAGATGCACGCCTCCGTGAGGGCCGACAGGGCCAGCAACCCGGTGCCGGCACAGAAGCACACCAGGCTCAGCCCCAGCCCCTGGGCCACGGGCCGCTGGGCCAGGGCGCGTCCCACCGGCCACTGCAACACCACCAGCAGCCCCAGCTGCAGGCCGATCAGCAGGGCGCTGATCGCTTCCGGTTGGGCGCCCCGCTCCAGACCGCCGCGCACCAGGTCGAGGGGCAAGGCCACCTGAAGCAGCACAGGGATCGCGGTGGCCACCACCGAGAGCAACAGCATCGGCAGCAGGGGGCGCAGCCAGCTCCAGACCGTGGCTTGGCTTTGGCCTGGGCCAGGGGGTTCGCTGCGGGGAGCCCGGGGCAGCGGTCGCAGCCAGATCAGCGCGGCCAGCACCAGCACCGCCACCATGTCCACCAGGTAGATGCCGCGCAGCATCCCCGCCTGGGCCAACAGCGCACCGGTGAGCGTGCCCGCCGCCACGCCGGCGGCGTCGGCGCTGCGCACCAGGGCAAACCCCCGTGCGGAGGGCTGCGGTGCGGCGCAGAGGGGCACCGCCAGTTCCACGGCGGGCCAATAGAAGCCCCCCGCCAGCCCGATCAGCACTTGCCCCAGGCCGTACCCCGCAAAATGCCCTGCCCCCAGCAGCAGGGCATCACCCCCCAGGCCGCAGCTCGCAGCCAGCAGCACCGGCAGCCCACAGGAGCGGCCTCGATCCAGCAGAGCACCGCTGGCGAAGCGCCCCAGGGTTCCCGCCAGGGCCGCCAGGGCCAGCCCCAGCCCCACCTGGGAGGCGCTCAGCCCCGCTCGGTGAAACACCATTGGCGTGAGATACAGGATCCCGCCGGCGCCGAAACAGGCCACCAGCCGCACGCTGGTCAACTCCCGCAGGGCCGCGGGAAACTGGAGCCACCAGTGCCGGCCTATTGACAGCGTTTTTGGTTGCGTCAACTCGCCTGTGCCGTCTGCGGTCTGTGCTGGGCAGTCTGCTGGCCGGGATGCTGCTGCTGGGGGGCGGCGCTCCCCTGTCGGTCCGGGCCGCCGAGCAGCTGGAGGTGCGCATCGATGGCCTGCAGTTGCCCATTGATCTGGGGGAGCTGCAGGCCTGGAGCCGCGATCCCTCCAGCACCACGGGCGAGTTGGCCGCTTGGTTGTCCCTGTTGGATGCCAACGGGCGCGCCCAGTTGCTGCGGGTGCTGCGCGCCCCCCTGGTGAGTGATCGCTCGTTTACCCAGCAGTTTCTGGCCAGCTGGGCGGGGCAACGGGTGCTCGATGAACTGGATGACCTGATCAGCACCGACCAGGGGGAGGCGGGCCCGCTCCTGTACCAGACCCTCAACGCCTTGCTGCGGCAGCAGCGCCAGGTGACCACGGTGGAGTTGCTGCGGGCGCTGCCCAGCCGCCGCCTGATTTTGAAGTTGGATGGCGGCCTCGAGCTGGCCTCCCAATGGCGACAACAGCTGCAGGAGCAGGGGGAGGCGTTGCGGGCCCTGCGGCAGCTGCCGCTGCCAGCGGTCACCGCGCCGCCGCCGCCGCCGGAGCTCCGCAGCAGCCCGCCGGTGCAGCGCTTCAGCTTGGTGGTGCCCCATCGGCGTGAGCCCCTCGCGCTGCAGCTGCGCCCCGGCGTGGCCCCCACGTGGGTGTTGTTGTCTCCCGGCCTAGGGGGCAGCACCGCCCAATTGGATTGGTTGGCGGCCGGGCTGCAGCGCCGTGGCTGGTCGGTGGTGCTGGTGGATCACCCCGGTAGTGATGAGCAGGCGATGCGGGAGCTGCTGGAGGGGCGGCGTCCGCCGCCGGGGGCGGAGACCCTGCGCGAGCGGGTGCTGGATCTGCAGGCGGTGGTGCAGGCGGTGGCCCAGGGCCCCCTGCCGCCCCTCGGTGACCGGGTGGTGCTGATGGGCCATTCCTTGGGCTCGGTGAGCGCCCTGCTGGCGGCTGGCCTGCGGCCCGAGCCGGGGTTGCCGCAGCGCTGCCGCCGATCCCTGAAGGGGATTCCGCTCACCAACCTGTCGCAGCTGCTGCAGTGCCAGCTCACGGAGGTGCCGTTGCCGCCGCCGCGCCCCCTGGCCCAGCCTGTGGCGGCCGTGGTGAGCCTGCAGGGCTTTGGCAGCCTGCTGTGGCCCCAGCGCGGGTTGCGGCCCCTGAAGGCCCCGGTGCTGCTGGTGGGGGGCAGCCTGGATCTGATCACGCCCCCCCTCACGGAACAGCTGCCGCTGTTTCTGCCGGATCCCCAGCGCCAGAGCCGCCTGGTGGTGCTCGATGGGGGGAGCCACTTCTCGCCGGTGCGGATCGCCAGCAGTCGCCAGGCGTTGTTTCAGCTGGGGGAGGAGTTGGTGGGGGTGGAGCCCCAGCGGGTGCAGGCCCTCACCCTCGACCTCAGCGCCGGGTTCCTCGAGCGCCTAGCCAGTGGTCTGCCGCCGCAGCGGCGGGTGCTGGGGGGGGTGACGGCCTACGTGCTCGACCCGGCGCTGGCCCAGCGCTGGTGGGACAGCCTCAAACCGTGAGCGTTAGAAGCTGAGGCGCGGATCCAGCAGCGCCACCAGCAGATCCACCGCCACGCTCACCGCCACCACCAGGGCCGCCACCACCACCACGATGCCCTGCACCACGGGATAGTCGCGCTGGCTGATGGCCTCCTGCAGCCGGAAGGCCACCCCCGGCCAGGAGTAGGTGACCTCAATCAGCAGCGCCCCGCCGATCAACGACGCCACCGTGATGCCGGTGATGGTGAGCACCGGCAACAGGGCGTTGGGGAGTGCGTGGCGCAGCACCACCCGGCGCTCACTGAGGCCGCGGCTGCGGGCCGCTTCGACGTAGTCGGAATCGAGGGCGCGCCGCAGGTTGAGTCGCAGCGCGTTGGCAAACACGCCGCTCAGGAGCAGCCCCAGGGTGCCGGCGGGCAGCACCAGATGGCGGGCCGCCCCCGCCAGCAGCTCCCAGTGGCCGCTGGCCAGGCCCTGTTGCAGCCCCGTCAGCAGGTAGAAGCCGCTGTGCTCCGGGGGCAGCACCGTGGGCGGCAGGCGACCCCCCACCGGCAGCCACCCCAACCACACGGCGAACAGCAGTTGCACCATCATCGCGGCCCAGAACGGCGGCAGGGCATAGGTGCCGATGCCATAGAGCCGGCCCGCCAGGTCGAGCTTTCCCTCCGGCCGCGCCACCCCGCTGAACCCCACCGCCAGCCCCACCAGGGCCGCCAGCAGCAGCGCCATCACCCCCAGCTCCAGGCTGGCGGGCAGGCTGCCGGCGATGGTGGCGCTCACCGGCTCCTGGTTGGTGAGTGATTCCCCCAGGTCGCCCCGCAGCAACTGGCCCAGGAAGTGCCCGTATTGCTGCCACAGGGGTTGATCCAGGCCCAGTTGGCTGCGCAGGGCCGCCCGGGCGGCGGCGGGGGCGCGGCTGCCCAGCAGCGCATCGATCGGATCGCCGGGGGCGACCCGCAGCAGCAGAAACACCAGGCTGGCGATCAGCCACAGCATCACCGGCGCCAGGGCCAGTCGGGCCAGCAGGTAGCGCAGCAGGCTGCGAGCGCGGCTCATGGCGTCGCGCTCCGCCGCAGGGCTTGCAGCATCAACCGGCCCGAGCCATCAAATTGTGGGGCCGCCAGGCTGGGCTGGGCCCAGGCCCGGGGTGCCACCAACCACACCGGCAGAAAGGGAGTGGCGGCGGCTGTTCGCCGCTGGATGCTGCGCAGCAGCTGCCGGCGGGGTTCGCCGCTGAGGCTGGCACTGCGGGTGAGTTGCTCCTGAAGGCCGGGGGCCGCCCAGAAGCTGCCACTGGCGGCGCTGGCCCCTTTGAGGCAGCGCGCACCGCGCTGCTGCTCGCACCCCAAGAGCGGCACCAGGTAGTTGTCGGCATCGGGAAAGTCGCCCATCCACTCCAGCAGGATCAGCGGAAACGTGCCATCCCCCAGTTGCCGGTAGGCGGTGGTGGCCTCCATCCCCGTCACCTCCAGCTGCACGCAATCCCCCAGGTCGCGCCGCAGCTGGGCCTGCCAGGTGAGCGCGAACAGGCGGTCGGCGGGGATGTTGGAGCGGAACGTGAGCGGCAGGGTGAGGCGCCGGCCGCGGCAGTAGCCGGCCTGGCGGTAGAGGCGGCGGGCTTCGTTGGGGTTGTAGTCCGGCCAGGCGTGGGGGGCGGTCCCCGGCAGGTTGGGGGGCACCAGATTGCGCAGGGGCGGCCGCTGGTCGAGGGTGACCCGTTGGCTGATGGTGCGCCGGTCCAAGCTGAAGGCCACGGCGCGGCGCAGCTGCGGATCGGCCAGCGGGGGCTGGTCGGTGAGCAGGGTGAGGTACCCGATCTCCAGGGCTGGCCCACGGCCGGCCCGCAGCTCCCCCCGTTGGGCCCGCTGCTGCAGGGCCGCTTGCTGGTCGATCTCCAGGCTGGTGGAGAGCAGCACATCCACCTCGCCGCTGCTGAGGGCCCCGAACAGGGCGGTGGAATTGCTCAACCCCACCAGGTCGATGCCGTTGTTGCTGGGCCGGGCTCCCCAGTAGTGCCCATAGGGCTCCAGCCGTTGCTTCTGGGGATTGAAGAAGGTCAGCCGGTAGGGGCCGGTGCCCACGAAGCGTTCGTTGAGGTAGCGGCGGCTGTGCTGCCGATAGGCCCGCGGCGACAACGGGGTGAGGTTGATGGCGCTCAGCATCAGCGCCAGGGGGCTGTAGGGCCGTTTAAGGGTGAGTTCAATCGTGTGGGGCTCCACCGCCCGCACCGAAGCCACCCGATCGCCCAACAGGTAGCTGAGTTTGCCAATGGCCAGAAACCGCTGCAGGCTGAAGGCCATGGCGGCGGCGTTGAAGGGGGTGCCGTCGTGGAAGCGCACATCACGGCGCAGCCGCACCCGCGCCCGAAGGCCGTCCGCGCTCAGTTGGGGCCACCCCAGCGCCAGGCTGGGATGCAGCTGGCCTTTGGCATCGATGCGGTAGAGGGTGTCCCCGATGCCGCTCAGCACCTGCATGGCGCCGACGCTGTAGGCCGCGGCGGGATCAATGCTGTCGATCCGGTTCTTGCTGGCCACCACCAGCCGTTGCTGCGGGTGCTGGGGTTGGCAGCCGGCGAGGGGACCGAGGCTGAGCAACAGGATCAGGGAAGCCCAGCGGTTGCGACCGGGCGGCAGCCGCTTCAAGGGGCAGGGCTCAGGGGCGCGGTGCCATTCAAGGGCGGTGGGGCCGGCTGGCGCGCACCTGCTGCAGGGAAATTTCAAACACCTCAGAGCCCTGGCGGGAGAGGGGCCAGCGCCGCAGCCAACAGCGGTCGTGGCTGTCGTCGACGCTGATCACCTGATAGGTGTGCTCGTCGCTCGTGAGCGTGACGCAGTCACCCTGGTGAAGGGTCATGGATTCGGGGTTGGCGGGGATCTCTGCGGTCGTCAGGGGCGGACAGGTCGCAATAGACATCAGGGTTCCGTGTCGCTGGCGGTTCAAAGGTTTGCTCTGATACAGAGCAGGGCTTCCGTCAGCGGATTCGCACGTGGGTCCAATCTGCCTCAGCGTGGGTTCAGAGGGTCCGCAGGCAGGCTGCCACTGCCTTCACGTCCGCTAGGGCTTCGATGGCCGCCAGGGCCCGGCGGAAGTTGGCCTCCGGCACTTCATGGGTGATCACCACGATTTCGGCGTCGGCCGCATCGCCGCTGGTTTCGAACTGCACGATCGAGCGGATCGACACCCCTTGGTCGCCGAAACAGGTGCCGATGCGGCCGATCACGCCGGCCTGGTCGCCGGTTTGCAGGCGCAGGTAGTTGCGGTGCAGGGTGAGGCCCGGATCCACCAGGCGGCAGGGGCGCCACTGGCCCGCCGCCAGCAGTGGATCGAGGCCGCCGCCGGCTCCGCTGGCTTCACGGATGCCGGCGATGTTGAGGATGTCCGCCACCACGGCGGAGGCGGTGGGTCCGGCGCCGGCGCCTGGGCCATAGAACATCACCCGGCCGACGGGATCCCCCTCCACCAGGATGGCGTTGTTCACCCCGTGCACCCCCGCGAGGGGGTGGTCCTTGGGCAGCAGGGTGGGGTTGACGCGCACATCCAATTGCACGGTGCCATCGGCATCGGTGCCGAGGAACTGGGCCGTGGCCACCAGCTTCACCACGTAGCCCAGTTGGGCGGCGTAGTTCACATCCCGGGCATCGAGGCGGTTGATGCCCTCGGTGGGGATGGCGGCCCGCTCGATCGAGCCGCCGTAGGCCAGTCCCGAGAGGATGGCGATCTTGTCGGCGGCATCGCCCCCCTCCACATCGGCCGCCGGATCCGCTTCCGCGTAGCCCAGCCGTTGGGCATCCGCCAGCACGGCCCCATAGGCCGCGCCTTCGTCGGCCATGCGGCTGAGGATGTAGTTGGTGGTGCCGTTGATGATGCCGCTCACCCGCTGGATGCGGTTGCCCCCCAGGGATTGCTTCAGCGGCTCGATGATCGGGATCCCGCCGCCCACCGCCGCTTCGATCAGCACGTACACCCCCTGCTGGGCGGCCGCGGCGGCGATCTCCTCGCCATACCGGGCAATCACCGCCTTGTTGGCGGTCACCACCGCCTTGCCGGCGGCGATGGCGCGCAGGATCAGGCTGCGGGCGGGCTCCAGGCCGCCCATCACCTCCACCACGATGTCCACGGCGGGGTCGTCCACCACCGCCTCCGGGCTGGTGCAGACGATCTCCGCCGGCAGGTTCACGGGGCGGGGCCGCTGCAGATCTCGCACCGCCACTCGCTTGAGCTGCAGCTGGCCCACCAGGGGATGGCGCCCCTCGGGGTTGAGCAGGATCTCGGCCACGCCAGCTCCCACCGTGCCAAGCCCGAGCAAGCCGATGCCGATGGTCATGCCGCCGTGAATGCGTGAGCGGCGATCCTAGAAATCAGCCGATCACCCGTCAGCCCGCCAGGGCTTTGGCCTGGGCCTGCATCAGCCGCAGGATGTTGAGAAAGCCATTGGCCCGCGAGGGGGTCAGGCTGGCCTGCAGCCCGGTGTCCGCCAAGACGCTGGCGTCGATGGCGGCGGCAGTGGCGGGGTCGAGCCCCTCCAGCCCTTCGATCAGCAGGGCCAGCAGGCCCTTGGTGATGGCGGCATCGGAATCCCCCTGCCAATGGAGCTTGCCGTCCACCAGTTGCCCCACCACATACACCTGCGAGACGCAGCCCTTCACCTTGAAGGTGTCGTTGCGGAATTCCTCCGGCAGCGGCTGCAGCTTCTTGGCCAGCCACAACACGTATTCGTAGCGCCGCTTCGGGTCGGCGGTGCTTTTCAGGCGTTCAACGATCTGGTCGAGCTTCTGGCTGCCGGAGGCCATCAACGGGGGCGGCGGATGCGCTGGAGTCCCAGCAGCATGGCAGCTGCCCCCAGGCCGCTGACCCCCATCAGCCAGCCCCGGGCGGGCTGGGGGTGTGCGCTGACCCGATCCAGCTGGGCCTGGCCGCGTTGCACGGGCATGTCCAGGTAGTCGCGGTGGCCGGGGCCCCCGTCCACCTGCAGCTCCCAGGAGCCCTGGGCGCCCTTGGGGAGGGCAAAGCTGAGTTGCCCCTGGCCATCGGTGCGCCCCAGTTCCAGGGGGCGTCCATTGGGGGGCACCAGCCGCACCACGGCGTCGCGGGCGGGTTCTCCATTGGAGAACTGGCTCTGCAGCAGCAGCTGATCGTTCAGGCCCCGCAGGGGGCTGAGGCTGGTCTCAAGGCCATGGGCCTGGGCCATGCAGGGCCACAACAGGGGCGCCAGGGCTAGGAGGCGCCAGCAGCGCGCACGGGTCATTCAGGCCGACCAGCGGCTGCCGTTGCTGCGGGTTTTGCCCGCCTGCACCATGTGCACCATCGAGCTCACCATCATCGAAAGGGCGTCGCTGGCATCGTCGCGCCCCTGCAGTTCAGACGCCAGCACCTGCTCAGCTGCGCTGCCGTGGTTGAGCCGGATGCTGGGACCCCGGCGCGGGCTGTCCTGCCCCAGGTTGAGGGCCGATCGGAAGGCGTCGTTGGCCTGGAGATCCACAGCAGCACGGTTGTCCTGTGCCGATCCTGCCAAACCCTGCCGCTCGCCGGTGGCATCCGGCCCTCGCTTACACAGCTTGCAACCAAACCAGCTCACGCTCGTTCAGCCAGCCATCGAGGGGCACATCCCAGGGGTCCTGCGGGAGTTGCTCCATCAGGCAGCCCTGCGGCAGCACCGCCAATGCCGGCACGGCGCGCCACGCCGGGGTGCTGCGCAGCCGATCAAACCAGCCACCGCCATAGCCCAGCCGGTAGCCCTCGTGGTCGCAGGCCAGGGCCGGCACCAGCAGCAACCCCAGCTGCTTCGGCTCCAGGTCCGGCCCGTCGGCGGGGGCGTTGATGCCGGTGTCATCCGGGCTGAGGGCGGTATGGGTGCCCCAGGGCCGGTAGTGCAGCGTGCCCTGGTGCACCCGGGGTAGGGCCAGTCGCCCCCGCAGCTGGGGCTCCGTGTCCAGCGCCCGCAGATCCGCCTCGCCGGCCAGGGGCCAGTAGATGCCGAGCCGTTGGCCGGCCGGCAGCTGGGCCGGCAGCTCCCGGCGGGCGATCGCCAGCAGCGGCCCCTGGGCTGCCGGCTGCAGGGCTCGCCGCCGCTGGCGGAACAGCCGCCGCAGCTCAGCCTTGCTGGCGTCGCCGGGCTCCGCCATGGCTCAGCGCTGGAACCAGCCGGTGAGGGCCACCGCCAGGGCATCGGCGGCGTCATCGGGCCGCGGCGGATCGTCCAGGTTCAGCTCCCGCATCACCGCATCGAGCACGTCGCCCTTATCGGCATGGCCATGGCCCGCCAGGGCCAGCTTGATCTGCATCGGCGGAAATTCCACCACCGGCACCTGGAAGCGCGCCAGGGTCATCATCAGCACCCCCCGCGCCTGCACCACGGAGATGGTGGTGCTGGAGCGGTAGAAGAAAAACTTCTCCACCGCCGCCAGTTGCGGCCGCCAGGTGCGCAGCAGCTGCCGCAGGTCGCGGGCGATTTCCACCATCCGATCGCCGTCGCTGCGGCCCGGATCGGTGCGGATGATGCCGCAGTCCACGAGGTGCTGGCGGCCGCTGCCCGGCCGCCCATCCACGTCGATCACGCCATAGCCCACGCGGGCCAGGCCGGGGTCGAGGCCGAGGATTCTCACCAGGCCACCCGGGTGGGCATCAGGCCGCCAGGGCCAGCTCGAAGGCGGCGCGGTCGGTGCTGTCGGGCCGCTCGAACACCTTGCAGAACACCTTCACCACCCGATCACCGGAGTCGATCTGCTCCAGGGGGTCCTTGCGCAGGCGATGGCGCAGGCAGCAGGCGGCCACGCGGGCCACGTCGTCTTCGGTGACCTCCGTGCGGCCCTCGAAGGCGGCCAGGGCCCGGGCGGCGCGGTTGGTCACAATGTCGCCCCGCAGGCCGTCCACATCCAGTTCGCCGCAGATGGCGGAGATGCGAATGCGCAGGTCGTCGTCGATCTGCACCTGGGGCAGGCGCTTCTGGGCTTCCACCACCCGGGCCTGGAGCCCGTCCTGGGTGGGTTGCACCGCCGTGTTGAAGCCATCGGGGTCGTTGTCGAAGGCGGTGCGCTGGTCCACCACCTGCACGCGCAGTTCCGGGTCGCGCACGGTGCGCACCTCCACGCTCATGCCGAAGCGATCCAACAGCTGGGGCCGCAGCTCCCCCTCCTCGGGGTTGCCGGAGCCGATTAGCACGAACCGGGCCGGGTGGCGCACGCTCACCCCTTCCCGTTCCACGGTGTTCCAGCCGGAGGCGGCGGAGTCCAGCAGCACGTCCACCAGGTGGTCGTCCAGCAGGTTCACCTCGTCCACGTAGAGCAGGCCGCGGTTGGCCTTGGCCAGCAGGCCGGGCTCGAAGGCCCGCACGCCCTCGCTGAGCGCCTTCTCGATATCGATGGTGCCGCAGAGGCGGTCTTCCGTGGCCCCCAGGGGCAGGTCCACCATCGGCACCTGCCGTTGTTCGATGGGCAGCTGCTCGCCATGCTCCTGCCGTTGGCGCACCTCGGCGCTTTGCAGATCGGGGTCGCTGGGGGAGCTGTTGTACGGGTCGCCGGCTACCACGTCGATCTCCGGCAGCAGGTCCGCCAGGGCACGAATGGTGGTGCTCTTGCCCGTGCCGCGGTCACCCATGATCATCACGCCGCCAATGCGCGGATCGATCACGTTGAGGAGCAGCGCCAGCTTCATCTCCTCCTGGCCCACGATGGCGGTGAAGGGGTAAACCCTGCGCTTGCGGGCTTGCATCAGCGGGATGAATCAGGCTGTTCGGGCGATTGTTTCACAGGCAGCAGGCTGAGCACCTGGGGCGGCGTGGCGTCCGCCGGGTAGATCAGCCGCACCCGCAGGCTGCGGCTGCCACCCGGCGCCAGGCTCACGGTGCCCAGGGCCGGCCCCTGTTGCCCCACCCGCTGCACCAGGTGGAACCCCTGGCGGCCCGTGGCTTTGCCATCGCTGCCGTCCAGGCCGCTCACCTCCACGGTGCCGCGGAACATCACCGCTGGCCCGGGCTTGGCCTTAAACCGCAGCCCCCCCACGGGCTGGTCCCCCTTGATGGGCGATTCCAGTGCCAGCTGCAGCTGCAGGGGCTGGGCCCCGGTGTTGCGCAGCGGCAGGGTGAGGTCGTATTCCACCCCGTAGTTGCCGTGGGCCGCCCAGGCGGTGCCCGGATAGAACGCCTTCAGTTCAGCGGTTTGCACCTGGCGGGTGCCGAGGCTGCCGCGCTCCAGGGAGGCAATGGGCCAGGAGATCGGGGCCCGATCGGCGGAGAGGTAGGGCTTGCCCGGATCGGTGAGGGTGGCCCGCCAGGTGCTGCCCACCTGCACGCCGCTCACGCGTGAATACACCAACTTGCCGCTGCTGCCCCGTGGGGTGGGGGTGTGCTCCTTGGCGCTGAGGCCGCCATCCAGTAGGGCGGCCCAGCGCTCCGGCGGCGGCGGTTGGTCGCCCTCGCCGAAGGCCGCCAGGGTGGCGAGGCTCACCGGCCCGCTGCTCTGCAGCCGCAGTTGCAGGTTGCGGCCGTTCAGCAGGGGGTCCAGCCCCCGCACCGGCAGCGGCAGCACCAGCAGTGTGGTGGGCTGGCCGGGGGGCAGGCTCCAGCGCTCCGGCAGCAAGGGGCTCCGCTGGCGCCCCAACAGTTCCGTGGCCACCCGGCTACCGGGGCCCGCATAGGTGGCGCCGTCCTGGGGCATCAGGTCCGGCAGCGGCAGGAAGGGGGCCTGGGGCTGAATCCGATCCGTGGCCTGGGAGAGGGCGGTGGATCCCGCCAGCAGTTGCAGGGTCACCGGCTGGGGGCCGCGGGGCTGGGCCAGCACCGCCAGCCAGAGGGTGGAGTTGAGCTGATCCGCCTTGCCGGCGAACACGTGGTGGCTGAACAGATCAAAGCGACCATTCAGCGGCAGGTTGAGATGGGCTTCGGGCTGGCTGCGGCCCTGGCCGGGGAAGGTGGACAGCAGAATCCCGGGCGCGCTGATCAGCTCCGGGTTGTTGTCGTTGACCACCAACACCTGGTCGAGGCCGCCCGGCAGGGGCGCCACGGTCTGGGGGCGCTGGATCGGTGCGGGTGCTGGTGCTGGTGCTTGTGCAGGGGTGGTGGTGGGGGTGGCCGCCAGCAGCAGTAGAGGGAAGG
>Ga0310335_100369_pt1 | contig 12281 bp, 11 predicted proteins | sample LakMicMISRFREDD7_FD_195549 | JGI IMG/M metagenome (GOLD analysis project Ga0310335, IMG submission 195549) | Enriched freshwater cyanobacterial communities from Lake Michigan, Michigan, United States - MI23.SRF.RED.D7 (v2) (version 2) | ecosystem: Environmental > Aquatic > Freshwater > Lake... | reverse complement strand
CTGGGCTTGCCCGCCCGCCCGGAGGACGTGCCCGCCGCGTATCCCGTCCGAATCGCCTGGGACGGCATACTCGTCGATGACCAAAATCATCCGCTCGACCTGGAGCGATGCATCCGCGAGGTTGTCGAAATCATCTGGAGTAGCCAAGAGGGCGGCTCCACAGCCGAGAGCATCGAAAACGAAGCCTGCGAGATCCTCGGCGTGAAGTCGCTTCGCGACTATTTCCGCAAGCCCGCCGGCTTCTTCGCCAACCACCTCGGTCGTTACTCCAAGAGCCGACGTCAGGCACCCATCTACTGGCAACTCTCTGCTGGCAATGGAAACTATTCCGCCTGGCTCTACTACCACCGCTTCACGCAAGACACGCTCTACCGATTGCTGCGTGATTTCGTCGAGCCACGTATTCAGGAGGCCGAGCGGGAACAGTTCGAATTTGAATCCCAGGGGGGCCTATCGGGTGATGCGGCCGGCCTCCTTCAGGAGGCTCAGACCCTGCTCCAGGATCTCCGACTCTTTAAGAGTGAACTAGAGCTAGTTGCTCCACTCTGGAACCCCAATCTTAACGATGGCGTGATTATCAACCACTCCATTCTCTGGCGCATCACGCCCTATACCCCCTGGCAGAAGAAGTGCAAGGAGTGCTGGGACAAGTTGGTTAAAGGTGATTACGACTGGGCCCATCTCGCTTTCCATCTCTGGCCCGAGCGGGTGATCAGGAAGTGCACTACGGATCGCAGCCTGGCTATCGCCCACGGCTTAGAGGAGCGCCTCTGGCAGGAGACCAGCAAGGGCAGCTGGTTGCAGCGTCAGGTATCGGAAGCTGAGCAGCAGGCCCTGCTCGCCGAGTACAGCAAGCCTGCGGTGCAGAACGCGCTTGAACGCTTCCTGGCAGCTTCTCCACCCGTAGCCGCCGCTCGCACCCGTGCCCCACGGGCAGCGAAGTCGTCCTCCACTGGCAGCACCCGCCGTCCTCGCGGATCTGCTCCCGAGGTGGATGCGGAAACCTCGCGCCAGACCCTGCTGGTGCTCACCGCTGCTCCAGCGGAGGGCCTCGGCAGAAACGCCATTGCCGAGCTACTGGATGTGGAGGCTGCCTCGCTCACAGCTGTGATCAAGCAGCTCAAGGAGACTGGTCAGATCGAGCAGCTGGGGGCTGCCCGTGGGGCCAAATACCGGCTCAGCGAGTCAGGTCTCGCGGCTGTTGAGAGCCAGGCTGGAGAGGGCGAATGATGGCAGCGGAAGCCCCAAACAAGCTCCACCGCCGCCTCTGCCAGGAGCTGGCCAAGCAGCTCAGCGAGCACAGGGTTCTGCTGGTCTTTGATCCGGGCCAGCAGCTGCGGCCCTTTCTCGACGAGGTCGCTACGGCCCCGCCCTGCGGCAGGGAGCTGGGCAGCCTCAGCTTCGGGGAGCAGCAGGCCGCCTGGGCGGTGGCCGGCAGCAGCCTCTACGAGCTGCGCAGCCAACTTGAACCGCACGTTGCAGCAGATCTGCCCGATCCGCTGCTTGTCTACCTACCGGATCGTCAGGAGAGCGAAGGCCGCGCCGTGCTGCTGGAGCTGCTCCGCGCTGGCTCCACCTTTGAGATCAAGCTGGTCAGCCGTGCCCGCGGCTACCTGCGTGAGGTGCTCGAGCCCGAAAAGGTGGAGCAGCTGCTCAAGCGGCCCGATCTCACCTACCGCGACATCGCCCTGGCCTTGGAGCAAGCAGGTAGCGGCGGCTTCAGTCAGCTCAAAGCGCTGTTTCAGCAGCAGCTGGGCCGCAACAGCTCTCCCGAGAACGCCGAGCTGGCCCGCCTCTGGCTGGCGTCAGAGGTGCTCGATGACGCCATCAGCGACAAAGGACTGGAGAGCGAGCTGCAGGAACTGCTCCACAGCCGCTGGGGCCTGGGCTTCCCCGTGGAGACAACCCAGGCCGACTGGCGCCAGCGGGCCCAGCGGGCGTTGCTGCTGCATGAGTTCCTGCACGACTGGCATGGCGATGAGCTCAGCGCCTTTGCCAGGCAGTCGCTGCCGGTGGGTAAGGCCGCCGAAGAAAACGCCCTCGCCGATGTGCAGGGCCTGCGCCGCAGCCACGCGCCCGCCTACATCGCCATTGCTACTCGCATCGAAGCGGAGCTTGAGTTGCGCTCCCTGATCAGCGGCGAGCGGCCCGGCGTGCTCGGCTCGATCGACACCTTCCCCTGCGAAGAACAGTTCCTGCTGCGCAGCGTCGATGTCTTCCTCGCACAGTGCGAATACGCCAAGGCGCAGGAGCTGGTGGCCGCCCGTCACAACAGCTTCTGGCTGGTGGGTCAGCCCACCGATGCCCAGCAAGCCAGGCGCCGGCTGCAGTGGGAGCTGGCCCGCACCGCCGCCGCCCTCGGGGTGGCCCTCGAGCAGGCGCAAGCCCAGCTGCCTAAGGCCGCCGCTGCCGTTGAAGCCTGGCTTCCATATCAGGCAGAAGCCGCCCAGCAGGTCGATGGCCTGCAGCGGCGCCTGGAGCAGCAGGTGGCTGAGCTCACCGCAAGCGAAGTGGAAATCAGCGACGCTCTAGAGCAGCTGCGGGGCCGCTACGAGGCCCTACTGGAGCAGCAGGCCCAACGTTTCACCGCTGCCTTGCAGCAGGCAGGCTGGCTTATCCCTGGTGCCTTCCCGCAGACGCGCACCTGGAGCGAGCGGGTGCAGCCCGGCGCCGGCAGGGCCGTGGTGTTCTGGGTGGATGCCCTGCGCTACGAGATGGGCGCCACCCTGCACGAGCGCTTCAGCGGCTGGAGTCGCGAGCAGCTCAGCGATCTCAAGCTGGAGATCGCCCAGGCCGCCCTGCCCTCAATCACGCCCGTTGGCATGGCCGCCCTCCTGCCCGGCGCCGAGCGCAGCTTTGCGGTGGCCGATGTCGCTGGCAGCCCCTGCTCCGTGGTCGATGGGGTGCCGGTGGGCTGGAGCGAGGGCAAATCCAAGCGCCTCGCCCACCTGCAGCAGCGGGTACCCACCGCCGTAGTCATCTCGCTGGTGGAGCTGATTCGCAGCAAGGAGGCCGTGCTGCTCGAGAAGCTGGCCGGTACTGGTCCGGTGGTCGTCACCAGCACCGGCATCGACCACGCCGGTGAGCGCGACACCGACGACAACCTCGCCAATGTGCGCACCGACATGCAGCGCGAGCTCGACACCATCGAAGATGCCGTGCGCCGGCTGGCGGCCCTGCCGCTGGAGCAGCCGCTCGAGCGCTTCGTGATCACCGCGGATCACGGCTTCCTGCATCTACCGCTGGGCCGAGAGCCCGCCATGCGCATCGACCCGCCGGACGGAAAACTGTTCAAGCTGGAGCGGCGCTGCTGGCTTGGCCACCCCTCCGCCGTCAATCCCTCCTGCGTGGAAATCCAGCCCGCAGCCCTTGGCTACGGACAGAACGGTCTCTCGGTGGTGCTGCCCCGTTCTTCCGGGGTGCTCAAGGCTGGTGGCAGTCTCTGCTTCCACCACGGCGGCAGCAGCATCCAGGAACTGTTGATCCCCCTGCTCAGCTTCCGCTGCGCAGCCCCTGGCGCAGCCCCTGAGGGCGCAGGCAAGGTCAAAAAGCAGAAGCCCTGGCCAGGAACGCTGGTTGAGAGGGTCACCAATCGCATCTTGATGGTGCCGATCGAGCTACCCGTCGACCTGCTCAACCAGGGCAAAAACCGCCAGACAGTGCTCGCTGCCTACGACTGCAAAACAGAAGACCTAGTAGCTACGCCCATCCAGGCCATCGACGCTGAGCTCGACACAGGCACAAACCGCCTCACCCTCACCCCCGGCCAGCCCGCCACCATCGGCCTGCTCATTCCCGGCGACTGGAGCGGCAAGAAGCTCTACTTGGAGCTGCGTGACGCCGCCACCGACCTGGTGCTGCACCGCAGCCCCGATCTACCAGTGGACCTGCTCGGCTGATGGCTCCTGTTACCTACCACCTGGGCGGCTTCCCTCCACCACAGCTCGATTGGCAGCAGCTGATCCCGCTACTGGGCCCTGCTAACGCCAGCCTGGCTCGCTACGACGGCCTGCTGGAGGGGATCCCCAACCCCGCCGTACTGCTAAGCCCCCTCTCCAGCCAGGAAGCGGTGCTGTCCTCCCGGATCGAGGGCACCCAGGCCACCCTGGCTGAAGTCCTGGAGTTCGAGGCCGACGCGGAAGCCAGCACGCTGCCGCAGGATCGCCGCGACGACATCAGGGAGGTGCAGAACTACCGCCAGGCCATGCGGCAGGCACAAGAGTTGCTGGTTGCATTGCCGCTCTCGCTACGGGTGATCAAGAACCTGCACGCCACCCTGCTCTCCGGTGTGCGCGGCAACGACAAGGCCCCAGGTGAGTTCCGCAAGATCCCCAACTGGATCGGGCCCCGTGGTTGCACCATCGAAGACGCCCGCTTCGTGCCAATCGGCGCCGACAAGCTCGATGCCGCGATGGGCAGCTGGGAATCCTTCATCCATGCCGAATTTCCCGATCGGCTGGTGCAGCTCGCGATCATCCATGCCGAGTTCGAGTCGCTGCACCCCTTCCTTGATGGCAACGGCCGCATCGGCCGGATGGTGTTGCCGCTCTTCCTCTGGCAGGCCGGCATTCTGCGCATGCCTTACTTCTATCTGAGCGCCTATTTCGAGGCCAATAAGGACAGCTATGTGGAGCGGCTCCTTGCCATCTCCCGTGATGGCGACTGGACTGGCTGGTGCCGCTACTTCCTGGAAGCCGTGCAGGCCCAGGCCAGCCAGAACCAGGAAAGAGCCAGCCAGATCCTGGCCCTCTACGAAACCCTCAAGCCCGCCGCCCAGGAGGCAACCCACTCCCAGTACGCCGTAGCAGCACTGGACTGGATCTTCTCCACCCCCACCTTCCGGGCCACCGATTTCGAGAAGCACGCCGGCATCCCCGTACCCACTGCCAAGCGCATCCTCCGCTGCCTGGAAAACGCCGAGATCCTTGCCGTGATCAGGGAAGCCAGCGGCCGGCGCCCCCGGGTCCTCTGCTTGGAGCAGCTGCTGGCCGTTGCGGAGGGGCGACCATGACCCCTAGCTTGTGGATCATGAAACCCCGATCCGTGATCCACAAAGCCGTTTGTCGTTCACCCGTGATCCACAAGCCGCCCTGCCCCACCGAGCACAGCAACCCAGCCAGCACCTTCTAATCCAGCCCCCATGAGCACCCCCGCCCGCGACGCCCTCGACGACAAGGTCAATCAGGTCTTTGCGGGTAAGTGCGTCCGCAAGGACCTGGTGCGGGCCGTGAAGGTCGGCGCCAACGTGCCGGTGTTCGTGCTCGAGTATCTGCTCGGCAAGTACTGCGCCTCCTCTGACACGGCAGCGATCGAGCTAGGGCTCTCGGTGGTGCGCGACACCCTGGCCAACAACTACATCCGCCCAGACGAAGCCACCAAGGCCCAGAGCAAGGTCAAGCAGAAGGGGCGCTACACCTTTATCGACAAGGTCAAGGTTCGCCTAGTCGGCAACACCTATGTGGCCGAGTGCGTCAACTTCGGCAGCAACAGCCTGCGCATCGCTGATGACGACGTGCATGCCTTCGAGCGGCTGCTCACCGGCGGTGTCTGGGCCCAAGTGGAGGTGGAGTGGGATGAGAGCGACAGCAAGGCACCCTTCTCGATCAGCCAGCTCACGCCGATCCAGCTGGCCAGCTTCAACCTCGATGAATACCGCAAGCTGCGGACGCAGTTCAGCACCGAGGAGTGGATCGACCTGCTGATCCGTTCGATGGGCTACGAGCCCTCCCAGTTCAGCCAGCGGCTCAAGCTCCTATTCCTGCTGCGGCTTATCCCGCTCTGCGAGCGCAACTACAACCTGGTGGAGCTCGGTCCTCGCGGCACCGGCAAGAGCTTTGCGGTGCAGGAGCTCTCGCCCTACGCGGCCCTGCTCACTGGACCCACCACCGTGGCCAACCTGTTTGGCCACATGAGCGGCAAGGTCAAAGGGATGGTGTCGATCTGGGACGTGGTCGGCTTCGACGAGGTGGCTGACCTCCAGAAGATGCCCAAGGAGGTCATCACCACCATGAAGACCTACTGCGAGTCGGGGCAGTTCCAGCGTGGTGCCGAGAGCTTTGCCGGCGACGCCAGCATCGCCATGTTCGGCAACACCCAGCAGCCGATCGACGTGATGGTGCAAACGGGGCACCTGTTCGCACCGATGCCCGATGTGATTCGCGACGACCGCGCCTTCATCGACCGGCTGCACTGCTACCTGCCGGGCTGGGAAGTTCCCAACATGCGCAACGAGTTCTTCACGGACCACTACGGCTTCGTGATCGACTACCTGGCCGAGGCCCTGCGCGACCTGCGCAAGCTCAACTACACCGAGCTCTGCGACAGCCACTTCGGCCTAGGCAGTCACCTCAACACCCGCGACCGCAAGGCCGTGCGCCGCACCGTCTCCGGGCTGGTCAAGATCATCCATCCCCATGGGGAACCGTCGAAGGAAGACCTGGAAGACATCGTCAAGCTCGCCATCGAGTGCCGCAGGCGCGTCAAGGAGCAGCTCAAGAAGATGGGCTCCTTCGAGTACAGCCAGACCTCCTTCAGCTACTCCGACAACGACACGGGCGAGGAGCATTTCGTTGGCGTGCCCGAGCAGGGCGGTCAGGATCTGATTGCCGCGGAGCCGATGGCACCGGGTTCGGTTTACACCGCGTCCGTGACCGGGGATGGCATGGTTGGCCTCTACCGCTTGGAGGTCTCCATCGCGGCAGGCAACGGCAAGCTCAAGCCGGCAGGGGGGATCAGCGGGCAAATGAAGGAATCCATTCAGCGCGCTTTCGCCTATCTGCAGGCCAACAAGAGCGCCTTCTCGATTAGCCATGAGGCCGCCAGCTACGACTACAACGTCGAAGCCATCGACCTCCTGGGCAACAAGGTGGAAGCCGAAGTAGGCGTGGCCTTCTTTTTGGCCGCCTTCTCCGCCATCCGCCGAGCACCCGCCAGGGCCGGCATGCTCGTCATGGGCGACATGAGCATCCAGGGCAACATCAAGGCCGCCCGCTCCCTGGTGGAACCCCTGCAGGTCGCCATGGATAACGGCGCCCGCTGCGCCCTGATCCCGGGGGAGAACAAGCGCAGCTTCCTCGAGATCAACACCGATGAGATCGACAAGATCGATCCGATCTTCTACAACGATGTGAAGACGGCGACGTTCAAGGGGCTAGATCTGAACTAGAGATGCCAGCAAGATGGAAGGCAAAAGAGGCGAAATCTGGTCCACATGTTCTCAAGTCTCTGTATGGATCAATAACGCCTAACGGGTCCAGCGGCTTTTCATCGCAGTCACTAGAAATACATCAGAAGCTTCATGCCTTAGAGTCGATGATTGACTTCCCTGGCTCCCCAGGTGCAATCGATACAAGGGAAACGGTTGTCAGGGCGGTTGGCGAAGCATGCAACAAAGACGACCTCTCCGCGGAGGCTTTCTTGGAGAGCGTCAATGCTGAGATCAGGAAAGCATTTTCTCGGCCAGAGAAAGACTATAAAATCCTTGCCTCCGCATCAATAAGTCCAGATGCAGCCAGCAGAGGATACGTAATCAATGGGATTCGGATCTCTGGATGCACGGATAAGCTTTATCCTAAAAAATACAGATCTAGACTCGACGCCCTGGGCCAGCCGCACGTTAGAGCATTGGGCATCAAGGATCACAGCGCCTATCATCAATTGATACTCAGCGTCAAAGCAAAGTCGCCACTTGGGGCCATGTCTGCAGGTATTGAGTCCCTAGATCTTCTGCGAGCCTGCTGGTGTATTTATGCCAATCCATCAATAACCATTGGCGGCCATGAATGGGGGCCAATAAACACCATACGACTTGGCGCATTTCACACCATTCATGAGGCTGACGGAAGTCTTGCCCTTGATGATCCATGGCAAGAACCGGGCTTCATTGCCTCTAAGATCTATGCTCCGAATCCGCCAAATTCAGGCGCGTCTTTCAAAAAGAGCATCTCTCGCATCTTGGCGCGACTTAACTCGCCGAAGATGCCTTTTGACTTTCGCCAGAGAATCGCATCTTCTCTGCTCTTATTCGTAAGGGCATTTGATGAGCCCAATCCAAGCATCGCTTTCATGGGTGCGTGGACAGCGCTAGAGAGATTGTGCCTAACAGATCAAAACGAAGGCCATGATAAAATTATAGAGCGCTGCTCAGTTCTCTTCAAGGACGATCGCGTGTTTCACAGGAGCATGCTTACTCACCTTCGCGAGCGTCGTAATGAGTACGCGCACGTTGGGGTTGCCTCGAATAACGCAAGGATGTTGTGCTATCAAGCTCAGTCTTACATTAAGCGCATTATAGACTATCTCTTTTTCTCGGCAAATCACTTCACTTGCACGGATGATGCGCTCAGACTGTTAAGCCTTAGACCAGATCCCGATGCCATTGGGAAGGAGATAGCGACGCGTAAGTTCTTTGCTAAGCATCTGCTCACGTAGTCCATGCCAGCATCGATGCTCCCGCGGCCGGCGTTAGATCAGCTTTTTTAGCGGCTGCGGGGAGCCCAGGCCAGAGCCCCGCGGCTCACCGTCCTCGAGGGGCTCTCCCTGCGGGCCGCCGCGGCGCAGCTGCAGATCAGTCCGATGGTGGTGCGGCGGGCCCAGAAGAAGGCCCTGGCCGCCCTGCGCCAGCAGCTGGTGGGGGCTGGCTGATGCCCCCATGGGCTCCTGGCCTTCGCCGTGGCAAGAGCCAGATGACCCGCCGCGCTCTGGCTCCATGAACTCCCTGTTGCGTCTGCTCGGCACGGCCGCCTCCAATGGTCTTCTCACGGGCCAGATCGTTTTCTCCACGGCCTTTGTTGGCGCCTGTGAGCTGTCCAACTGGATCCAGGCGCCACGCCAGGTGAATGCCTGTCTGGAGCGCTGGATGACGGTCAGCGCCCTGTTCTTCCCATCCGGCATGCAGACCGCAGCTGTGACCATCCAGCCGGCTTTGGCCCCCGGCCGGAGGGGGATTTTCCGATGAGCCGCTACATCGCTGCCGGCGACTACGTCGAGCACTTCGATCCCGAGCTGCCGCACCATCGGGGCTGGTTGCTGGCACTTCTTGATCGGCTGGAGGCCTGACAGCCTCACGCCATGCCAACTGAGGACGCCGCAATCCCCTCCGGCGCAATTAACTCCACCGCCTGCCGCGCCTCCCCCAGCACCTGGAACAGCACCTGGGGCTCGGCCTGGAGCAGGGCGATCCAATGCTCCAGATAGGCGGCATGGCTCTGGAGCTCACTGCCGATTTCGAGCCGATCACCCAGGAGCACCGCTCCCAGCTCTGCAACCAGCTCCTCCCTGGCATAATGGGGCTTGCCAAAGGCCCCGCCAAGATCGCGCTTAAGGCGGAAGGCATGGCCGGTTGAATGGACCTGCTCATGGGCCCAGGTGGCATAGAAGGCCCCTGGGGAATGGAAGCTGGCGCGCTCAGGCAACTGGATGCGATCGAGCTGGGGCAGATAGAAGGCCCGATCGCCACCAAAGCTGACCGGCACCGGCCAGGCAGAGAGCACGGCCTCTGCCGCTAAAAGCCGCTCCGGCTCTGGGCGGGCCTGCTGGCCGGCGGCTTCCTGCCGGGCAGCGATCAGCTCAGCCAGCCCCGGCCCCTCCAGATCGCTCGCATTGAAGACGGCCACCGGCCGATAGCTGACCCAGCTACGGGCAGCCCCCTCGGGGCCCCCTGCTTCCCCCTGCTGGCTGGAATCCTGCTGATCGGCAGCCTTATGGAGCTGGGGCCGCAGGATCATGGCCGCCTTGCTGCCCTTCTTGGGGCTGATGCCAAGCCCTTTGGCTTCCGCGTAGCCGCACCAAAACGGCAGGGCCGATCCCCGAATGTGCATGCCCAATGTGAGCAGGATCGGATTGGAGCCTCTATAGCGATGGCCACTGATCAAATTGCAGTGGTGGCCGCCGCCGGAGTCATCCCAGGGCTTGCGCCAGGGCGCGACCCCCTGCTGCATCAACTCGATCAGGCCTTGGACAAGGCGCTCCTGGGCAGTGGGCCCGGACTTGCGGCCTGCAGCAGGGGCCTTTGACTTGAACTTCGATGAGGACTTTGGACGGGACTGGGTGACGGCCATGGCCGGCTGGACGTGGAACGCCCCCTTGGTCCTCGCGTAGGCAAGGGGCGCGCAGCGCCTTGCGTAGCCCTTGCCCGCGAGGCCACCATGGGGCAGCCCACGCCAGCCACCCTTACGGGTTGGGGACAGTCGTTGGGCTGCTGGATTGGTGGGGTGGTCTAGGGCTGGTGGGCCCCGCCAGGAAGTCGGCAGAAGAAAAGGGGGGCGTCAAGCAGCCCCCGGGGGACACTGGCGCCAGATGCTCACCCCACAGCCCTAACCGGCAGCGCCGGCTCCTTAGCCATGACCTGCTGCTCTGCCCAAGCCTCCCGAGCGGCAGCGATTGCATCGGCCCGCTCCAGGAACTGGGCGATCACTGGCAGCACCTCTTCTTCCAGCAGGGCGATTTCCTCTTCCACCAGGGGAGCCTCATAGGAACACTCCCGAATTCCCAACTCCTGCAGGCGGAGATAGCGCTCGATGCGCTGCTGGGCCAGCAGCAACAGGGAGATGGGATGGGAGGACAACAGGCTGGACATGGGCCTGGGCGCCTTGGGCGCAGCGATGGGACGCATCCCGTGCCGCCGGATCAGGCAAGGGGCGCGCAGCGCCTCGCGTCAGCCCTTGCCCCGGCGGACACTGGAACGGCCCGGCGCGTAGCCACCCCTACGGGGTCAGGGATTCATGCAGTCAGGGCCCATCGGGCCCGAGGCCTGACCCAGGTCCTGGTGCTGCTCCCCGACCTGGTGATGGTTCCCCCTGGGCCACAATGAGTTCATGGCTATCGCGACTGGCTTACCCCTAGACAAACGGCTAGCGGGCATGGCCGCCGAGATCCGACAGGTGATCCCGGCAGCAAAAGTGCGGCTGTTCGGTTCTTGGGCCCGTGGTGATGCTCGACCCGAATCAGATGTGGATTTATTGATCACTGCCCCAGATGATTGGTTGGGTCAAAGTGGGCTTACCCCGATTTCGTGAACAGGTCGATAGGAGATACGCAGGCCCCTCAGACTGTCCAAAGATGAGCAATCCAACCCAGAGACCTGTCCAGAAAAACCAGATCCCCCCAATTAGCTCGGTCGTTTAAGAGCAGGCGTCCTGCTCTCGCCACAATTCAGCCACCTCGGGAAAGTGCTTCTCGATACAGCCATCGCACACCCCATGGGTGAAGGCCACATCGGCGTGCTGCTTGATGAAGGTCTCCACGCTCGACCAAAAGCCGGCGTCGTTGCGAATCGCCTTGCAGTAGGAACAGATAGGGATCAGCTCCTCGATTAGAGCGATTTTCTCCAAGGCCTGGGCCAGCCGGGCAGACACTCGCCTTAATTCCATCTGGGTCACCACCTGGTGGGCCAGGCTTTCTAAGGCCTTGATCTGAGGGGCGGCGAGCTCTCTAGGTTCATGGTCGATCACGCAAAGGGTGCCCAAGGCCAGACCGGCTGGCGTAAGCAGTGGCATGCCGGCATAGAAACGGATGTTGGGGGCGCAAGTGACCAGGGGGTTGGTAGCAAAACGCGCATCGGCCAGGGCGTCCTGGATCACCAACATGTCGTCGTTGAGGATGGCGTGGGCGCAGAAGGAAACGTCACGGCTCGTTTCGCGGGCCTCTAGGCCAACTTTTGCTTTGAACCACTGCCTGTTGCTGTCAATTAGGCTGATCAAGGCGATGGGGACGTTACAAATCTGGGACGCCAGAGCTACAAGATCGTCGTACTCCCTTTCATCGGGAGTGTCGAGGATTTTGTAGTCACGAAGGGCCCCAAGCCTCTCATCTTCTTGCTCAGTCAATGGCGCTTTCATGGGCAGGAAAGGCAAGGATGTTGTCGACCCTTGGCCACAATGAGCTGGCCTCTCCCCCAACTCGAAGCGGCTTCATATTCCCTTACGCCGCGTGCTCCAGCAGGGTATGGGCTTGCCTAGGCAGACAGTGGAGCGACCCGGCGCGGAGACCCCTTACGGGGTCAGGGATTTATGCAGTCAGGGCCCATCGGGCCCGGGTCCTGGCCCGGGTCCTGGTCCTGGTCCCGGTGCTGGTCTCCGACTTGACCCTGCTCCCCCCTCTTGCTCCTCTTGCCCCTCCCGCCGCCGCAGACCCAGGGACACCGCCCCTGCTCCGCCCAGTAGGGCCAAGGTGGCATTGATCGCCGATTCAAAGGCGTCGTTGAGGCGGTTGAGGATCTCCGGGCAACCCTTGGAGCGCAGCTGGGCATAGCGCTGATCGAGCAGGTGGGCGCACAGCCCTAC